>Ga0302314_10007005_pt1 | contig 20335 bp, 12 predicted proteins | sample III_Palsa_N2_3_FD_200533 | JGI IMG/M metagenome (GOLD analysis project Ga0302314, IMG submission 200533) | Peat permafrost microbial communities from Stordalen Mire near Abisko, Sweden - III_Palsa_N2_3 | ecosystem: Environmental > Terrestrial > Soil > Palsa > Peat permafrost | place: Sweden... | reverse complement strand
TCGCACCCGACTGCCCCGCCGTGCTCGCCGACCCGGTGCAGCTGGAGTCGGCGATGCTCAACGTGGCGATCAACGCGCGCGACGCGATGCCCGATGGCGGCACGCTGACGTTTCGCGTCAGCGTGGCTGCGCACGCCGTGCCCGATGTCGAGGCGCACGACCGCACCGGACAGGCGAGAAAGTTCGTCGCCATCGCGATCTCCGACACCGGCACCGGGATGCCGGAGGAGATCCGCGAGCGGGCGTTCGAGCCCTTCTTCACCACCAAGGGAGTCGGGCGCGGCACCGGTCTCGGCTTGAGCACCGTCCACGGGTTCGTGAAGCAGTCGCATGGCAGCGTCGCGATCGACTCGTCGCCGCAATCGGGCACGACGGTGACGCTGTACCTGCCGACGCTCGACACGCCGGCGCACCTGCCGGCCGAAGAAGCCGCGCGTGCGAACTTGCCGCCCGGCCTGAACGTGCTCCTGGTCGAGGACGACGCCGCCGTGCGCGATGTCGCCCTGGCGTTCCTGGAAGGCTTCGGATGCCGGGTCACCGCCTGCTCCTCCGGCGAGGACGCCCTGCTGGTGCTGGCCAGCGAGACCGCGTTCGACCTGCTGCTGACCGACATCGCGCTCGGCGCAGGCCTGCGCGGCACCGACCTGGCCTTGCGCGCGCAGCAACGGTTTCCTCGGCTCGCGGTGCTGCTGGTCTCGGGGTTCTCGGAGGAGCTGATCGACGCCGACCGGGCGGCGCCGCTCGACTGGGAGCTCCTGCCCAAGCCCTACTCGCGCAACGATCTCGAGCGCTCGATGTCATCCGCGATCGCGGCGCGAGGCATGCAGCCGAATTGATGTCGCGCAAGCCGCGGCGTGGCGCGGTCCTCTACGCTAGACCATGCTCCGCCGCCCGCCCTCGTCGCCATCGCTCGCCCCCCTGCGCGCGACCCTGAGCGAACGCCTGCTGTCGGCCGCCGAACTCGACGAGGACGATGGACGGCAATTGCTGGCCAGCGCGCGTCGGCTGCGCCGGGCCACGCGTGGCGGAGACCCGCTGTGCCTGCTCAAGGGGCGGCACATCGCCATCGAAGGCGAGATGGGCCCGAACCATCGCGAGGATCTGTTCGAGATCGCCGCGACAAGACTCGGCGCACGCGTGTCCTGGATCGTGTCCAACCTGCTGCTGGACGACACGCCGCAGGCCGCAGCGGCCGCCACGCGCATGCTGCCGCGGCTCTACGACGCGCTCGAATGCAACTCGATATCCGCCGAACGTGCGCTGGAACTTCATCGCCAGGCCGGCGTGCCGGTCTATCTCGACCTGGGCGGCGCCCGCCATCCGATCCGTGCCCTGCTGTGCGCGATCGCCAGCGACCCCGAGGCCTCTCCCGACCGGTCGCCGGACGCGGATCTGACGCTGTTGATGCAGGCCGTGCTGGTCGAGACCTTGACCTAGCTGCAGGCTGCGCGCAGGTCGTCCGGCAACGCCACCGTCTTCTTGTTCGGGAAGTCCAGCCACACCAGCGTGGCACCGCCGTTGGCGGAGATCACATCGGGTGCGTCCGCCATCGACAAGGTGAAGTAGGTGTCCAGGCTCTTGCCACCCGGCGCGGCCACGTAGTGGCGTGCGACGATCTCGCCCGGATATTCGATCTGGCGGATGAAGTTGCAGAAGCCGTTGGCCATCACCGGACCGACGCCCTCGGGGTTGGGCTCGGCGCCCATCTTCATCAGCCACTCGATGCGCAGCGACTCGAAGTAGCGGAAATAGATCGTGTTGTTGACGTGGCCCATCGCGTCGAGGTCGCCCCAGCGCACCGGGATGCGCATCTCGTGGACGAGCTTGAGCCCCTCTGGCAGATCGAAGCGCATCGCGTCAGAGCCCGAACCCATCGTCGGCTTGCAGCACGGCGCCATTGATGAAGTGGCTCTCGTTGGCGCACAGCATCAGCAGCGCGCTGTCGAGGTCGGACGGCTTGCCGATGCGCTTGCGCGGCGTCATCTGGATCAGCTTCTGGCCAGCCTCGGTGGACCAGTGGTGGTGGTTGATCTCGGTGTCGATGTAGCCGGGGCACAGCGCGTTGACATTGATGTCGTAGCGGCCCCATTCGAGCGCCATGGCGCGCGTCATGTGGATCACTGCCGCCTTGCTCATGGCGTAGATGCCGATCTGCGACAGCGGGCGCAGGCCGGCCATCGACGCGACGTTGACGATACGGCCACCGGTATACGTGCCGGGCGCGGCGCCGCGGGCGCGCGCGATCATGCGCTTGGCCACTTCCTGCGCGACGAAGAAGGCGCCGCGGGCGTTGACGTCGAACACGTAGTCGAAGTCCTCGGGCGTGACGTCGGTGAGCTTCTGCGTGGTGCTGACGCCGGAGTTGTTGACGAGGATGTCGATCACGCCCATCTCGGTCTCGGCGTGCGCCACGGCGGCCTTGATGCTGTCGGGGTCGGTGACGTCGAGCTCCACCACGTGGGCGTCGCCGCCATTGGCCTCGATCTCGGCGCGCAGCGTCTTCAGGCGCTCCACGCGGCGCGCGGCCAGCACCACGCCGGCGCCGGAATTGGCCAGCGTCTTCGCGAATTGCGCGCCCAGCCCGCTGGAGGCGCCGGTGACGAAGGCCACGCGGCCGGCCAGATCGATCTTCATGCCCATGATGCTGTACTCCCCGATGTTCGTTCTGGCGACCCGGCCTGGCGGTGCGACGCCAGCTCCGCTGACGCGCCCGCATCGGGCGCCTGATGACGTGAACCATAGCATGCGCCAGATTAATAGCACGGTCGTGCTATTTTGTTGGCAACGCCCCGTAGAATGCACGTCCATCGGCCCCAGCTGGCGCCCCAGGCATCTCAATTTCCCCAGGAAAGCTGCTCATGACCCCGCAAGAACTCGTTGCTCAATACGGCCCGCGCGAAGCGATGGAATACGACGTGGTGATCGTCGGTGCCGGCCCCGCCGGCCTCGCCACCGCGATCCGCCTGAAGCAACTGTCCGCCGAAGCCGGCAAGGAAGTGTCCGTCGTCGTGCTGGAGAAAGGCTCCGAGCCGGGCGCCCACATCCTGTCGGGCGCCGTGATGGATCCGCGCGCGATCACCGAACTGCTGCCCAACTGGAAGGCCGACGGCGCGCCGCTGTCGCAGCCGGTCACCGGCGACGAGGTGCTGTTCCTGTCCGAGACCGGTTCGAAGAGCACGCCCACATGGCTGATCCCCGAGTGCATGCACAACGAAGGCAACTTCGTCATCAGCCTGGGCAACGTCACGAAATGGCTGGCCGGCCAGGCCGAGGCGTTGGGCGTCGAGATATTCCCGGGCTTCGCGGCCGCAGAGGTGCTCTACGACGACCAGGGCGCCGTCAAGGGCGTGGCCACCGGCAACGTGGGCGTGGGCCGCAACGGCGAGCCACACGACGGTTTCCAGCTGGGCATGGAGCTGCACGGCAAGTACACGATCTTCGCCGAAGGCGCGCGCGGCAGCCTCGGCAAGCAGCTGATCGCCAGGTACAAGCTCGACGACGGCCGCGACGCGCAGAGCTGGGCCATCGGCATCAAGGAGCTGTGGGAGATCCCCGCGGACAAGGCCAGGCCGGGCCACGTCGTGCACACCGCCGGCTGGCCGATGGTGGACGACACCTTCGGCGGCGGCTTCCTGTACCACCTCGAAGGCAACAAGGTCACGCTCGGCTTCGTGGTCGGACTCGACTACAAGAACCCGTGGATGAGCCCGTTCGAGGAGATGCAGCGCTGGAAGCTGCACCCGGCCATCCGCGCCCACATCGAAGGCGGCAAGCGCATCTCATACGGCGCGCGCGCGATCAACAACGGCGGCCTGCAATGCCTGCCCAAGCTGGTGTTCCCGGGCGGCGCGCTGGTGGGCTGCGACGCCGGCACGCTCAACGCGTCGCGCATCAAGGGCAGCCACGCCGCGATCAAGACCGGCATGCTCGCCGCCGAAGCCGCCTTCGCCGCGCTGCAGGCGGGCCGCCAGCAGGACGAACTCGCCGACTACCCGGTGGCGTTCGAGAAGAGCTGGCTGCACGCCGAGCTGCAACGCACCAAGAACTTCAAGCTGTGGTTCAAGAAGGGCAAGCTGGTCGGCAACCTGATGACGGGCATCGAGCAATGGCTGCTGCCCAAGCTGGGCATGCCCATTCCGCCGTGGACGCTGCACAACACGAAGAAGGACAACGAGTCGCTGCTGCCTGCGGCCGAGATGCCGAAGATCGCGTATCCGAAGCCCGACAACAAGCTCACGTTCGACCGCCTCAGCTCCGTCTTCGTCAGCAACACCAACCACGCCGAAGACCAGCCGATCCATCTGACGTTGAAGGACAACTCGGTGCCGGTCAACATCAACCTGGCCAAGTACGCGGGCCCGGAAAGCCGCTACTGCCCGGCGGGCGTCTACGAGTTCGTGAAGAACGAGGACAACACCGACCGCCTGCAGATCAATGCGCAGAACTGCGTGCATTGCAAGACCTGCGACATCAAGGACCCCACGCAGAACATCGTGTGGGTGACGCCCGAAGGCGGCGGCGGGCCGAACTACGCCGGCATGTGACGGCCCCCGCCAGCACCCCGAACGCCCGCCCTGCCGCGGGCGTTTTTCATGGTGCGTCGGCGCGCGACGGCATCCACGGTCGAGTCTTCGCCAGGAGAGAAACCTGCAACTGCGCGTGATATTGGGCACCTTTTCGGTGCTGCGGGCGGCGAAAGTCCGCTAGTCTGTCAGCATCAGAACAAAACGAACCATCGACAGGACATGGCTTCCCTGCGGTCGTTTACCGACGCGCTCCTCACCACAGACCGCCGCCAGCGCTTTCGGCTCGCGCAGGCATGGCTCGCCTGCCTGCTGCTGTTTTGCTGCATGCTGACGCTGCACCTCGCGGCGGCGTTCGATCTGATCGACCGCGGCCCGCTGTGGTGGTGGTCGGCCGCGTCGCTGGCCGGCATGCTCGCGGTGGTGATCCTGATCCGCTTCGGCTTCAACAAGAAGCTGGCCGATCCGGCGATGACGATGCCGCAGATGCTCTACGCGATCCTGTGCGCGGCCTGGGGCTACTCGTTCACCGGCAACGCGCACACGATGGTCGGCATCATTCTCGCGGTGATCCTGATGTTCGGCATGTTCGGCCTGAGCAGCCGCCAGGTCATCTGGGTCGGCATCTACGCACTGGCGCTGTTCGGCGTCGTGATGGCGCTGATGGCGCAACGCGACCCCGAGCGCTACCAGGCCGGATCCGAGGTCGTGAACTTCGTGATGATGTGCATCATGGTCGTCGGCGTGGGCCTGCTCACGGTGCGCCTGCACCGCATGCGCGACCGCCTGCGCCGCCAGAAGGTCGAGCTCGAGGCCGCGCTGGCCCACATCCATCGCCTGGCCACGCACGACGATCTCACCGGCCTGGTGAACCGCCGCCACATGCAGGAACTGCTGGAGAACGAGCGCATGCGGCTCGAGCGCAGCGAGCAGGACTGGTGCGTGGCGCTGCTCGACCTCGACCACTTCAAGAGCGTCAACGACGCCCACGGCCACGCCATCGGCGACGAGGTGCTGCGCGCGTTGAGCCGCCATGCCCACACGCTGATCCGCCGCACCGACGTGCTGGCGCGCTGGGGCGGCGAGGAGTTCGTGCTGCTGTTGCCCAATACCCCGCTGGGCATGGCAGTCACGTCGCTCGAGCGCCTGCGCGAGCACTTCTACGCGACGCCGCTGGTGGTGCAGGGCATCCACCTGCCGGTGTCATTCTCGGCCGGGCTCACGGAGCACCTGCGCGGCGAGACGGTGGCGCAGACGCTGGAGCGGGCGGACAAGCTTTGCTACCAGGCGAAGACGTTGGGGCGGAATCGGATCGAGCGCGGATAGCTCGCGTTCAGAGCGGCTCGACCGTCACCCCGACCCGCGGCGCATTGCCCGACCCACCGCGGATGACGCCGCGCAGCGGTGCCACGTCCGCATAGTCCCGCCCCCACGCCAGCGTGACGTGATCCTGCCCCACCGGCACGTCGTTGGTCGGGTCGAGCGCGAGCCAGCCGTAGGGCGGACACCAGACGGCTGCCCACGCGTGCGAGGCGTCGGCACCGACGAGGCGCGGCTTGCCCGGTGGCGGCTGCGTGAGCAGGTAGCCGCTGACGTAGCGGGCGGCCAGTCCCAACGAGCGGCAGGCGCCGATCAGCACATGCGCGAAGTCCTGGCAGACGCCATGGCGTAGCTCCAGCGCTTCCAGCGCGCCGGTGGTGACCGACGTGCTCTGCGGCAGGTACTCGAACTCGTCATGGATCTGGTGCATCAGCGCCATGGCCAGTTCCACGATGCCGGCGTTGGCCTCGGCGGCCGGGCGGGCCCAGTCGGCGAGTGCCCTGGCACGCGGCGCAAGCGCGGAATCGAGTGCGAACTCGGCGGCCTCGAACGCGGCGCGCTCGGCGCGGCGATCGTCCGACGCCTCGGTCGAGTTCATCGCGTGCGCGCTGGCGCCCGCGTGCAGGCGCAGGTCACGCGCGACCTCGCGCCACGGCTGGCTGGCACCGGACACGGGCAGCTCTGGGAGGCTGATGCCGGCCTCGAAGGCGGAGGTGACGTCGAGCTCGTCGTGCACCTGGGAATGCGCGAACACCTGGCGCGCGTTGCCCCAGGGGTCGACCGTCTCGCGGATGCCGCTGGCCAATTCGACGCCGGCGTCGGGGTGCGGCGAGACGACCAGCGACCAGGCGCGGATCTGCTGGGTGGCGGTGTCGCGCGGGCGCAGGTGCGCGAGGTGGTGCGCGCCTTCCACCTCGGAGTCGTAGCGGTAGCTCGTCTCGTGGCGAACGCGCAGCCAGCGCACCGCGGGCGCGGACATCGTCTCGGCGGCGAGGTCGCGATCGTCGTCGTGCTCGCAGGCGTCGTCCGCTGAAGATCGCGGTTCGGGATCGTCGCTGTCGAAGCCGTCATCGACGGGCGGCGGCTCGGTGCCCGTCGATTGAGACTGGGACTGGGACTGGGACTGCCCTTGCGACAAGCCGTCCTGCGATTGAGCCATCTGCTGCGGCTGCCACTGCAACTGCCAGCTGAGCGGTGCTTCGAAATCGTCGTTCATTGCCACACCGTGTGATCGCCCGGCCCGACGTGCGAGAACAGGCGCCGGCCCACCTCGGCCGACAAGGCCTGCGTCTTCTCGCTGAGATTTTTCAGCGCCCCGAGCAGCGCCGCATGGCGGCCGTCCTCGTCCTGGGCGCACAAGGCCTCCAGCGACCACTCGTCGGGCGCCGGCAGCTCGTCCAGCATCTTCTGCACCCAGCGCGCCTCGTGGCGCGCGAGGCGCGCGACGCGATCGCGCAGCGTGCGCGCCACGCCCGCGAGCGAGCGCGGGTTGTCCAGCTCCAGCACCAGCAGGTGCAGCAGCGGCGGCAGCTCGCGCCGGGCCTGGAACTGGGCGCGGTAGGTGATCGTGGAATCGAACAGGCCCAGCAGCAGCGCGAAGCCATCCTCGCGTGCCGGCAGATCCATCTGCAGGCCCAGCATCAGCGCCTGCGTGAGGAAATCCAGGCGCTCGGTCTGGCGGCCGACGCTCAGCAGGCGCCAGCCGTCATCGCGCGTCATGCGATCGGCCTGCGCCCCGGTGATGGCAGCCAGGTGCGTGGCGGCGCGCTGCAGCACCACGAGGACGTCGCTGAGGGACTCCCCCGCGTGACTTGTCAAACCCGTGGTCGAGCCCGCGGCGCGCGGCTGCAGGATGGCGCCCAGGCGTTCCTCGAAGTTGCGGCCCACGGCGTCGATCAGCTTCCAGTGTTCCACCGACAGCCGCTCGCGCAGCGCTTGCGCGCAGCTGCGCAGCGCGCGCAGGTTGAAGGCCACGCTCATCGCGGACGCGTCGGCCATCGTGTGCACCAGCGAACGCTCGAACACGCGCACCGATTGCGTGGGCATCGGCACAGCGCCGCCGATCAGGCCGTTGCGCAGCGCGAGGCGCCCCAGCGCATCGAGCATCACCGGGTTGGCGTTGTTCAGCGATTCGAGCGTGATGCGCGCCAGGCGCACGCTGTTGTCGGCGCGCTCGGTGTAGCGGCCGAGCCAGTAGAGGTTCTCGGCGGCCCGGCTGGTGACGGTGCGGCGCGTGCGCGCCAGGTCGCCGGCGCTGAGCGGCTTGGGCAGCAGCGTGGTGGCGTCGACCTGGCCGTCGGTGAGCACCCAGGTGTCGACGCTGACGCTGCCGTGCTGCATCGACAGCCAGGCATCCTGCGCGTTGTCGCGCCGCGTGGCGACGCGGGTGAGCGCGCCCGGCATCACGTGCCAGCCGCCGCGGCCGTCGGTCATCGCGTAGACGCGCACCAGCGCGGCGCGCGGCTCCAGCGTGCTGTCGTTCCACACCGGGATCTCGGACGGACGCACGCGCGCCTGCAGCGTGTACGCGGCCGGGCGCGCGTCGATCGCCTCCAGCAACGCCTCGCGCGCCGCGCGCGAAAGCTCGGCGACGCCGTGCGGCGCGAAGCCTTCGGTGGTGTCGCTGGTGGGGAACGTGGGCGCGACGACGAAATCGGCCAGCCGCTCGCGCTGCGCGGCCCAGACGCTGTCCTCGCCGCACCACCAGCTCGTGGTGGACGGCAGCAGCAGCTCCTCGCCCAGCAGGCGGCGCGCGATGGCAGGCCAGTAGGCGGCCAGGCCGGGGCTCTCGAGGAAGCCGGCGCCCGGCGCGTTGGCCACCACCACCTGGCCCGCGCGAATGACGCCCAGCAGGCCGGGCACGCCCAGCGCCGAATCGCCGCGCAGCTCCAGCGGATCCAGGTATTCGTCGTCGACGCGGCGCAGCAGCACGTGCACCGGCTCCAGGCCGTGCAGCGTCTTCAGGAACAGGCGCTCGCCGCGCACGGTGAGGTCGCCGCCTTCGACCAGCGTCACGCCCAGGTAGCGCGAGAGGAACGCGTGCTCGAAATACGTCTCGTTGTGCGGGCCCGGCGTCAGCAGCACCACGCGGGCGTTGTCACCCTCGGGGCTGAGCCGCTGCAATCCCTGCATCAGGCCCAGGAAGCCGGCGGCCACGCGCTGCACGTGCAGGTCGCGGAACGCGGCCGGGAACTGCTGCGAGATGATCAGGCGGTTCTGCAGCAGGTAGCCCAGCCCGGACGGCGCCTGCGTGCGCTGGCTGACGACGCGCCACTGGCCATCCGGCCCGCGCGCGAGGTCGAACGCGGCCACGTGCAGGTGCACGCCGCCGGCCGGACGGCAGCCGTGCAGCGCGCGCAGGTACTGCGGGTGCGCGAGTACGAGCGACGCCGGCAGCAGGCCTTCGTCGAGCAGGCTGCGGTTGCCGTAGACGTCGGCCAGCACGGCGTCGAGCAGGCGGGCGCGTTGCACGACGCCCTTCTCGATCCGGCTCCAGGCCGCGGCGTCGATCAGGAACGGCAACGGCTCCAGCGGCCAGGCGTTGGCGGCCGCGGAACCTTCGGCGTAGACGTTGTAGGTGACGCCGTCGTCCTGCACGCGGCGCGCTATGCGGGCCTTGGTCTGGGCCAGGTCGACCCAGCCGTCCGCGCCCGCGGCGTCGAAGAAGGCCTGCCACGGCGGCGCCAGTTCGGCCCCGGCGGCGGCTTCTTCGGCAATGCGGCCGTGCAGCTCGTCGAAGCTGCCGGGCGTTCCGCGCTGCAACGAGGCGCGTACCAGCGCCGCCGCTTCGGGGGCGTCGTCGGGGAGAAAGCTGGTCTGGACGGAAGTCGGCATCGGGAGCGCAAGGGCGGCGGCCAGCAAGGCCGCCGCACGGGATCAACGGTTGCGGCGCAGATCGAGCGTGAACGGGAATTCGGCGCTGCGCTGCGGTCGCGAAACGTTCATTTTCCCAGGTGTGTGGCCCAGCGCGAAAAAACGCGCCAGACGACGGCTCTCGGCCTCGTACGCATTGACCGGAAGCGTTGCGTAGTTGCGACCGCCCGGATGCGCCACATGGTATTGGCAACCGCCCAGCGAACGCTGCGACCACAGGTCGACCAGGTCGATCGTGAGCGGCGCCTGCACGGGAATCGTCGGATGCAGGCCCGACGGCGGATGCCACGCGCGGTAGCGCACGCCGCCGACGAACTCGCCGACACGTCCCGTGGGCTGCAGCGGCACCGGCTGGCCATTGACGGTGAGCACATGGCGCGAGTCGACCAGGCCTGTGACCTTCAGCTCGATGCGTTCCAGCGACGAATCGACGTAGCGCACCATGCCGCCGGCGCTGCCCTCCTCGCCCATCACATGCCACGGCTCCAGCGCGTTGCGCAGCGTCACGTGCACGCCGCTGGACGCGAACTCGCCCACCTTCGGGAAGCGGAACTCGAGGTGCGGCGCGAACCACGCCGGATCGAACGCCATGCCGGCCTCGTTCATCTCGACCAGCACGTCGTCGAAGTCGGTCTGGATGAAGTGCGGCAGCAGGAAGCGGTCGTGCAGCTCGGTGCCCCAGCGCACCAGCGGCTGCTCGTACGGCTGCTTCCAGAAGCGCGCCACCAGCGCGCGCAACAGCAGTTGCTGCACGACGCTCATGCGCGGATGCGGCGGCATCTCGAACGCGCGCAGCTCCAGCAGGCCCAGGCGGCCGGTGGACGAATCGGGCGAGTACAGCTTGTCGATGCAGAACTCGCTGCGGTGCGTGTTGCCGGTGGCGTCGACGAGGATGTTGCGCAGGCTGCGGTCGATGAGCCAGGGCGGCACGGTTTCACCGCGCTCGCGCGTGGCGCGCGCGATCTCGGCCAGCGCGATCTCGAGTTCGTAGAGCTGGTCGTTGCGCGCCTCGTCGATGCGTGGCGCCTGGCTGGTGGGGCCGATGAACATGCCCGAGAACAGGTAGCTCAGCGACGGATGGTTGTGCCAGTACGCGAGCAGGCTGCCCAGCACCTCGGGACGGCGCAGGAACGGTGAGTCGGACGGCGTGGCGCCACCCAGCACGAAGTGGTTGCCGCCGCCGGTGCCGGTGTGGCGACCGTCGACGAGGAACTTCTCGCTGGACAGGCGCGACAGGCGCGCCGCTTCGTACAGGAACTCGGTGTGCTCGACCAGCTCGTGCCAGTTGAAGGCCGGGTGGATGTTGACTTCGATGACGCCCGGATCCGGCGTGACCTGCAGCATCTTCAGGCGCGGATCGCGCGGCGGCGGGTAGCCTTCCAGCACCAGCTTGACGCCCAGTTCGCGGGCCGTGGCCTCGATCGCGGCGAGCAGCGCGAGGTAGTCCTCCAGGCGCTCCAGCGGCGGCATGAACAGGTACAGCACGCCACTGGCGCTGCCGACGCGTTCGGCCTTCGGACCGTTGGCGCGGCGCGGGTCGCGCACCTCGATGCACAGAGCGGAACGGGTGAGCCAGTTGGCGGATTCGAACTTGGACGGGACCCGGTCGTCGACCGGCGACGCGGACACGGTCGTGGACGATGCGGGCGCGTTCGCGGCAGCCGAAGCGGCGCGATTGGCGGCCAGCGCGGCGGCGGCGCCCGTGGCGGGGGTCGCGGGAACGGCCGCCGCGCCTGGCGTGACACCGCCCACGATGCGGGCCGGCACGGTCCTGGCGTCCGCTGCGGATTGCGGCGCGATCGGCGCCAGCGAACCCGCGGCACCCATCACACCCTGCGGCGCGCTCGGTGGCGGGGTCGACGTCGTGGTGCCCGGCGCCGAGAACGTCGAGGGCAATGCGTCGCGCGGCGCGAACGGGTCGCGTTCGATCATGAACGGGAACTCGGTCTCCTTGACCCAGGCCAGCGAATCGAGCGGCAGGCGATAGCCCATCGGCGAATCGCCGGGGATCAGGTACATGCGCTCGCCGCGGAAGTGCCACGGACCGGTGACCCAGCGCCCGCCGACCAGGCCGGGGCCCGGTTCGCGGCGCAGCGGCAGCACGTAGCCGACGGGCGCCTCGAGCCCTTGCGAGTAGACGCGGCGCAGGCGATTGCGCTCGAGTTCGTCGGACAGGCGGGCGTCGAACGGATCGACGTTGATCGGCAGCTGGCGCTCGCGCCAGAGGTAGTAGAAGGTGTCCTCGAAACCGGCCTGCACCGTGGTGTCGACCAGGCCCAGCTTGCGGGCCAGCGTCGTGCCGAAGCGCTGTGCATCGGCGGCGGTATAGGCCGACGGAACGCGCTCGTCGGCGAACAGGCCCGGGTCGGTCCAGCACGGCTGGCCGTCGGCGCGCCAGCAGATGGACAACGCCCAGCGCGGCAACTGCTCGCCCGGATACCACTTGCCCTGGCCGTAGTGCAGGAAACCGCCGGCGCCGTAGTGATCACGCAGCCGCAGCACCAGCTCCTGGGCGCGCATGCGCTTGGTGGGGCCCAGCGCGTCGGTGTTCCATTCGGCGCCGTCGCGGTCGTCGATGCTGACGAAGGTGGGCTCGCCGCCCATCGTCAGGCGGACGTCGCCGGCCACGAGCTGGGCATCGATCTGGTTGCCGAGCGCGAGCACGGCCTGCCATTGCTCTTCGCTGTACGGCAGCGTGACGCGCGGCGACTCCCAGATGCGGGTGACGCCCATGTGGTGGCTGAACTCCACCTCGGACTCGTCGACGCCGCCGCTGATGGGCGCCGCGCTGGACGGCTGCGGCGTGCAGGCGAGCGGGATGTGGCCTTCGCCGGCGAGCAGGCCGGAGGTGGGGTCGAAGCCGATCCAGCCGGCGCCGGGCAGGTAGACCTCGCACCAGGCGTGCAGGTCGGTGAAGTCGACCTCGGTGCCGCTGGGACCGTCGAGCGCCTTCTGGTCGGGCGCGAGCTGGATCAGGTAGCCCGACACGAAACGCGCGGCCAGGCCCAGGTGACGCAGCACCGCCACCATCAGCCAGCCCGAATCGCGGCACGAGCCGGAGGCCAGCGTCAGCGTCTCTTCCGGCGTCTGCACGCCCGGCTCCATGCGGATCAGGTAGCCGATGTCGCCCTGGATGCGCTGATTCAGCGCCACCATGAAGTCCATCGTGGCGATCGGCGTGCGCGGGATACTGGCGACGAACTCGGCGAGCCTGGGCGTGGCCGGCTCGACGACGCGGTACGGCGCCAGCTCGGTGGCCAGCGCCTCGTCGTAGACGAACGGGAACTTCTCGGCGCTTTCCTCCAGGAAGAAGTCGAACGGGTTGTAGACCGCCATCTCGGCGACCAGATCGATCGTGACCTTGAATTCGCGCGTCATCTCCGGGAACACCAGGCGCGCGAGGTAGTTCGAGAACGGATCCTGCTGCCAGTTGATGAAGTGGTCGGCGGGTTCGACCTTCAACGAGTACGACAGGATCGGCGTGCGGCAGTGGGGCGCCGGACGCAGGCGGACGATCTGCGGGCCGAGCGAGACGAGTCGGTCGTACTTGTAGTGCGTGACGTGGTTCAGTGCGACGTGGATGGCCAAGGACAGCTCCCGGAAAAGACATGCCCGCGCGCCGTCGAACGGCGGCGGGACGAAAGAAACAGGGCGCACCGCGCGACGGCGGCGGCGCGCCCGGAGCTCATTGAGTGACGAGGAAATCGCGGCTGATGCCCACGCCCAGCTCGCCGACGCTGGCCAGGAACTGGGTCAGGTACGCGTGCAGGCCGGTGGCGAGGATCTCGTCGATGCGGCCGAAGCGCAGGTCGGACTCCAGGCGGCCGGCGCGCCGCATCGTATCGCCCGAATTGGTGTTGGTCACGTAGCGCAGCGTGCTCGTGATCCGGCTCATGCAGTGCGCCAGCGAGCGCGGCATGTCGCGGCGCAGGATCAGCAGCTCGGCCACCTTCTCCGGCTGGATGACGTTGCGATAGACCTTGCGATACACCTCGAAGCCGGACACCGAGCGCAGGATCGCCGACCAGTGATAGAACTCGTACTCGGTGTCGCGCTCGTCGGCGTTGCCGTAGAAATCGCTCTCGACGTCGTGGAACTTGACGTCCAGCAGGCGCGCCGTGTTGTCGGCGCGTTCGAGGAACGAGCCGATGCGCACGAAGTGGAACGCCTCGTCCTGCAGCATCGTGCCCACGGCCACGCCGCGCGACAGGTGCGAACGGAACTTGACCCACTCGAACACGTTGGCCGGATCGCGCTTCAACACGCCGGTGGCGAGCAGCTTGTTGAACTCGAGCCAGGTCTGGTTCTGCGTTTCCCACACCTCGGTGGTGAGCGTGCCCCGCACGGCGCGCGCGTTCTCGCGCGCGGCGCGCAGGCAGCTGACGATGGACGACGGGTTCTCCTCGTCGCTCACCATGAACTCCATCAGCTTGCCGGGGTTGATGGCGCCATAGCGCTTGGTGTAGTCGCCCGTCAGCTCGCTGATGGCCAGCAGGCCGCGCCAGCCGAGTTCGGCCACGGCGTCGGACTGCGGCAGCAGCGCGGTCTGGTAGTTGACGTCGAGCATGCGCGCGGTGTTCTCGGCGCGCTCCATGTAGCGCGACATCCAGAACAGGTGGTCGGCGGTGCGGGAAAGCATCTTTGCTGGTCTCCTCAGGCCGATTGCGATTGGGATTGCGACGAGGTCGCGTCCTGCGACTGGGTGGGCGACTGGCCTTGCGAAAGACCCGAGCCCGGCGGCTGCTCGGCCTCCAGCACCCAGGTGTCCTTCGTGCCGCCGCCCTGGCTGCTGTTGACGACCAGCGAGCCTTCCTTCAGCGCCACGCGCGTGAGGCCGCCCGGCACCATCTGCACCTCCTTGCCGGAGAGCACGTAGGGGCGCAGGTCGATGTGGCGCGGCGCGACGCCGGACTCCACGTACGTGGGGCAGGTGGACAGGCTCAGCGTGGGCTGCGCGATGTAGTTGCTCGGGTTGGCGACCAGCTGCGCGCGGAAGGCCTCGATCTCGGCCCGGGTGGCCGCAGGCCCCACCAGCATGCCGTAGCCGCCGGCGCCGTGCACTTCCTTGACCACCAGATCGGCCAGGTTGGCCAGCACGTAGGTCAGCTCCTTCGGGTCGCGGCACTGGTACGTGGGCACGTTGTTCAGGATCGGCTTTTCGCCGAGATAGAACTCGATCATCCTGGGCACGTACGGGTAGATCGACTTGTCGTCGCCCACGCCGGTGCCGATGGCGTTGGACAGCGTCACGTTGCCGGCCTTGTAGGCCCGCAGCAGGCCGGCGCAGCCGAGCGTGGAATCCTTGCGGAAGACTTCCGGATCCATGAAGTCGTCGTCCAGGCGGCGATAGATCACGTCCACGCGCTTCGGGCCCTGCGTGGTGCGCATGTAGACGAAGTCGTCCTTGACGAACAGATCCTGGCCCTCGACCAGCTCGACGCCCATCTGCTGCGCCAGGAAGGCATGCTCGAAGTAGGCCGAGTTGTACATGCCGGGCGTGAGCACGACGACGGTCGGATCGTTGCTGCCGCCCGGGGCGACGCTGCGCAAGGTCTCGAGCAGCAGGTCGGGGTAGTGGGCGACCGGCGCGACGGAGTGCATCGAGAACAGCTCGGGGAAAAGCCGCATCATCATCTTGCGGTTCTCGAGCATGTACGAGACGCCGCTGGGCACGCGCAGGTTGTCCTCGAGCACGTAGTAGCTGCCGCTGCCGTCGGCATTGCCGGCACGCACGATGTCGACACCGCAGATGTGCGAGTAGACGTCGCCGGGCACGTTGACGCCGATCATCTCCGGGCGGAACTGGGCGTTGTTGACCACCTGGTCGCGCGGCACGATGCCGGCCTTCAGGATCTCCTGGTCGTGATAGACGTCGTGGATGAAGCGGTTGAGCGCGACGACGCGCTGGCGCAGGCCCTTCTCCATCTCGCGCCACTCGTGCGACGGGATCACGCGCGGAATCTGGTCGAACGGAATCAGGCGCTCGGTGCCTTCGCCGGTGTCCTTGTCGCCGTAGACGGCGAAGGTGATCCCGACCCGGCGGAAGATCAGTTCGGCTTCGTTTCGACGGTCGCGCATCAGGTCGGCCGGCTGTCGCTCGAGCCACTGCGCGTAGTCCTTGTAATGCTCACGCACCGCGTTGCCCGCGGCGTGCATCTCATCGAAAGGCGAATTCATGGCGAGCTTGGGCTCCCTGGTGCGGCGCCGCGCCGCGCGGCGATCCGTGTGAAGGCATAGCAACAACCGATCCAGCACCTGTCGGGCGGCCACCCCGGGCGGAACGCCCGTGAATCGCCTCTGCAAGGCCTTTTCAGCAGCTTACCAGTCAACCCAGTATCGACGACGCACCGCTGGCGTGCAATGCGGCGTGGCAATGCCGCGCTGTCACGCACCACAATGAACCGGTCGCACCAGGGCAAGGCCGGGCTCGCCCCAGAGACGGGCGGACGGCTCGGGGCGGTTCGACGGCTGGAGCGGGCGACGGCCTCACGGGTCGGGCAAGATCCCGATCGAGCCCGGTCGCGACGGCGTGAGCGGCTCCTGCGCGCCCGACCACGACCAGTAGCGCCGCCGCAGCGCGCGCGTGCACCGGGCCTGGCCGTCGATCTCCCACAGCCACGCGCCGCAGTGGTCGGTGCGCACGACGGGAATCCCATGCGCACCGTAACGGGCGACGACATCGGGCGCGGGGTGGCCATAGCGGCTGCGATAGCCGACCTGGATCACGGCCACGCGCGGGCGCACGGCGTCGAGAAAACCGTCGGTGGACGAGGTGCGGCTGCCGTGGTGCGGCACGACCAGGACGTCGCTGCGCAGCGCAGCCGCCGGATCGGTGCGCGCGCGGGCGACCAGCCGGGCCTCGCCCGCCGCCTCCACGTCGCCCGTGAGCAACGCGCTGTGCCCGTGGTCGTCGACGACGCGCAGCACGCAGCTGAGGGCATTGGTTGTCGCTCCCGGGCGATAGTCGCTTTCGAACGGGTGAAGGATCGTGAAGCGCACGCCGTCCCAGCTCCACCCCTGCCCGGCTTCGCACGCGATGTGCGGCAGCGCGTTGGCCCGCAGCGGATTGCCGGCGGCCAGCGAGCTGCGCAGCGTGCCCACCGGCATCCGGTCGATGATGGATTGCGCTCCGCCCACGTGGTCGGCATCGGCGTGGCTGAGCACCAGCACGTCGACCCGCGACTCCCCGCGTGCCTGCATCAACGGCAGCAGCATCCGGCGACCCGCGTCGTTGTCGTCGCCGAAGCGCGGGCCGGTGTCGAACAGCAGCAGATGCGCCCGGGTGCGCACCAGCACCGCGGTGCCCTGCCCGACGTCGGCCGCCACCAGCTCGAAGCGTCCCACGGCCGGCCGTGCCACGAAAGGCAGGATCAGCGGCAGCAACATCGGCAGGCCCAGCGCGCGGGCGCGCCAAGGCAAGGGCAGCATCAGCAACCCGCCGCCGGCGAGGCCGGCCACCAGCGCCCAGCACGGCGCCGCGGCCACGTGCACGCTCGCCAGCCGCCAACCCGCCAACCAGGCCAGGAACCACAACAAGGGCTTCAGCGCGAACGCGGCCAGATGCCACAACGGCGGCAGCACGACGCCCAGCAACGCCAGCGGCGTCACCACCAGCGTGACCCAGGGCTCGGCGAGCAGGTTGGACAGCAGGCCCACCAGCGACACCTGCTGGAAGGCCACCAGCGTCAACGGCGCGAGGCCGACGCTGGCGACCATCTGGGCGCGGAATCCGCCGCGCAGTTCGTTGCCGAGGCCGCGAGCGGGTACCCGTGCAATCGCCAGGAGTCGGGCGACGAGCGGCGGCGCTGGCGCCGCAACGTGGGCCGCCCCGGGCTTCGCTTGCGAGCGAGGCCCTGCCTGCGCGTCCGCGCCCATGTCCGCCTTCGGGCCCGGCGTCTCACCCGCGGGCGGGCCCACGCCGGCGGCCACGCGCGCAGGCTCCGACACCATCAGCAGTCCCACCGCCGCGAACGACAGCCAGAACCCTGGCTGCAGCAACGCCCACGGATCGAGCACAGTGACGGGCACCATCGCCGCCAGTGTCACCAGCAACGCCGGCCAGTTCAGACCCGCGCTGCGCAGCAGTGCGGTGGCCGCCAGCATCACCACCGTGCGTTGCGCCGGCACGCCCCAGCCCGCCAGCAGCGCGTAGAGCCAGGCCACGCCGACGCCGCCCCAACGCGCCGCCACCGGCGTGGCCAGCCACAGCGCGGCGCGCTCGCAACGTCGCCACAGCGCGCCGATGGCGGCGCCACCCAACCAGCCCAGCATCGTGATGTGCAACCCGGAAATGGACATCAGGTGCGCAACTCCGGTGTTGCGGAACACCTCCCAGCCCGGGCCGGCGATCGCCGCCTGGTCGCCCACCGCCAGCGCCGCCAGGGCGCCCGTGGCGGCTGCATCCGCGGCGCCACCGCTGCCACTGAGCATCAGGCGGTCGCGCACCCACTGGCGCGCGTTCGCTATCGGCGCCCACGACGTGTCCAGCAACTGCCCGTTGCCCCGCACCGTGCCGGTGGCGCGCAGGCCCTGGTCGAACAGCCACAGCTCGGCGTCGAAGCCATCGGGATTCACCGCGCCATGGGGGCGGTGCAGGCGCACCGGCAGGCGCCAGCGCTGACCGGCACGCAGCGGCGCGGGCGCAGCGGCGACCACGCGGTCGTCGCGTTGATTGCGGCTCCACGCGAGCCAGACGCGCGACGGCACGACCGGGACGCCGACACCGGGCGCCGGCGTCGCCACGTCCGTATCGTCGTCGTCCGCCGCAGCGTCGGCGTCGGCGGACGACGACGGGGGACGTCGTGCGGCCTCCGACGCCTCTGCCACCGCGGGAGCGAGCGGCTGTCCCGCCGCGGCGTCCAGCGACCTGACCCGCTTCAGGTCGCGTGCCGTCATGGCCAGCGCCCGCACCGACTCGACGACGAACGCGAAGTGCTCGCCGTCCTCGGCCACCTGCGGCATCTCGTCGACGATGCCGACGACCTCGACGTCGCAGCCCTCCCACTCCGGCGCGAGCGCATCGGCGAGCCGCACGTCGGCGCGCCAGCCCGCAAAGGCGAAGCCGAGGACGCCCGCGGCCAGGCATCCGATCGCCCGCGAGCGCCAGGGCGACCGGGCGCGCATGCCGACGAGCGTGGCCAGCAGGCCCGCCGCGAACAGCGCCGGATAGGCATCGCCCGACCAGAGCGCTGCCTGCTGCAGTTGCGACGCCAGACCGATGACCCACGCGAGCATCCACGCGGCACGCCACCACGCGCCGACGGCGACGCGGGAGCTCGACATGGGCGCCTGGGTCATGCATGCCAGTCTGGGATCACGACCGGAAACAGTGCGCGGAAAACTCCGCGGTTTTGCCGGGCTCGCGCCGGTGCGGCGGAATTCGAACGAGAAAGACCGCCGCCGCGACATCGCCTCCCTTCGCAGCGCGGCGAAGCATGACCGAGCAGGTTTCCCTACATCGGGTGGCTTCGCCCTTCCTGTACGTCTTTCGACACTATTTCAGCAAGGGCGATCGACTGGGACGCAACTTCCGCGCCGAGTACCGATTCGACGGCGGCCGGGCGCCGCGGCAACCTCGAACCCGTCAGCCCGTCTTCAGCGCGCGGGCGTCGATCCAGGGCGCCAGCGAGAGCGACCAGATGTGGCTGTTGCCGTTGTCCCAGAGGCGCGCACGTTGCAGGTCCTGCAAGGTCCGGGCGCGCGTCCGCGGATAGTCGACCGTGAACGTTGCTGAACTGTCGAAGTAGAGGGTGCGCCCGTCCGGACCGAGGTGCGGCCCTTCCGCCCCGTCATGGTTGACGGCATCGCCCAGGTCGATCGGCTCCTCCCATCGCTCCCCGGAGCGAAACGCGATGACGAGCCGGCCGTCGGGCCTGCCGGGCGGCAGCTTGGTGCTGAAGACCAGGAACGATTCGTCCGGCGCGACGGTTGCGTCACGCTCGTCCGCCTGGCGCGGGCCGATGACAACGGGTACCGGCCGCTGGTAGACGCCGTCGCGAAGCTGGGATCGCATCAGGTGATACGTCCGCGTCTGGGCATCGGGATGCTGAAAGTAGACGCTGCCGTCGTTGACGACGCTGGGCGAATAGAGGCGCGTGTCGTCATTGACGACCGCGGGCAACAGGAACGGTTCGCCCCAGCCCGAACCGGCGCGATCGGCGCGCCACAGGTGGCTGCCATATCCGGCGCGAACGTGTCCATCGAAGCTCCTGGCGTCGAGCGCCCGCCCGCCGGCGGATTCGGGCCGGTTGGAGCAGAAGACGATGAAGGAGCCATCAGGCGCCATCGCAGGGTCGAGATCGCGCCACTGGCCGGAAAATGGGGCGATCTCGGGCGGAGTCCATGTCCCGTTCACCCGATGTGATTGCACGATCGTGGAGCCGCCGCCGGCCACTTCGTCGAACCAGGCCGTGTCGCCGCTCGGACTGAACGTGATGGCATCGACGTTGCCCGTCGCGGAGATCGTGCCGGGTGCAAAGATTTCGGGACTGCTCATTCGCACCCTCGAATCAGGCACTCATCGCATGGACCTCGAGCCCGCTCGTCCGTGCGTCGCGGCGCCAACGCTTCGCTCCACGGCGAAGCATCCGGCCCGTGGCCTGCGCCAGACTCGGTGCTCA
>Ga0302314_10007004_pt1 | contig 20336 bp, 17 predicted proteins | sample III_Palsa_N2_3_FD_200533 | JGI IMG/M metagenome (GOLD analysis project Ga0302314, IMG submission 200533) | Peat permafrost microbial communities from Stordalen Mire near Abisko, Sweden - III_Palsa_N2_3 | ecosystem: Environmental > Terrestrial > Soil > Palsa > Peat permafrost | place: Sweden... | reverse complement strand
GGCGGGCATCGACGTACCGGAGGAGCGGGCCGTCGAGGCCGCCAGGATCGCCCGTCGGCTGCTCCGGATCGCGATCGGCGGACACCTGCTCTCGGCCGTGGTCGTGGCCGTGATCACCTTCTTCGCGGGCCACAGCATCGGCTACTACTTCTCCGGCTTCTACCTGCTCAGCACGCTGTTCCGGCCGGCCCAGGCCTACTTCGCCCATCTGCGCGCCCACCTCGGCACGATGCTCCGGGAGGCGACCTTCCCGCCGGACGACGTCAAGGAGCTGAAGCGGCTGGTCGGCGACCAGGGGCGCCGGCTCAAGACCCTGGAGGAGCAACTCGTCCGGATCGACGGACGCACCGACGGCCTGGAGAACCGCCTGGTCACCCGCACGGACCAGATCGAGACCAGGCTGACCGCCCGCGCCGACGCCGCCGGCCAGCAGCTCCGCACCCGCGCCGAGGCCACGTCCCAGCAGGTCCAGGCCCTGGGACGGCGCTTCGAGGAGGCCATCGACACCTTCTCGGACAATCAGGAGCTGGTCACCGGGCTGCGGGCGTTCCTCCGGCTGCTGCGGGCCGAGCAGGCCTGAAGAGCGACAAAATGAATCCCGGGCAATGCCCGACGACTGTGTCGCAGGTCACGCAATTGCAGCCGTAACGAAATGCGGTGGCTTACGATATAGCCATTGGTGTTGGCAGACGGCCGATTCGTCCCTGTGGAGTCGCCGCAGCCCGTCAACCCACCCGCTGCGTGTCGTGCGCAACCTCGACCAGGTACTCGAAGAGGGAGGCGTGACGCCCATGGCGACCATTGCCAACGTGTCCGACCAGGCCGGAGACAGCGCTGCGGGAGAGGCCGGCGCTCATTCCGGCAAATCAACTGCTGCCAGAACTCCGGTCCGGCGCCGCAGAACTGCGAAGAAATCTCCTGAGCCGACAGGCAAGACTCCCGGGATTGAATCCGGGGCCGACTCACCGTCAGCCGGGATTCCACTCGACGCGCCGACGGCCGGGGAAAAGCCCGACGAATCGGCTGCGCCCGATGCGGACGCCGCCGAGGGCGCGGACACCCCGGACGCCGCTGACTCGCCCGACTCCTTCACCGTGTCGGACGAGGACGAGGACGACGCGCCCGCGCAGCTGGTCATGGTCGCCGGGGCGACCTCCGACCCGGTCAAGGACTACCTGAAGCAGATCGGCAAGGTCCCGCTGCTCAACGCCGAGCAGGAGGTCGTGCTCGCCAAGCGGATCGAGGCCGGGCTGCTGGCACTGGACCTGGTCGAGGGCGAACACGCGGCCGAGTTGGATCCGGCGTACCGGCGCGAGCTGGAGATCCTCAGCGAGGACGGCCGCCGGGCCAAGAACCACCTGCTGGAGGCCAACCTCCGACTGGTCGTCTCCATCGCCAAGCGTTACACCGGCCGCGGGATGCTGTTCCTGGACCTGATCCAGGAGGGCAACGTCGGGCTGATCCGTGCGGTCGAGAAGTTCGACTACACCAAGGGCTTCAAGTTCTCCACGTACGCCACCTGGTGGATCCGCCAGGCGATCACCCGCGCCATGGCCGACCAGGCCCGCACCATCCGCATCCCGGTGCACATGGTCGAGGTGATCAACAAGCTCGCCCGGGTGCAGCGGCAGATGCTCCAGCAGCTGGGCCGCGACGCCACGCCGGAGGAGCTGGCCAAGGAACTCGACATGACCCCGGAGAAGGTGGTCGAGGTCCAGCGCTACGGGCGTGAGCCGATCTCGCTGCACACACCCCTGGGCGAGGAGGGCGACAGCGAGTTCGGCGACCTGATCGAGGACAGCGAGGCGGTCGTCCCGGCCGAGGCCGTCAGCTTCACCCTGCTCCAGGAGCAGCTGGACTCGGTCCTCGACACCCTGGCCCCGCGCGAGGCCGGCGTGATCTCCATGCGGTTCGGCCTGACGGACGGCCAGCCGAAGACCCTGGACGAGATCGGCAAGGTCTACGGGGTGACCAGGGAGCGGATCCGGCAGATCGAGGCCAAGACCATGTCGAAGCTGCGCCACCCCTCCCGGTCCCAGGTCCTGCGCGACTACCTGGACTGAGGCCCGCCCCCCTGCAGGGCCGTGTCCGATCCCCGCCAGCACCGGGACGGGCGCCGCGCCAGAGTGGTCCAGGTACCCGTTCGGCCAGGGAGCCCCGCGGCGCCCGTGCGGCCGATGGGACCAGTGGACCGGTGGGGCCCGCTCGGCCCGTGCAGGAGGAGATCGGCATGACCGTCTACACCAGAATCGAAAGCCCGCTGGGCGAGCTGCTGCTCGTCGGCGAGGACTCCCCGACCGCGAACGGCGGCACCGCGCTGACCTCGCTGTCCATGCCCGACCAGCGGAACGCGGCGCGGATCGGGACCGACTGGCGGGCGGCGGACGCGGCCTTCGACGAGGCCGCCCGCCAGCTCCGGGAGTACTTCGAGGGCCGGCGCACCGCGTTCGAGCTGGAGCTCGCCGCCGAGGGCACCCCCTTCCAGCAGCGGGTGTGGGCGGCGGTGGACACCGTCGGCTACGGCAGCACGGTCAGCTACGGCGAGCTCGCCCGCCGGGCCGGTGTCGCCCGGTCCGACGCCCGGGCGGTGGGGACGGCGGTCGGGGCCAACCCGCTGCTGCTGGTCCGCGCCTGCCACCGGGTGATCGGCGCCGACGGCAGCCTGCGCGGCTACGCGGCCGGCATCCCCCGGAAGGAGGCCCTGCTCACCCTGGAGGGCGCCCTCCAGCCCCAACTCGGCTGAGCGGGGCCGACCATGACCACCACTCTCACCACCGCCGGGGCCGGACCGGCCGCCCGCGTGGCCGAGGCCGACTGGCCTGCCCTGGCGGAGGAACTCGACGCCTTCGGTGCCGCCACGACGCCGCTGCTGCTCGACCCGGCCGAGTGCCGGGCCGTCGCCGACCTGTACGACGCCCCGGGGCTGTTCCGCTCCACCGTCGACATGGCCCGGTACCGGTTCGGCTCGGGTCAGTACCGGTACTTCAGCTATCCGCTGCCGGAGCCGGTCGCGCAGTTGCGGGCAGCCCTGTATCCACGGCTGCTGCCGATCGTCCGGGCCTGGGCCGACCGGCTGGGTCGGCCGGCGCCCTGGCCGGAGAGCCTGGACGAGTGGCTGGCGATGTGCCACCAGGCTGCCCAGCTCCGGCCGACGCCCATCCTGCTGCGCTACGGGCCGGGCGACTGGAACGCCCTCCACCGCGACCTCTACGGGGACCTGGTGTTCCCGCTGCAGGTGGTCATCGGCCTGGACGAGCCGGCCACGGACTACCGGGGCGGCGAGTTCCTACTGGTCGAGCAGCGTCCCCGGGCCCAGTCCCGGGGCTCGTCGACGGTGCTGCGACAGGGCTGCGGCCTGGTCTTCGCCACCCGCGACCGGCCGGTGCGCTCCGCCCGGGGCTGGTCCGCCGCCCCGGTCCGGCACGGGGTCAGCACCGTCCGCTCGGGCCGGCGCCACACCCTGGGCCTGGTCTTCCACGACGCGCTGTGACCGCGCGGGCTCAGACCCGGGACGCGGCCTGTCGCCCCTCGACCAGCGCCGCCGCCGGCTCCGGGGTGCGCTCCACCGCCGGGGCGGCCCGGCGGGTGGACAGCCAGGAACCGATCAGCACCAGGACGAAGCCGGCCAGCGCGGAGGCGTGCAGCGCCTCGTGCAGCACGGCCACGCCCAGCAGCACGGCGATGATCGGGTCCACATAGGTGATCAGCGCCGCACGTCCGGCGCCCGCCTCGGCGATCAGCCGGTAGAAGGCCAGGAACGCGGTCGCCGTGCAGAGCACCCCGAGCAGGGCCACCGCCCCGAGCGCCGAGGCGTCGGGCAGCCTGGACGGGGCGGTGAGCAGTGCGACCGGGAGCAGCACCACCGTGTTCAGGGTCATCGTGGAGGCGACCACCCCCAGCGGCGGGACGTCCGCGAACCGGCGCTTCACAATGAGCGTGGCGGCGGCGTAGCCGAGCGCCGCGAGCAGCACCATGCCGGCACCCAGCAGCCGGTAGCGGTCGCCGCTGGTGTCGAGGCCCACCACGCAGACCACCCCGGCCAGTCCGACCCCCAGTCCGACCGCGCGCCAGCCGCGCACCTTCTCCGAGGCGTCGTTCCCGCGGACGGCCAGGATCGCGATCAGCACCGGCTGGGTGGCGATCAGCAGCGCGGCGAGCGAGGAGGGGATATGGGTCTCGCCGTAGGTGATCAGCAGGAACGGCCCGGTTATATGAGTGAGCGTCAGCAGCACGATGGAGCCCAGCCTTTGACGCATCCCCCGGAGCGCACCGCCGCGGACCGCGAAGGGCAGCAGGATCGCCGCCGCGATCCCGGTTCGGGCCACGACCACCACCGGCGCGGAGAGGTCGGAGACGGCGATCTTGATCAGCAGGTAGGGGATCCCCCACAGCACCGACACCAGGGCGAACAGCAGCCACGCTTTGCGATTCATGGCCTCATCGTCCCGGAGTATCGTCACCAGCAGAAGTGACGAGTTACTGGTGGCGCGGTAAGGAGAACTTATGGTTGACGTACGTCGGCTCGGCATCCTGCGCGAGGTCGCCCGGCAGGGCAGCTTCGCCCGCGCCGCCACCGCCCTGCAGCTCACCCCCTCCGCCGTCTCCCAGCAGATCGCCGCGCTGGAGCGCTCGCTGGGCGTGCCGGTGGTCGAGCGGAGCACGCGCGGCGTCCAACTCACCGAGTCCGGACGGATCATGGTGGACGCGGCGGAGGCGGTGGCCAACGAACTGGCCGACGCCCAGTGCCGGATCGGCGACCTCACGGCCGGCCGGATCGGCACCCTCACCGTCGAGACCTTCACCACCGGGGGCCAGTTGCTGCTCCCGGGGGCGCTCGCCCGGCTGCTGGCCGAGCTGCCGGAGGTCCAGCTGTCGGTGACCGAGACCGCGCTGGAGGCGAGCATCACCCATGTCCGCGACGGCAGTACGGACCTGGCGCTGGCCTTCCACTTCGACACCGCCCCCACCCCCGATCCCGCGCTGACCTGGACACCGCTGGTGTCCGACCCGATGCTGGCGGTACTGCCCGAGGGCCACCGGCTGGCCGGGCGGGCCGGCCTCCGGCTGGCCGAACTCGCGGACGACCCCTGGGTGATGGGCTGCATCACGGCAACCGAGATGATCGTCCAGTACGGGGCGGTGCTCGGGTTCCGGCCGCGGATCGTCTGCCGCTCCAGCGACTACGTCTTCGCCCAGTCGCTGGTGGCCGCCGGCGTCGGAGTGACCCTGGTGCCGCAACTGGTGCTCGACGGCCCGCACGGGCCGGCCTCGGGCATCGGCGGGACGGTCGCGGTACCGCTGCGCGGCCCGGCCCCGACCCGGTACATCGCCGCCGTCACCGCCCGCCGTCGCTGGCCGCAGCCGCTGGTCCGCACGCTGCTCCGGGCGCTGCACGAGACCGTCGCCGACCTTCCCGCAGGGCGCGAGCCGGAGCGGGCCCGCGCCTGAGCCGGTCCGGGGCCGGTGGCAGAGTGGTGGTCAGTGCACGGGCCGTCAAGGGGCCCGGGGATCCGAGGAGTCGCAGATGTTCGTCGTCACCATCACCTACACCGCGCCGCTGGCGCAGATCGACGAACTGGTCCCCGCGCACCGCGACTGGCTCGACCGCGGCTACGCCTCCGGGCTGCTGCTCGCCTCCGGTCCGCAGCTGCCGAGGACCGGCGGGGTGCTGCTGGCCCGGGCGGCGAGCCGGGAGGAGCTGGACGCCGCCCTCGCCGAGGACCCGTTCAACCGGGCCGGGGCGGCGACCTACCAGGTGGTGCGGTTCACGGCGGCCAAGACCGCGCCCGAACTGGCCCACCTCCAGGAGCAGCCGACCGGCTGACCGGCCGGCCCCATCCCTCCCCGGCTTGCCCGGTCGACCCGGTCGGCTCCGTCGGCTCCGTCGGCTCCGGTCAGTCCTCGTCCTCCGGCTCGTCGTCCGTGCCCTCCTTGGCATCGAGGTAGGTGGCGGCGACATGGGTGTCCAGCGGGAAATGGACCGGGGTGTCACCGAAGACCAGCCGGCGGGCCTCCTCACCGGCTGCCGACACCGCCTCCCGGACCGCGTCGGCCAGCTGCGCGGGTGTGTGCACGACCACCTCGTCGTGCTGGAAGAAGACCAGGCGCGGCCGGTCGCCGGGGACCTCGGAGGGGATCAGCGCGAGCCGTCGGCGCAGCGCCGCGATCATCGCCAGCGCCCAGTCGGCCGCGCTCGCCTGGATCACGAAGTTGCGGGTGAAGCGACCGCGCGAGCGGCTGTCGCGGGCGGCGTCGTCGGCGAGACCGTCGCCCGCGCGGGCCGCGCTCTCGTTCCGGTCGAGCCATTCGGCCGACGGCGGCGGGCAGACCCGGCCCAGTCGGGAGCGGACCACCCCACCGGTCTCACCGGTCCGGGCGGCGGCCTCCACCAGGCCCATGGCCTGCGGGAACTTGCGCCGCAGCACCGCGACCAACTGGCCGGTCTCACCGCTGGTCTGCCCGTACATCGCACCGAGCAGTCCCAGCTTGGCCCGGGCCCGGTCACCGCCGAAGGCCTCGGCCGCCAGCCCCGCGTAGAGGTCGCCCCGAGCCCCGGCCCTGATCATGCCCGGGTCCCCGGAGAGCGCAGCCAGGACCCGGGGCTCCAACTGGCCCGCGTCCGCGACCACCAGCAGCCAGCCCGGATCGGCCACCGCCGCGCCGCGCATGATCCGCGGAATCTGCAGCGCACCGCCGCCCCGGCTCGCCCACCGTCCCGACACCACGCCGCCGACGACGTACTCGGGACGGAACCGGCCGTCCCGCACCCAGGCCTCTCGCCAGGCCCAGCCGTGCGCGACATGGATCCGCGACAGCTCCTTGTACTGGATCATCAGCGGAGCGGCCGGATGGTCCACCTGCCGCAGCAGCCAGTTGCGGGTCGAGGCCAGGCTCACCCCCTGCTCGGCGAAGGCACGCAGCACCTGGGCCGGGGAGTCGGGATTGATCGGGCGACCGCCGAGCGCCTGCTGGAGTTCGGCGACCAGCGCGGCCAGCTTCGGCGGCTGCTGCTGGCTACCGCCGCGCGGTCGCGGGCCGAGCAACTCGACCAGCAGCGCGTCGTGCGCCTCGGCGCTCCACGGCAGCCCGTCGTGGCCCATCTCCGCCGCGATCAGCCCACCGGCCGACTCCGCCGCGCACAGCAGCCGCGTCCGGGCCGGGTCGGCCGTCGCGGCGATCCGGCGCTGCTGCTCGGCGTGGACGGCGACCAGGGCGGTCAGCGGGTCGGTCCCGGGCGGCAGCCGACTGCGGTCGGGGGCGAAGAGGGAGTCCTGGTCGCTGTCGGCGGCGGCCGGTCCCTCGGGGAGGTCGGCCGGGACGGGCTGCCCGTGCAGTCGCGCCCAGGCCGCGCCCAGGGAACGCGGCTCGCCGTAGCGGTCCTCCTGGGCCAGCAGCAGCGGCTCGACCAGCTTGACGTCGTGACAGCGCGCCAGCCGGCGCTCCGGAAGGTCGGGCAGCAGCCGCGAGTACAGCTCGTCGGTGGCTGCCCAGACCCACCGGGGCCCGGCGGGCGGAACTTCCTCCCATGCAGCCATCGCGGCGACCAGGTCACGCACCCGCAGCGGAGCGCCGAGCGGCGTCCCGCCCTCGGTCAGCGGCTGGAGGCTGCCACCGCGACCGTCCGGATCAGCGACGACGGCGACCCGCGCCGCCGGTGCCGATTCCGGCGTCATCGCCGGCGCCGGCGCCAGGCGCTCCGCCGTTCGGTCGTCCTGCTGACCTGCCACCTGCGCTGCTCCGTTCGTCGCCCTCCTGCCACCCCAGCGGAACGTACCACCGGGAGCTGACAACGACGGCCGAGCGCTGCCGTTCCGGCAGGTCACGCCTCCAGGCGCACCGGCATCAGCAGCGAGAAGGTGTCCTCGCGCTCCGGCAGACGGAGCGCGAGCGGGGTGATCGGGCCGCCGAGCTCCAGCACCAACTGGTCCCGTCCGCTCACCGCGAGCGCGTCCAGCAGGAACTCCCGGTTCACGCCGACCCACTGGGCGGAGTCGTACCCGCCGTCGCCCCCGTCACTGCCATCACGGCCGTCACTGCCGTGGGCAACGGGGGCGCCGGGAGCGCCGGTGGCCTCGTCGAGCACCGAGACGGTGCCCTCCGCAGTGAGGCGGAGCACCGAGACCGCGTAGGCGACGCCGTCCTGCTCCCGCTCCGCGTTCCGGGTACCGCCCTCGACCAGCGCCGTGCGCAGGGCCGCCACGTCCACCGTGACCCGGCGCCCGGCGGCCAGTCGGGAGAGCCGTCGGTAGTCGGGGAAGTCGGCTTCGATCCTCAGCCCGGCGGTCCGGCTCTCGCCGACCTCCAGGGTGATCCGCTCGCCCTCGACCGTCAGCACCGCGCTCGTGTCCGCGCCCCTGCTCGTATCCGCCCCCGTGCCCGCGCCGAGCAGGGCACGCATAGAGTCGATCAGCGTGGCCGGGACGAGGACCTGCACCGACGGCCCCTCGGCGGAGCTGACCGCGGCGGCGGAGAGGGCCATCCGGTAGCGGTCGGTGGCCACGGTGCGCAGCTCACCGGCACCGTCCGGCTCGCCGACCGTGATGTCCAGCAGCACACCGGCGAGCATCGGGAACTCCGGGTCGGTGCCGACGGCGAAGCGGACGGAGGCCAGCGCTGCCGCCAGTTCCGCCCCGGACAGGGTGAGCCGGGTACGGACGGCGGATGCGGTGGTCGTGTTCATGGGGATCTCCCTCAGGGCGAGTAGCTCTCGGACCGTGGAGAGTTCGCGGCGCGCATCGGCCAGGCCGTCCTCCAGCCGCAGCAGGTGTTCGTCGAGCACCTTGCGGACGAGCGACGGGTCCGCAGCGGCCCAGCCGGCGAGGACCATCCTGATGTCCGCCAGCGGAAGCTGGACCCGGCGCAGCCGGGCCAGCAGCCGGGCCTCCGCAAGCTGCGCGGCCGCGTACCAGCGGTAGCCGCTGGACGGGTCCACCCAGGCCGGGACCAGTACCCCGGCACCGTCGTAGAAGCGCAGGGCGCTGACGGTCAGACCGCTGCGGCGGGCCAGTTCACCGATGCTGTGCATCTCGTTCTCCACACCGAGGACTCTGCGGGCTCGACCAGGTCGAGGGTCAACCACCCGAGGCGGCCTCCGCCGCCGACGTCCGCTCCCACCGTCCGCCGCCGATGCCCGCCCACTGTGACACCCGCCGCCGACACCTGTGCCCTGGACCCTGTCAGCGGGGTGTCAGGCCCAGGCCGACACCGGGCGCGGGGGCACGACGCGTGATCACGTAGCCGCGCGGTCCGGACAGCCGGAGCCAGGCCGGATGCCGGTGCAGCGCCACCTCGTCCGGCTGCCGCAGCAGACCGGTGAGCTGCGCGGCATGGACGGCCCGCAGGGTCAGGCCGGAGGGATGCACCTGCCGGGACCAGATCGCTTCGGCGAGCACCTCGGCATCGGCGCCCTCGCGGCGGAATTCGGTGACGGCCGCCCGCACCGCTGCGCGCAACGGCTCGGTCGGCAGGTCGGCCAGGTGCTCCCAGCCGGTTCTGGGCGGGAGCAGCCCGGCCCAAGCAGGGCCGGTGATCGCGCCCGGCAACTCCAGCTCCCCGAGGCCTTCGGCTGCGCCAGTGCCCTCGGCTGCGTCCGCACCCTCGGGGGCGTCCAGCGCATCGAGCAGTTGTCCGGCCGAGACGGTCAGGTCCAGCGGGGTCTCCGCAGCCAGCCGGGCGGTGCGGATCGCCAGCGGACCGCTCTCCCCCAGCGGCAGCCGGGCGAAGACCGCCAGGCCGGCACCGGCCGTCTGCAGCCGGACCGCGGCCGCCTTGTCGAAGCGGATCAGCCGGACCAGGAAGGCTCCCAGGTCGGCGGAGTCCCGGGCGTCGGCGAAGCGAAGTCGGGTCACGCGGCGACCGCTGCGCTGTCCAGGTAGTCGGACAGGAAGGCGCGCTCACCGACGGTGAGCCGCCGCGGGCGTCCGGCCGCCAGGTCGTAGGGCACGACCACGGTCGAGGCACGGACGTACACCGTGTCCCCGTCCTTGATCTCGTAGGAGACCGTGAAAGAGGCGTTGCGGAGCTGGGTCAGCCAGGTCTCGATGGTCACCGGCGTCGGCCGGTAGACCAGCGGCCGGAGGTAGTCGATCTCGTGGCGGGCCACCACCGAGCCCTCGGAGAACGCCTTCTCCCCGGCCTCGCCGGCATTGGTGAACGTGAAGTCGATCCGCGCCTCTTCCAGGTACCGGAGGAAGACCACGTTGTTGACGTGCCCGAACGCGTCCATGTCGGACCAGCGCAGGGGGCAGGCGTATATGTGACGGATGGCCACGGCGTTCTCCGGGAGGCTGGGGCGGGGTACCGCCGGGACAGGGCTTCGGCCCGGTGCAGGGAATCCTGCACGGAGCCGAGCCTGCCCCGGCGGTATTGCGGTCAGGTGACGCACGGATCAGCTCAGGCTGACCCGGGGAGCGCGAGGATCAGCCGCGGGTGAGCTTCTTGTAGGTGGCACGGTGCGGACGAGCCGCATCGGCGCCCAGACGCTCGACCTTGTTCTTCTCGTAGGACTCGTAGTTGCCCTCGAACCAGTACCACTTGGACTCGCCCTCGTAGGCGAGGATGTGGGTGGCGACCCGGTCCAGGAACCACCGGTCGTGGGAGATGACCACGGCGCAGCCGGGGAACTCCAGCAGCGCGTTCTCCAGCGAGCCGAGGGTCTCGACGTCCAGGTCGTTGGTCGGCTCGTCGAGGAGGAGCAGGTTCCCGCCGACCTTGAGCGTGAGGGCCAGGTTCAGCCGGTTGCGCTCACCGCCGGAGAGGATGCCGGCCGGCTTCTGCTGGTCCGGGCCCTTGAAGCCGAAGGCCGAGACATAGGCGCGGGACGGCATCTCGACCTGACCGACGTTGATGTAGTCCAGCTCGTCGGAGACGACGGCCCACAGCGTCTTCTTCGGGTCGATGTTGGAGCGGCTCTGGTCCACGTAGGAGACCTTGACCGTCTCGCCGATCCGGACCGTACCGGAGTCGGGCTCCTCCAGGCCGAGCAGCATCTTGAACAGGGTCGTCTTGCCGGCGCCGTTCGGGCCGATGACGCCGACGATGCCGTTGCGGGGCAGGGTGAAGCTCAGGTCGTCGACCAGCATCTTGTCGCCGAAGGACTTCGAGAGGTTGTTCACCTCGACGACGATGCTGCCGAGGCGCGGGCCCGGCGGGATCTGGATCTCCTCGAAGTCCAGCTTCCGCATCTTGTCGGCCTCGGCCGCCATCTCCTCGTAGCGGGCGAGACGGGCCTTCGACTTGGCCTGGCGGCCCTTGGCGTTGGAGCGGACCCACTCCAGCTCTTCCTTGAGCCGCTTGGCGCGCTTGGCGTCCTTCTGGCCCTCGACCTTGAGGCGGGTCGCCTTGGTCTCCAGGTAGGTGGAGTAGTTGCCCTCGTAGGGGAAGGCGCGGCCGCGGTCGAGCTCCAGGATCCACTCGGCCACGTTGTCCAGGAAGTACCGGTCGTGGGTGACGGCGACGACGGTGCCGGCGTACTTCTCCAGGTGCTGCTCCAGCCACTGGACCGACTCGGCGTCCAGGTGGTTGGTGGGCTCGTCGAGGAGGAGCAGGTCGGGGGCCTCCAGCAGCAGCTTGCAGAGTGCCACGCGGCGCTTCTCACCACCGGAGAGGTTGTTCACCGGCCAGTCGCCGGGGGGGCAGCCGAGGGCGTCCATGGCCTGTTCGAGCTGGGCGTCGAGGTCCCAGGCGTTGGCGTGGTCGAGCTCGTCCTGGAGCGTGCCCATCTCTTCGAGCAGCGCGTCCGAGTAGTCGGTCGCCATGAGCTCGGCGATCTCGTTGAAGCGGTTGAGCTTCGCCTTGACCTCCTTGACCCCGTCCTCGACGTTCTCCAGCACGGTCTTGGTCTCGTCGAGCGGCGGCTCCTGGAGGAGCATGCCGACCGAGTAGCCGGGAGAGAGGAAGGCATCGCCGTTGGAGGGCTGCTCCAGTCCGGCCATGATCTTCAGAACAGTGGACTTACCGGCGCCGTTGGGGCCCACGACGCCGATCTTTGCCCCAGGCAGGAAGCTGAGCGTCACGTCGTCAAGGATGACCTTGTCGCCGTGAGCCTTCCGTGCCTTGCGCATGGTGTAGATGTACTCAGCCAAGGTGAACCGTCCGGCGTCGTTGGGGGGTGGTTACAGCCTTCCATTGTGCCGCACCCGAGGGGGCCTCCCGGCAGCACGGTGCGCCGGCCCCGGGCTCAGCCGGCCCGCTCGCCGCAGACACCGCCGCCCGTCCCGGCCCCCGCGCCGGCTCCATCGCCCACATCGACGGACCGGCCGGCGCAATCACCCACCCCCACCGCCATCGCGGCCGCCGTCGACCCGGTCGCCGCCGCGCCCGAGGCACGCTGCGTACTCGCCTGGCGATCCGCCGCCGTGGCCACCAGCTCGGGCCGCCCGCGCACGGTTCGTCGGAAGGCCGACGTCCCCCGGGACAGGTCGTGCCCGATGGCCGCGGCCTCGATCTCGGCCAGCGCACCCTTGGCCTGACCTGCACCGTTGTCCAGCTCACGGACCCGCAGCCGACCGGTGACCAGCAGCGGATCCCCCCGGCCCACCGAGCCGAGGACGTTCTCGGCGAGCCAGCGCCAGCACCACACGACGAACAGGCTGGTGTCCCCCTCGATCCACAGCTGTCGCTGCCGGTCGTACCGCCGGTCGACGGCCGCCAGCCGGAAATTGGCCACCGGCACCCCGCCGATCGTCGTGGAGTACTTCACCTCGGAGGCCACGCTGCCCACCAGAGTCACCATCGTGCCGTTCATGGCGCCGCCCCTATTCCTGCTCCCCGATTCCTGCTCCCGGTCCGAAGCGACTGCTTCTGGAACGAGCCTGCCGCAGGCTGCGGACCATCCAGGCCGACAACGGCAGAACTGTGGACAAACCCAACCTGTGGAAAACACCGCCACTCGATCGGGTGTACTTGCCCCCTCCACATCGGCGTCCCCCGAACGCCGCAGCCGTGCTCGCATGTACCGGTCAGGCCGTCATCGACCGACCCGACCGCATCCATAACAGCTCAGGCAGCAGCGCCGTAACGAGTGAACAACAGCCAGGACCAAGAGCTCCCGCACCGCTGCGCTCACGAGCCCTACCTGCGATTATCAGACCGCTCCACCGGGGAATCGGCCACCACCGCCCCAGCGGCGCACCAGGCAAGGAGCCCTGCCCCGCTTATCCTGTCCATCGGCAGGACCCCCCGGCGACACCAGGCCCCTGTCCCGCCCCCATAGCTCAGTGGATAGAGCAGGTGCCTTCTAAGCACTTGGCCGCAGGTTCGAGTCCTGCTGGGGGCACCCCGAATCGCCCGCCCGCGCGCCCGCGATTCAGCCGTCGTCCTCGCTGGTCAGGCCCGTGCAGGCGTGACCGCTCCAGCCACCGGACTGCCGCCTTCCGAGTAGGCGGCAGTCCGGTGCTGTCCGACTGGAACCGCATCGGGCGGCTCCGTGACGCAGGGGCGGCAGTCGACCGGGCCGGCGCGGGCTCGGTGATCAGGCGCCGCCCCCACCGCCGGGGTGCACCGCTGCCCGAACCGCTCGCCTTCCCGTCCTCCAGGACAGCATCCGGCATGGCGGCCAGGGGGCGGCCGATCGCCGGACCGCCACTTCTCCGTTCCCGGGCAGCGCGGCTGTCCCGGCAGCGCTGCCCGACAGCCAGGGGATCCGACGCCGGACGGGACCGAGGCCCAGGATGCCGAGGCACTGCGACGCTGGAATCCCGCGGTAACAGTTGGTCCACCGACGATATGCCTGACCAACCGTCAGCAATGGTGCAGAAAAGGGGGGCGACGGAGAAACAGCAGGGTGCCGAGGACCACCGCAGCCGCCCCGGCGCCCGTCGACCGCTCCGCCGACCCCGGTCCGGCTCCACCGACTTCGCCAGGTAGGCGATTCCTGGCAGAACACTGAGAGGTCCATACGTCCTCTTGCTCCACCAGTCGTTCCTTCGCTACGTTCATACGCCAAGACACCACCGACCGTGGTGACTCCACGTCGATGATCTTGTCATAGACATGCCATCCAAGCCGCCGCCCCGTCCTCGGCCGCGGCACTCCCTCGCGTACGGCGCAGACCGATCCACTCGCGTCCTTGTCCGGGCACACCTAGACACGCAGGAGACCCATGTCCCCCCGTCGTTCCATAGTCCTCGCCGCTCTCACCGCGCTGGCGACCACCGCCCCGATGGCCGTCGTCGCCACGGCCGCCGCCCCCATTGCCGCGCCGATGATCCAGGCCCCCATGCACGCGGTCGGGGGCAGCGGCAGCTCGGTCCCGTTCTTCATCTCGCACGGCGGCGGTGTCCGCCACGCCAACGCCACCAGCACCAACTGGGCCGGCTACGCGGCGACCGGATCGACCTACACCAGCGTGAGCACCACCTTCACCCAGCCCAAGGTCACCTGTACCTCGGGCGACCAGTACTCGGCCTTCTGGGTCGGACTCGACGGCTACAGCTCCGACTCCGTCGAGCAGACCGGCACCGAGGCCGACTGTGCCGGCCGGACCGCGGAGTACTCGGCCTGGATCGAGATGTACCCGGCCGACCCGGTCACCTACTCCAACACCGTCAAGGCCGGTGACGTGATCACCGAGACGGTCACCGAGGCGTCCAACAAGTACACCCTCACCCTGGTGGACTCCACCGAGGGCTGGACCAAGACGACCACCAAGACCGAGAGCGGCCTCGCCCGCTCCTCCGCCGAGGTCATCGCCGAGGCCCCGTACTCCAACGAGGTGCTCCCGCTGGCCAACTTCGGCAAGGTCACCTTCAACAACAACACGGTGGACGGCTCCTCGCTGAGCTCCCTCAGCCCGGCCGGGATCAACATGGCCACGTCCTCGGGCACCCTTGAGGCCACGACCTCCGCGTTCTCCGGCAACTCGTTCTCCATCACCTGGAACAGCAAGTAGCACCGGCGGGTGTGCCGACGGCCCGACCACCGTCGGCACACCCCACGCAGCACCCCCACGAAGCACCCCCACACAGCACCGCCGGCACAGCACCGCCGGCGCATCTCCGGTCACCGGAAACAGTGAGCCCCGCCCGGCTGTCGGCGGGGCATTGGCAGTTGGAGGCGTTCTCTATGATGGGCGGCGCAGCCGAGCACGGTGGCTGCCGTCGACCCCGATGATCCGAGTGCCAGGAGAGGCCGCCGCCCATGACGCCCGAGACGGGCCCCCAGCCGGGAGAAGACGTGGGTGCGCGCCCGAAGCGCGCGACCATCGAGGACGTGGCGCGCCTGGCGGGTGTCTCGCGGCAGACCGTGTCCCGGGCCGTCAACGACAAGCCGGAGATCGACTCCGAGACCAAGCGGCGGGTGCTGGCGGCCGCGCAGACGTTGAACTACCGGCCGAGCCGGTTCGCGCGCGGACTGATCCGCCAGGACACGATCACCCTCGGACTGGTCATCTCCGACATCGGCAACCCCTTCTTCCCGGAGCTCGCCTCCGGTGTGCTGCGCGCCGCCCAGGCCCGCGACTGGCAGGTCGTGCTGTACGACACCGGCGACGACTCCGAACGGGAGCTGCGCACCCTGACCTCGCTCGCCGACCAGGCGGACGTCGGGGCCGGGTTCCTGAGGTCGGCCGCCGGGCTGACGCACGCCCAGCGACTGGGCGTGCCGTTCGCGGTACTGGACGCCGGCTGGGGCAACGGACGGTCGCCGGGCGTCGCCATCGACTTCGCCGCCGGGGTGCGCCAGGCCGTGGAGCACCTGGCTGCCCGGGGCCACCGCCGGATCGGGATGCTCGACGGGGCGTCCAATCCGCTGGACGCCCGGCGCGTCAGCTTCCTGACCGCCGCGCGCGAGTCGGGCCTGGACGCCGACGAGTCCCGGATCGAGAACGCGGCCTGCTCCATGGAGGGCGGCACGGCCGCCCTCCACCGGCTGCTCGACCGGCGTCCGGACACCACGGCGGTGTTCGCCTACAACGACATCATGGCGGTCGGGGCGCTGCGGGCGCTGCGCGCCCGGGGGGCGCGGGTGCCGGAGGACTGCGCGGTGGTGGGCTTCGACGGGGTGCCGCTGGGCGAGCTGGTGGAGCCGCCGATCACCTCGGTGTACGTGGACATCCAGCGCATGGGCGAGCTCGCGGTGGACGCGGCGGCGGCGCTGCTGGCCGGCCGGGCGCCGAAGCCGGTGGTCCTGGAACCGGTTCTCCGGGTCCGCTCCTCCTCCTGAGCATTCTCGGAGCGGGCGTTCTCGGAAAGCTGCTTACCGAGATTTGACGAAGACTCTTGACGAGCTTGCGGGCATCCAGCACGCTACTCCCGTGAGCGCTCACGGGAACGTTCACGGGAGCGCTCACGGCGTTCGCTGGACCTCGGCGGCCGGACCCCGCCGGGCCCTCACCCACCCAGCGGGAGACAGCCAATGACATCGCGTCGGCACCCAGCTCTGGCAAGACCCAGCACGATCCTCGCGGCCTCCGTCGCCGCCGCGCTGCTGCTCAGCGCCTGTTCCGTCGCCGGTGGCTCGGGGACCCAGACGTCCTCCGGCGGCGACAGCGGGACCATCACCTTCCTGACCTTCGAGACGCCGAACCTCACCCCGGCCTACTGGAACGCGGCCATCGAGCGGATCACCGACCAGTACCCGGGGATGAAGGTCAAGCGGCTGGTCTCACCGACCACCGACCGCACCAGCTACGCCAAGCAGCTGCTGGCCTCCGGACAGTTCCCCGACGTGATGATCGCGGTGACGCCGGCCGGCTTCGCCCAGGCCGGCGACCTCTATGCCTGGCAGCCACAGGAGTTGACGCAGTTCGAGGTGCCCGACGGCGGCGCCATCGGCGGCAAGGTCTACCAACTCCCGGCCAACACCCAGACCATCCCGATGGTCTACTACCGCAAGTCGATGTTCGCGAAGGTCGGCATCGCCGCCCCGCCGACCACCTACAGCCAACTGCTCGCCGACAGCGCCAAGCTCAAGGCCGCCGGGATCACCCCGTTCCAGGTCGGCGGCGGCAGCGACCCCTTCGCCGCGGTGCTGCCGCTCTCGGCGACGGTGGCCACCCAGGTCTACCGGAACGACCCGAACTGGATGGTCGACCGGCACGCCGGCAAGGTGAAGTTCTCCGACCCCGACTTCGTCGACGCGCTGAACCGGGTCGGCACGCTGGCCGCCGACGGCTACATCGACCGGGCCGGCCTCTCGCGGAACTACGCCGACAGCCAGAAGGCGTTCCTGGACGGCGACGGCGCGATGTACCCGATGGGCATCTGGTTCGCCTCGGCCGCCGACGCCAGCCCGATCAAGAGCGACATCGGCGTCTTCGCCTGGCCCACCGACGACGGAAAGCTGGTCATGCCCGCCTACACCGGCGGCGGCCTGGAGGTGAACGCGCACTCCAAGAACCTCGACATGGCCAAGAAGTTCGCCCTCGCCTTCCAGCTCGACAGGACCAACCTGGACGCCAACGTCATGGACGACGCGCTCTTCCCGGCGATCAAGGGCTACACGCCGCCGTCGACCACCGGTCCGGTCTTCGACGAGAGCTACGCGCTCTACCAGAAGGCGCTCACCCAGGGCCAGGTCGTGAAGGCGTTCAGCTGGGAGTCCGGCGACGACGCACTGCTGCCCGGCATGGTCAACGTCGTCTACGGCACGGTCGAGGACGTGATGCTCGGCCGCAAGACGGCCAAGGCCGCCGCTGCCTACCTCGACTCCGAGTGGACCGAGCAGAGCAACAACTGACGCCCGCCGTGCGGCCCGGAGCTGCGCCGGATCGGAACCAGAACAGGACAACTCCCTTGCGCATACTCGTGTTCAACGAGAACCACCACGAACTGACCCGGCCCGGGATCGCCGCGCGCTTCCCGCTGGGCATCCACGGCACGCTGGCCGCCGCCCTGCGCGAGCGGTTCGGCGCGGACGCCGAGATCACCACCGCCACCCAGGACCAGCCCGGATACGGGCTGGGCCCCGAGGAGTTGGACCGCACCGACGTGCTGGTCTGGTGGAGCCACCTGCTCCACGCGGAGATGGACGACGGGACGGTGGCCCGGCTGCGGTCCCGGGTGCTGGCCGGCATGGGACTGGTGGTGCTGCACTCCGGCGCCGGATCCAAGCTGTTCACCGCGCTGATGGGCACCAGCTGCGACCGGCGTTGGCGGCACGGCGAGGACCGGCAGTTGGTCTGGACGGTCAAGCCCGGCCACCCGATCGCCGCCGGCGTGCCGAACCCCCTGGTCATCCCGCACGACGAGATGTACGGCGAGCCCTTCGACCTGCCCGATCCGGACGAACTGGTGTTCATCAGCTGGTTCAGCGGCGGCGAGGTGCTGCGCAGCGGGGCGTGCTACCACCGCGGCGCCGGAAAGATCTTCTACTTCAGTCCCGGGGACCAGGAGTGCCCCGTCTACCACCAGCCCGAGGTGCAGCACGTGATAGCCAACGCCGTGCGCTGGGCCGCGCCCTCCGCTCCGGTGGCCAGCCCCTACGTCGACGCCCAGTCCCCCGAGGGCTGGTGGGCGCGATGACCCGGGACTCGACCGCGACGGCCGCGACCACCCCGCCCTTCGCGACCACCGCGACGGCCGCGCCCTTCGCGACCGTCACCACGCCCGGACCACTGCGCGCGGTGGTGATCGGCGCCGGGTTCATGGGCCGGCACTGGGCCCGCGAGCTCGCCGCCCACCCGGACGTCACCCAGGTCGGCTGGGTCGACCAGGACACCGACCGGATCGCCGAGGCGCTGCGCGAACAGCAGCGCGAACAGCAGGGCGAGCAGCAGGGCGAGCAGCAGGGCGAGCAGCAGCGCCAACAGCAGGACTCCGTCCGGACCGGCACCGACCTCGCCGCGATGCTGGCGGCCGAACAGCCGGACCTGGTCATCAACTCCACCACGCCCGCCGCCCATCTGGCGGTCACCACGGCAGCCCTGGCACACGGCTGCGCGGTGCTCACCGAGAAGCCGATGGCGATGAACCTGGCCGAGGCCCGCGCCCTGGTGGAGGTCGCCGAGCGGACCGGGCGGCTGCTGGCGGTCAACCAGGACCGGCGCCAGTTGGCGGGAGTGGCCGCGCTGCGCGAGGCCGCCCGGCGCCTGGCCCCGCTGACCCGGTTGGAGATCGACTTCCGGCTGCCGCACCAGGCCGGGCCCTACGTCCACCTGTGGGACGAGCCGCTGCTGCGGGAGATGGCCATCCACCTCTTCGACGCCGCGCGCTCCGTCACCGGCGCCGACGCCGTGTCGGCGTTCGGCCGCACCTACCGCACCCCCTGGTCCTGGTACCCGGGCAACTGCTCGGCGGACGTGCTCTTCGAGATGGAGGGCGACCTCGCCTTCGCCTTCACCGGCTGCTGGACGGCCCGCTCGGCTTTCACCTCCTGGTCCGGCTCCTGGTACCTCGAAGGCGCGGGCGGCTGCGCCCGCTGGGACGGGGTGACCGCACCGGTGCTCACCGCCGCGCGCGGGGAGAACGAGCCCGAACCGCCGGCCGTACCGCTGCCCGTCGCGATCCAGGACTCGCCGTTCCCCGGCCTCGCCGAGGTCCTGGCCGGCTTCGTCACCGCGCTGCGCACCGGCGCGGTTCCGGCCGGTGAGTGCCACGACAACCTGCGCAGCCTCGCCATGGTCGAGGCGGCCGTCGCCTCGGCCCGCGCCGGGCGCCCGCTCCCCGTCGAGCGCTGACGCCGAGCTGACCCCGACCGGATCCCCGGCAACCAGCAGCTCGTCAGTGCTGCTGCTCCAGCACGATCCACCGAGAGAGGGAGATCACGTGTCCAGCACCGAGAACACAGGCACACCGGCGTCCGGATCGGGCGTCAGCCGCCGCGCGCTGCTCACCGCCGCGATCGGCGGGGCCGGCGCGGTGGCGCTGGTCGGCACCACCGCCGGCAGCGCCGTCGCCGCCGGCCGGGGCGGCCGACCGGCGGCCGGGTCGACCGGGCCCGGCGCCGGGGTCGGGGCCCACCGTCCCGGTCGGCTCCGGTTCGGCCGCGAGAACGCCGTGGACTGGGCGGGCGTCCAGCAGCAGCTCGCCGCGGTCGGACCGAGCGTCACCGCGCCGATCAGCGGTGTGGTCACCAACAAGTACACCCCGGGCATGCTGCTGGGGAACGGCTACTTCGGTGCGACCGTCGGTGACTCCTCCGCCGCCCAGCAGACGTTCCACTTCGGCGTCCACAACTTCTGGGGCAACGCGACCTACACCGCGACGACGTGGCAGGGCTCGGTGCTCGGCGCCGGCTCGCTGACCGTCTCCGCCCCCGGCGCGAAGACAGCCGCCGGCTACGCCATGACCACCGATCTGGCCGGGGCGGCGGTGACGACCGTGCTGGCGTTCTCGGGGGTGAAGGTGACGCTGCGGTCCTGGACCGCCGACAACGACAGCGTCCTGGTCACCGAGATC
>Ga0302314_10007002_pt1 | contig 20339 bp, 14 predicted proteins | sample III_Palsa_N2_3_FD_200533 | JGI IMG/M metagenome (GOLD analysis project Ga0302314, IMG submission 200533) | Peat permafrost microbial communities from Stordalen Mire near Abisko, Sweden - III_Palsa_N2_3 | ecosystem: Environmental > Terrestrial > Soil > Palsa > Peat permafrost | place: Sweden... | reverse complement strand
GCTACTGGCCGACCAGCGATGGCGCGCTTCCGGGAACGGTGAGTGACAAATGACCAGCCTGCCCCGACCCCGCCTGCTGGCTGCCGTCCTGCTGTGCCTGGCGCTTGGCGCTTGCGGACACGACGACCCCCCGGCGCCCGACCTGCAGTCCTCGACCTTCCCGGTCGAGGTGGCTCCGGCCCAGGCCCAGGCCTACACCTCGACCATTACAGCACCAGGTGCGCTCGAGCCGTTCGAGTCGCAGATGATCTCCGCGCGCGTCTCCGGAGTGGTTGAGCGCATCGCGGTCAGCGAGGGTGACGCGGTCAAGGTCGGCCAGGTCCTGGCGACGATCGAGCCGGAGCGCTTCCGTCTGGCGCTGGCCCTGGCGCAGGCGGCCGAGCAGCGTGCGGAGGCCACCGAGAGCGATGCGCAGGCCGCTTATGGCCGCCGCGAACGCCTCAACGAGACGGCCACCGCGCTGGTCAATGCCGAGGAGCTGGCCCAGTACAAGGCGCGCGAAGCGCAGGCCAGCGCGGATCTGGCCTCGGCCCACGCCTCCCTGGCCCGCGCCCAGCTCGACCTCGAGCAGGCGAGCATCACCGCCCCGGTCGACGGGGTGATCCAGGCCCGGCTGATCCAGACCGGGCAATACGCCGTCCCGGGCACGGCGATCGCCAGTGTTGTGCAGCGCGACCCGATGCGTCTGCGCTTCGCGGTGCCGGTGCCGGTCGCATCACGCTTCAAGGGCATGACCGTGCACTTCACCACCCCCGGATCCACGCTCGACTACCGCGCGACGGTGAGCTTCGTGGCCGCGCAGGCCGATGCCGCGACCCGCCTGGTGACGGTCCTGGCACTGGTCGACGGCTCGGCCCCGGAGCTCGTCCCGGGAGCGTTCGCCGAGGTCACGGCGGTGGTCGGCTCGACCGAGCAGGTGGTGGTCATCCCCGAGACCGCGGTCCGGCCGAGCGAACGCGGCTTCCTGGTCTACGTGGTCACCCCGGGCAAGGACCCCGCCACCGGCACCGCCGTGGAACGCACCGTCGAGGTGCTCAGCCATACCAGCAGCGGCGACATCGCCCTGCACGCCGGTGTCGTCGTGGGCGAGCAGATCGTGACGCGAGGGGTGCAGGCGCTGCACGATGGCGCGGCGGTGCGCATCGTGCATGAGGCGCCGGTTGCGGCCGCGGCCGGACAGCAATGAACCTGACCGAGCTGTGCATCCGCCGCCCGGTCACCGCCTGGGCGATCCTCATCGCCGTGGTGCTGTTCGGCGCCGGGGCGCTGTACCGCATCGGCATCAGCCATCTGCCGGATGTCGATTTCCCGGTGATCAACGTCTCGGTCACCTGGGAGGGGGCATCGCCCGAATCGGTCGAGCACGACGTGATGGATGTGCTCGAGGATGCGCTCTCGCAGGTCGACGGCGTCTCGACCATGTCCTCGAGCTCGCAGCTCGGTTCCGGCAACCTCACCATCGAGCTTAACGTCGGCAAGAACGTCGATTCCGCGCTGACCGATGTCCAGGCGCGCATCAGCCAGGCCCAGTCGCTGCTGCCGCGGGACATGGATCCGACCGTCGTGCAGAAGATCAATCCGGAGGACTTTCCAATCATGTGGATCAGCCTGTCGGGACCCTATTCCCGCCAGGAGCTCTCGGATGCGACGCGCTACATCCTCAAGGAGCACCTGCAGAAGGTGCGCGGCGTCGGCAACATCCAGCTCGGCGGCTGGCTGGAGCGCAACGTGCGGCTGTGGTTTGACCAGTCCAAGCTCGAGCAGCATGACCTGACCATGGTTGAGGTCATCGACCGGCTCAAGCGCGAGCATGTCGAGCTGCCCGCGGGGCGCATCGAGACGCCGAGTCGCGAGATCGACGTGCGGGTGCTGGGCGAAGCCTTGAACCTGGACGAGTTCCGTACCATGATTGTCGGCGGTCGCGGCAACTTCCCGGTGCGCCTGCAGGATGTGGCGCTGGTCGAGGACGGCTTCGCCGATGAACGGTCCTTGTCGCGCAACAACGGCGTTGGCGCGATGGCGGTCGGCGTGACCAAGCAGCGTGGCGAGAATGCGGTCGCCGTCGCCGCCCGGGTCAAGGACGCCCTCGATGGGATACGCCGCGAGCTGCCCTCGGGCATGCAGGTCGCGATCAACTACGATGACACGGTCTTCATCGCGCAGTCGGTGCACGAGGTCGAGCTGGAGCTGATGCTGTCGATGGTCCTGACCTCGCTGGTGTGCCTGGTGTTCCTCGGTTCGTTCGCCGCCACCGCCAATGTCATCCTCGCCATCCCGATGTCGGTCCTGGGCACGATCGCGGTGCTGTACTGGTGCGGCTTCACCCTGAACACCTTCACCCTGCTCGCGCTGGCGCTGGTGGTCGGCATCGTCGTCGATGATGCGATCATGGTGCAGGAGAACATCAGCCGGCATCGCGACATGGGCATGAGCCCGGTCGACGCCGCGCGCGCCGGCACCCGCCAGATCACCTTTGCGGCGCTGGCCTCGAGTGTTGCCGTCATCGCCATCTTCCTGCCGGTGGTCTTCATGCCTGGTATCGTCGGCAAGTTCTTCATGCAGTTCGGCATCACCTTGTGTGTCGCCGTCGCCTTGTCCTACCTCGAGGCCATGACCCTGGCGCCGGCGCGCTGCGCGCAGTTCCTGGCGATCGGCAGCGGCACGCAGACCATGCTCGGTCGCGCCTCCGAGGCCGGGTTCGCGCGGTTGTCGACAGTCTACCGACGCACGCTCGGCTGGGCGCTGCGCCATCCGTGGCTGACCATGCTCCTGGCCCTGGTCATCTTCGCCGCCTCGATCGCCTGCATGTTCAGCCTCGACATGGAGCAGTCCCCATCCCAGGACCAGAGCACGCTCCTGATCCGCATCGACGCCGACACCGGCGCTTCGATCCATGAGACGGACCGGATCTTCCGCCGGGTCGAGTCCTACCTGCTGGCGCGCCCGGAGGTGGAACGCGAATTCTCGGTGATCGGCGGATTCGGCGGCGGGGTCAACAGCGGGGTGATCTTCCTGTCACTGAAGCCGCCGCATCAGCGGCGGCTGACCCAGATGCAGTTCGCGGAGGTGCTGCATAAGGAGTTCGACGACTACGCCGGGGCCAAGATCGTCATCCAGGACCTCTCCAAGGGCGGTTTCAGCAGTGGACGTGGCTTCCCGGTCGAGTTCTCGCTGCGCGGCGACGATTGGGACCAGCTGGTGGCCAGCAGCAAAAGCCTGATCGGACAGATGCGCTCGACCACGGCGGTGACGCTGCCCGGCACCTCCTGGTTCAGCACGAAGAGCCGCTCGCTCATACCCGCCCAGGTGTTCAGCGATGTCGACAGCGACTACCAGCTCGGCAAGCCCGAAGTGGCCATCGTCCCGGATCGCGAGCGCGCCCAGGACCTCGGCATCGCCACCGGTGACGTCGCCGAGGCCCTCAACGCCCTGATCGGCGGGGTCAAGATCGGCAAGTTCACCATGGGCGAGCGCCGCATCGATGTGCGGGCTCGGCTCCTGTCGCAGGACCGCTCGGCGCCCGAGGCGCTGCAGGACTACCGGATTCGGGCCGCGAACGGCCAGCTCGTACCGCTGTCGAGCCTGGTCAAAGTGGTTGAGCGCTCGGTGCTTGAGGAGATCACCCACCAGGACCATGCGCGCGCCATCTCGGTCTTCGCCAACACCGGCTCCGATCAAAATCTCGCGCTCGCCCTGGTCGACCATTTGGCAGCGGCGCTGCCGCCGGGCGTGACCATGAGCAAGCAGGGCGACAGCGCTTCGCTCCAGGAATCCTTCGTGCAGTTCATGATCACCTTCATCCTGGGCCTGGTCATGGCCTACCTGATCCTGGTCGTGCAATTCAATTCGTTCTGGCATCCGGTCACCGTCCTGATCGTCCTGCCGCTGGCCATCGCCGGAGCGGTCTTCGCGCTCAAGCTCGGACATTTCAGCATCAACACCTTCAGCATCATCGGCATCCTCCTGCTGATGGGATTGGTGAAGAAGAACTCCATCATCCTCGTCGACTACGCCGAGCGCACGCGCCGCGAGGGCAAGAACGCGACCGAGGCGATGCTGCATGCCGGGATGATCCGCCTGCGGCCGATCATCATGACCTCGGCCGCGACCATGATGGCGGCGGTACCCACGGCAATCGGCTTCGGCGCCGGGGCCGAGGCGCGCCAGCCGATGGCGGTGGCGGTGTTCGGCGGCGTGCTCCTGGCCACGGTGCTCAGCCTGGTGGTGGTGCCGTCGTTCTATGTCGCCTCTGATCGTGCCTACACCTGGCTGCGCCGCATCCTGGGCTGGCCCCTCGCAGCGCAGGTCGTGGATCCCGGTACGGCGTCATGAGCGCCGCCGTCACGCTCAAGCAGGTCGCGAAGGGCTTCCAGGAGGGCTCGCAGCGGCGCGTGGTCCTCGATACCCTCGATGCCGAGGTCGGACGGGGTGAAATCATCGCGCTGTACGGCCCGAGCGGCTCGGGGAAGTCGACGCTGCTGAATCTCATGTCCGGCGTCGACCTGCCCGACGCGGGCACCATCGAGATCGCCGGAATCGTGGTCAGTGCCCTCGATGAGCGCGCACGCACCGTCTTCCGCCGCCGCCGCATCGGCTTCGTCTTCCAGTTCTTCAACCTGCTGCCGACCTTGACGGTGCGGGAGAACGTGCTGCTGCGCCTCGCACTGGATGGGCGCGATGATGCCGCGGGACGCGCCTACGCGACCCAGCTGTTGGCCGACGTCGGCCTGAGCGAGCGTGCCGACAGCTTCCCCGACCGGCTCTCAGGCGGCGAGCAGCAGCGTGTGGCGGTAGTGGCGGCCCTGGCGCATCGTCCGGAACTGGTCCTGGCCGATGAGCCGACCGGGAATCTGGATGTCGACAACGCCGCCCGCGTCCTGGCGCTGATGGAGCGCCTGGTGCGCGCCAGCGGCGCGGCGATGGTGATCGCCACCCATAGCCCGGATGTGGCGCGGATCGCCGACCATACCTGGACGATGTCGCGCGGCCGCGTCGTCGAGGCACGCGGCACGTGACCGCGCGACAGCGGGAACGGTAGTGGCGCTGCGCGTCATCCTCCTGGCCAATCGCCGGCACCTGGGCCGGCACCGCTGGGTGGCGGTCCTGGCGGTCCTGGGCATCGCGCTGGGTGTGGCGATGTCGACCGCCATCGATCTGGCGGTGGCCAGCTCGCAACAGGCCTTCGCCCGTTCCTCGGCCGGCGTGGTCGGCGCCGCGACGCATGAGATCGTCGCCGGCCCATCGGGCATGCCGGATGACAGCTTCGCCCGGCTGCGCAGTGCCGGCGCGCCGTGGCCGATGGCACCGGTGGTCGAATCGCTGGTCGGCGTCGCCGGCCATCCCGGCCGCGCCCTGTACCTGACCGGGATCGATCCGCTCTCCGAGGCGCCCTTCCGCCCGGTCCTCGGCTCGGGCGACGCGGATGGGCTGTCGGTCATCGCCACGCTGATGACCCGTCCGCGCAGCATCATTCTCACCGCGGGCATGGCGCAGACCCTCGGGGTGCGGGCCGGTGACCCTCTCGGACTGGTGATCGGCACGCGGGTCGAGCCGGTGGTGGTGGCGGCGACCCTCGCGGCCGCCGATGGCCTGTCGGCGCAGGCCTTCAACGATCTCGCCCTGTGCGACATCGGCACCGCCCAGGTGCTGCTCGGCCGCCAAGGCACCATCGACCGCATCGACCTCATCGTCCCGGAGCCGGACGAGGCGCGTCTCGAGAGCCTGTCCCTGCCGGCCGGCGCGACGCTGCAAAGCGCGGGCTCGCGCTCCGCCGCCCTGTCGCAGATGACCAGGGCCTTCCATCTGAACCTGGTGGCGATGGGCCTGCTGGCGCTGGTGGTCGGCGTCTTCCTGATCTACAACACCATCGACTTCCTGGTCGTGCAGCGGCGTGAGCAGCTGGCCCGGCTGCGGCTGCATGGCGCGCAGCGCCGCGCGTTGTTCTGGTCGATCATCCTCGAAGCCGCCGTCCTTGGACTGGTCGGCTCGGTGCTTGGGGTGGTCGGGGGCATCGGCATCGCCCACCTGCTGGTGGTTGAGGTCACCCGGACGATCAATGACCTGTATTTCGTGCTCGAGGTCCGTGAGGTCGCCCTGCCGCTGAGCGTGCTGCTCGGCAACCTGGGGCTGGGCCTCGTCGCCGCGATCGCGGCTGCGGTGATCCCGGCCTGGCAGGCGATGTCCACACCGCCGCAGGCGATGCTGGCCGTATCGCGGGAGAGCGAGCGTGCGCTGCGCCTGGTGCCGCGCCTGGCGATCGTCGGCCTGGGCATCATCGGCCTGGCCGTGGTGGTGCTGATGTGGGGTGGCGAGGGGGTCGTCGCCGGCTTCACCGCCATCGCGCTGGTGATCGGCGGCTGGGCCCTGGTCATCCCCTTCCAGCTGGGACTGGTCTCGCGCCTGGCGGCGCGTCCGCTGGGCCTGCTCCTGGGGCCGCTGGCGGTGATCGCAACCCGCTCGATGCGCGCGTCCCTCGGCCGCACCGGGGTGGCGGTGGCGGCTCTGGCGGTGGCGATCAGCGCCAGCCTCGGGGTCGGGATCATGGTCGATTCGTTCCGTCGCGCGCTGGTGGTCTGGCTCGATTCGACCCTGCGCGCGGACATCTACGTCTCCGCGCCGCGCTCGGTCGCGGCGCGCATCAATGAGGTCGCCCTGGATCCGCAGCTGATCACCACCCTCAGCCACGTGCCCGGGGTGGCATCGGTATTCACCAAGCGCGATGTCCACCCGATGAGCGCGGTCGGTCGCATCGACCTGACCGCCTTCGCCATGCCGCCGGCCGCGACCGTCGCCTTCACCATCCTCGCGGGCGATGCCGCGACTGTCTGGCACGATTTCGACCAGGGCGCGATCCTGGTCACCGAGCCCTTCGCCTCGCGCCATCATGACCATGTCGGCGAGATTTTGCTGCTGACCACCGACCAGGGGCCGCACGGCTTCACGGTCGCGGGCATCATCCGCGACTACAGCAGCGACCAGGGTTCGGTGCTGATGGCCATGACGACCTACCACCAGTGGTGGCAGGACCGTGGGCTGAGCGCCTTCTCCGCCTACGCCGCGCCCGGGGTCGATGTGCAGGAGCTGGTCGAGCGCATGCGCCAGGCCGCGGCGCCGCAGATCCTGCAGATCTCCTCCAACCGCGACCTGCGCCGCGAATCCCTGGCGGTCTTCGACCACACTTTCGCGGTCACGCAGGTGATCCGCATCCTCGCCGGCTCGGTCGCCTTCCTCGGCGTGCTCTCGGCGCTCCTGGCCCTGATCCTCGAGCGCCGCCGCGAGCTGGCGACCTTGCGCATGTACGGCTGCACTCGCGGCCAGATCGCCTGGCTGCTGAGCGGCCAGGCCCTGCTGACCGGTCTGGTCGCGGGAGTGCTTGCCATGCCGCTGGGCATCGTCCTGGCGCAGATGCTGGTGGTGGTGATCAACCGCCGCTCGTTCGGCTGGAGCTTCGCCCTGCACGTCTCGGCCATGGGCCTGGCGGTGACGGTCGCGCTCGCGGTCATGGCCGCCGCGCTGGCGGTGGTCTATCCGGCCATCCAGTCGATGCGCATCCCCCCGGCCAGTGCGCTGCGGCGGGAATAGCATGGATCCATCACGTCATCCCGGGCGTCCGCTTTTCGTTATCCTCGTGGCCGGCGTCCTCACGCTGGTGGCTGCCACGCTCGTGTCCGCGCTGAAGCATCCGCCTGCGGCAGCGGCCGCGCGCGTCTCCCTCGCCGCCAGTCTCTCCGGCGACGTCCCCGGCTTCGCCCAGGCCGAGACGGTACGCGCCTTCCATTTCCCCGCCGATCATGGGCCGCATCCGGACTTCCGCACCGAGTGGTGGTACTGGACCGGCAACCTCGAGACCGCGACGCATCGCCGCTTCGGCTATCAATATACCCTTTTCCGGGTCGGACTGACGCCAGGCGCGGCGTTGACCCCAGCCGGGGGCAGTGCGTGGTCGACCAACCAGATCTACTTCGCGCATCTTGCGCTGTCCGATCCCGCGGAGCACCGCTTCATCGCCGTGCACGATGCGGTGCGGGGCGCGGTCGGGCTGGCCGGCGCCCAGGCCGATCCGTTCCGTGTCTGGATCGGAACCTGGGAGGTGGCGGGCTGGAACCCCTGCCATCTCCAGGCCCGCCATCCCGGCGCGGAGCCCTTCGCCCTCGATCTGCTGCTTGCCCCAGGCAAGCCGATCGTGCTTGAAGGCGACCGGGGACTCAGCGCCAAGGGCGCCGGCGGGGCGTCCTATTACTACTCCTGCACCCGCATGCCGACCACCGGGCGCATCACCACCGCGAGCGGCTCCTTCGCCGTGCAGGGCGACAGCTGGATGGACCGCGAGTGGTCGACGACAGCGCTAGCGCACAACCAGATCGGCTGGGACTGGTTCGCCCTGCAGCTGGCCGATGGCAGGGACCTGATGCTCTATCGCATGCGCCTGGCCGGCGGCGGCTATGACCCGGCCAGCAGTGGCACCCTGGTGGCCGCGGATGGCGACGCCACGCATCTGACCCAGGCGCAGTTCTCGATCAGCGCGGGCGGCGCCTGGACCAGTCCGCATGGTGAAGTCTATCCCGATACCTGGCAGGTGCAGGTGCCGTCGGCGGGCATCGACTGCCGCCTGACGCCGGTCATGGACGACCAGGAGCTTGATGTCGGCTTGCGCTACTGGGAGGGGGCCGTGAACATCAGCGGCGCCCAGGGCGGACGCGGCTACGTCGAGCTGACCGGCTATGACCAGCGTGGGCTGAACGCCGCGCAGCCGTAGTCTTCAGCGCGTTCCGGTTGGAGCCTGCTCACGACGGCTAGGCGAGGTTCGCTGCCTTGACCGCGGCCAGCACATCATCGGCGCTCTGACGGCTCAGCGGCATCACCGACTTGCGCCAGCGTTCGACGCCGTTGCGGTCGATGACCACGACCATGCGTCGGGTCCCCCACCAGGCCTTGGCGTGGAAGTTCTTGCAGCAGGTGCCGGTCGGGTCGGAGAGGATCGGGAAGGGGAAGTCATGCGCGCCGATGAACTGCGCGTGCTTCTGCCACGGTTCGGGATTGATGCCGACGATGGTCACGTTGAGCTTGGTGAAATCCTGCCAGCGGTTGCGGTACTCGCACAGCTGGGCGGTGCAGACGCTGGTGAAGTCGCCCGGATAGAACACCAGGACGGCGGTGCGGTCAGCCCACATCGAGGACAGCTTCACGGACCGGCCGTGATTGTCGAAGAGCTCGCAGTCGACCACCTGGGCGGGCGCGGGGCTGGTCATCGGCGCTTCGAGCAGGTGAAGATCTGGTGCTCGGTGAAGGTCACGACCGCGCCGTTGGCCAGGCCCGGCCCGACCGTGGCGCCGTGCGCGTTGGTGCCGAGGATCTTCCCCGCGAAGGTGCTGGTCGAGACCACATCGGTGACCTTGACGAAGACCTCGACCTTGTCGACGTAGAGCTTCACGTCGTCGCCCGGCTCGATGCGGTGCGCCGGTGGCGGCTCGCTGGGACGGATGGTCGCCACGAAGACCACCGATTTGGCGGGACGAAGGGCGAAGTTCACGGCCATGACGGTCCTTTCACAGGCCTACGGCGGCGCGCGCCCGCAGGAGGGTGGCGCGGGCGAGCGTGCGCGCGGCATGCGCGCCGTCAGCGAGCACCTGCGTGACGTAGTCGGGCCTGGTCAGCAGCTCCTGGCGACGCGCGCGCGCTGGCCCGAAGTGGTCCATGAGCAGGTCGAAGAGCGCGAGCTTGGCGTGGCCGTAGCCCATGCCGCCGGCGCGGTAGCGCGCCGCCAGATCGAGGGTGCGCTGGTCGGTGGTGCCGGCCACCGCGCGGTAGATCTTGAAGATCGTGCAGGTCTCGGGGTCCTTGACCGCCTCCATCGGCGCGGAGTCGGTGGTGATCGACATGATGCGCTTGCGCAGCGCCTTCTCGTCCTCGAAGGGGTCGATGGTGTTGCCGTAGCTCTTGGACATCTTCTCACCGTCGATCCCGGGCACGGTCTCGGCATTGGCGGCAAGGCGGTACGCCGGCAGCGTGAAGGTCTGCGTGGCATAGCTCTCGTTGAAGCGCGCGGCGATGTCGCGGGTCAGCTCCAGATGCTGGACCTGGTCGCGGCCGACCGGCACGATCGCGGCGTCGACCGCCAGGATGTCGGCGGCCTGCAGGATCGGATAGGTGAAGAGGCCGACGCTCGGGCTCAGTCCCTTGGCGATCTTGTCCTTGTAGCTGACCGCCTTCTCCATCCACGACATCGGGCAGACGCAGTTCAACAGCCAGGTCAGCTCGCAGACTTCCGGCACGTCGTGCTGGACGTAGATGCTGGTGCGCGCCGGATCGAGCCCATAGGCCAGGTAGTCGATGACCACCTGGCGGATGTTCTCGCGCAGCGCCACCGGGTCGCGGGTGCTGGTCAGCGCATGGTACGAGGCGACGAAGATGAAGATCTCGTTGCCGGACTCCTGCAGGTCGAGGAACTGGCGGATGGCCCCGGCGTAGTTGCCGAGGTGCATCTTGCCCGAGGGCTGGATTCCGGAGAGGACGCGTGGCATCAGCGCAGGCTCGTAAAGGCGGTGTAGAGGAGGATGCCGATCAGGACGGTGTTCCAGCCCAGGGTGTGGCTGAGCAGGAAGTAGTCGATGCCCAGCATCGCCGTCGCGGCGATCACCGAGATGATCAGGGTGAGGTGCTTGGCGGTATCCAGGCGGCGGCAGTACGTGGTGCAGAGGGTGAGGGCGATCTGGCCGCCATCGAGCGGGTAGAGCGGGAAGCTGTTCAGGCAGCCCAAGAGCAGGTTCCAGAAGAAGAAGTAGCCAGCGAAGAAGAAGACCAGGTTGTCGCCGACGTATTGGCCCTGCAGGTAGATCTGGCAGACCCCGGGGAAGACCAGGTAGGTGGCGCCGGCGAGCACGAAGTTGGTGAGCGGTCCCGAGGCGGTGATCAGGACCTTCTTGCCCGGCGGCGGGCTGCCCTGGTAGGAGCAGTAGCCGCCCATCGCGCTGATGGTGATCGCCACTCCGGGCATCTTGCAGGCCTGGGCGACGAGCGCATGGCCGAGTTCATGGAGGATGATGACCAGGAGGATGGCGGTGACGCCCAGCAGGACCAGGACGCCGTCCATGCCCTGGTACTGCCGGTAGGCGAAGTAGAGCAGGAAGAGCGCCTCGAAGCCGACATAGACCGGAACGGTGAACAGATGGCCGACATACTGCTTTCCGCCATTCATGGGCCAATCATAGGCGTACCTGACGCCCGCCAAGACCTCAGCATGGAAAGTGCCCCGCCACGGTGGAATGTCGGTCAAAGCATGTTAGCACAGGGTCGTGACATCCCGCCTGCTGCTTGTCCTCGTCGCGGTAACGCTCCTTGCCGGCTGCGGGCCCGAGGGCGGGTCCCTGCCGCCGGCCGCCAGCGCTGCGACCGCCACCACCACTGCGGGCACTGCCCCGCAAGTGCAGCTGCTCGAAGATTTCGAGGATGACCCGGCCTGGAGCCTGGACAGCGCCAACGACTACGCCGCCCTGTCCGCGACCGAGCATCCGGTCACCTCCGGGCGCTTCGCGCTGCGCGTCGCGGTCTCCGACAATGGCCGCGACAAGGCGATCGTCCGCAAGGAGGTCGACCTCGACCTGAGCTCGGCTCAGAGCCTGCTGATCGACGTCTACAATGCGCAAAGCGCGGCGGTCTCGGCGGCCCTGGCGCTGCACGCCAGCGACGGCTCGCTGTGGGAGCTGAAAGCACAGACGCTGGTTCCGGGCTGGAACCGCGACCTCACCTTCCACCTCGATGCTTCGGGCTTCGTCGCCGCCACCGATCTGGGCAAGTGGGCGGCGGCAGCGGCGCTCATCGATCGCGTCCTGGTCTACGTCCTGCCGCTGAAGGGCGACTGCGTGGTGGTGCTCGACAACCTGCGCTGCTGCTCCACCGCCGCGGCGGTCCTGCGGCGCGACAGCGCGCGCTTCCTCGCGCCGCCGGCCGCTCCGCAGACGGTGGCGCGCTATGCCCCGGCCGTGGTACAGATCGAGGCGGTGTTCCCGCCCAACGCCTCATTGAGCACCACCAGCCTGGATGATCCCTGGCTGCGGCGCATGACCGCGGTCCAGGCGCGCGTCGTCGCTCCCGACAACACGGTCGCAGCCATCGCTGGATACTGCGACGGCATCGAGTCCAGGGACGGTCAGTCGGTCTACCACTACCGCCTGCAGCTGCCCAGCACGCAGTCGGGCAGCTGGAGCTATCAGATCGGCCTGGTCGCCGGCCGCGGCTGGCACTGGCTGGATCCGCAGTCCTATGTCGTGGACGAGTCCGTCGCCGGGGCGGGTCCGGTCGGCATCGATGCGCATGATCCGCGCTGGCTGTCGCGCCGCGATGGCAGCTTCTTCTATCCCATGGGCGAGAACGTCGCCTGGAGCGGCGACTACGAGCCGTACGCCGCGGCGATCGAGGCCGCCGGCGGCACCGTGATGCGGGTGTGGATCTGCCCGTGGAACAATCCCCTGGATGTCGCCGGCAAGCTCGCGGTGGTGAACTTCGCCTCCGCCAGCCGCATCGACGCGATCTTCGCGATCGCCGCACGCCACAACCTGACGGTGCAGCTGTGCCTGGAATACCATGGCGCGCTGACCTGGGACTGGGGCCGCAACCCGTTCAGCCTGGCCAATGGCGGCCCCTGCGCGGATCCACGCGAATTCTGGAGCAATGGCACCGCGCGCGACCATTTCCACAAGCTGCTCGACTACTGCGTCGCGCGCTGGGGCGGCTCGCCGCAGCTCTTCGCCTGGGAGCTCTTCAACGAATCGGATCTGACCTACCGCTTCAGCGATGACGACGTGATCAGCTGGCACCAGGACATGGCCCAGTACCTGCATGCCTGTGATCCGCTCCACCACCTGGTGACCACCAGCGTCTCGGCGCCGAGCGCGCTGCCCGGGCTGTGGTCGCAGGCGGGTCTGGACCTGTGCGAGGTCCATGTCTACGACCCGCACGCCGGCCAGGCCCTGCAGCGCGCCGCGTCGCTAAGCGCGGCCGTACGACAGCCGGTTCTAGTCGGCGAGTGGGGTCGCGGGTGGAATCCGGCTGACGACCAGCAGGACCGCTCCGGCACCGCCTACCGCCAGGCGCTGTGGTCGGGATGGATGCATGGCTTCGCCGCCAGCCCCTGGACCTGGTGGTGGGACACCGCGGTCGAACCCAACCACCTGCTGACGCAGCTGTCGCGCCTGGCGCGCTTCGTGGCTGGCGAGGACCCGCGCGGCGAGACCTGGTCGACCCTGGCCATCGCCCTGCCGCAGGGGCGCCAGGCGGACTGCCTGATCGGCGTCAACCGCGCCTATGGCTATGTCTACCAGCCGGGGGCGGTCGACCATCCGGGTGCGGCGGCGCTGGAGCCGGTGCTGGCCGCCGCCCGGCATCTGGTCATCACCGGCCTGGCCGCCGGCCGCTGGCGGTGCGAATTCTGGGACGTGTCAAGCGGTGTGGCGCTTCCGGCCAGGACCATCACCGCCACCAGCGAGGCGGCCGATCTCGGCAGTCCTGGCCTGAGCGGCGAGTTCGCCTTCAAGCTGACGCGGCTGGCACCGCCGGTTCTGGGCGTGCACGAGGAATGAGCCTTGCGGATCTGCGCCTGCGCCGCAGTGATGGCGTGCTGCTGGTCCTGGCGCTGCTGTCGTCCGCCTTGTTCTTCAGCCATGTCTCGCAGCTGTGGCCGATGATCCCGGGCAATCTGCGCCATCTGCCCGGCGACTGGCGGGCGCAGGCGGTCGGCCTGGACGAGCTGCTCGGCACGGACCTGGCGGGCTTCACCTGCGAGAGCCGGCTGCGGGTCGACGGACCTGGCCTGGACTGCGTCGAGCACCGCCTCGGACGCGCGCGCGCGGTCCAGCTGATCCGCCAGGGCCTGCCGGTCGCCTGGCACAAGGCGACCTTCAAGCGTGCCGGCGATCCGGACAGCGTGACGGTCGCCTTCCTGCTCGATGGCCGCCTGCTGGGCTGGGAGCGCAGCGTCCAGGAGGACATGTCGTCCCCTGATCCGCAGGTCGATCCCGAGCGCATCGCCCACGCCGCCGCGGCGCGCCTGGTCGACTCCCTCGACGGCTACAGCGAGATCGAGCATGGCGAGCACACTTTCCCGACGCGCACCGACCGGCACTGGCTCTTCGAGCGCGCCTGGCCGGACACCGGCGCCGTACCGCTGCGCGAGCGCATCGAGATCCAGCTCTCCGGCACGGAGGTGGTGAAATGCTGGCGCTCCCTGGTGCTGCCCGGCGAGGCCTCCCGCGAGGAACGCGCCGATGCGGTGCCGCGCCAGAGCCTGGAGGCGGTCGGCTTCAGCCTGCTGGCCGCGGCCGGGGTGATCGCCGCGGCGATCGCGCTGCGCCGCTTGGCTCTCGGACAGGCTCGCCTCGGGCCGGCGGCGCGCATCGCGATCATCGTCGGCGTGCTGCTGGTGGTGACCCATGCCCTGCAGCCGGCGCTGATCTTCGAGCAGTGGGATCCGCTCGGGCCGCGCTGGCTTGCGGCGGGCAAGGAGCTGATCTACGACCTGATGGATGACCTGTCGGTGTTGATCATGCTGTTCTTCTTCATGGTCGCGGGCGACGCGCTCGACCGGCTGCCGCCGGGGGATGCGCCCGGCGAGCGCCAGCTCGCCCCGCGGCGCGCCGCCTCGCTGTGGGCGCTGGGCTCCGGACGCCTGGGCGAATGGGGTGTCATCGCCGCCTCGCTGCGCGGCTTCCTGGTCGGCGCGGTCTGCGGCGGGGTCCTGGCCGGGGGGACGCTGCTGGCCGTGGCTGTCCTGCATGCGCGCGTGCAGCTGCAGCCGCGCGGCTTCTTCTTCTATCCGCTCAACGCCTGGTCGCCGCCGCTGATCACGCTGTGCTTCTTCACCCAGATCGCCCTGCTCGAGGAGCTCGGCTACCGCTTCTTCGCCGGCACCTGGCTGGAGCGCCTGACCGGATCGCGCTACCTGGCAGTGCTCATCCCGGCGGCGGTCTATGGTCTGTGCCATACCAACTTCGAGTTCCTGCCACCGGCCGATCCGTGGTGGTTCCGTCCGCTGCTTTTGGCCGGGGTCGGCTCGATCTGGGGCTGGGCTTTCTTCCGCTTCGATGCCCTGACCGTGGTCCTGTCGCACCTCACCTGCGACCTGTTCATCTTCAACTGGCCGCTCATGCAGCTCGGTGGCTGGAACGCGGTCGAGGCAACCCTGGTGATCATGGTGCCGCTGCTGCCCGCGGGCGTGGGCCTGGCGCTCCAGCTACACAGCCGTCCTGCGGCCGCCCGCTCGTAGTGTCCTGAACCGACCAGCCGCCGTGCCGGCAGCCGATCACGCGCTCAGCGGTTGCGGCTGACCAGCCATCCGTCGCTTAGAAGGTGGGCGCGGGGGCCGAGGCGGCATGGGCGTGCGCCGGGGCATTCCCCGCCTGCACATGCTGCGCCTTCATCGCTGCGATGATCGCGGCGAAGTCGGTCAGACTCCCGGCCGGGATGTGGACGTGCACATGGGACTGGGAGTCGGCGACCAGCCAGCTGAGCGTGCAGCGCGCGTGGCTGAGACCGGCCGGCGGGATGAAGGCGGGATTGGCGGTGGCGATCGCCGCGGTCATGAAGTCGGGATCGACGTCGCCATAGCCGTCCTGGCCTGCCGGGAACTCCTTGGTGGCCTGGAGGGTCATGCCATGGTTCGAGCCCTGGATCATCGCATCGAGCGAAGCCGGATCCTGCGAGATGAGCACGAAGGCGTTCGTGAAGGCCATCTCCATGGGCGGCTGGGTCATCATGCCGCTGCTCTTCATGGCCGGGGGATAGACCGTGGTGAAACGGTCGACCGGCGTCGTGCCCACCGTGCGCACGCCGGGGTCGAAGGTGAAGGACATGCCGGTCGTGTGCATGAAGCCCGACGCGCTCATCAGTGCCAACAAGGAGCGCTCGGTCGCCTCCAGCCCCTTCGGATCAGTGGTGCCGAAGGCCTCGGTCACGGTGAAGGGGAAGGTCTTGGTCGAGCTCACCTGCATCGCGATCGACCCGGTCTGGGCCTGGAAGAGCTTGGTGAAGCCGTCGAGCATGGCCGGGCTGATCAGTCCGGCGAAGGCGGGATCGGCCGACAGCGTCGAGGCAAGGGCATTGGCGTAGGCGCCCAGGGCGGGGGCATTGAAGCGGCCGGCCAGGGCCACCAGGGATGGGCGGTCGTCGAGTCGGGTGGCGGCGCTGGGCGCGCCGTCCTGGGGCAGCGCGCTCAGGGCCTTGGCAAGCGCGCTGCCGGGGCGGGCGGCGAGGGTCTGGTCGAATGCCAGGGTCGATCCGTTCCAGGTGAGGTCCGCCTGCACGGCGTCGACATCGGCACTGACCGCCAGGAAGCCGCTGACTTCGGCATTGAGCACCTGGCCCATGCCCTTGGCGTTGGCGGCCATCATCAGGGTCATGTTCTTGATGAAGCCGCCGTACGCCGCCGCGAGGCGCTTGGGTGAGAGCACCATCCGGATATCGGAGGCATCCGGCGCCGCGATCAGCGACTGGTATGAGGCGGCGATCGCAACGCCCGCCTGGATGGCCGCCGGATTGTTGCTGACCACCGCCAGCGTGCCGACCGCCTGGCCGGTCATGTTGAAGTTCGCCAGGGCGTCGAGGTAGGTCTGCGGCTTGACGCAGGGGATGATGAGGGCGATGCCGGGCGCCGGAATCCCGGGTACTATCACACCGACGATCGGAGTATGTGCGAGATTGTTCAGCCCGGGATCGCCGAGCAGGCCGCCGAGCGAGTCGACGAGCGTCGGCTGGGCCGGACCGGAACCCTGGAAGAGGGTCGCGATCTGGGAGCTGTGCTGCGACAGTTTGGTCAGGTCGGGGATGAGGATGAGCCCGTAGGCGGCGTCGGGCAGCGCCTGGACCGCGGACGCGGTCGCTGAGGCCGTTGGGACGCCAGCAGAAGCCGTCGGCGGCGCATCCTGACCCATCACGAAGGGTGCAAGCAGGGTCGACAACAGCGGACGCAGGAAGAAACGGGGCATGGGAATCCTCAGATAGGTGGATCCGGCCGCAGACGGAACTCCGCCCCGGCCTAGGTCCACAGTCCTGAGGTGTAGCCTACCGGTTTGGCATAGGCCACAACTTCGATATGCGCCTCCTTGGCCAATGCGCGTTCGGCGACGTGCTGGAAACGCATCAAGAGCAGATCGAGCGGCATGCGCTCCAGGGACAGCTTGCAGGCCTTGCGCAGCGCCTCGCGCGATTCGCGATCATAGGCGTTGGGGTTGGCTTTGCTGTCGCGGATGGCGAGAGCCAGTTCCAGTATCGAGTAGTCCGTATAACGCATGGCTGCGGCCGAGTCTATCGGGGGCCGCAGCCATGGTATGCAATTATGCGTACAACAGGGGGAAGGCCTATTGCTTGGAGGCGGCCTTGGCCGGCTTGCGTCCATCCGCCAGGCCGTTGCCGACCAGGTAGTGGTAGCTGTCCTCGATGGCCTTCCACATGTCGCCGGCGCAGGCGTCGAGCTCGACCACGAGCCACTTGCAGACCGCCGGGTCGGCAGCCTTGACGATGGCGGGCATGTTCTGCTTGCCCGATCCGACCGCGACCATCGGCGCGCCCGGGGTGAGCGGACCGTCCTTGAGGTGCAGGAAGGGGGTCCGCGACTTGAACTGCGCGACGACCTTGGCGGGATCCTCGGCGCCGAAGTTGGCGGCCCAGTAGGTGTCGATCTCGAGCTTCACGTTCGGGCAGTTGGCGACGAGGATCTCCAACCCGGTCTTGCCGTCGACGCGCCTGAGCTCGAAGTCGTGATTATGGTAGGCGACCGCGATCTGGTGCTTGGCAAAGAATTGGATCGATTTCTCGATGCGTGCGGCCAGGGCCTTGATGGTCTCGACCGTCTTCCACTCATCAGGCGACATCCAGGGGATGACGAAGCTGTTCAATCCGAGCGTCTTGACCTGGTCGATGAGCTCCTGCTCCTTGCCGGCTTCCGGCATGCCGGCGTGGATGCCGGAGACGACCATGCCATGGTCCTCGATCATGGTGCGGTAGGCCTTCGGAGTCATGCCGTAATAGCCGGCGCACTCGACGCCCTTGTAGCCCAGCTCGCTGAGCTTCTTGATGTACGACAGGTGGTTGCCGTCCTTCATCTGGTCACGCAGGGAGTAGAGTTGGACGCTGAGCGGAATGGGCATGGTCGGCCTTTGGCAGGGGTCAGGGAAGGAGTGGGATGCGGTGCGGGCGGACGGGAATGTTTGCGCCGCGTGCAGGCGGTCAAATGGCCTTTTGCTGTAACCGGCCGTTACCGGCCGTTTGCCGGCATTTCCTGGCGTTTCCTGCGGCGATGAGCGCAGCAGGAACGCCCTAGTCGCACTCTTACCGCGATAATCCGACTCTGTCGCTAACGATTCTCAACCGCTATAAGGGCCGGACCCGCGCGTCGTTGGCGCAAGCTCGCCCGCGAGCTGATCGACCTCGTCGAACTTGACCGAGATCTTGGTCGAGACGCCCGGCTCATTCTGGGTGATGCCATAGATCACATCCGCGCGTTGCATGGTGCGCTTCTTGTGGGTCACGACGATGAACTGCGAGCCCTTGCGGCCATCGGAGCCGCGCACGAACTCGCGCAGCATGGCGTTGTACACATCGACATTGGCCTCATCGAGCGGCGCGTCGACCTCATCGAGGATGCAGAAGGGGCTGGGCTTGGTCTGGTAGACCGCGAAGAGCAGCGCGATCGCGGTCAGCGCCTTCTCACCGCCCGAGAGCTGGGTGATGATCTTGGGATTCTTGCCCGGCGGCTGCGCGATGATCTCCAGACCCGACTCGAGGATGTCGACGGGATTGCCGAGCTCATCCTTCTTCTCGAGCTCGAGGTCGGCACGTCCGCCGCCGAAGAGCTTGCGGAACAGCTCCTGGAAGTTGCGGCGCACGTCGCGGTAGGTCTGCTCGAAGAGCTTGCGGCTGACCTGGTTGATGTTCTCGATGATCTCCGCGAGCTTGAGCGCGGCGCGCGACAAATCGCCATGCTGCTGCTCGAGGAACTCCTCGCGCGCCTTGACCTCGTCGAGCTCGTCGATGGCGGCAAGGTTGACCGGGCCGATGGCGCTCAGGCTCTTCTCGACCGCATCGAGGTCGGTGCGCAGCTTGCCCAGGTCGAGCTCCATCGGCCGCTCGTAATGGGAGAAGGCCTCCGCGAGGTCGAGCTCGAACTCCTCGAGGATGCGCCCTGAGAGCGTCTCGAGGCGCACCGTGGCCTCGGTCGACTTGAGTTCGACCTGGGCGCGCTCGGCCTCGCCTGAGCGCTGGCTCTGGGAGAGGCTGCGCGCCAGCTGGCGATTGCCCTCGGAATCGTTGCGCAGGCGGTCGCGCTCGCGGATCAGGGCCTCGAGGCTCTGGGCGAAGCCCTGCACCTGGTCGGCGTCGAGCGCATAGGCGTGCTCGTTCTCGCGCTGCACGCGCACCAGCTCCTCGACCTTGAGCTGGTGCATGGCCAGGCGGCGCTCGCGCTCGGCGCGGTTGTCCTCAAGCTCCTGCAGCGAGCGCACCAGGTGCATGAGCTGGTTGCGGGCCGACTCCTGGCGCTCCTGGGTGGTGGCCACCGAGACACGCAGCTCGTTGACCGCCTCCTGCGCCTGGTTGCGGCTTTGGGCGCGCGTCTCGAGCTTGGCCTGGAGGCGGGTGACGTCGCCTTCGAGCTTGGCGGCCAGGCTCGAGAACCAGTCGCGCTGCCCGGCGAGTTCGCGGCCCTCGGCCTCGGTGCGGCCGAGATCGGCCGCGATCTCAGTCAGCTCGTCGCCGAAGGAGGAGGTCGCCTCCTCGAGGTGCAGCCGGTCGCGTTCGGCCTTCATCAGCTGGGCCTTGGCTTCGCCCACCGCGCGGTCGCCGGTCTGGATGGCGCGGCGGCTGGTCTCGACCGCGACCCCGAGCTCGAGCCCACGCGCCTTGGCCAGGTCGCGCGCGGCGCTGAGGGTCGCCTTCTGCGCGGTGAGCGTGGTGAGCGTCTCCTCGAGCTTGCCGATCTCGTTCTTGCGGCTGATGATGCCGCCGGCGTCGGAGCCCTGCTGGCGGCCGCCGGTCATGGCGCCGCCGGGAGCGATGACATCGCCCTCGAGCGTGACGATGCGGCAGCGCGCCTCGGCGCGCCACTGGCGACGGATCGCGATCGCCTCATCCAGGGTCTCGACCACCAGCACGTTGCCGAGCAGGAACTCGATGGCCGGGCGGAAGCGCTCCTCGAACGCGATCAGGCGGCTGGCGACCCCGACCGCGCCGGGCGCATGCAGGACGCGCTCCGAGACGCGCTCGCCGCCGTGGATGTCATCCAGCGGCAGGAAGGTGGCGCGGCCACGGCGCTCGCGCTTGAGGAACTCGATCGCCGCGCGTGCGGCGTCCTGGCT
>Ga0302314_10006999_pt1 | contig 20346 bp, 15 predicted proteins | sample III_Palsa_N2_3_FD_200533 | JGI IMG/M metagenome (GOLD analysis project Ga0302314, IMG submission 200533) | Peat permafrost microbial communities from Stordalen Mire near Abisko, Sweden - III_Palsa_N2_3 | ecosystem: Environmental > Terrestrial > Soil > Palsa > Peat permafrost | place: Sweden... | reverse complement strand
GACTTGACTTTAGGCCGCCGAACCTCGATGTGACCAGCGCGCCGGGGCCTTCCCGACGCTATTGGCGCTCCGGTCGCGTGAGGGATCCAACAGATCCCGGGCCGTCGAGCGCCCATTGGCTCTAGCCGAACGCCCGTTCACGCTGGGCCTTCCCAACCCATCCTTCGCCCCAGGCGAGGCTCGCGACGTGCGGGCGCTCGCGCTCGGGCCATGAAAGCATACGAACTCCATGACTACCAATTTCAACGAGCTTGGCCTGGCCAAGCCCCTCCTGCGAGCCTTGGCCGACAAGGGCTATGACAGCCCGACGCCGATCCAGGCCCTCGCCATCCCCATCGTCCTCTCCGGCCGCGATCTCCTGGGCATTGCCCAGACCGGCACCGGCAAGACGGCCGCCTTCGCCCTGCCGATCCTGCATCGCCTGGCCGCGGACCCCCGCCCCGCCCCCCGGCGCGGCTGCCGCGTTCTGGTTCTCAGCCCCACGCGTGAACTGGCCAGCCAGATCGCCGACAGCTTTCGCGCCTATGGCCGCCATCTGGGCCTGACCACCGCCACCGTTTTCGGCGGCGTGAAGCACGGCCCGCAGGTGCGCGCCCTGGCCGGCGGCGTCGACGTCCTGGTGGCCACCCCCGGCCGCCTGCTCGACCACATGCAGGAAAAGTTCGCCCAGCTCGGCTCGGTCGAGGTGTTCGTGCTCGACGAGGCCGACCAGATGCTCGACCTCGGCTTCCTGCCGCCCATCCGCCGCATCGTCGCCACCCTGCCCAAGCAGCGGCAGAACCTGTTTTTCTCGGCCACCATGCCGGGCGAGATCGGCAAGCTGGCCGACGAGCTCCTGAAAGACCCCGCACGCGCCAGTGTCACGCCATCGGCGACGCCGGTTTCGAAGATCGACCAGCGTGTGCTGTTCGTGGAAACGGACCGCAAGCGCCAGCTTCTGGCCGAGTTGTTCGAAGACTCCAAGATGGGCCGCGCCCTCATCTTCACCCGCACCAAGCGTGGGGCCGATCGGGTCGGCAAATATCTTGAAGGCGTCGGCATCCGCGCCGACTCCATCCACGGCGACAAGTCTCAGGGCCAGCGCGAGCGCGCCCTGGCGGCCTTCAAGGCGGGCGCCGTGCGCGCCCTGGTGGCCACCGACATCGCCGCGCGCGGCATCGACGTCGACGCCGTGACCCATGTGGTCAACTTCGACCTGCCCAATGTCCCCGAATCCTATGTCCACCGCATCGGCCGGACGGCCCGCGCCGGCGCGGGCGGCATTGCCATCAGCCTGGTCAGCAACGATGAGCGCGGCCTCCTGAAGGACATCCAGCGCCTGATCCGCCTCGACCTACCCAGCTTCGATCGCCGCAACGACCGCAACCTGGGCGCCCTGGCGGCCGTCGAAAAGGCCAGCATGCCCGAGACGCAGGACCGCCCGCCGGCCCAGCAGAGCCGTGGCGGCGGCCAGGCGCCCGCGCGCAATCGCCACCGCGGCCGCCCCAACCAGGGGAATGGCCAAGGAAATGGCTACGCTCACGGTCAGGGACACGGCCAAGGTCAAGGCCAGAGGAAGCGGCATGGCCAAGGCGGCCAACCTCAACAGTCGGGCCCGCGTCCGATCGCCTCGACCCAGCCGGCGGCTCGTTGGAACCCCGTGGACTGACTGGGGCTACGGCTCGGGTTTGACGTCCAACCAACCCCGGCCGTCGCCGTCGGCGGTGAAGGCCGCGGTGACGCCGTCGCCTGAGCGCGTCAGAACGAGCCGGTGGGTCCAGAAGGGCAGCACCGCCGTTCCGTCGGCGTCGAACGGAAGCTTAAGCACCCAGATCTGCTGATGACGTTTCCCCGCCGCCACTGAGACGCGCAGATCGACGAATTTCTTGTCGATCCGCGCGGCCGTGAGCGCGAGGTCCATCCGACCCAGCAAGTCCTTCTCACTGGGCGCGAGCGCCAGCTTGACGGATTTGGTCCGCATCTGCGGCATTCCGGGGAACGGCGGCGGCGCGTACCAGTCCTCGACCCCGGCCATGTTGAATTCATAACCCTTCTCGCCCACGTCCACGCAGTAGGTGAGCGTCCTCGGCCCCGACGGGGTGTAGTAGGTCATCGGTCCGCACCAATAGGTCTGCTCCGGATCGAAATCTGTGGGCATGATCACCTGGTAGAAGATCGTTCCGGCGACGGCGTTGAGTTCGGGAATGACCGGCGCGTCGACGGCGCTCACCAGTCTCGCCGTCAGGACGTGACCAACCGGCCCGCTCAGCACGACGCCGCCCTTGGCGACTGTCCCGGCGGCCACGGTCAGGGTGGACGGCTCCAGCTTCAGGCCATCGAAGGTCAGTGGCTCCTCCATGCCTTCGGGCAGGGAGGGCACAACGGGCGCCCAGGCGGCGTCGAGCCGGGTCGCCGGCGTCGCGGCGTAGAATCTGTCGATCCAGGCGGCGCGATCCGATGCCAGCGTCAGCTTGGCGAGGGCCGCGCCCTCGTCCGGCTTCAGCGGCAGCCAGACATAGCCGTGACGCCGCATGCAATGCCGCGTGAAAGCCTTCTCGGCCGATTTCTGATCTAGCGCGGTTTCCCCCGCCGCGAGCAGGTAGGGCAAGGCGCCGCCACCCATCATGGCTGCCGCCATGGTCCGGTCCGGCAAGTGAAAGCGCCGGTTCTTGGACTCAGCGCGGCACGCATCGAGCGCGGACGCCGCCACCGCGTCGGTGGCCCCGACCTTGGCCCACAGGTGATCTTCCGAGGCCGCCGCGCCGCTGGCAAGCACTGTGATCGCGACGGCCGCCAACGCCAGCCGCCTGGTTTGTATCGACATAGCTTCCCCCCGACCCAAGGGAACGGTCTATGGCCGATTATCCCCGTTTATGGAATCGTACTGCTTGGCGGGGTCGCAGATCCAAATTGGCGAGACCCTAGCCGCCCTCGTCGCTTGTCATCAGGAGTCGATCTTCGGCTGAGCCCCGATGATCCTTCGCGCTGTCCAGATCACCAGCCAGACCAAAGCGGCGACCACGCCGATGAACGCTAACACGACCGCATCCAGCCCAGCGAGCGCGAACAGGTCCCTGGGTTCCACCGGCTTCGGCGTCGCCCCGGCGGGCGGTAGATCGAGAGTGATCGAGACCGTGGTGATCGGGGCGAATATGAGGAACAACACGGCGAAGACTGCGAAGGCAAGCGCGCCAAGCTGCAACCATCCCGATCTTGTAATTCGCCGCCCGAACATCCGGTCTCCCGGCCGCTACGACCGATAATCCCCGTTGATGGCCACGTACTGTTTGGTGAGGTCGCAGGTCCACATGGTCCAGGCGGCGCGGCCGACGCCGACGTCGACCCTCACCTCCAGCTCGGCGCTCTTCATGTAGTCGCTCATGGCGGCTTCGGAGTAGTCGGCCGCCACCGCCCCGTCGCGCGCCGCCCACAACGGCCCGAAGGCGACGCTGATGCGCTCGCGCTTGATCGGCTCGTCGGCGCGGCCGACGGCCATGACGATGCGGCCCCAGTTGGCGTCCTCGCCGGCGAAGGCGGTCTTGACCAGCGGGCTTTCGGCGATGGTGCGGGCGATCTTGGCCGCCGAGGCCTCGGTCTTGGCCCCGGTGACGGTGATCTTGACGAACTTCCGAGCGCCCTCGCCGTCGCGCACCAGCTGTTGGGCCAGATCCAGCAGAACGCCCTCCAGTTTGGCGGCGAAGTCGCTGAGGCGCGGGTCCTCGGCCTTGGCGATCGGCGGCGCGGCGCTCTGGCCGGTGGCGAACACCAGGAGGGTGTCATTGGTCGAGCGGTCGCCGTCCACGGTCACCGAGTTGAAGGTGCGCAGCGTCATGCGCCGCACCAGCGTTTGCAGCGCCCTGGGCTCGATCGCCGCGTCGGTGGCGACGAAGGCCAGCATGGTCGCCATATTGGGCGCGATCATGCCCGAGCCCTTGGCGATGCCGGCGATGCGCACCGGGTGGCCGTCGACATGGGCCAGGGCCTGAGCGCCCTTGGGGAAGGTGTCGGTGGTCATGATCGCCCCGGCCGCGCGCTCCCACGAGCGCGGCGTGAAGCTGGCCATGGCCGCCGGCAGGGCCGCCGTCACCTTGCGGTCGTCGAGGAGGACACCGATGACCCCGGTGCTGGCCAGCATGACTTCGCGCGGGCGCACGCCCAGCGCTCGCGCCGCGGCCGAGGCCACGTGCTCCGCGGCCCTGGCGCCGGCGCGGCCGGTGAAGGAATTGGCGCAGCCGGCGTTGACCACCACCGCGCGGACGTTTTTGCCGCCTGTGACCCGTAGCTGTTTCTGGCTCCAGTCCACCGGCGCCGAGCCGACGCCGTGGCGCGTGAACACGCCGGCGCAGACCGTCCCCGGGGCGAAGCGCATGATCATCAGGTCGTCGCGTTCACGTGGATAGAGACCGGCGTGGGCGCCCGAAAGTTCGACGCCGGCCACCGGCGCGATGTCGGGAAAATCCACGGCCAGGGGCGAGCGGGGGAGCGGGCCGGTCACGCGGCCTTCCCCATGGACAGTCTTGCAATCATCTCTTCGGCGGTCCTAGGCATGTCATGCAACGGCGCCATGAAAGCCAAAGCGTCGGCCGTCAAGGCGAGCGAGAGGAAAGCCCATGAAATTGTATGACTCCATCGGACCTAATCCGCGGGTGGTGAAGATGTTCCTGGCCGAGAAGGGCCTGGAGCCGCAGCGCGTGCCGGTCGACCTCATGGCCGGCGAGAACCGTCAGGGGGCCTATGGCAAGGTCAATCCCTCCCAGACGCTGCCGGCGCTGGAGGTCGACGAGGGCCTCGTCCTGGCCGAAATCACCGCCATCTGCGAATACCTTGAGGAGCTGCATCCGAACCCGCCGCTGATCGGCTCCACGCCGATGCAGCGGGCCGAGACGCGCATGTGGACCCGGCGCATCGACCTCGGCGTCGTCGAGCCGATGACAAACGGCTTCCGCTATTCACAGGGCATTCGCCTGTTCGAGAGCCGCATCCATTGTATTCCCCAGGCGGCCGACGACCTTAAGGCCATCGCCCAGGAGAAGCTCACCTGGCTGGACGACCACATCGCCGGGCGCGAATGGGTCGTCGGCGACCGCTTCACCCTGGCCGACATCCTGCTCTATTGCTTCCTCGAATTCGGCGTGAGCGTCGGCCAACCGCTCAACCCTGAAAACAAGAACATCGCCGCCTGGTTCGAGCGCGCCAAGGCCCGTCCCAGCGCCGCGGCGAGCGCCTGATTTACGCTCTCAACTCAAATGAAGAACGTCATGGCCGGGCGTTAGTCCCGGCCACCCATGCACACCGAATGGCGGGTGGCCGCGCCCGGCGCGGCCAAGGTAGAGCGTTTTAGATGCGGTTGAAGTGCTGAGCCGTGGCCATGCTGGGCATGGCCACCCATCCTCACGCGCTCAATGGATCCCCGGGACTGACGCCCGGGGATGACGGTAGAGGAAGATGGAGCGGGCCCCGTATGCGATAGCCCCCTTGCGACGGGGAAGAGATTCTCCTCTCAGTAAACCTCCGGGACGAAGATCTCCGGCGGCAGGGGGTGGCGGACATAGTCGGGCTCGTGCGCGCGCTGGGGCAGTTCGACCGGATCGCGCGGCGTCTCGACATAGTCGAACTGGCTCAGCAGGTGGCGCACGCAGTTGAGCCGCGCGCGCTTCTTGTCCACCGCGTGCACCACCCACCAGCGCGCCTCGGGAATGTTGGTCCGCTCGAGCATCTCCTCCTTGGCGGCGGTGTACCGCTCCCAGCGCACCCGCGACTGCAGGTCCATGGGGCTCAGCTTCCACTGCTTGAGCGGATCGCGGTTGCGCATTTCGAAGCGGAATTCCTGCTCCTCGTCGGTGATCGAGAACCAGTATTTGATCAGCCGCACGCCCGAGCGAACCAGCATGCGTTCGAACTCGGGGACCGAGCGGAAGAACTCTTCCACGTCGTCCTCCCCGCAGAAACCCATGACGCGCTCGACGCCGGCGCGGTTGTACCAGCTGCGGTCGAAGAGCACGATTTCGCCCGCCGCCGGCAGGTGCGGAACGTAGCGCTGGAAATACCACTGCGTGCGCTCGCGGTCGTTGGGCGCCGGCAGGGCCACCACGCGGCAGACGCGCGGATTGAGCCTCTGGGTGATGCGCTTGATCGCCCCGCCCTTGCCGGCCGCGTCACGCCCCTCGAACAGCACCACGATCTTGGCGCCCGTGTGCACCACCCAGTCCTGCAGCTTGACCAGTTCGGCCTGCAGTCGGAACAGCTCGGTGAAATAGCGCCGCCGCGACAACGGGCCTTCGGGATCGTGTTCCGTATGTTCGGCCATCAGCTGGGCGATGGCGTCGTCGCCGTCGTCGTCCAGCTCGAGTTCCAGCTCCTCGTCGAAATCGTCCATGCGCTCGGCGCGGACGCGGCGAGCATAGGCCTCGTCTTTAGGATCGGCGGTCATTTGGGCCTCGCCATGGGTTGAGCCGCAGGCGCCATCCATCGCCCGCGCGCATGAAGATTGGATGACGGCCGCGCGCGTCCATCGCTCGATTGTCACACGCGCCGCCTAATGGTGCATACAGGGCGCGCTTCGGGAAACGCATCAGGGGAGACGGCCGTGGGGGTCCTGGTTTCGCGCTATTTCGTGCTGCAGATCGTCATCGGCTTGACGGCGCTGTTCGCCGCGCTGGCGTTCGCGGTCGACGCCGTTTGGGCCTGGCCGCTGGTCCTGCTCGTCCCACTCCTTCTCATCGGCGCCTTCGACCTCACCCAGACGCACCACGCCATCCTGCGCAACTATCCGATCATCGGCCATATCCGCTTCATGCTGGAGGCGGTCCGCCCCGAGCTGCGCCAGTACCTCATCGAGGACGAACGCGATCCCGTGCCCTTCAGCCGCGACCAGCGCGCACTGGTCTATCAGCGGGCCAAAAACGTCCTCGACGCCCAGCCGTTCGGTACGGTCAAGGACGTCAACGCACCCGGATATGGCTGGATATCCCATTCCATCCGACCCGTGACCAACACCGACCACGATTTCCGCATCCGCATCGGCGGCGCCCATTGCGCCAAGCCCTACGACGCCTCGGTGTTCAACATCTCGGGCACCAGCTTCGGCGCGGTCAGCGGCCACGCCATCATGGCGCTCAACAAGGGCGCCAGCCTGGGCGGCTTCGCCCACGACACCGGCGAGGGCTCGATCAGCCCGTACCACCGGCGCTATGGCGGCGACATCATCTGGCAGGTGGCCTCGGGCTATTTCGGCTGCCGCACGCCGGAGGGGGCCTTCGATGCCGAACGGTTCCAGGAACAGGCCGTTTCGCCCCAGGTCAAGATGATCGAGGTGAAGCTGAGCCAGGGAGCCAAGCCCGGCCACGGCGGCGTCCTGCCCAAAGCCAAGATCACCGCCGAGATTGCCGAAACGCGGGGCGTGTCGCGCGACCGCGACTGCGTCTCGCCAGCCCGGCACAGCGCCTTTTCCACACCGCTGGAGCTGATTGGCTTCATCGCCAAGCTGCGCGAACTTTCCGGCGGCAAGCCGGTGGGCCTCAAGATGGCGATCGGCCACCGCTATGAGTTCCTGGCCATCGTCAAGGCCATGCTGGCCACGGGCGACGGGCCGGATTTCATCGTCATCGACGGCGGCGAGGGCGGCACCGGCGCCGCGCCGCCGGAGCTCAGCGACCACGTCGGCCAGCCGCTCAACCTCGGCCTCAGCTTCGCCCACAACGCCCTCGTCGGCGCCGGCGTGCGCGACCGGCTGCGGCTCGGAGCCAGCGGCAAGCTGGTCACCGCCTACGATCTCTGCCGCGCATTCGCCATGGGCGCCGACTACGCCTTGTCGGCGCGCGATTTCATGTTCGCCATCGGCTGCATCCAGTCGCGCAGCTGCCACACCAACCGCTGCCCTACCGGAGTCGCCACCCAGGACCCGTTGCGCCAACACGCCCTGGTGGTCGAGGAGAAGGCGCCTCGCGTGGCCAACTTCCACCGCAACACCCTGCGCGCCCTCGCCGAGCTTCTGGGCGCCGCCGGCCTCTCCCATCCCAGCGACATCAAGCCCTGGCACATGCACGCCCGTGGCGAGAGCGGGGCCATCCTGCGCGGCGACGAATTCTATCCCCATGTGGCGCCGGGCGCCCTGGTGGACGGTGAGGTCAACGCCGAGCTCGCGCGCGAATGGCGCCTGGCCCAGGCCGAGAGCTTCGATTCGACGCCGTTCTAGGGCCCACTAAGGGGCAGGCGTCAGCTTGCGGCCGAAGAAGTCCAGCACCGTGCGCGTGCGATGGAGGAGGTCGGCCTGCGTCCAGCCGGCCCGATGGCGCAGGCCCGGATAGACCATGGTCTCGAATGGGGTGGCGCGCGCCTGCAGGTCGAACATCACGCGCGTGGAATTATCGAAGCTGACATTGTCGTCGGCCATGCCGTGGATCAGCATCAGTGTGCCGCCCTTGAGGCGCGGCAGGCGGGAGACCACCTCGGCGGCGGCGTAGCCGGCGGGATTGTCGGCCGGCTTGCCCATAAACTGCTCGGTGTAGTGCGTGTCGTAGAGCGACCAGTCGGTTACCGGCGCGCCGGCGACACCGGCCCCGTATGGCGAATCGGGCGCGGTCAGCATCATCAGAGTCATGTAGCCGCCGTTGGACCAGCCGATGACCCCGAGTCGAGCCGGATCGACATAGGGCAGCGACTTCAGCCAGGCGGCGCCGGCCAACTGGTCGGCGACCTCCAGCTGGCCCATGCGCCGGTCGATGGCGGTCTTGAAGGCGACCGAGCGACCGGGCGTGCCGCGGTTGTCGAGGCTGAACAGGATATAGCCGGCCTCCAGATAGAGCTGGTCGGCCGGGCTGGCCCAGCCGCGGCGGACGAGGGCGCCGGCCGGCCCGCCATAGACCTGAACGATCACCGGATATTTCCGGGCCGGCTCAAAGCCCGGCGGTACACGCATCTCCCAGTATAGGTCCTGGCCGTCGGCGGCCTTCAGGGTTCCGAACTCCGGCGTCGTCAGCCGGGCGGCATAGGGCCAGAACGGATGGCCGGGACCGAGCGCGTTCTCCTCGATCCAGCGCACGAAGGATCCGTCGGCCTTGTAGAGGGCCGTGCGGGGTGGGGTCTTGGGATCGTCGTAGGTGGCGGCGAAGGCGGTTCCTGACTTGGCGAAATCGGCGCTCCACCAGCCGCCGGCCGGCGTCAGGGCGCGGGGCGTATCGGCATTGCGATAGGACACCGCCCAGACGCGCCGCTCGATCGGCGTCTCCACGCCGGCGGCGAAGAACGCCGTTCCTGAAGCCTCGTCCGCGCCCAGCAGGGCCGCCACCGGCCAGTCGCCGTGGGTCACTTGGCGGATCAGCGTCCCGTCGGCGGCGTAGAGATAGAGATGGCGGTTCCCCGGGGCCTCCGACGACCATAGGAAGGTCCCGTCCTTCAGGGGCTTGAAGTCATTGTTGAGCTCCACCCAGTGCGGACTCGTCTGGCTGACCAGCACGCGGGTCGCGCCGGTGTCCGGGTCGGCGGTCAGCAGGTCCAGCCGGCGCTGGTCGCGCGACTGCCGCTGGACGTAGAGGGTGCGGCCGTCCTTCGACCAGTCGACGCGGGCGAGATAGACGTCCCGGTCGGCGCCGAGGTCGATCCTGACCTTCGCCCCCGTGGCGACGTCCTCGACATAGAGATCGACGCGCGCATTGGGCCGCCCGGCGCGCGGATAACGCTCGTCGACCACGCTCGCGCCTTCCGGTCCGATATCGAAGCGCGGCACGATGTCGACGCCGCTGAGGTCGATATGGGTGAGGGCGACGCGGGTTTCGTCCGGCGACCACCAATAGCCTGTCTCCCGATCCATCTCTTCCTGGGCGATGAACTCGGCGACGCCCCAGGGGCGCAGATCGTCGCCATCCGTGGTCAAGGCCCGCTCGGGCCCACCGCTCGCCGGCCGCACATACAGATTGTCGCCGCGCACATAGGAGACGAAGGCGCCGTGAGGCGACAGCTTGGCGTCGGTGTCGTCGGCCGGGGCCTCGGTCAGCTTGGTCAGCCTGTCGCCCGCCCGGTCGTAGAGCCACAGGTCGCCCTCGACGGGGACCAGCACCCGGCGGCCGTCCTCGTCCCAGCTATAGTCCACCACCCCGTGGGTCTGGACTCCCTGGCGCTCGCGCCGGCTCTTCTCGGCTGCCGACAACGCCGCGCCCTTGGGGGTCAGGGCCCGACCGTCGATGATCATCCGCGGCGGTCCGCCGTCGACGCCGGCGATCCACAGGTCGGTCAGGCGCTGGTCGTCGGCCTTGGCCCGTAGGAAGGTCACCGCCGAACCGTCGGGGGCCATCTCGACCCGCCGCGCTCGCGGGCCCGAGAGGTCGGGATTGGCATAGACCCGTTCGGGCGTCAGCTTATCGGCGTGCGCCGCCCCCGCCAACGCCAATACCGCCGCCGCGGCGCCTGCCAGAATTTTCATCCCGCCGTTCTGCCGCGACCCGCCCGGCGCGTCCAGCGGGGGAGGCCTGGGGCGAGAACGCAACAGGCGACGCGACCATGGAACGCGGCCTTACGTTGACACTTGAGGTCCATCTTCCTAAGTCTCCGGCGCGCTGAAACGCGCGGATTTTCCGAGCCGGCGAAGGGTCTTTCGAAGAGCGCGGTCACCGCCGCCGCCGCCGCGCCAGGCTTCAACCGGACCGCTTCATGCTCGATCTCAAGAAACTCTTCGGCTCCTCGAACGACCGTAAGGTCAAGACGATGCTCGCCAAGGTGGCGGCCATCAACGCGCTCGAGCCGCAGATCTCCGCCCTTTCCGACGAGGCGCTGCGCGCCAAGACCGACGAGTTCCGCGCCCGCTTCGCCAACGGCGAGTCGCTGGAATCGATGCTCAACGAGACCTTCGCCGTGGTCCGCGAAGCGGCCAAGCGGCGTCTGGGCGAGCGGCACTATGACGTGCAGATGGTCGGCGGCATGGTGCTGCACCGGGGCGGCATCGCCGAGATGCGCACCGGCGAGGGCAAGACCCTCGTGGCCACCCTCCCGGCCTATCTGAACGCCATCGCCGGCCAGGGCGTCCACCTCATCACCGTCAACGACTATCTGGCCGCTCGCGACGCCGAATGGATGGGCCGGGTCTATACGTTCCTCGGCCTGACGGTCGGGGTGATCGTCAACGGCCTCTCCCAGGGCGAGCGCCAGCGCGCCTACGGGGCCGACATCACCTATGGCACCAACAACGAATTCGGCTTCGACTATCTGCGCGACAACCTGGTCTATGAGGCCAGCGAGATGGTCCAGCGCGGCCACCACTTCGCCATCGTCGATGAGGTCGACTCGATCCTGATCGACGAGGCGCGCACGCCGCTGATCATCTCGGGTCCGACCGAGGACCGCTCGGATTTCTACCGGACCATCGACCTGCTGGTGAAGCAGTTGGTCCAGGACCCGGAAACCTTCGAACACGACGAGAAGCAGAAACAGGCCCTGCTCACCGAGTACGGCTCGGAACAGGTCGAGGAGATCCTGGAGCGCGCCGGTCACCTGGCCGACGGATCGGCCGGCCTCTACGACCCGGCCAACGTCTCCGTGGTCCACCACGTCAACCAGGCCGTGCGCGCCAACATCCTCTATCAGCGCGACCGCGACTACATCGTCCGCGACGGCGAAGTCATGCTGATCGACGAGTTTACCGGCCGCATGATGCACGGCCGGCGCCTGTCGGAGGGTCTGCACCAGGCCATCGAGGCCAAGGAAAACGTCGACATCCAGCCCGAGAACCAGACCCTGGCCTCGGTCACCATCCAGAATTACTTCCGCCTCTACGACAAGCTCTCAGGCATGACCGGAACGGCCGCCACCGAGGCGCAGGAGTTCTTCGACATCTACAAGATGGACGTGTCGGAGATCCCGACCAACCGCCCGGTCGTGCGTAAGGACGACGACGACGAGGTCTATCGGACGGCGGCGGAGAAGAACCTGGCGATCATCGAGCAGATCGTCGACTGCCATCGCCGCGGCCAGCCCGTGCTGGTGGGCACGGTGTCGATCGAAAAGTCAGAACAGCTGTCCGAGCTCTTGGCCGACCACGGCTGGGAGTTGGACGGCAAGCCGATGAAGGGCGTGCCGCACAAAGTGCTCAACGCCCGCTACCACGAGCAGGAGGCCTTCATCGTCGCCGACGCCGGCGTGCCGGGCGCGGTGACCATCGCCACCAACATGGCCGGCCGCGGCACCGACATCAAACTGGGCGGCAACATCGACATGCGCCTGGCGAAATGGCGCGAGGACCAGACCGGACTCGGGATCGAGCCGACACCGGAGGACGAGGCCGAGCAGCGCGCGGCGCTGGAGGCGGAGATCAACACCAGCAAGCTGCAGGCGCTCGCCGCCGGCGGCCTGTTCGTGCTCGGCACCGAGCGCCATGAGAGCCGGCGCATCGACAACCAGCTGCGCGGCCGCACAGGCCGCCAGGGCGACCCGGGCCGCTCCAAGTTCTTCCTGTCGTGCGAGGACGACCTGCTGCGCATCTTCGCCGGCGAGCGGCTGGACTCGATCATGCGCACCTTCGGCGTCGAAGAAGGCGAGGCGATCACGCACCGCTGGCTCAACGGGGCCATCGCCACCGCCCAGAAGCGCGTGGAGCAGCGCAACTACGAGATCCGCAAGAACCTCCTGAAATACGACGACGTGGTCAACGACCAGCGCAAGGCGGTGTTCGAACAGCGCCACGAATTCATGGTCGCCGACGACCTCTCCGAGATCGTCACCGAGATGCGCCACGACACCATCGAGGACCTCGTCGCGCGCCACCTGCCGCCCAAGGCCTACGCCGACCAGTGGGACGTCGACGGCCTGACCGAGCAGGCCGAGACCCTGCTGGGCCTGCAGCTGCCGATCAAGGACTGGGCCGCCGAGGAAGGCATCGCCAACGAGGAGATCGCCGAACGCCTCACCACCGCCGCCAACGCTCGCGCGGCCGAGCGCGAGGCGCAGATCTCACCCGAGCAGACCCGGCAGCTGGAAAAGAACTTTCTGCTGCAGATGGTCGACTATCAGTGGCGCGAGCACCTCACCCACCTTGACCACCTGCGTAACGTCATCGGCCTGCGCGGCTATGGCCAGCGCGATCCGCTCAACGAGTACAAGACCGAGGCCTTCGCCCTCTTCGAATCCCTGATCGGCAACCTGCGCCAGGCTGTCACCAAATGGGTGATGACCGTCGAGTTCCGCTTCGCCCCCCCCGAGCCGGCGCCGCCGCCGATGTTCGAGGTGCATATGAACCCGGTCACCGGCGACAATGAGCGGGCGCTGGAAAGCGTTGGCGCGACGCTCGCCGCCGGCGACGCCGAGGCGCGCCAGGCCCTGCCGCTCTCCGCCCTCCCCGCCGGGTTCGAAGCCACCGGCCGCAACCAGGCCTGCCCCTGCGGTTCGGGCAAGAAGTTCAAGCACTGCCACGGAGCGCTGGTCTAACACCGGACGCCGAGCGGCCTCGGCGCCCTGGCGCCTCCAACCCAATACGGGGTCGTAAATGAGCGCTGTTCTAGTCCCTCTAGTCGCGGTCGTCGCGGTCGCCGCCCTCTTCCTGCGCATCTGCCAGGAGTATCAGCGGGCGGTGATCTTCCGCCTCGGCCGGCTGGCGCCGATCCGCGGGCCGGGGCTCTATGTCCTCATCCCGCTCATCGAGCGAGCCGTCACGGTGGACCTACGCACGGTCACAGTGCTGCTCGAAACCCAGGAAACCGTGACAAAGGACGGCGTCACCGCCAAGGTCAACGCCGTGCTCTGGTATCGCGTGACCGATCCGGCGCAGGCGGTGAACAGCGTGCGCGAACGCGACGACGCCGTGCGGCAGGCCGCCGAAACGGCCCTGCGCGACTCCATCGGCCAGCACGAGCTCGACGAGCTTCTTGGCGACCGCATGCGCGTCAACGCCAAGCTCATGGAGCTGCTGGCCGGGACGGCGCGGCGCTGGGGCATCGAGGTCGAAGCGGCCGAGATTCGCGACCTCGACATTCCCGAGCAGATGCAACGGGCCATCGCCCGCGAGGCCGAGGCCACCCGCGAGGCCAAGGCCCGCCTCATCAAGGCCGATGGCGAAGAGGCCGCGGCTCAGTCTCTGGTGCGCGCGTCCGAGGCCATGGCCGCCTCGCCGGGCGCGCTCGAGATCCGCCGCCTGCAAACCCTCGCCGAAATCGGCGTCGAGCATAACTCCACCATCGTGATCGCCCTGCCGATGGAGCTCACCAGGCTGGCGGCGGCGGTCAGGGCGCCTGAGTGACGACGGACTACGATTTCCTTGTCGTCGGCGCGGGCGTCGCCGGAGCGTCCATCGCCGCCGAACTGGCGGCCCATGCGAGCGTGATCGTCGCCGAGCAGGAAGACCGGGCGGGCTACCACACCTCCGGCCGCTCGGCGGCCATGTTCATCGAGAGCTACGGCGCCGCGCCGGTGCGCCGGCTGACGGCGGCCAGCCGCGCCTTTTTCGAGGCTCCGCCCGCCGGGTTCACAGACCATCCGCTGCTGACGCCCCGAGGCGCGCTGACCATCGCCCGAGCCGATCAGGCGAGCGCGGTCGACGCCCTCATCGCCCAGATCGCCGAGACCGGCGGCGCCTTCCGCGAGTTCACCACAGCCGAGGCCCGCGCCGTTGTTCCGCCCCTCAAGACCGAGGCCTGCGCCCGCGCCATCCTGGAGCCCGACAGCGCCGACATCGACGTCGACGCCCTGCACCAGGGCTTCCTGCGCCTGGCCCGCGCGCGCGGGGCCGACTTGCGCCTGAACGCGCGTCTCGACGCCCTCGATCATGCGGGCGGCTGGCGCGCGCGCCTCGCGGACGGGACGACGCTCAAGGCCGCGAAGGTCGTCAACGCGGCCGGCGCCTGGGCCGATGAGGTGGCCGAACTGGCCGGCGCGGCGCGGCTGGGCCTGACGCCCAAGCGGCGCACGGTCGTGCTTATCGATCCGCCCGTCGGCGCCGACATCGCTCCCTGGCCCACCGTGCTGGATGTCGAGGAGACGTTCTATTTCAAGCCGCAGTCGGGGCTCATCCTCGCCTCGCCGTGCGACGCGACGCCCCAGGCCCCCGCCGACGCCGCCCCGGAGGAGCTAGACATCGCCATCTGCATCGACCGTGTGCAGTCGGCCGCCGACCTGCCGGTGCGGCGCGTGACCAGGTCGTGGGCGGGACTGCGCACCTTCGCGCCCGACTCCGTTCAGGTGTTCGGCTTTGACCCCGCCGCGCCGGACTTTTTCTGGTTCGCCGGCCAGGGCGGCTACGGCATGCAGACCGCCCCCGCCGCCGGCCGCCTGGGCGCCGCCCTGGCGCTGGGCCGTCCGATTGCGACCGACCTCGCCGACCTCGGCCTCGACGCCGCGACCTTCAGCCCGACGCGGTTTACAGCAACCCGGGGAACTGGCCGCCGTCGATGAGCAGGTTCTGGCCGGTGATGTAGCCGGCGCGGGCGCCGCACAGGAAGGTCACGAGATCGCCGAACTCGGCCGGATCGCCGAAGCGCCTGGCGGGTATCAGGGTCTTTTGCCGTTCGCGCACCGCCTCGTCGTCGCCCTGCAGCGACTTCAGCCGGTCGGTGTCGAAGAAGCCCGGCAGCACATTGTTGATCGTCACATTGTGCGCCGCGACCTGGCGCGAGAGGCCGCCGACGAAGCCGGTCAGGCCGGCGCGGGCGGCGTTCGAGAGAGCCAGCGCCGGGATCGGCGATTTCACCGCCCCGCTGGTGATGTTGACCACCCGGCCGAATTCGCGGGCGATCATACCGTCCAGCGTCGCCCGGATGAGGAACACCGCTGACAGCATGTTGGCGTCGATGGCCGCGATCCAGTCCTCGCGCGAAAAGCCGCGAAAATCACCGGCCGGCGGGCCGCCGGCGTTGTTGATCAGGATGTCCGGCGCGGGCTGGGCGGCCAGCAGCGCGGCGCGGCCGTCCTCGGTGGTGACATCGCAGGCGACCGCCGTCACCGAGGCGCCGGTTTCGGCGGCGATTTCCTCGGCGGTCCGCTTCAGCCTGTCCTCGCGCCGGGCGGCGATGGTCAGGACCACGCCCTCGCGCGCCAACGCCATCGCGACGCCGCGTCCCAGCCCCGCGCTCGCCCCGCAGACAATGGCCGTGCGGCCGGAGATGCCCAGGTCCATGGTTCCAGCGCCTCCGCGCGCGATCAGACGATGACGCCGTCCTTCTTACCCCAATAGGCGTCGCGGATCAGGCGCTTGTACAGCTTGCCGGTGGGATGGCGCGGCAGTTCGGCCATGAAGTCGATGCGGCGCGGCGCCTTGACGTGCGAAAGGTTGGCCCGGGCGAAGGCGTTGAGCTCGGCGGCCAGGGCGTCGCCCGCCTCGGCCCAGTCCACGGGCTGGATCACCGCCACCACCTCCTCGCCCATTTCCTCGTGCGGCGCGCCGACCACGGCGACGTCGGCCACCTTGGGGTGGGTGACCAGCAGGTTTTCGATCTCCTGCGGATAGATGTTCACCCCGCCGGAGATGATCATGAAGCTCTTGCGGTCGGTCAAAAACAGATAGCCGTCCTCGTCGAGCCAACCGACGTCGCCCAACGTCGTCCAGCCATGCTTGTTGCGACTCTCGGCGGTCTTGGTCGGATCGTTGTGGTATTCGAACTCGCCGCCGCCGGCGAAGAAGACCGCGCCCTCGGTGCGCGGCGGCAGGGGATCGCCGGCCTCGTCGCAGATCTTGACCTCGGCCATGATCGCCCGGCCGACCGAGCCCTTCTTGGCGAGCCACTCCTCCGAATTGATGGCCGTGAAGCCGTTGCCCTCGGTGCCGGCGTAGTATTCGTTGATGATCGGGCCCCACCAGTCGATCATCGCCTGCTTGACCGGCACGGGACACGGCGCGGCGGCGTGGAACACGCTCCGCAGCGACGACAGATCGTACCTGGCGCGCGCCTCCGCCGGTAACTTCAGCATACGGACGAAATGGGTCGGCACCCACTGGGCCGTGGTGACCTTGTACTTTTCAATGTAGGCCAGCGCCGCCTCGGGCTCGAACTTCTCCATCAGGACCACCGTGCCCCCGACCGTGTGCACGGCCATGGACCAGCCGAGCGGGGCGGCGTGGTAGAGCGGCGCGGGCGAGAGATAGACGCTGTCGGCCGTCCAGCCGTACATCACCTGGCCCATGACCGCGAGCGGGCTGGGCGCGTCGATGGGCGCGGCCTCGATCGCCCCGCCGCGCCGGACGCCCTTGGGCCGGCCGGTGGTGCCGGACGAATAGAGCATGGCGCCTCCGGCGCTCTCGTCCTCGATCGGCGTCTCCGGCATCGGCGCGCGCGCGGCTTCGAAGCTTTCGTAGGGAGGGCTGGCGCCGTCGACCATGTAGAGGGCGACGCCCGGGACCAGCGCCGCCGCCTCGCGCGCCACGCCGGCGACCCCGGCCGAGGCGATCAGCACCTTCGCCTCGCTGTCCTTCACGATGTACTCCACCTCGCCGGCGGTCAGCTTGGAGGAGATGCAGGTGAAGTGCAGGCCCGACCGCTGCGCCGCCCACAGCACTTCGTAGTAGCGGGGGCTGTTGTCCATGAAGAGGGCGATGGCGTCGCCGGCTGTGAGGCCCAGGCTGCGGAAGAGGTGCGCGCCCTGGTTGGAGCGGGCCTCGAGCTGGCCATAGGTCACCGTCTCGCCGGAGGCGGCCATGATCCAGGCGGGTTTGTCGGGATGGGTCCTGGCGTGATGCGAAGGATGCATGTCTAGGCCGCCAACGAGCGCGCTGGACTCTTGCCGAGGATCATGTCGGCGGCCTTTTCAGCGATCATGATCGTTGGGGCGTTGGTGTTGCCGGAGACCAGCCGCGGCATCACCGAGGCGTCGACCACCCGCAGGCCCTCCACGCCGATCACACGCAGCTCCGGGTCGACCACGGCGGCGGGTCCATGGCCCATCTGGCAGGTGCCCACCGGATGGTAGATCGTCGAACCGGCCAGACGGGCGTAGGCCAGCAGATCGGCGTCGCTGTCGACGCCCGGTCCCGGCGACATCTCGTGATCGATGTAGGGGGCCAGAGCCGCCTCACCGGCGATGCGGCGGCCGATGCGCAGCGAGGCCACCGCCACCTCCTGGTCGAGCGGGTCGCTGAGATAGTTGGGCTCGATGGCCGGATAGGTCGCCGGATCGGCCGAGACGATACGCACGCGGCCCCGGCTTTCGGGCCGCACCTGACACGGCGCGATCGTCAGGCCGGGCGCATGCTCGAGCACCATCTTCTGTTCATTGACCAGCTTGTCGGTGTCCATGGTCGCCGGCAGGATGTGGTACTGGATGTCCGGCCCCGCCAGGTCCGGCCGCGACTTGCAGAACGCGGCGATGTGGGCGGCCGACAGCGTCAGCAGGCCCTTGCGCTGGGTCAGGTAGGAAAACACCTCGCCGAGAAACCGTCCGCCGCGGGTCATCTCGTTCACCGACACCACTTCCGGCTTCAGCCGCCAGGTCATGGTGACCACATAGTGGTCCTGCAGGTTCTCGCCGACGCCGGGCGCGTCGCGGACCACGGGTATGCCGAGGCCCTGCAGCAGCGCGCCGGCGCCCACGCCCGAAAGCTGCAGCAGCTGCGGGGAATTGACCGCCCCGCCGCTGAGGATCACCTCGCGCGCGGCCTTGGCGCGGCGGGTCGCCCCGCCCTGCTTGAACTCAACGCCCGTGGCCCGTCCGCCTTCGATGATCACGCGGGAAGCCAGCGCTCCGGTCTCCACCCTGAGGTTCGGCCGGTTCATGACCGGATGCAGATAGGCCACCGCCGCCGAGCAGCGCTGACCGTTCTTCACCGTCAGCTGGTAGTAGCCGGCGCCCTCTTGCGCCTCGCCGTTGACGTCGTCGTTGCGCGGAATGCCGGCCTGAACGCAGGCCTCGATCACCGCGTCGGACACCGGATGGGTCTGGGTGACGTCGGAAACGTTCAGCGGCCCGCCGACGGCGTGATGAGCGTCCGCCCCGCGCTCCTGGTGCTCCGCGCGCAGGAAATAGGGCCTGACGTCATCCCAGCCCCAACCCTCGCAGCCGAGCTGGCGCCATCCGTCGTAGTCGGCGTGCTGTCCGCGGATGTAGAGCAGACCGTTGATCGACGAAGAGCCGCCCAGCACCTTGCCGCGCGGCCACACATGGATGCGTCCGCCGGTGCCGGGGTCGGGTTCGGTCGTATAGAGCCAGTTAACCTTGGGATCCTTGAGCGTCTGGGAGTAGCCCACCGGCACGTGGATCATCAGGTTGGAGAGAAATTGCGAGGGATTGTGCGTCGGCCGGTCGTCGCCGCCCGCCTCCAGCAACAGCACCTTCGATCCGTCCGCGCTGAGCCGGTTGGCCAGCACGCAGCCGGCCGAGCCCGCGCCCACGATGATGAAGTCGGCTTCCAGATCGTCGGACATCGTTGGCCCCAGTGCGTTTCCAAAGTGATTGGCGTCAACTTAGGGTGACGGGCGCTCGCAGGTAAAGGCCGCCCTGGGCTTAAGGCCCACGACGGGACGGCCAAAGGAGGATTCTCATGCCCAGACTTCGCCAGGTGCCGCGGGCGGAAACCCAGGACAAGGTGGTGCTCAGATACTACGACCTGTTGTTCGGCGACTGCGATCCGGTCAGCCAGCCGGGAACGGCCACGGGCACGCGCGGCGATTGGTGGACGGTGTTCGCCCTGGCCCCCGACATCTTCCGCCACGCGGTCGACGGCTTCGCCGTCTATCGCCATCCGGATCGCAAGCTCGACCCGGTTCTGCGTGAGCTGGCTCAGACGCGCGCGGGCTGGGCCAAGGGCAGCCAGTTCGTCTTCTCCCAGCACTGCAAGTCATTGCGCGGCCTGGGCGTGGCCGAGGACAAGATCGCCGCAGTGCCTTCCTGGACCGTGTCGGACCTGTTCTCGGACGAGGAGCGGGCGGTGCTGGCCTACGCCGACGGCCTGGCGCTGGCCGGCGGGCGCGTCCCCGAGGCCGTGTTCGAGCGGCTGAGGAGCTTCCTGTCGGACGTCGAGATCCTGGAGCTGACCTACATCACCTGCCTCTACGACATGCACGCGGTTATGAGCCGCGCCCTGCGCCTCGAGTTCGACGACCGAGACGATCCGGTGGTGGAGGTGGCGGCGCCGGACGCCTTCGAAGGCTCCGATTTTCTGGCCCCCGGCGGCGGGTCGCGCGCGTGATGGTCGAAGCGGGGGATGCGCCGAAGGCGACGGGTCCGCTCGCCGACATCAAGGTGGTCGAACTCGGCACGCTGATCGCCGGGCCGTTCTGCGGCCAGATCCTGGCCGACCTCGGGGCCGAAGTGACCAAGCTCGAGGACCCCAAGGGCGGCGATCCCATGCGGACCTGGGGCCGCAGCCTGCCCAAGGGCCAATCGCCCTGGTGGCCGGTGATCGGGCGCAACAAGCTGTCGGTGACCGTGAACCTGCGCGCGCCGCGCGGCCAGGCCATCGCC
>Ga0302314_10006991_pt1 | contig 20354 bp, 16 predicted proteins | sample III_Palsa_N2_3_FD_200533 | JGI IMG/M metagenome (GOLD analysis project Ga0302314, IMG submission 200533) | Peat permafrost microbial communities from Stordalen Mire near Abisko, Sweden - III_Palsa_N2_3 | ecosystem: Environmental > Terrestrial > Soil > Palsa > Peat permafrost | place: Sweden... | reverse complement strand
TGCTGGTCGACGGCGGTGAAGACCCGTTCGGTGAAGAAGTCCAGGGCCGGGTCGCGGACGTCGGGCGGCATCGTGACCATCTTCCCGAGATTCTCCTCGAAGGCCGCCCTCACCTTGGCCTCACGGACCTCGGGCTGATCACCGGCGGCCTCGCCGGACTGCACGTAGGCCCGGGTCTGCCGGATGGACCGCACCATGCCCGGCACTGCTCGCAGGCTCACGGACCGGCGGAACCCGGCGATGACGGCGACGGCCATCGGCGTGAAGGCCCGCGCGATGTGCGACTGCGCGTACACGTCGAACTGCTCCGCCGGCACACCGCTGTGCCGGGCGAGCTCGGCCGCCAGGAGGCCGACGCTGCCGTCGCTGATCCGCAGCGCGGACTGCCGCCGCCAGGGGAAGGACGGCTTGCCAGTCAGCTGGTCGTCCGCGTCGACGTGCCGCAGCATCGAGGCCGCGTTGGTGTGCACGAAGAACGTCGACGACGACACGTAGTACCGCCGGTAGAGGCTGACGGCCTTGATGTCCGGGCGCACCTTGTCGATGTACTGCGCCATGTCGAACAGGTTCCCCGCGCCGCCGGGGGTGCCCAGCGAGGTGAGGGCGATGTCGACCAGTTCCTGCGGGATGAAGCCGTCGTCGACCAGGTACTTGGACAGCGCTTCGGCCGCCTTCACGTTCGCGGCCTTAAGCCTGCTCACGCTGTTGGGCTGGTGCAGGTAGTAGATGCCCTGCAGCGCGGCCTCCAGTGCGAGGCGAGCGCAGACGGCCGTGGCCTCGTTCAGCCCGGCACGCGCGGCCTTGCGGGTCTCGCGCTGCAGATACAGGACCCGCAGCAGGGCCACCTGCGCCACGTCCGCGCCGGTGGTGTCCGCGTCCTCGGGCCACCGCTCCAGGACGACCAGCTTCCGAGCGTCGGCGCGGACCCGGCGCCGCCGCAGCACATCCGCAGCGGGCAGCAACCCGCGCACCATGTTGAGCAGCGATCTGCTGCCTTCGGCGTTCATGGGGTCAGTGTGGCCCCCCAGTACGACACTGCCACGCGGTTTACTCCCCCGGCCCGGCCCCGGCCCCGCGACGTCGGGAACGGATCACCCGCTGCCGCAATTATCAGGCTCCGAAAATCCGGGGTCATGCTGATAGTGCCCTTCTCGTACTCGGGTCGGCGGCCCTGCCGCCTGCCCATCGGAACAGCACTCGTATCTCGGTCGGCGGCCCTGTCCGCTGTGCCTCTCGGATCAGCGAAGGGATGTCAGCACTCCTTCGAGAGGACCCCGATCATGATGCACCTGCTCCACCTCCTGTCAGCCGCAGTGCCGACCCTGATGCTGGCGATCCGCGTGGGCGAAATCATCGCCAAGGCCGCCTCCGCCGACCGTGCCCGCCGCTCCACCACCGAGCCGCCCACGGCCGCGTCCCTGCCGGACCAGGCACCGGCGGTAGAGGTGCCCGACGACCAGGAGCAGCAGCAGGAGTAGGCGGCGGTCTCGAATCCGGTGCAGCGCCCGGGCGCTGGCCGGGAGACTGGAGGCGGCCGTCCCCGGCGCATATGAGCCCGGTCGAGGCCGGGGACGGCCGCCCTCTTTGACCACAGGAACCGGGCCGGACGCAAGACCCCCACCCCTTGCCCGATCTCCGAGCCCCCTTGCCCATTCCGCGCCGCTGTCCGTTTTGGCCCCTTGTCCGCAGGGTTTGTCCCACCCGGGTCCGCACCGCACCGAGGGCAGTGCGGTGCGGCCGCCGGTCCGGTGCACCGGTGCGCAACGAGGTTCGGTGCGCCGCCGGTCCGGTGCGGAAGGGGGTGCAGTGCGCCCGCGCCGGAAGGGTGCACGACCTTCCGCACCCTTCCGGCGCGGGCACGTTCGCCCAGGTCAGGACGCTGAACCGGTGCGCTTTTCCGGCCGCACCAGGGCGCCCCGCACCTCGCCGGTCACCGCACCGGTTCGGTCACCGGGTACCTTCGGTGCGCGGCCGACCGGTGCGGTGCGCGGGCTTGGCGTACCGGTGCGGGCCCCTGGTATGCCGACCGCGTTCCGAACGCTGATGATCGTTGGTATGGGTCGCGCGCTTGTGCAGCTGCCGGTGGTCCCGCCGATGCTCGCCACCGCGGGCACCGGGCTACCGCGCGATCTGACCCAGTGGGCGGTCGAGGTGAAGTGGGACGGGATGAGGGCCGCCGTCTACCTGGACGGGGCCGGCGGGCTGCGGCTGCTGACCCGCAACGCCAACTCCGCCACCGACCGCTACCCGGAGGCGGCCGAGCTGCTGGAGCTGCTGCCCGGCGTCGACGCGGTCCTGGACGGCGAGGTCATCGCCACCGGCCCCGACGGGCGCCCTTCCTTCGGCCTCCTGCAGGAGCGGATGACGCTGCGCCGTCCCGAGGCGATCCGCAGCGCCGCGCGGACCCGGCCGGTGACGCTGCTGCTGTTCGATGTGACCTGGTTGCGCGGGCGCTCCCTGGTCGGCGTGGACTACCGGGCCCGGCGCGAGGTGCTGGAGTCCCTGGCCCTGGGCGGCGAGCGCATCGTGGTGCCGCCGGTGTGGCCGGGCACCGAGGCCGCCGCGGCGCTGGAGTGGACGGCGCAGCAGGGCCTGGAGGGCGTGGTCCTCAAGCGGCTGGCCTCCGCCTACCGGGCCGGTCGGTCGAAGGACTGGGTCAAGATCAAGCACAGCCGGTCGCTGGACGTGCTGATCGGCGGCTGGATCCCGTCCGGCAGGTGGTCAAGGCGCTGCTGCTCGGGGTCCGTGACGGGGCGGACCTGCGCTACGTCGGCAAGGTGGGCACCGGCTTCACCGAGGCGCAGCGCCGGTCGCTGGCCGGGCTGCTCGACCCCCTCAACACGGACCGCTCCCCCTTCACCGCCGGACCCGTCCTGCCGCGCGGGGAGCCGGTGCGGTTCGTGCGTCCCGAGGTCGCGGGCGAGGTCGACTACCTGGAGGTCACCTCGGCCGGAGTGCTGCGCCACCCGGTCTGGCGCGGCCTGCGCGGCCCGCACGGCGACTGACGTGCAGCCGCACCTCCAGTCGAGTCAGCCGGGATCGGTCGGGAAGTACATGTCCGCCATGGCCTTGGACCAGCGCCCGCCCGGCGGCAGCCCCACCGCGCCGCCACCCGAGCCGCCACCCGAGCCGCCACCCGAGCCGAACACCGTGCCCCACCTGGCTTCGGCAGCCGGGTCGATCGGAAGCAGCGCCGCGAGGTCGATCTGCGGCGGCGGGGACGGCCACAACCGTGTCACCAACCCCGCTGCCTCCAAGGGGTGCTCGATGTCGGTGAGCGGGTGGAACACGAGCTGGAACACGAGCCTTGGCCCGTTGGGCACCGACGTGCCGAAGCCCATGATCCTGCTGGCACCGGTTCCCCCTGCCCCGTCCGCGCGGAAGACTCGCGGGAGCATGACCGTCTCGAACGCGGGAACCGCGACCGGAGACGCGCTGGGATCGACGATCGCCACCCACAGTGAGAGGTCATCGGGCAGCAGTCCGGTGCGGCGCATCGCGGGCAGCATGTCGGCGGGCAGCTCCCAAGGTCGCCCCTCCGGCAGGCGGTCCATGTTCCTCGCCTTGGGATGGCTGCTGAGCAGCAGGGTTTTGACGGCCCACCGCGCCACCGGTTCGACGCCCGTGGTCAGCACCGGCCGTCGGCCGTCGAGGATGTCCTCGAGGAAAGGCTGGGCGGGCTTCTCGAAGGTGTTGTTCAACCAGGCGTTGCAGTCCGTCGGGCTGTCGACTCCGCAGGCCGGCAGCAGCACGACGGACAGGTTCCGGCGTGACTTGGGGCGGCCCCTGGAAGACTCGCTGCTCTCGTGGGTGAAGGGGCCTCGGCCGTTCCAACGCCGACGGAGCCACTGCGGCCGGACGTGCTCGCCCTGTCCCGGGACCGGAGCCTGGCAGAACACGCAGACCTTGCTCATGCCTGAAGGCTACTCATGAGAGTCCGGCCACTCGTCCGGATTCTCCTTCCGCAGTCCGGTTCGCCGGCGGGCGACTGCTACGGCGCGGCGACCGGCACGATCAGCTCCGGGTTGTTGTTGCGTACCGAGTTGACGGCCGTGGACACCGGCTGCACGGCCAGGTGCCCGGCGGCGGGCTGCTCCAGCAGGGCGCGCAGGTCGGCCACGTCCCGGTGGGCCGGGTCCAGCCAGTCCTGCCAGTGCTCGGCCGCGACCGTCAGCGGCATCCTCGGGTGGACCCGGCCGGCGGCGTCGGCCGCCTCGGTGGTGATGATCGTGCAGGTGGCGATCCAGGCGTCCGGGTCGTCGCGGTGGGCCGGGTCGCGCCACAGCTCGTAGAGCCCGGCCATCGACATCCCCGCCCCGTCCTCGGGCTGGATCAGGTACGGCTGCTTGTACGCCTTCGCGCCGTCCTTCGCGGGCACCGGCTCCCACTCGAAGAAACCGTCGGCGGGCAGCAGGCAGCGGCGGCGGGTGAAGGCCGACCGGTAGGCCGGCTTCTCGTGGACCGTCTCCATCCGGGCGTTGATCATCCTCGCGCCGACGGACAGGTCCTTCGCCCAGGAGGGCACCAGGCCCCAGCGCAGCGGGCGCAGCTGCCGCTCCGTGCCGCTGTCACCCTCGACGGCGCGTTCGAGCACGCCCCAGACCAGGTCCGTGGGCGCGACGTTCCACGACGGACCCAGGTACTGGCCCGGGTCCGGCAGCGACGCCTGGTAGGCGGTGGCCAGGTCCTGGGGACTGCGAGCTGAGACGTATCGACCGCACATTTCCCTATACCGTCCGCGTGTTGAAGGGCTGCGGAAGGGGTTCTTGGTGGGCACGTGGCGTGTGTTCTGGGTGGGGTCGGACTGGGTGGAGCGCTCCGGTGCACCCGGGCTGGATGGGGCTGGGGTAGGGATGCGTGTGGGGGACGCGGTGTTCGTGTCGCCGGATCACCGGATTGATCCGGGGCTGTGCCGGTACGGGCAGTCGGCGGTGTTCCGGAAGTTCACGGCGGAGACGCGCCGGAATTACGCGGGCGACCTGGTGTTGCTGCTGACGTTCCTGGAGAGCCGCGGGCGGCACTGGACGCAGGCGCGGGACCAGGACCTGAGGGACTTCAAGGACTGGCGGTTCCACGCACCGCAGAACCCGGGCCGGATCGGGGCGTCGAAGTCCAACCGGGAGCTGGCGGCGTTCGCGACCTTCTTCAAGTGGGCGCATAGGAACCAGTATGTGCTGGTGAGTCCGGTGGCGGTGCGTGAGGCCGTCAGCGTGGACGGGTCGGTGCGCGAGGTGCTGGAGGACCTGGAGCCGGTGCGGTCGGCGGCGGGAATGCACTGGCTGACGCCCAGGTCGTGGCGATTGTGGATCGATGTCGGGCTGCGGGGACAGACTGCGCGGGGGCTCGTGGAGCCGGGGTGGCTGGGCCGCCTGGAGGACCGCAATGTGGCGTTCAGCCGGTTGGTGGTGTCGGCCGGGCTGCGTAGACAGGAGGCCGGATCGCTGTTGACGTTCGAGGCTCCGGACCAGCGCCTCGGAGCCAGCCGCTACTGCTACGGGCGGGTGGCGGCCGAGGCAACGCGGGCGAAGGCAGCCCGGACGTACTACGCCTCAAGCGAGTCGGCTCGCGATATCGAGTCGTACACCGACTCCTCCCGGGCCTGGGCCGTGCGGAAGGCCCAGGCCAAGGGCCGCTACGACCGCATCACCGGCATGCGACTCGTCACTGAGGTATCGCCGGGGCCGCGGCGGATGGTGTGCTGGGTGGAGCGGAACGGCACGGTGTGTAGGCAGGCGTTGGACCGGTTGACCTGGCAGGACCGGGTGCTGATGTACACGGAGGGGCTTCAGGGGCCGGAGCCGTTGTGGCTGTGGCTCAACGAGGCCGGCCTGCCGCTGCACCCGCATTCGTGGGAGGCAGTGTTCCGCACGGCCAACCTGCGGTGCCGCGCCGCGCTGGAGCCACCAGCGGGTACTCGGGTGGATCCGTATCGGCTCTACTGGCCGTACGCGACCGTGCAGGCCGGGCGGCACAGTTTTGCGCTGAAGATGCTGGTGACGTTGAACCAGCTCCTTGATCGGCGGTTCGGTCTGACTGCGCGCGAGCGCAGGTACTACGGGTTGCTCCTGGGTGATCCGTGGCAGATGGTGCAGGGCCTTCTGGGGCACGCGACCCGGCAGGTGACGGTCGACCGGTACCTGGCTCCGGTGCGGCACCTGGACCTGGCTGCGCTGCTGAGGGAGGCCGAGAACCCGCGAGGCGACGAGGTCACCGACCTGGACGGGGTGTTCGCGCAGCTGGCCCGGGAGAGCGAGGGCATCCAGGACATCGACGTGCGGATGGCACCTGCCACGACGGCGGTGACTGCGTGAGCCGACGAGGGAACGCGGCATCGCTGCCGCCGCCCGGCCACACCGCCCCGGAGGTGCTGGACCCGGTCGAGGGCTTGGTGGTGCATCATCGCAACCGCTCCGGCGTCGTGCGGGACTTCGACTTCGCGACGCTGCCGGGCACTGATGAGCTGCGATGTTCCCTGGCCGCGCTGTTCGCTGTTCGCTCGCGCGCGTGGGGCTCCCACGCCAGCGCCGAGAAGGTGTTCGGGCAGGTGCGGGCCTTCGCGACGTTCCTGTCGCAGCGGAAGGCACCGCCGCTGGACCTGGACGCTCTGACCGCCTCTGTCGTCGACGAGTGGTGGCTGGGGCTCAAGAGCGGTCAGGGCGGCCGGGAGACCTTCCGGCACGTGAGCGCTCTGCTCCAGGAGGACCCGCGGCTGCGGCAGGGGCGGGTGGCGCAGGCGCTGGCGCGCCGGGTGCCGCGGCTGCCTGCCGAGGCACAGTCCTACGAGGCGGCCGAACTGGATGGCATCAAGGCCTGCGCAGTGCGGCAGTTCCGGGCCGCGTGGCTGCGGATCGCGGAGAACGCCGAGCGTCTGCGCCGATGGGAGGAGGGCAGCTTCCCGTCGGGCGGCCCCGAGGACAGCCTCGGGCAGGCTCTGGACCTGATCGCCCGCACCGCAGACCTCCCCCGGTACAGCAGCAACGGCCACGTGCAGGCCTCGGCCGCGCGTGCGGTCGGCGGACTGTCGCCGGAGGTGACGTGGAAACGTCTGTTCCTGGACCGGACGGAGGCGACCGCGCTCGGGGTGCTGCTGATGGCGGAGTTCGGGTGGAACCTGGCAGTGATCGATGTGATGCCCACACCCACCGCCGCCCCCGACCCAGGCCCGGATAGCCACCGCACCTACACAATCCAGATCTGGAAGCACCGGGGGAAGCGCTTCGAGAGCGAGAACGTCACCGACACCGGCGCCGGGTCACCGGGCCGACTGATCACCCAGGCGCTGGAGGCCACCCGCTTCGCCCGCACGCTCGCCCACGAACTCGCCCCGGAGGTCGACCGCTTCATTGCCTGGCGCCCGCACAGCATCGGCTGGCCCCCCATCAAACGCGAGCGGCTGACCGCCGTCGGCCCGCTGCGCTTCGGCGTGGACCGGGCCGACGCTGTGCGCTGGGGAAAGCAGACGGGCACCGGCTCACCGTTCCGCCGAGGCCGCCGCACGGTGGTTGTGGACCGCGGAGAACCAGCCCAGCACAGCCAGGACACGCACGAGCGCCAGTACGTGCTGCCCGACAAGCGCGTCCAGCGCGCCGCAGCTGCGATCGTCGCGGCCGGTGCCGCCTCCGCGCTGCAGCAGGCCCGCGAGACGGTAGATCTCTCGGCCCAACTGGTCGACCGGCGCTCCCAGGGCCACGGTGAGACGGCCACCGCCGACTGCTCCGGCACCAGCACCGGCCCGGCACCGCTGCCGGGCGGCGGCTGCGGCGCCTCATTCCTGCTCTGCCTGGGCTGCGAGAACGCCCGCATCCACGCCGACCACCATCCCCGCCTGGCGCTCCTACACCAGGCGCTGGCCAACACCCGCTCGGTGCTGCCCCCTCCATCATGGGAACCACGCTGGGGCGATCCCTTCGCCCGCTTGGAGGACCTGCGGCGCAAGGTCGGCGACCCCTTGTGGCAGCAGGCCCGAGACCGGATCACCGACACCGACCGTGCCATCGTCGACGACCTGCTGAACGGAGAACTCACCCCGTGACCGCCCCACCGAGGCCGATCCGTACCCGCTGCCGGCACCGGGCCCAGACACCCCGGTCATCCCCTCCCGCCTGGTCATCCCCCGGCACGCCCACCTCAACAGCCGATTCGGCGACCCCGTCTGGAGCCTCGCCCCGCTGATCGACGACCCCAGCAGTGTGCTGCGGAGCCTCGTCTGGGACTCGTTCCCGAAGGATCTCCGCGCGGAGCTGCAGCTGATCACCTGGACCTTCCTCAACCGCGAGCTGCCGAACACATTCGTGCGCGCCCGGGGCCGTCGCATGCGGACCCGCATCGCCGTCGCCTCCACGGTGGCCACCGTGGGGACCTGGCGGCGGCTGGCCCTCTGGCTCACCGGGCGAGGCGTCCAGACCCTGGCCAACTGCGACCGCGACCAGCTCGGGCAGTACGCGGCCCACCTCGGCCAGACGCACACCCGCCGGGTCTCGATGAGCCACGCGCTGACAGCGCTGACGCGACTGTGGGCCTTCGACCAGCTCAGCAGCCGCCCCATCGGCGTCGCCCGGCCGCCGTGGGACGAGGACGGCCTGGAGGACTACCTCCCCGCCGCCTCCCCCCACGGCGCGGAGAACGCACGCGAGCCCCTGGCCGTGGACGTGATGGGGCCCCTTCTCATCTGGGCGCTGCGCCTGACAGAGGACTGGGCCGACGACATCATCGCCGCCCACGCCGAGAAGGCGCGCCTGGACGCTGCCGCCCGCAACCCGGACGCCGGCCCAGCGGCCGAACGTGCGCTCGACACCTACCTGGAGCATCTCCTCGCCTCAGGTACTCCGCCTCCTTCCACGTCCTGGCGCGGAACTCGGCGAGTGGCACGGGCCTACATCGCGGGCACCATCGGAGTCTCCCAGCGCCAGATCAACCGAGCCCTCCGCCGGTACAAGCTCGGCGAGCTCGTGACCGCCCGTCCCGGGCCATGTCCACTGGACGTGCCGGTCACCGGCCGGATCAACGGGAAGCCCTGGCGCACAGCCGTCGACTTCACCGAAGCAGACTCCCTGCTGAGGCACCTGGTCACGGCCTCGTTCGTCATCTGCGCGCACCTGACCGGCGCCCGACCGCAAGAGGTCCTCGCCATGCGCTCAGGCTGCTGCCCCGACCCGGAACCCGGACAGAGCCGGCCGATCCTTCGCATCCATTCCGCAGACATCGCCGAGGAAACCGGCAACGGGAGCGACAGTGAAGAGGAGCAGGACGAGGTGCCGCACCTGCTGATCCGTAGTCGGCACTTCAAGACGGCCACCGACCCCGACTCCGGGCACTACCTTCCCGGTGGGGCCGAGCGGTCCGTGCCCTGGGTCGCCATCACCCCGGTCGTGAACGCCATCCGGATGCTGGAACGGCTCGTCCCCGACGGCGCCCTGCTGTTCGACGCCCCAACCCACGACCCTCTACGTGCTCGCACCCGCTCCGGCTCCCTCGGTTCGAGCGCGATCCGCAGCCGGATCGACGACTTCGTCACCTGGGCGAACAGCGAAGCCTCCCGGCACGGGCTGCCTGGCCAGAGGATCCCTGCGGACCCGCACGGCAGGATCGGCACCGCTCGGTTCCGCCGCACCCTGGCCTGGCACATCGCGCGCCGCCCCGGCGGACTGGTCGCCCTCGCCATCCAGTACGGGCACCTGCGCACCGCCCTGGACACCGACGAGGCCGGCCGCTATGGCACCCGCAGCCGCAGCGGCATCCACCGGCTGGTCGACATCGAAACGGCCCTGGCCACCGCCGACACGGCCGCCGACCTCACCGAGCGCTTCCACGACGGTGAGGGAATCTCCGGGCCCGCCGCCCGCCAGGCCCTCCTACGGGCCACCACCGGTCCCCTGTTCCAAGGCGGCCTGGTCAAGCGCGACTTCCCCGTCAAGCACGAACTCGCCCGCCGGCACCTGGCCCGCGACGGCGGCGTCCTGTACGACAACCCGCACGCCCTCCTGCTGTGCCTCTACCGGCGCGACCGGGCGCTGTGCCGCCACGATGACCAGCTCACCGCCCCCGTCCTGGACCGATGCGTGCCAGGCTGCGGGAACATCGTGCGCACCGACCAGCAGGCCGTCGCCCTGCGCCAGCGCGCCGAACAACTGGAGCACAAGGCCGGACTCCTTCCGGAGCCCATCGGCGAGCGCCTGTACGTCAACGCCACACGGCTCCGCACCTGGGCCGACGACCACGACCGCACCCGCATCACCACTGAGGAGGACTCCGCGTGAGCCCCGCGCCAGACGAACGCGACCGCATCCGCGCCGCCATGGACCGTATCCTCACCGACACCCCCGAACGCTCCAACGGCGCCCTGACCATCGTCGCCCTGGCCATCGAAGCCGATGTCCCGAGAAACGCCCTGACCCAGCGTCACTTGGACCTGAAGAACGAGTTCTACGAACGGGTCAAAGCCCAAGCCGGCACCAGCGAGGTCGAGACCCGCCTCCGCGCGAAGATCGTCACCCTCAAGACGACCATCACGAACAAGAACGCCGAGATCACCCAGCTCAAAGACGACGTGAACGGCTTCCTCGCGGAGAACACCAGACTCACACTCGAGAACCAGGAACTGCGCGACGTGCTCAGCGGAACAGCCTCCAACGTCACGCCACTGCGATCCGGGCCGGCCCGCTGACAGTAATTCCGGCCCAAACCTGGCAATTCAGCCCCGACGCCCTACGTCCTGCGGCCCCATCGCGAGTAGCCCCGCTCAATCTCAGCCAGGTACTGGGCCAGGTCAAAGCGGACTTCTTCGACGACACGGTCCTCGACCCCTGGGTACATCAGATCGCCCCAGATCACGGTCTGCTGCCGAAGCCGGATCCGGATTCCGACCACCGAGACAGGGTCGGAGTCCTGTCCGTAGGTCGCAACGTCCACGCTCCTGGCTTGATCGGTCGGATAGAGCGGGCCTCCAGGCCTGAGGAGCTGACGCGGATGGCCGCCGGTTGCGCCGTTGTAGGTGCGCGCGATCAGGTCGAGGCCGTCGACAAAGAGGTACGTGTGTACGGCGCCGCACGTGGGTGGCCCCGGGCAGGCGGTGATCAGTAGCGTGCTGACGGAGTTGCGCTCCTGGCGATCCCCGCCGTTGGCGCGCACCAGGCGCGGCGGCTTACGCGGCATCCGTCCTTGGTGACATCACGGTGCCGATGATAGGGGGCCAACGGTCCGTCCGGCAGTTCCTTTTCCAGGCTGCGGGTCATGTCCTCTTGGTCTGCCAGTTCCTGCTCAACCCGCAGGCTTCCAGTTCAAGTCGCCCTGCTCATCGACCTCGCCCACACAGATCGCCTCGGCGCCGCCGAGAGCGGCATGCTGCAGAAGCACCGGCGTCTGTGTTTCGAGTGCGGCCGCGACATCCCGCAGCATCGATCCGACCGAGTCCCACATGGGCAACCCCAGTCCCCAGCGCTCGTGGTCCCAGAGGAATACCGCCCCGTGGGACCCACCACGCCGAAGGTCAACAATCAGGCCGTCACCACCCGGGCTCATCGCGATCGGCATGAACTCCGGCAGGAACCGAGGCTCCGGTGCCCCGTTCGCGTCGAATGTGGGCCCCTCCTGCTCTGCGACAAGCAGCCAGATCTCCCGGGTTTCCAGGGCCTCGTCCAAGGAGACCGGGGCGAACGACCCAGGGATCCAGTAGGCGGCGCTGACATCGGTCAGGGCCCACCACTCCCGCAGGTCCACCGAGAGTGGCACAGCCAGTGAGGCTTCGACGGCCTCCAGACGGCCATGGTCCACCGCTGGCCTGAGGGGAACCCAACGGACGCGGGCTCTCAGCCAGAGACCGATTCGATCCCACGACTCCCGCACCACACCTTGATCAATTGAAGCCATGGAGCGCAGTCTGCCAGCCCGCTACGACAACGGCACCCGACACCCGATCAATACCCCTGAGCCAGCACACGCCGGTACGGTGACAGACAAGGTAACCCACGCGCTCGTATGGCGGCGGCTGCGGCAGTATCTCTTCATGACGACACCTGCTGATCAAGCTTCGTTCTACCCCGACGTTCTGGCAGAAGGAAGCCTCGCGGCGGTCCTCCAAGCCGCTGCGGATGCGGACCGCCTCTCGGTTCCGGTTGCGGTGTCAGAGTCCAGCCCGCTGTACGACGCCACAGTGGCGAGCAACGTTCCGTACCGGAACAGGCTGACCGTCAGCGCGTACACCTGGAAGCGGAGGTGGTCGATCCGCGGCGAGGAGTCGTGCCAGGGTATGGAACTCATCGGCGGGGACACCGATGATCTCGCGCAGATTGTCAGGGCTGCACAGGCCTGGCATGGAGGAACCGAGTTGACCGAGATCCGCCGGACCGCGCCTTTCGTGCATCTGACGGGCCGCTTCGAGGTACCCGACCACGATCCGGCGCAGCTGGCGGAATCCGAGTGGCAGCACCTCCGGACACGGGCTGCTGAGGCAGACGCGCCGGAGTTCCAGGCACTCATCGAGGCGGCGTACCGGGAGCCGGCGCTGCGGGCGCTCTACCCGTTCACCAGCATGTGGACGTTGCGGTTCTCCACCCGCACGCGCCCGAGCCTGGCCGACCTCGGACTCTTCCTGGACGCACACCGCGGCGGCCGGTACACCCTCAGCAACGGCTTGCTCGACGGTGAGATCCTCGGGGAAGCTGCGCAAGCAGAAGAACTTGCGTCGGTGGCCGTGCGCCACCTCCCCTCCCACCTCGGACCTGTTACGTCAGGAACGAGTGCCCCGTGATCACGCCAGGGTCAACACGGTGACTTGCCAGGGAAGCACATGGGCACCAACGGTGCCACGCAGACCCCGGAGCTGCGAGGGGACTCAAGGATCGGGTCAGTCGACGCGATCGGGCATCACCCGACCAGAAACCGAACACAAGTTCGCCACACGGGGGCGGGGCGCTGCCCGCCGACCGGCGCCGACCTGGCCGCCGCAGCGCGCCGCCCTGCCCATCCCCGCGCAGCACCCGGTCCCGTCCGTCTCCGTGTCCTGCGCCCTCCCCCGACGACTCCGCTCACCGCTTCACCGCTCCGCTTCCTCTCTTCTCCTTCCTCTCTTCTCCTTCGCTTCCTCGCTCCGGCTTCGCTTCCTCGGCTCTTCCCAGCATCGTCACCGCATCGCACCTCACCGCAGCCAACGTCAGCATTCCGCTCTCCGTCCGTCCGGCCTCGCTGTCGAGACTTCTCCAGCCACCGGGGAGCTGGCCCAGGAGAAGTAGTCGGCGTTCTCCTGCCTCTGGACAACCGGCTCTGACCAGTGCGAACGCGGCTTTCCATGGAACGGCTGAGGCAACCTCGAGTAGCAACCCGCAGTAGCAGCCCCCAGTAGCAAGCAGCAGTAGCAACCCCCAGAAGCAACCTGCAGAAGCAACCTCCACCCGCAAGGCCCGAACGGTCCCGCAGCAGCATCCGACGCCCAGCACGCCACAGCCCCTGCCCGGTCCACCCCCGCCACTCCCCCGCCGCCAGCCCCGCCGCCAGCCCCTCCGCCTCCTTGCCGCTCTCCCCCGACCGCAGCCTGCCCACCCCGCTCCTCTTCGCGCCCCGCCTCACCGTCGAGACTTCTCCAGCAATCGGGAAGCTGGCCCAGGAGAAGTAGTCGGCGCTCCCAAACTGTCGTGAACTCGCTACTCGGCCAAGATCGCCGCGCGTATTTTTGCTGATTCCCCAGCGGCGCGCGCGGCGCGGCTTTCAGCGCGCGCGGACGTCGGGACGCGGCGTGCGCCGGACCACCGCGCGCGACCGACCTGGGCACCACGCCTACCGCGCGGATGACCGATGATCCGAGCGCGCACCCCGGACGCGCACCGCGTCGCGGCGGCGCTGCCGGGCCTATGGACAGTCCCGCGCGCCCGACCGCGGACTCTACGTCCGTACGACCGCGCCCCGGCAAATCCCCTGGACAACGGTGCGTTTCCCCTGGACAAAGCCCCAGTCGAAAACGTCGGCCCCTGCTCGGAGTGGAGCGCTGCGGATGTTGGGCCGGGCGGCGCGCGGTGTCGCCGCGCGCCGGGTACGGGACCGCGCGGTGGCTCTCCGCGCCTCGCGCGCAGCCGCGCGTTTCCCCTGGACAAACGTCGCCGCGCGCGGTCCCGGCGACTCGATCACCGCGCCTGCCGGGCGCGCCGGTCCGGGAGGCGCGCCGCTGCCGGTTGTCGGCAACAGTGCCGCGCGCGCGTCGGGACGGCGCACGGATTCGGGTGATACGTAGGGTCGGGGCGCCGACCGGACAAGCCGCCGGACGCTGCGTCGTTGCGGCCCTCGGGCGCTGATGCTGGTGGTCTGCGGCACCGTCCCGGTGCCCGAGGCCGGCGGAGGTCGTGATGGGCTGGAGCAGGGTGTGGGTGCAGGTCGAGGGTGAGCGGCAGGTGCGGGCCGACCGGATCCATGAGGTGGCGCCCGGCGGCGGTGACCGGCTGGAGCTGCGCGCTGCCGGTCACCGCGACCCGGTGGGTGTGGACCTGGTCCCCGGCGTCGGCAGCGAGCGGGCTGCGGAGTGGGCGCGGGAGCTGCTGTCGCTGATCGCGGTCCACGCGCAGCGGCGCGGGGAGACGCTGCTGCGGTTCGAGCCCGGCGATGACGGCTACCTGCCGCACTGGAGCGTCACCGACTGCCGCACCCGCCAGCGGCTGGACACCCCGCCGGTGGACCACGCGATGCTGCGGGCGCTGGACCCGTCGAACCCTTCGGACGAGGAGCGGATCACGGCCGTCACCGATCGGTTCCGCCGTGAGAGCCAGACCCGGCAGTGGGCGGCTTCGACCGGGGCCTGACCCCGCGCCCCTGTCCCGGGTCACCGGGGGGTGACGCCGGTGCCGCGCTGCGCGCCCGGCTGCTGCTGTTGCCGGTTGCCGGCCCTGCGGCGGCCGCCGGTGGCCGGCGGCGCTGCGGGGGTGGTCGCTGTACCTGGTGCGTCGGGGACGTCCAGGCGCCGGGCCGTCCGGTCGGCTGCGAAACGGCGCAGGAAGTCCTGCATCCGGCGCTCCGAGGGGTCCGTCTGCTCGCGCAGCTCCCGCTCGCCCAGCAGCTGGGCCAACCTGCGCAGCCGCTCCAGGTCGGTGGCGGCCTGGTCGAGGTCGGCGGCCAGCGCGGCCGACTCGGCCCCGGGGTCGGCGTCCAGGTCCGCCAGCTGGACGGGGACGTCCTCTAGGTCGATGCCCAGCAGCGCCGCCAGCTCCTGCGCCCGGGTCAGCGCGTCGTTGCGGGCGGTGCTGCGGTCCCCGGTGGTGTGCCGGTCCAGCAGCTGGTGCGCCGCGATGAGCGCGGCGGCCTCTGCGAGCCGGGCCCGGCGCAGCCGCAGTGCCTGGGCCCGCGGTCCGGTGCCCAGTCCGGCTGCGGCCAGGGCCTGCTCGGCGGCGGCGAGCTCCAGGTCCAGGGGCAGGTCGAGCTGGTCGACCAGGTCCTGCTGCTCGGCGATGAGCGCGGCCAGGTCCTGGTCCAGCAGCATCCCGAAGGATCGGTCCTCCATCGCCGCGGCCGGGGCCGGGCTGGACGTGCCGGGGTCGCCGGGTGCCTCGGTGGCGGGGTCCAGGGAGGCCAGGTCCAGGTCGACGTGGCGCACCGGCGGCCGCTGCGGTTGAAGGCGCCGGCGTGCGGGTGCCGGCTGCCGTGCGGCCTTGGCTCCGGTGTCGAACAGGGCCAGCTGCGCCAGCTGCTGCTCCTGGTCGTGGTCCTTGACCGGCTGGGCGACCGTGACCGACTGGACCGGCTCGGTGGGGGCGGGGTGCGCGGTGGTGGTGGCGGGTACCGGTTCGGCCGCCACGGAGGTGCGGGCGCCGACCGGGGTGCGGGCGGTGGCGACCAGGGCGGGCGGGACGCGGTAGCGCTCGGTGGCGGTGTGGTGCGAGCCCGGTTTGGGCCGCGACTGCAGCGTGAAGCCCGCCGACTCCAGCACTGCGTCGGTCAGCGCCTCGGCCTGGTCCAGCGAGACCAGGGTGTCGGGGATCGCGGCCAGCAGTGCCGCGGTGACCTCCCGGCGCTCCACCCCCTTGTCCCGGCCGACCGCGAAGGCGGGCAGCCGCATCGCGCGCACCAGCTGCGCCACCGACGGCATCACCGGCCGCTGGCCCGGGTCGGCCGACAGCGCCGCCGCCAGAATGCCCTCCAGGCCGGCCATCAGCTCCGCGTCCGTGGCCAGGACCTCGAAGGTGCGCTCGGTGTCACCGGGCTGCTCGCGGCCAGCGGTGCGCTGCGCGACCCGACGACGGGCCGCCGGAGCCAGGCCCCCGCCCTCGTCCATGACCTGCTGGGAGCGCCGGGAGTAGCGGGCGCGCAGTGCCGGGCTGAACCCTGCGATCTCCCATTCGTCGGTGACCGGGTCGCGCTGCCAGCGCAGACCGAAGCGGGCCCGGGTGCGCTGGCGCAGCCGGCCCTTGCCGAACTCGCCCAGCACCGGGATGTAGCGGAAGGCGTCCAGCATGGACGAGGAGGAAGCGTTCGCCGAACGGTTGCTGTGACTGTTCGGCGAACGGAACTGCTGCGACGAATGAGGCGAGTGTGCCGTTCTCCGGGGAGAACAGGTGCCAGAGGCTGGCCAAGTCGGTCGGTGGGCCGGAGAGCCTTGATCGTTCTCACGTTCGGCGGGGCGACCTTGGCCAACTCTCCGCCTGAAACTGGGCTACCGAAGCCTCGTCAGCCCAGGGTTCGGGAATAGGTACTCAGGAGGGGCTGACGTTGTTGAACGCCAGCAAGTTGCTCGTGCCGTCAGGGATGTCCGCCAGGGCGTCCCTGGTGGCCAGGACGGTGATCGCGTCCCTGACGGAGGCGGGAGTCACCTCCGCCGAGGTCGACAGCAGGTAGGCGGCCAGGCCGGCGACATGCGCCGCGGCCTGTGCCGTGCCGGACAGGGTGGCGGTCCTTTGGTCGTCACCGATGTACGTGGACAGGACGTTCTCGCCGGGAGCGAAGACATTGACGCCGGGCCCGTGACCGGAGCCGTACCAGCGCTCGTCAGCGGGGGTGGAGGCTCCGACGGTGAAAGCTCCGGAGGCGCCGGAGGGCGAGCGGATGAGCGCGTCATCGTTGTTGTCTCCGGCCGGAACGACGACGAACAATCCTCCGTTCGCGGCGGCGTCTACCGCCTCGTCGACATCCGCGTCCTTTCCTCCAATCCAGGCACCACCGATCAGGGCGACAGACGGCCGCCCGGACGCCTTCGCCTGTTCCACCGTCCACTCCAGGCCCTTGATCAGGGCCTTGGGGTCCACCTCCCCGTTGGCGAATGCCACCTTCACGGCGATGATCATCGCCCGCTTCGCTACACCGTGCTTGCGGCCCGCCACGATCCCGGCCAGGTGGGTGCCCAGACCGTTGGCGTCCGTGTTCTCGTTGTCGCCGGTCGCGTTGGTCCCCCAGCTGGCCCGACCCTCGAAATCCTCGTGGTCCGCGGAAACCCCGCTGTCCAGGACGTACACATCGACGCCCTCCCCGGCCTTCTCCTCGTAGACGTAGCGGTTGAAGGTGCCGAACGTCAGCTTCGGGCGGTGGGAGATACGGGCAAGGCCCCAGGGGGCGTGCTCCTGGTTGGCAGCAGTCACGGTTCCACTCCTCATCAGATCGACAAAGCCGGCAGACGAGGCAATCCCCCGAACTGCCTCCCGACATTGACCATCAGATCCGGTACTGAAGGCTTTGAGTGGCCCCGCCACCAGCAAATCACTCTCGAGAGTGAACTCAACGCAGTTCAGACACAGGCACTGAGCTTGTTCTTTAACCTCCGGGGCTCCATGCCGGTCGACCAGCATCTCTTCGTTGTTCGCCGCTCGCCAGGCCCGCGAGCTGAACCCTGACTATCGGGTCAAGGTCGAACAAGTGGATCCGTCGTCACCGAACCCGACCAAGGGGTGACGGCGCATAGTGGTGGGCAAGGCTGGTGGCGAGGTCGCGGAGGTGAGCCCTGGCTTCGGTGGGGCCGTGCACAGTGATGGCGCTCCCGAACGGCAGTAGTGCTCGCACGTCCTCCAGATGCAGGAAGCGGATTGTTACCTTGTGGCCGGTGGGGGATTCTTCATGGTCGTCCTGGACGAGTCGTTGGCCAAAGATCCGTTGCGCTCGCTCGATCTGGGTCTGGTCGATGGTGGCGCTGACCTCTATCGCGTGGGTGTGTTCCCACTGGTCAATGAGCGCTGCAGCGACGGTGGCCAGGGTCTGGTTCTCGCGGATCCGTCGTGGCTGGTCGACTTCTTTCCACGTCGTGATCCGTTGGAGTCGGTACATCCGCGGCACTCGGGCACAGTCGGCGACGAGATACCAGATGCCGGCCTTGGCGAACAGCCCGTAGGGATCAACGACGAGGTCGCGTGGGCATGACTCGTGCGGGCTGTCGTACTCGATCTGTAGCTGGCGACCTCGCCGCACTGGGCCGATCAGCGAAGCCGGAGTCGTGCCGGAAGCTCGCGCCTGGAGCCAGGGACGGCTGTCCACGTGCACTACGTCGGTGAGCGGCGGGAGCTCATGACCTCGACGTGACTGTGTAGCGACGATCTTGGAGAGCGCGCGCTGGCTTTCGAGCGATGCGTTGAGCTCTGCACGTTGCTTCTCGTCCAGCCCGGTGAGCGACAGATGATCACGCTCGCCCGGAGTGAGTCGCGTGAGGTCGAGCCCGGACTTGGGCGCCATGGTCACGCCTCCGAGGCGGCCCCGTTGTGCGGTCACCAGCAGTCCGGCGTCGCGGAGCCAGTTCAGGTCTCGGGTGATGGTTCGAAGGGACACCCCGAGCGCCGAGGCAAGTTCCTGTGTGGTCACGGCATCCCTCGATTCGAGGAGCAGCATCAGGGAGAAGAAACGGTCTGGGGTCACGCACCAAGTTTTTCAGGAATTGCGACACGATGCGGCGCATATCCCGGTCAGGCTGGTGGATGCGTACCTACCACCTGTGAGAAGGACAACCATGACCACGTCCGTCGTGTCCATCGTCTATGTGAACGACGCTCCCGCCGCCGCTCGTTTCTACGGCGACCTCCTTGACATGAGCCCTTCGTTCGAGACTCCGGGATACATCACCTTCGACCTCGGGCCAGGCGCTGACCTCGCTCTGTGGTCTGGCCAGTTCGAGGATCTGTCACCGGATGTGCCGCGTACCAGTGAGGTTTGCGTGGCCATCGACCGTGGACCCGACGAGCTCAACGCGATCTTCAAGCAGTGGAAGGCCAAGGGCGTCACGATCCTGCATGAGCCTCATGACACGGGGTTCGGGCTGACCTTCCTCGCAGCCGATCCTGACGGGAACCGTATCCGCGTCGCACCGAAGGGCTGAAAGGCCACAATGCGGCAGGCGCGCACCGCAGGTGTCGCGCCTGCCGTCGTCTGACTTTGAGCGGACGACGAGTGCCTCAGGCGAATGCGTCCCTGAGCGTCGGGGGCGGTAGGCGGCTCGCGAAGCGGTGCCAGACACGTCCCATCGCCCACGTCTGGCGGCGGTGTGAACGCGCGTCAGGTGTTGGATGATTCAGCGCATGAGTGAACTGGTGAGACGGGGAAGGCCGTGGGGCCCGCCGACCGTAGCGGTGGCCCGCTTGATGATGTTGTCGACGGTGCCCGCACCGTTCTGCCTGACCTCAGAGTCGAACGGCTGCAGGTGACCCACCCGGGCGACGACGACAACGTGTACTTCCTCAGAGTCGGCTCTGGCGTCGACTGCGGCCGGGTCGATTCGGGCGAGCAAGGCCGACCACCGTTCGTCGTCGAGGGTGCCAGCCGCACAGACACATCCGACCCTGTAGAAGCTCTCGCCGCCGTCTGCAGAGAATTCGGCGTCGCCGGCAAGCCGAAGCGGCGGCCTGTCGGGAGGCGACCTGCGCGGTTTCCCGATTGGCCGGACAGCAGTACGGCCTTGGCGTGATCATGTGCGTTGCGAAGCACCCATGATCACCTATCCAGGCCGTGAGGACGAGTGTGCTGGAAGACGCTGTCCGCGTCGAGTCCCTGTCTGTGCTGTCCCATTTCCGGAGCGACTTCTACGACTGCCTGACGGCCCGCGCGGACGCCCTGTTCGAGCTGACCGACGCCCTGCTCTGCGCGGACGGGCCGGTCAAGGCCCTGGTCGACCTCGCGCTCGCGCCCGAGCACCGACGCGGCCATGGCGCCCTCTACGACGCGCTCAACGGCGGCCGGGTCGAGGAGGGCCAACTGCGGTCGACGCTGGCCTCCCTGCCGCTGCCCCGCACCGCCGACGGGCGGATCGTCCTGGCCGTGGACGTCAGCTCCTGGCTGCGCTCCGACACGCAGACCAGCCCGGACAGGCTGTTCTGCCACGTCCACGGGCGCGCGAAGAACGCCGCGCAGTTCATCCCCGGCTGGCCCTACTCGTTCGTCGTCGCCCTGGAGAGCGGCCGCACTTCCTGGACCGG
>Ga0302314_10006989_pt1 | contig 20356 bp, 16 predicted proteins | sample III_Palsa_N2_3_FD_200533 | JGI IMG/M metagenome (GOLD analysis project Ga0302314, IMG submission 200533) | Peat permafrost microbial communities from Stordalen Mire near Abisko, Sweden - III_Palsa_N2_3 | ecosystem: Environmental > Terrestrial > Soil > Palsa > Peat permafrost | place: Sweden... | reverse complement strand
CGGGTCGCTCTGGGGCGAACGGGACTGATGGGTCGGCTGCATAACTGTCTTCCCCCGAGTTGTTGTCGCTCGCTGACCGGTACGGCGCGCGCGACGCACGGTTTGCGCAACCAAAGTGACGCCTTCCGTGCGCGGACCGCGCGCGCGACGACTATTAACCAGCAGGATGCAGAACCGCGCAAGTTCATAACCGCCGACCGGACTTGAGCAGCCGGCGGCTGACGCCGCGTCGTAGGCTGCGCGGATGCGGATCCGAATCATCGACGCCTTCACCGACACCGCCTTCGCCGGCAACCCGGCAGCCGTGCTGCTGCTACCGGCCGGCCCCTGGCCGAGCGACCGCTGGCTGCAGCAGGTCGCCACCGAGATGAACCTGTCCGAGACCGCCTTCGCCAAGCCGCTGAACGAAGAGCTGCTGAACGAAGAGCCGCTGGGCGAAGAGCCGCCGAACGAGGACCCGGACGCCTGGGCGCTGCGCTGGCTCACGCCCGCCCTGGAGGTGGACCTCTGCGGTCACGCCACCCTGGCGACCGTCCACCTCCTGCACACCACCGGTGCGCTGCACGGCAGTTCGGTCCGCTTCGAGAGCCGGAGCGGAACGCTCCGGGCCGAGGTGGCGGCGGACGGGTCGATCACCCTGGACTTCCCGGCCAACCCGCCGCAGGAGGTCCCGGTGCCCGAGGGGCTGGCGGAGATCCTCGGCGCGCCGATCGGCGCGGCCCACGACACCGGCGCGCTGGGCGACCTGCTGGTGGAGCTCGCGGACGAGCGGACCGTCCGGACGCTGCGGCCCGACCAGACCCGGCTGCGCGCGCTGACGGGGCTGCGCGGGGTGATCGTGACCGCCGCGCCGGACGGTGCCGCCGCCGACTACGACTTCGTCTCGCGCTGGTTCGGCGCGGGCGTGGACGTCGGCGAGGACCCGGTGACCGGCAGCGCGCACACCGCGCTGGCCCCGCTCTGGGCGGCGCGGCTGGGCCGGACCGAGCTGACCGGACGCCAGCTCTCCGCGCGCGGCGGCAGCGTGCTCGCCCGGCTCGACGGCGACCGGGTGCTGCTGACCGGACGCGCCGTCACCGTCCTGGACGGGGAGCTCACGTCGGCAGCCAGCTGACGTGTCCGGCGAGCAGCACGTAGCCGACGAAGGCGACCGTGTCGATCAGTGCGTGCGCGGTGGCGAGCGGGGCCACCCGGCGCCACCGCCGGTACAGCAGGCAGAAGACCAGGCCCATCACCACGTTGCCGAAGAACCCGCCGACGCCCTGGTAGAGGTGGTACGAACCGCGCAGCAGCGCGCTGGCGGCCACCGAGGCCGGCCAGGACCAGCCCAGCTGCTCCAACCGGCGCAGCAGGTAGCCGACCACGATCACCTCCTCCACCACCGCGTTCTGGGTGGCGGAGAGGATCAGCACCGGGATCCGCCACCAGACGTCCGGCAGCGAGCTGGGCACGACCGTGAGGTTGACGCCGGAGGCCTGCGCGCCCAGGTAGAGCGCGAGGCCGGAGCCGCCGATCGCGGCGGCGACCAGCAGCGCCCGGGAGAGGTCCCAGCCGGGCCGGGTCAGGTCGAAGCCCAGCGCCCTTATCGAGGAGCCCTCGCGCACCAGCAGGTAGCCGACCAGGAGCACCGGGACCAGTGCGGTGCCGATGTTGAACAGCTGCAGGCTGAGGTCGAGCCAGGGGCGGCCGGGCGCGAGCGAGCCGTTGAGGTTGGCGGTCTGCGTGTTCAGCGCCTTCGGCGCGGTCAGCGAGCCGATGAAGCTGATGTAGGCGTACAGCGCGCTGGCCCCGAGGGACAGTCCGAGCACGATCAGCGTCTCGCGGCCGAGCAGCCGTCGGGTGAGGACCGGCGGGGCCGGGGCGGTTTCGATGGTGGTCACTGCGGCGTCTCCCACACGGGCGCTAGGGTCGCCCGATCATCGCACAGCGCCCTGTGTCCGACGCCCGCCCGACCTGCCCGCCTGCCCGCCCGGCCGCCCGGCCGACCGCCCGACCTGCCCGCTCAGCCGACCGGCCAGCTGTGCACCGGCTCCCCGGTGCGGACCAGCTCCATGTAGCGCCGGGTCATCGCGGCCAGCGCCGGTGTCCGGTCGAGACCGAGCCGGTCGCGGCCGTGGTGGAACTCGGCGCTCTGCCACGCCGCTCCGTTCATGTTGCGGACGCAGCGCTGCTCGATGATCCCCAGGTAGCGGTCCCGGTCGAAGGGGTCCACCCCCCAGGCGTCCAGCCCGTGCCGGGCGAGCGGCAGCAGTTCCTCCAGCACCAGCTCGCGGACCGGGACCCGGGTCACCCCGCCGCCGCCGCGGACGCCGGGCCCGCGCGAGCCGAAGCGTCCGGCGCGCGGCCACCACTGCTCCGCGTCCAGCCCGTACCGGGCGGCGAGGCGGAAGTTCTCGGCCGCGAGCTCGAACGGCAGCCGGGACCACACCGGACGGGCCTGGTCGGCGAGGGCCCGGACCAGGCCGTAGTAGAAGGCGGCGTTGGCCAGGGTGTCGACCACGGTCGGCCCGGCCGGCAGCGCCCGGTTCTCGACCCGCAGGTGCGGCACCCCTTCGGCGACGTCGTAGACCGGGCGGTTCCAGCGGTAGATGGTCCCGTTGTGCAGCCGCATCTCCCGCAGCAGCGGGATCCCGCCGCTCGCCAGCACCTTCAGCGGGTCCTCGTCGTCGCAGATCGGCAGCAGCGAGGGGAAGTAGCGGCCGTTCTCGGCGAACAGCTCCAGGACCGAGTCGATCCAGCGCTCGCCGAACCAGGTGATGGGCCGGACGCCCTGTGCCTTCAGCTCCGCCGAGCGCGTATCGCAAGCCTGTTCGAATAAAACCGGCCGTGTCTCGCGCCACAGCTCCCGACCGAACAGGAACGGGGAGTTGGCACCCACCGCCACCTGCGGGCCGGCCAGCGCCTGCGCGGCGTTCCACACGCTCGCGAAGCGGTCGGGCGTGACCTGGAGGTGCAGTTGCAGCGAGGTGCAGGCTGCCTCGGCGACGATCGAGACGGTGTCCACCTGGAGGCGCTCGACGCCCTCGATGTCGAGCATGATGTCCTCGCCGCGCGCAGCCAGGATGCGCTCGTTGAGCAGTTGGTAGCGGTCGCCGCTGGAGATGTTGTCCAGCACCGCGTGGTCGCCGGCCAGGGTCGGCAGGATGCCCACCGGGACGATCCGGGCGCCGACCTCGGCGGCCTTGCGGTCGGCGTAGCGGAGGCCGGTGTCGATCTCCTCGCGCAGTTCCTCGAAGACCCGGCCGCCCAGCCGGTGCGGGGCGATGTTGACCTCGATGTTGAATCGTCCCAGCTCGCTCTGGAAGTCATCGCTCGCGATGGAGTCCAGCACCTGCTCGTTGATCATGACCGGCCGACCGGACTCGTCCGCCAGGTTGAGCTCGATCTCCAACCCCAGTCGGGCCCTGGGCCGGTCGAACCTCCGCTCCGTCAACATCTGCTCCAGCGCCTCCAGGCACTGTCGCAGCTTCCGCCGGTACAGCTGCCGGTCCGCCAGATCGGCCTGGCTCGCGACGACCTTCTCCCCCATCGACGCCCTACCTCCTCGATCGGCCCTGCCCGTCTCGATCGGTCCCGCCTGTGCATCATGCCCAGGGCCGGAGATCCATACCCGGGGTTCCGGCATGTGCCAACTCGTCGCTGCGCCTACGAACTGCCCGGAACATCCCTTGCGGAGGGATACCGACAGTAGTAGAAGAGTCACGCATCGCATTTGTTCGGATAGACTCGGTCAGCAGGTACGAGAAGCGCCGTCCACCTCCGGCCCCCACGCCGCAGGGCACGGCTCGGCCGTCCGCAACGGCCCCGTCCCTCCGCACGTGAACTTCCGGAACACCCGGGCCGATGGCGTCCGCCCCCGACGTCCGCGGCGCCTGCGTACGTCCCTGCACCGCCTGTCTCTGCCACGAGAGGCGAACACATGTCTTTGTCGCTCCCCCAGCCCCCTGCCGCCGCCCTGCGCGCGGTCCTCGACGCGCTCGACTCCCCGACCGCCCTGCGCGCCCTGCGCAGCTCGGCCACCCGGCGCGGGCCGCTGGCCCCGGCGCACCCGCTGCCGGTCCACCTGCTCGACCCGGCCGCGCACGCCGACGGCGCCGCGCCGCTCTCCGAGGCCAGGTGCACCGGCTGGCGCTTCCTGATCCGGGACGGCGAGGAGGTCGTCGCCGCCGCCGAGACCCGGGAGACCCCGGACGGGCACGCCTTCGCGTACTTCGCCGAAGGGCCCTACCCGCTGGCGACCCTGCGGGCGCTGCAGCAGGCGCGGCAGCACACCGCCGCGACCTCGACGCCCTACCTGCCCCGGCTGCTGTCGGTGCCCGGCCGCTACATGACCGCGCTCTGGCTGCACCCGGTGCTCGACCAGGCCCGCAGCCGCGACCTGCTGATCCCGCTGGCGCCGGCGCCGCTGGGGGTGACCGCGCACGTCCCGCACGACGCCGAGGAGCTGCTGACGCTGCTGGCGCTCGGCCGATCGGCACTGCTGCCGCTCGCGATCTGACCCGGCCCGGGGAACCGGGCGGCAGCACAGGCGGCAGAGCACGGACGGCAAGGAAGGCAGCAAGGCGGCACCGGCAAGGACGAGCCCTGGGAAGCCACCCGAAGTGACCATGCCCCGCATGGTCACTTCGGTGCGTTACCAGGGGTTTCCGGGTACCAAACGGGTGATCCCTCAGCCAGGTGCGTGACGCATGTCACCAAATGGCTGCGGGAAGGTCCCAGGACGTCGACACTGGGAACCAGCGCGGGGGGCAAGAGCCTCTACCCGATCGACCGGCGGTTCACACCTCCTCGAACGGAACGCGTCGAGGATCAGAGAAACGAGGGTACGAGCTATGTGCCAGCACCGTCCCGTCTGCCCGTCGGCCGACTCCCCGGACCGTGAGGCCGCCGTCGTCGTCGCCAGCCACCCCGAGCAGGGCTGGAGCCTGCTCTGCAACGGGGTCCTGCAGTTCGAGGACACCGGCGAGATCCTTCCCGACGGCCGCGTGATCGCCCCGCACCGGGCCCTCGCCGAAGTCGCCTGACCCCCGACGCCCGCAAGCGACGACGCGGGGCCGCCACCGGTGCACCGGTGGCGGCCCCGCGTCGCGCTGCCGCGATCACTCCCCGTAGGACTCCAGCGGCGGGCAGGAGCAGACCAGGTTGCGGTCGCCGAAGGCGCCGTCGATCCGGCGCACCGGCGGCCAGTACTTCGCCGCCGGGTTGACCCCGGCCGGGAAGACCGCCTCCTGGCGGGAGTACGGGTGCTCCCACTCGCCCGCGAGCAGCGCGGCCGTGTGCGGGGCGTGGTGCAGCGGGTTGTCGTCGGCCGGCCACTCGCCCGCGCCGACCCGGTCGATCTCGCCGCGGATCGCGATCATCGCCTCGCAGAAGCGGTCGATCTCGCCGAGGTCCTCGCTCTCGGTCGGCTCGATCATCAGCGTCCCGGCGACCGGGAACGACATCGTCGGCGCGTGGAAGCCGTAGTCGATCAGGCGCTTGGCGACGTCGTCGACGCTCACGCCGGCCGTCTTGGCCAGCGGCCGGACGTCGATGATGCACTCGTGCGCGACCAGCCCGGCCGGCCCGGTGTAGAGCACCGGGAAGTACGGCGCGAGCCGCTTGGCGATGTAGTTGGCGCTGAGCACCGCGACCTGGGTGGCGTGCTTCAGGCCCTCGCCGCCCATCAGCCGGACGTAGGACCAGGAGATCGGCAGGATCGCCGCCGAGCCCCAGGGCGCGGCAGAGATCGGACCGACCCCGGTCTCCGGGCCGGCCGTCGGCTGCAGCGGGTGGTTCGGCAGGTAGGGCGCGAGGTGCGCGCGCACCGCGACCGGGCCGACGCCGGGGCCGCCGCCGCCGTGCGGGATGCAGAAGGTCTTGTGCAGGTTGAGGTGCGAGACGTCGCCGCCGAAGTGGCCCGGCTTGGCCAGCCCGACCATGGCGTTCAGGTTGGCGCCGTCGACGTAGACCTGGCCGCCGGCCTCGTGCACGGCGGCGCAGATGTCGCCGATGTTCTCCTCGAACACGCCGTGGGTGGAGGGGTAGGTGACCATCAGCACCGACAGCTGGTCGCGGTACTGCTCGATCTTGGCGTGCAGGTCCTCGACGTCCACGTCGCCGTCGGCGAGGGTCTTCACGACCACCACCCGCATCCCGGCCATGACCGCGCTGGCGGCGTTGGTGCCGTGCGCGGAGGAGGGGATCAGGCAGACGGTCCGCTCGGTGTCGCCGTTGGCCTGGTGGTAGGCGCGGACCGCGAGCAGGCCGGCCAGCTCGCCCTGGGAGCCGGCGTTGGGCTGGAGGCTGACCTTGTCGTAGCCGGTGACCTCGGCCAGCCGCTGCTCCAGCTCGTGGATCAGCGTGAGGTAGCCCTCGGCCTGCTCCACCGGGGCGAAGGGGTGGACCTGGGCGAACTCGGGCCAGGTGATGGACTCCATCTCCGTGGTCGCGTTCAGCTTCATGGTGCAGGAGCCCAGCGGGATCATGCCCCGGTCCAGCGCGTAGTCCTTGTCGGAGAGGCTGCGCAGGTAGCGCAGCATCCCGGTCTCGGAGCGGTGGGTGTGGAACACCGGGTGGGTGAGGAACTCGTCGCTGCGGAGCAGCGCCTCCGGCAGCCGGAGCCCGGCCGCCTCGGCCAGGCGGTCGACGTCGGCGACGGCCGGGACGCCGAAGGCGGCCCAGACGGCGGCCAGGTCGGCGCGGGTGGTGGTCTCGTCGCAGGCGGCGGAGACCAGGTCGGCGTCGACCAGCCGCAGGTTGACCCCGCCCTGGCGGGCGGCCTCGACGACCTCGGCGGCCCGGCCCGGGACCCGGGCGGTCACGGTGTCGAAGAAGGAGTCGTGGACGATCTCGGTGCCGCCCGCCCGCAGGCCCTCGGCCAGCGTCGCGGCGTAGCGGTGGGTGCGGGCGGCGATCGCGGTCAGGCCGTCCGGGCCGTGGTAGACGGCGTACATCGACGCCATCACCGCGAGCAGCACCTGCGCGGTGCAGATGTTGCTGGTGGCCTTCTCGCGGCGGATGTGCTGCTCGCGGGTCTGCAGGGCGAGCCGGTAGGCGCGGTTGCCGTCGGCGTCGACGGAGACGCCGACCAGTCGGCCGGGCAGGCTGCGGGCGTACTCGGTGCGGACCGCCATGTAGCCGGCGTGCGGTCCGCCGAAGCCCATCGGGACGCCGAAGCGCTGGGTGGTGCCGACCGCGATGTCCGCGCCCAGCTCGCCGGGCGAGGTGAGCAGGGTGAGCGCGAGCAGGTCGGCGGCGACGGCGACGACCGCGCCCAGGCCGTGCGCCTGGTCGATCAGCGGCTTGAGGTCGCGGACGACGCCGGAGGCGCCGGGGTACTGCAGCAGCACGCCGAAGACGCCGCGCTCGACCAGCTCGGCCGGGATGCCCTCGGAGAGGTCGGCGACCACGGTCTCGATGCCCTGCGGCACGGCGCGGGTGTGGATCACGGCCGCGGTCTGCGGCAGGGTGTCGGCGTCGATGACGAAGACGCCGCCCTTGACCTTGCCCATCCGGCGGGCCAGCGAGACCGCCTCGGCGGCGGCGGTGCCCTCGTCCAGCAGCGAGGCGCCGGAGGTGGGCAGCCCGGTGAGGTCGGAGACCACCGTCTGGAAGTTGATCAGCGCCTCCAGCCGGCCCTGGGAGATCTCCGGCTGGTAGGGGGTGTACGCGGTGTACCAGGAGGGGTTCTCCAGCACGTTGCGGAGGATCACCGGCGGGGTGAAGGTGCCGTAGTAGCCCAGGCCGATCATCGGGCGCAGCACCTGGTTGCGGTCGGCGAGGGTGCGCAGCTCGGCCAGCACCTCGGCCTCGGAGCGGGCGGAGGGCAGGTCCAGCGCCTCCAGGCTGCGGATCGCGGCCGGCACGGCGGCGGCGGTGAGCTCGTCGAGCGTGGAGTAGCCCACGCTCGCCAGCATCTTGGCCTGGGCGTCGGCGTCGGGGCCGATGTGCCGGTTCTCGAAGGGACTGGACTGCTCGAGTCCGGCGAGGGGTGAAGTCAGGGGTGAGGTCAGGGGTGACGTCATGGCGGGCTTGCCTCCTGGTCGGACCCGGGTGGCACGTGTGGTGTGCCGGGACGACCTCCCCCTCTGTCATCTGAACCTGAGAGCTTCACCGGCGCCCGCGGGCACCGGCTTTCACCGTCGGTGAGGACGCGTCCCGATGGTCCGGGACGGCCCTGCTTTCCAGAGCGACCTTGCGCACGCGGTACGGGGGCCTGAGAGATTCCGGGGAGGATTTGCTCCTTCGGCGCCGCGCCTGGCGCGGACTCTCCCGCGCGCGCTCTACGGTCACTGGCCAGGCTACCAGCGCGGAAGGCTGAAGCACGCGCCTCCCCGGTGCCCCGTTCGGCCCAGCGACACACCCGGTCGGCCGGTCAGCACTCGACAAAGTGATCTTTGTGGACTTTTGTATGACTTGACCGTATTTTCCCTGCGTGCCTGTGCGAGCGGGGATGTCTTCCCGCCGTGAGGAGTGGACGACCCGTGCAGACCGAGATCGACCCCAGGGACCTGATCGGCCACAAGGCAGTGGACCGCAACGGCGACAAGATCGGAACCATCGACGAGGTGTACCTCGACGACGCCACCGGCGAGCCGGAGTGGGCCGCCGTCCGGACCGGCCTCTTCGGCCGCGACGCCTTCGTGCCGCTGACCACCAGTGAGTTCGTCAGCGACGAGCTGCGGGTGCCCTACGAGAAGTCACAGGTCAAGGACTCCCCCGACTTCGGCGCGGGCCAGCACCTGTCGCCCGCCCAGGAACTCCAGCTCTACCGCTACTACGGTCTGGAGCTGCCGGCCGGGGACGCCCGCGGCAACGGCTCCGGCTCCGGCTCCGGCTCCGGCTCCGGCAACGGCTCCGGCACGGGAACCGGCGCCAACACGGGCACCGGCACCGCCGCCGCAGCGCCCGCGGCCGGCGCCGGGGCCGCCGTACCGGCCGCCGCCGTGACCGCTGCCGCCGCTGCCACCGCGGCCGCCTCCGCCGGGTCGAAGCCCGCGCCCGCGCCGATCGCGGAGTCCACCCAGCCGATGCCGGTGGTCGACGCTCCCCCCGCCACTCCGAGCAGCAGGACGGCCGCCTTCATGACCAGCCCCCAGCCCGCGCAGCAGCTGCAGCCGCCGCAGGCCCAGCCGCTCCAGGCCCAGCCGCTGCCGACCGCGCAGGCGCAGCCCCGGGTGCAGACCCCGCCGACGCCGCCGGTGACGATCACCCGGCCGGTCCCGGACCCGCTGACCGACCCGCTGCCCGGCCAGGCCACCGGCACCACCGCGGCCGGGACCTCGGTCCCGGAGCCGATCGAGTTCGTCTGCCGCGAGGAGCGGCTGGACATCACGACCGAGTGGAGCGTGCTGGGCCACGCCCGGCTGCGGAAGTACGTCACCACCGAGCAGGTCGAACGCCGGGTCCCGGTGATCCGCGAGCGGATCCGGGTCGAGCGGGTGCCGGTCGGCGCCGACGAGCGGGAGCAGCTGACGGACCAGGAGATCTCCGAGAGCACCGAGGAGGTCACCCTGCACGAGGAGCGCGTCGTCGTCCGCAAGGCGGTGGTGCCGGTCGAGCGGATCCGCCTGGTGACCGAGCGCTTCACCGAGGAGCAGATCGTCCGGGACGAGCTGCACCGCGAGCACATCCAGGTGCAGGACAGCACCCGGCTGGCCGGGCCGACCGCGGTGCCCGGCAATGGCGGGCCCGGCATGGGCGGCCCCGGCGTGGGAGGCCCCGGTGTCGGCGGCGCCCCGCAGCAGGCCCCGGGCAGTGCTCCGGGCAGTGCTCCGGGCGCCGCTCCCGGCAGCGCCCCGGCCGGCCGGCCCGAGCCGTTCCCGCGCTCCGGAGACACCGGCCACGCGATCGGCGCCTGAGGCGCCCGGACCGCACGCCGCCGCTCCCCCGGTCAGGGCAGCGGCGGCGGCGTCGCGTCCGGAGCCCTTCCGGTCAGCGGCAGCGGATCGGCGCCGCTGAGCGCCGGGTCCTCCACCGCGAAGGTGTGGACCCGGCCGCGCACCGGTCCGGGCACCTCGAAGCGCACCGTCACCCGGCCCACCCCGCTGCCCTGCACCCAGCCGTGGCCGTACTCCTCGTGCTCCACGTCCTGTCCGGGATGCCAGCGCCGGGCCGGTGCGGCCCCGGGGTGGAAGGCCCTCGGCTCCCCCGGCCCGCCGTAGGCGGCCTCGGTCCCCCCGGTGCCGTCCTGGGCCGGGTCCTCGCCCGCGGCCCCGGCCCCTTCCTCCCCCACCGCCGTCCCCGCCTCGGCGGCCTCGGCGGCCTCAGCGGCCTCGGCCTCGGCCTGGGCCTGGGCGAAGAGGTCCTCCTGGGTGAAGTCGGCGAGCCCGGTCACGCCGACACCGAGCAGCCGTACCCCGCCCAGCAGTTCGACCTGCGCCAGCAGCCGGCGGACCAGCCCGGCGATCACCAGCGGGTCGTCCGTGGGCGAGGGCAGGGTGGCCGAGCGGGTGAGGGTGGTGAAGTCGAAACGACGGACCTTGATCACCACGGTCCGCCCCGAGCGGCCGGCCGCCCGCAGTCGGCGGACGCAGCGCTCGGTGAGCAGGTCGAGTTCGAAGCGGATCCGGTCGACGTCCATCAGGTCGACCTCGAAGGTGTCCTCGACCGAGACCGACTTGGCGTCGCGCTCCGCCACCACCGGGCGCTCGTCATGGCCGAGCGCCAGCGCGTGGACGCCCGCGCCGTGCGCCCGGCCGAGCAGTCGTACCAGTTCGTCCTCGGGCGTCTCGGCCACCTGCGAGATCCGGGTCAGCCCGACCCGGCGCAGGGTGTCCGCCGTCGCCGGGCCGACCCCGGGCAGGGCCCGCACCGGCAGCCCGTCCAGCACCGCGCGCTCGCTGCCGGGCTCGATCAGCACCAGGCCGTCGGGCTTGGCCTGCTCGGAGGCGATCTTCGCGAGGAACTTGGTCCCGGAGAGCCCGACCGAGGCGGTCAGCCCGACCCCGGCCAGGATGTCGGCCCGCAGGTCCTCGGCCAGCGCACGGACCAGGGCGGCGCCCTCGGCCGGGCAGCTCTCGCGGATCATCGCGCCGTAGGGGCCGGCCTCCAGATCGACGAAGGCCTCGTCCAGGCTGAGCGGCTCGACCAGCGGCGAGAGCTCCCGCAGCAGCCCCATCACGAAGTCGCTGACCTGCCGGTAGAGCTCGAACCTGGGGATCAGGAAGGCCGCGTTCGGGCAGAGCCGCCGCGCCTGCGACATCGGCATCGCCGAGTGCACCCCGAAGCGCCGCGCCTCGTAGGAGGCGGTGGCGACCACCCCCCGGCCGCCGAGACCGCCCACCACCACCGGTTTTCCGCGCAGGCTCGGCTTGGACGCCTGCTCCACCGCGGCGAAGAAGGCGTCCATGTCGAGGTGCAGGATCGACGGCACGGACCGCATGCCCCGATCATCGCGCACGGGTACGACAATCCAGCTGAAGCGCTACTGCCAGCGCGCCAGGGCGGTCACCTGCGGGCCGAGGAAGGTCGGGTCCGGGTGGAACAGCACGTCGATCAACGCCTCCCCGGCCGCCGGCAGTTCGCGGACACCGCCGTAGTACCAGGTGGCGTCGTGCGGCTCGTCCACGCCGACGCCGTAGGCCTGGATGCCGACCGACCGGCAGAGCGCGACCGCCCGGCGGACATGGAAGCCCTGGCTGACCAGCAGCGCGCTGCGCACCCCGAAGATCTTGGCGGCCCGGTCGCAGGAGTCCCAGGTGTGGAAGCCGGCGTAGTCGCGGACGATCCGGTCCGCCGGTACGCCGTGCTGCAGCAGGTAGGTCCGCATGGCGTCGGGCTCGTCGTAGCTGATCCGGTCGTTGTCGCCGGTGACCAGGAACGCCTTGGCCTTCCCCAGGTGGTAGAGCTGCAGCGCGGTGTCGAGCCGCGCGGCCAGGTACGCGCTGGGCACGCCGTCGTCGAGGCCGGCCCCGAAGACCACCACCACCGGCTCGGACGGCGCGTCGGCCACGGTGCGCAGCTGTCCGGCCGTCGACAGGTACAGCCAGGTGGGCGGCAGCATCGTCAGCACCGCCAGGGCCGCCACGAGTTGGAACGCCCGCCGCTGCCCGCGCCGGGTCCGCAGCCCGCTCCGCACCCGCCCCGGCAGCGCCCTCGCCCGCAGCCGCAGCCGCTCCGCCGGTATTCGCAGCCGCTCCGCCAGCGCCCGCAGCCGTACTCGCATCCAAGCCCTCCCGCGCATCGTTCCCGACGATGGGCGGACGCGTGGATCACCCGGCGCGGTTGCGGCGTCTCGCGAGCTCGTCGCCCGGGTCGTACCCGGCCAGGGTCTCCCCGGTGTCGGTGCGTTCGGCGTGGAGGGCGCCCAGCGCGGTCTCCAGCTCGCGGCAGGCCGCGCCGAGGGCGATGCCGAAGACCCCCCGGCCGCCCTCCAGCAGCTCCACCACCTGGTGCGGCGAGGTGCACTGGTAGACCGTGGCGCCGTCGCTCATCAGCGTGGTTCCGGGCAGGTCGACCGACTCGCAGGAGGCGAGCTCGCCGACCGCGGTCCGGATGCTCTGCAGCGACACCCCGGCGTCGAGCAGCCGCTTGACCACCTTCAGCACCAGGACGTCACGGAAGGAGTAGAGCCGGAGGCTGCCCGAGCCCTGGGGCGCCCGGACGCTGGGCTCGACCAGCCCGGTCCGGGCCCAGTAGTCGAGCTGCCGGTAGGTGATCCCGGCGGCCGCACAGGCGGCCGGACCCCGGTAGCCCAGCAGGGGGGACATGGGTTCGGGCGTGTTCGGGGCCGAGGGCTGCGCCGGGACGTGGCCGGTCCTCGGCTGGGGGAAGGGCGGGGCCGACTGCTGGGGCACTGTCCTGGCGATCGCCACCGGCTGCGACATGACCGCCACCGACTCCCAGCCGCCGCGTGGCAGCCGCGCCGGGGAATGGATCGGACAGGAGCCACCCGCGGCTGTTCTGTCGCCGGTGCTGCTCACGCGACCCTCCGTCCACTCGTACACCTGGGTCGCCACGGCGGGGTGCGGCAGGCCGCACCCAGGACGTCCACGTCCGACGGTAGGCAGTTGCCACACGCGCGTCAACGATCGCCACGCTGGGCACGCCGAGTGATATCAGCCCCAGGAGTGGTTTAGCGTGACCGGGACGGGGGTACCTGGGACCGGATGGCGGTGTTCGAACAGCCGGGTCCGGCAGGCCGCCGCTACTGGCTGCTGCTGCCGAAGTCCTCCGGCGAGATCTGGTCCAGGAACTCCCGGAACCGTTCGACCTCGTCCTCCTGCTCGTCGGGGATGGCGATCCCCGCCTCGTCCAGGACCCCGTCGCTGCCGTAGATCGGCGTGCCGGTCCGGAGCGCCAGCGCTATGGCGTCCGAGGGGCGGGCGCTGACCTCGACCCCGCTGGCGAACACCAGTTCGGCATAGAAGATGCCCTCACGGAGGTCGGTGATCCGCACCTCCGTGAGCTGCTGCCCGACCGCCTCCAGGACGTTCCGGAAGAGGTCGTGCGTGAGCGGCCGGACAGGGGTCATCCCCTGCTGGGCGAAGGCGATCGCCGTAGCCTCCCCCGGACCGATCCAGATCGGGAGGTAGCGGTCACCGCCCACCTCACGCAGGAGGACGATTGGCTGGTTGGAGGGCATCTCCACCCGGACACCCACAACGTCTAGCTCGTTCACACCTGCAACCCTAGGGTGCGGCGGCCCGATACTCCAGTTCTCAGGTCCGCCAACACGGTTCGGACGCCCCTCAGCCGCCGACCCGGGCCCGCAGTCCGGCCTGCACCAGCGCCGCGTGCAGCCGCACCGAGAGCGTCGCCAGCTCCCGCGCCATCGCCGCCGCATGGGCTCTGGTCTGGGGGTTGCGGTGCCGCCGCAGCGGCGCCACCACCTGCTCCACCAGCCCCACCTCGCGGTCGGCCGCGGCCTTCACCGCCCGCAGGTGCCGGGGCTCCAGACCGAACCGGCCCAGCTCCGACACCAGCCGGGCCACCTGGAGCATCTCCGGGTCGAAACCGCCGTCCGGGGCTGCGGCCAGCAGCCCGTAGGACTCCCAGTCGGCCAGCTGCTGCTCGCCGATCCCGGCCGCCGCCAGCAGTTCCGCCCGGCCCAGCCGCGGCCCGGGCACCGCGCCGGAGGCCGCGGCCAGCTCGTCGGTGACCGCCTCGGCCTCGGCGGAGTAACCGTTCGAGGGACCGGCCGGGTCCCCGGCCGGCGACGCAGCCGCCTCCAGGGCGTACGGCTCGCTCGCGGGCCCGGGCAGCGCCGGGGGCGCCTCGCCGGCCGCCAGGGCGTCCAGGTGCTCCCGGATCACCCGCAGCGGCAGGTAGTGGTCGCGCTGGAGGCGGAGCACCTGGGCGAGCCGCTCCACGTCCTCACCGGTGAACTTGCGGTACCCCGAGGGCGTGCGCTGCGGCTCGACCAGCCGCTCCGCCTCCAGGAAGCGGATCTTGGAGATGGTGACCTCGGGGAACTCCGCACGCAGTACGTCGAGCACCGCCCCGATGCTCAGCAACTGCCTGCCTGACTGCGTTCGCACCTGGGTTCACACGCTCCTCACTGCTGTTCAGTAGCCGCGGCGGCTCTCGAAGAACACCACGCGGTACTTTCCGATCTGGACCTCGTCGCCGGTGCTCAGGGGCACCTCGTCGATGCGCTCCCGGTTGACGTACGTCCCGTTGAGACTGCCGACATCCGCCACAGTGAACCCCGCAGGGTTGCGACGGAACTCGACATGCCGACGCGACACGGTGATGTCGTCCAGAAAGATGTCGCTCTCGGGGTGGCGTCCGGCCGTGGTCACCTCGGTGTCCAGCAGGAACCGGCTGCCCGAGTTCGGGCCGCGCCGGACCACCAGCAGCGCCGAGCCGGGGGGCAGGGCGTCCACCGCGGCCTGGGCCTCGGGCGAGATGGTCGGCGAGACGTTGGGCGACACCTCGGGCTCGTAGGCCTCCAGGCCGGAGATCGAGATGGTCGACGTCTGCTCCGAGGGCCGCTCCGCGCCGCCGCGGGCCCGCAGCGGGGCTCCGCAGTACGAGCAGAAGCGGGCCGCCTCCGGATTGCTGCTGCCGCACCGGCTGCACACTGCCATGTCTGTGGCCTCCTCTCGCGCCTCACCCGACCGGTCCTGCGCCGAGGGACCACCGGGGAACCCTCCACCGGAGGTTGAGGCTACCGCCTCGGGTGCTATGCGCGCCCCACCGACGCCGCCTGCGTGTCGGTCCGTCTCCCGGAACAGCGGACGCTCGCCGGCCGGCGCCAGGGAGTCGCCCTCGGCAGGAGCTCGCATCTCGGGAACGGACGAGCCGTAGCCCTCCTCGTCCGCTCTGCGGTGCCGGGCCGTGGGCGCTTCGACGGCGCCCTTACGGGACTTCCGGCCGAACAGCTTCGAGAAGAGACTCACGGACGATACCCCTTGCGTGACACGAACCCGCCCGAGGGGCAGGGTGAAGCCATCATGGACGTTGGACGAGAAGACTTGTCGACGGGGCCGAGTCCGACCCTGGTGGCCGTCATGGCTGCGCCGAGTGAGCGTAGTGAGCACGTCGGCGCGCTATCAAGGCCGACGCCTGTGGACCACCGATCCGAACCGCCTCCGCCCCCGTCACCCGCAGCACTGTCAACGTGCTGCGCAGCATATCCGGCGGAACGGTGCCGCCGGGGACGTTGATGGTCAACACGGCCCCGGGACAGCCGGTGGGGGGTGCCGTGAACCACCGGTCGGGGGCCCGGATTCCGGCGACATGCCGCGGACGTGGCTGAGCCTCCACCGCACCCACCTCCGTCCCCCGGTCCTCGCCCGGCGTGCACCGCCGACCGCGCGCGACGATCATCCTGCCACCCGTCGTACCCATCCTGACCACCGGGTGCACCACCGGCGGCGGTGCACTTCTCAGGCGGGCAGGGCGAGCCGTACGGGAGGCAGGACGTCTGTGATCATCGCGACGGTTCCGGGTCGGCACTGCCGGGCAGTGCCGCGGGTCAGTGGTCCGTCGTGCTCTCCACCACCTGGGCCCACTCGTCCAGCAGCGCCTGGGTCGAGGCGTCGTCGGGGCCCTCGGCCCACAGATGGGTGACGGCCTCGGCCGGGTCGGGCACCACCATCGTCCAGCGTCCGTCGGACTCGACCACCCGCACACCGTCCGTGGTGTCGACGTGGCGGTCCCCGGCGGCCTCCACCACCGAGCGCATGACCAGGCCCTTCGCCGACCAGGGGGTGGCGATGTCGCGCCGCTGGACATGGGCGCGCGGGATCCGGGCATCGATCTGGCTCAGCGTGAGCTGGGTCCGGGCGACCAGCCCGACCAGCCGGACGAAGGCCGCGGAGCCGTCGAACACCCCGTTGAACTCGGGGATCACGAAGCGGCCCTGACCGTCGCCGCCGAAGATGGTGCCCTCGGCCGAGGCCGCCCGGGTCAGGTCGTCCGGGGAGGTGGTCGTCCAGGTCACCTGGGTGCCGTGGTAGGCCGCGACCTGCTCGGCGATCCTGGTCGTGGTCACCGGCAGGGCGACCCGGCCGCTCCGGCCCTCGGCCGCCACCAGGTCCAGGAAGACCAGCAGCGCGCGGTCGTCCTCGATGATGTGGCCGCGTTCGTCGACGAAGGAGACCCGCTCGCCCACCGGGTCGAAGCGCACCCCGAACGCCGCCCGCGAGGACGCGACCAGCGCGCCCAGCTGGATCAGCCCGGCCCGGCGCTCCTCGGCGGTCTCGGTCGGAACGGCCTCGTCCATGCCCTGGTTGACGGTGAGCGAGTCCACCCCCAGCCGGCCCAGGATGCTCGGCAGCAGCAGTCCGGCGCTGCCGTGCGCGGCGTCGATCACCACCTTCAGCTGCGCCTCGGCGACGCCGCTGGTGTCCACCGCACGGTGCAGCGAACCCGCGTAGGAGTCGAAGACGGTGGAGGGGAAGGTCAGGTCGCCGATCTCGCCGGGGAAGGCCCGGCGGTACTCCTGGCGGGCGTAGACCCGGTCCAGCTTGCGCTGGCCGGCCTGGGAGAGGTCCGCGCCGCGCTCGTCGAAGAAGAGGATGTCCAGCGAGTCCGGCACCCCGGGCGTGGTCCGCAGCATGATCCCGCCGGCGCTGCCGCGCGCGGTGTGCTGCCGGGCCACCGGCATCGGCACGTTCTCCAGGTCACGGACGTCGATCGCGGAGGCCTGCAGCCCGGAGATCATGGCCCGCTTCAGCGCGCGGGCGCCGCGCGAGTGGTCACGGGCGATGGTGACCGTGGCGCCCTTCTTCAGCGTCGTGGCATAGGCGCCGGCCAGCCGGACCGCCAGCTCCGGGGTGATCTCGACATTGATGATCCCGGCGACGCCCCTGGCACCGAACAGGTGCTCCTGGCCCCGGGACTCCCAGATGACCGAGGTGTTGATGTAGGCGCCGGCCTCGATCGTCTTGAAGGGGTAGACGCGGACATTGCCCGCGATGATCGACTCCTCCTCGACCAGGCACTCGTCGCCGATCACCGCGCCGTCCTCGATCCGCGCGGCCCGCATCACATCGGTGTTCTTGCCGATCACGCAGCCGCGCAGATTGCTCTGCGGCCCGATGTAGACATTGCTGTGCACGATCGCCCGGTGCAGGAACGCCCCGCGCTTGACGACGACGTTGCTGCCCAGCACCGTGTGCTCGCGCAGCTCCACCCCGGCCTCGACCTTGGCGTAGTCGCCGATGTAGAGCGGCCCGCGCAGCACGGCCTCCGGATCGACCTCGGCGCCTTCCGCCACCCAGACACCCGGGGAGATCTCGAAGCCGTCGATGTCGACGTCGACCTTGCCCTCCAGGACGTCCGCCTGGGCCTTCACATAGCTGTCATGGGTGCCGACGTCCTCCCAGTAGCCCTCGGCGACGAAGCCGTAGATCGGCTTGCCCTCCTTGAGCAGCTGCGGGAACACGTCGCCGGACCAGTCCACGCTGGTGTCGGCCGCGACGTAGTCGAAGACCTCCGGCTCCATGACATAGATGCCGGTGTTCACGGTGTCCGAGAAGACCTGGCCCCAGGTCGGCTTCTCCAGGAACCGCTCCACCCTGCCCTCGTCGTCGAGGATGGTGATCCCGAACTCCAGCGGGTTGGGCACCCGGGTCAGGCAGACCGTGACCAGCGCGCCCTTCGAGCGGTGGAACTCCATCAGCTCGGTGAGGTCGAAGTCGGTCAGCGCGTCCCCGGAGATCACCAGGAAGGAGTCGTCCTTGAGCGCGTCCTCCGCGTTCTTGACACTGCCGGCCGTCCCGAGCGGGGTCTCCTCATTGGCGTAGGTGAGGTTCATCCCCAGTTCCTCGCCGTCCCCGAAGTAGTTCCGGACGAGCGAGGCGAGGAACTGGACGGTCACCACGGTGTCGGTCAACCCGTGCCGCTTGAGCAGCCGCAGTACATGCTCCATGATCGGCCGGTTCACCACCGGCAGCAGGGGCTTGGGCATGCTCGACGTCATGGGGCGCAGGCGCGTGCCCTCACCGCCGGCCATCACAACAGCCTTCATGTCGGGTGGACCCTCCTTGAGGCATAAGACGGGATCGGACTCTTCAGTCCAACGCGGCGCCTGTCCGAACCCGAACAAGTTGGCGTGTTTGCACCGCGTACAGGATGCCTGCCCACCAGTAGAGCGCTGTACCCCACCAAACGAACGCCCATCCAATGATGAATGCCACACTCCCGAGCCATCCATGCACGGTGGTGAGCAGCAGCAGCGGAAATGCGTACATCAGGTTGAACGTAGCCGCCTTGCCGATGAAGTTCACCTGGGGCGGGCCGTAGCCGTGACGCCGCAGAATCGGCAGCAGCGCGGCGATGAAGACCTCGCGGCCCAGCAGCAGCGCGGTCAGCCACCAGGGCATGATGCCGCGCCAGGTCAGTCCGACGATCGTGGACAGCACGAAGAGCCGGTCCGCGAGCGGATCCAGAAGTTGACCCAACCGGCTGATCTGGCCCCACTTGCGGGCGAGTTTCCCGTCGAGGTAGTCACTGACTCCGCTCGCCATCAGGATCGCGATGGCCCAGCCGTCGTTCTTCGGGCCGTGGAAGACGGGCCACAGAACCAGCCAGAGGAACACCGGGACGCCGACGAGACGTGCCATGCTGAGCACGTTGGGGATGGTGAGTACACGGTCTGTCTGGACGCGTGTCTCCTGAACCTCCACCCGGGAGCCTCCTGAGAGCGACGAACGATATAGGCCGACCCTACCGTTCCCCACCTGCGCCCACGGCCGAGGGGCGCGGCACCCGCGGTCCCGGCGTCGAGCCGAGCCAGGCGTCGATCCCCGCGACGGCAGCGGCCACCACCTCGGCCGGAGCGTCGCCGGTCTCCACCGAGGTCCGCGCGACGGCCGCGAGCTGCCGGTCGGTGAGCCCGAACGTGTCCCGGGCAAGCAGGTACTCCTCGGCCAGCGAGGAGCCGAACATCAGCGGGTCGTCCGTCCCGAGCGAGCAGCGCACACCGGCCGCCAGCAGCCGTGGCAGCGGGTGCTCGGTCAGCTCCTCCACCACGCCCAGGACCCGGTTCGAGCTCAGACAGACGTCCAGCGAGACCCCTCGCTCCACCAGCAGCTCCAGCAGCGCCGGATCCTCGGCCGCCCGGATGCCGTGCGCCACCCGGGTGGCGCCGAGCTGCTCCACCGCCGCCCGGACGCTGTCGGGTCCGCAGAGCTCGCCGGCATGCGGGGCGGAGGTCAGCCCCGCCTCCCTGGCGACGGCGAACGCCTCGGCGAAGGGCTCCGCCGGCGCGAACCGCTCGTCACCGGTCAGCCCCAGCGCATGGATCCCACGCCCGGCGTGCCGGGCCGCGAACCGCGCCAGCCGGACGGCCTCCGCCGGGCTCCGGTGCCGGGAAACCGCGATCGTCAGGCCGAAGCCGACTCCGCAGCGCTCCCCGGCCTGCCGACCGGCGTCGAGCACCAGCTCCAGGACCTGCTCCCCCGAGCCGAAGTGGTCATAGCTGTGCGGATCGAAGTGCGGTTGGACCCAGACCCCGCCGTCTGCGGCGACGTCCTCCACCAGTTCCGCCACGACCCGCCACAGGTTCTCCGGCCGGGCCGAGGTGGCCTCGAAGGCCGCGTTGAAGACGCGTTGGAAACCCGGGAAGTCGGTGAACCCGCGCGGATCCGGCGCAGAGCGTCCGTCCTCCACCGCGAGCTCGGCCAGCGTGGCCGGCCGCATCGCCGCCAGCAGATGCAGATGCAGCTCCGCCTTCGGCAAGGTCCTCGGATCACGCCGCTTCATATCCGTATCCATCCCCACCCCCATGACAACCCGAACATGCCGTCGGGAACGCCGAAGAGCCCCCTGACCACTGGTCAGGGGGCTCTTCGATAAAGGTTGTTCGGCGGCGTCCTACTCTCCCACAGGGTCCCCCCTGCAGTACCATCGGCGCTGTGAGGCTTAGCTTCCGGGTTCGGGATGTAACCGGGCGTTTCCCTCACGCTATGACCACCGAAAC
>Ga0302314_10006988_pt1 | contig 20357 bp, 13 predicted proteins | sample III_Palsa_N2_3_FD_200533 | JGI IMG/M metagenome (GOLD analysis project Ga0302314, IMG submission 200533) | Peat permafrost microbial communities from Stordalen Mire near Abisko, Sweden - III_Palsa_N2_3 | ecosystem: Environmental > Terrestrial > Soil > Palsa > Peat permafrost | place: Sweden... | reverse complement strand
CATGCGCCAAGCTGCGGTCTCCACCACCCACGACTGGACCGTCCCGCAAGACTGGGCGGCTTATTCCAGCGACGAACATGCGATGTGGGACCGTCTGTTCGCCCGCCAATCCGAGCAATTGGTCGGCCGCGCGGTCCCGGCGTTCCTGAACGGCCTCGACGTGCTGCACCTCTCGAAGCCCGGCATCCCGGACTTCGGCGAACTTTCCGAAAAGCTGACCGCGCTCACCGGCTGGAGTGTGGTCGCCGTGCCCGGCCTTGTGCCCGACGAGGTGTTCTTCGAGCACCTGGCGCATCGCCGCTTCGTCGCCGGCCGCTTCATCCGCCGCCCGGACCAGATCGACTATCTGGAAGAGCCGGACGTGTTCCACGACGTATTCGGCCACGTGCCGCTGCTGAGCGATCCGGTGTTCGCTGACTACATGCAGGCTTATGGCGAAGGCGGTCTGCGCGCCGTACGCCTCGGCGCCATCGAGCGGCTGGCGCGGCTTTATTGGCACACGGTGGAGTTCGGCCTGATCCGGGGACCTGAGGGCCTGCGCATCTATGGCGCCGGCATCGTCTCCAGTCACGGCGAGAGCCTCTACGCCCTGGACAGCCCCATACCGCCGCGCATCGAACTCGACATGAAGCGGGTCATGCGCACGCGCTATAACATCGACGACTACCAGCCGGCTTATTTCGTCATCGAGCGGTTCGAAGACCTGTTGCGCCAGACGCTCGAAACCGACTTCGCGCCGCTCTACCGCGAACTCGAAGGCTCCCCAGATATTGCTCCAGGCGAGCTGATCCCCGCCGACCGCCAGATCCCGATCGAAAGCCAGACGACATGACCCGCGACCTGTTTGACAATCCTCTTGGCACCGACGGATTCGAGTTCGTCGAGTTCACCTCGCCGGAACCGGCGCGGCTGCAGCAGCTGTTCGAGCTGATGGGGTTCGTGGCGGTGGGCAAACATCGTTCCAAGAACGTTTTGCGGTTCGCGCAGGGCGACATCAACTTCCTGCTGAACATGGAGCCGGCCGGCCAGCCGGCGGACTTCCGCGCCGCGCACGGCCCCTCGGCCAACGCCATGGCCTTCCGGGTCAAGGACGCCGGCAAGGCGCTCAAGCTGGCGATCGAGCGCGGCGCGAAGTCGGTCAACGGTCCGGTCGGGCCGATGGAGCTCAACATTCCCGCCATCGAAGGCATCGGCGGCTCCAATCTTTATCTGGTCGACCGCTACGGCGCCGAGGCGATCTACGACGTCGACTTCCGCCCTTTGCCTGGCGCGGCGCCCAAGCCCGCCGGGCTCGGCCTCACCGCCATCGACCATCTGACCCACAACCTTCACCGTGGGCGGATGGATCACTGGGCGGAGTTCTACGAACGCATCTTCAATTTCCGCGAAATCCGGACGTTCGACATCGAGGGCCAGCAGACCGGCCTGCTGTCGCGCGCCATGACCAGCCCGGACGGCAAGATACGGATTCCACTCAACGAGAGCCGCGACGCGCATTCGCAGATCGAGGAGTTCCTCAAGGACTACGGCGGCGAGGGCATCCAGCACATCGCGCTCTATACGGACGATATCTTCGAGACCGTCGAGACCATGCGCGAACGAGGGGTGAAGTTCCAGGACACGCCGGAGTCCTACTTCGAGGGCGTCGACGCGCGGCTGCCTGGCCACGGCGAGAGCCTGCAGCGCCTGCGCGCCGATCGCATCCTGGTCGATGGCGGTCCGCGGGAGGGGCAGGGGCTGTTGCTGCAGATCTTCACCGAAAACATGGTCGGCCCGATCTTCTTCGAGATCATCCAGCGCAAGGGCAACGAGGGCTTCGGCGAGGGCAACTTCAAGGCGCTGTTCGAATCGATCGAGCTGGACCAGGTGCGCCGCGGCGTGCTCCCGGCGAAGGTTTGAGCCAGTGAGCGAGCGGAACTGGATCCCCGTCCGCGCCGCCGAGGGCCGCCATTCGCGCCAGGCGCACGCCGATATGCCCGAAGGCACGTTCGAGCGGGAGATGTCGAAGGAGGGATTCTTCGGCCCCGCCGCCTTCTTCCATCATCGTCAGCCACCCACCGGTTGGAGCAGTTTCGAAGGCCCGCTGCGCCCGCGCGCGTTCGACCTGGCGGCGCTGAACGCCGCGCCGGCCTCGCCGTGGGACGCGGCCAAGGTGTTGGCCAACGCGGCGATGGAGCTGCGGTTCTGGAAGCTCGCCGCGCCGATGCCGGCGCTGGCCCGCAACGCAGACGGCGACACCCTGCTATTCGTCCACCAGGGCGCCGGCGACTTGTTCTGCGACTTCGGCCACATCGCCTTCGTCGCCGGCGACTATCTCTACCTGCCGCGCGGGACCATGTGGCGCCTGTCGCCGGAGGGTCCGGCCGCGTTCCTGGTGATCGAGGCGACGGGAACCCACTTCACCCTGCCGGAGCGCGGCGTCCTGGGTCAGCACGCCATCTTTGATCCGGCGATGCTGGATACGCCCGCGATCGACGACGCGTTCCGCGCGCATCAGGACGCGCCGGGCGAAGTGTTGGTCGAGGTGAAGAAGCGCGGGCAGGTGTCGCGCGTGACCTACCCTTATAATCCGCTCGACGCCGTCGGCTGGCACGGCGACCTCGCGCCGGTGCGGCTCAACGTGCGCGATATCCGGCCGGTCTCAAGCCACCGCTATCATATCCCGCCGTCGGTCCACGCCACCTTCGCCTCGGACCGGTTCGTCGTCTGCACCTTCGCCCCGCGCCCGTTCGAGACCGACCCCGGCGCGCTGAAGGTGCCGTTCTTCCACAACAACGACGACTATGACGAAGTGCTGTTCTACCACGCCGGCGACTTCTTCAGCCGCGACAACATCGACGCCGGCATGCTCACCTTCCATCCGTCCGGCTTCACTCATGGCCCGCACCCGAAGGCGCTGAAGTCGATGCTGGTGCAATCCAAGCCGGCCACCGATGAATACGCGGTGATGATCGACGCCCGCGACCCACTGGATGTCTGCGCCGACGTCGAGGCGGTGGAGAACACGCGGTACGTGGAGAGCTGGAAAGGCGGCTGAACCGCCGCGATTGTACGGCGACCCCAGGCGTCGTTAAGATCGCCCAGGCGAGCGCGCTGTTCCGGGGGAAAGCGTCTTGGGGATCGCGGGGAGAATTGCGTTGTTGGCGGCGCTCATGCTGAGCGCCCTGGCGTTTCAGGCGCGCGCCGCGGCGGTGGTTGATCCGCACGCCGAGATCGCCGCGGCCCTGTTTGCCGCCTCCGCGACCCAGGCCGCCGAGCAGCGCTCCGCCGACGCCGCCCTGCGCGTGGAGCGGCTGGAGATCGACAAACTCACCACCCAGGTGCGCGCCGGCGCCGTGCAACGCGCGGCGCTGGTGGCGGCGCAGGATCACTATGTGGCGGCGTTGGCGGCCAAGGATCAGGCCTATTCGGTCGAGATTTCCGTCTTCCGCGGCGCGGTCACCGACATCGCCTCAACGCCTGACGGCGCGGCGGCGTTGGCAAGGTTCAACGACGGCGACGAGGTGGGCGCGCTCTCGATCCTGGATCGGCTACGCGCCGCCCGCGACGCCGCCCGGCAGAAAGCCGAGGACGTCCAGAGCGCGGCCGAGGGCCGGCGCATCGCCGAGCTGGCGATGGAGGCTCGCGACCGGGGTAAGATCGATACCACGGCGGTGATCGGTCGCTACGAGGAGGTCACCAAGCTTGATCCCAGCGACAACTGGGATTGGGTCGAGTTGACCCGACTTTACGGCGACGCCGGCCGGCTTGGCGACGCCGCCCGGGCCGCGCACCAAGCCATCGCCACCGCCGCCAACAATCGTGACCGCGCGGTGGGTCTGGAGGAGGAGGGGGACATCTTCGTCACCCAGGGCGATCTGACCGGGGCGCTCAGGGACTATCAAACCAGCCTCGCCATCGACACCGCCAGCGCGGCCGCCAATCCGGCGTCCGAAATGGCCCAGGACGACGTGGAGATCGACCTCGATCGCATGGGCAATGTGCTGGCCGAGCAGGGCGACATGGCGGGCGCAGGCAAGGATTTCGAGACCGCCCTGGCCGCCGCCCGGCGCTTCGCGGCGGCGGACCCCAGCTCGATCGATCGTCAGAGCAGCGTCAGCGTCAACCTGATCAAACTGGCGGACGTGCAGAAGGCGCAAGGCGACCTGGCCGCCGCGCGCGCAAACCTCGAGGAGAACGTCGGCATCGTGCGCAAGGTCGCCGCCGCGGATCCGCAATCGGCGCGCGTGCGGCGCAATCTGCTGGTCAGCCTGAACAAGCTCGGGCTCGTGCTCTCGCTGCAGTCGCAGCTAGCCGAGGCGCGCAAGGACTACGATGAAGCGCTGGGCGTCGCCCAGGCGATCGCGGCGGCGGATCTCAACTCGGCGCGCGCCCAGATCGACCTCGCCACCACCCTGCAATACCTGGGCGGGGTCCAGGCCTCCGAAGGGGACCTCGCCGGCGCCCGCAAGAGCCTGGAGGACTCCGCCGTCGCCTACCGCAAGGCCGCCGCGGTCGATCCCAGCTTCGTCGAGGCGCAGCTGGATCTGTCGCTCGGGCTGGTGCGTCTAGGCCAGGTGGTGCTGCAGCAAGGCGACCTGGCGGGCGCGCGGGCCAACTTCGAAGCCGGGATCGCCGGGCTGACCAAGATCGCGGCGGCCGACCCGAGTTCGGCCAAGGACAGGCGCAACGTCAGCGCGGCCCGGCAACAGCTGGCGGACGTGATGGTTCAGGAGGGCGATCTCTCCGGCGCGCGCAAGATTTACGAAAGCATCCTTGCCGCCTCGCGCCTTGCGTTGGCCGCCGACACCGCCTCGACTGAGGCCCAGCGCGACCTCACCGTCGACCTGAACAAAGTGGGCGGCGTGCTTCAGCGGCAGGGCGACCTTGCGGGCGCAAAGGCGGACTTCGAGGAGAGCGTGGCGGTATCCAGGCGGATGTCGCAGGCCGATCCCACTTCAGCGCTCGCCAAGAGCGACCTGACCTACGCCCTGATCGCACACGGCGCTGACGCACAGGCGCTGGGCGACCTGGACACGGCCCAGAAGGACTTCAGCGAGGCGCTGGAGATCAGGCGCGGCCTCGCCGCCGCAGATCCCGATTCGGCCGACGCCAAAAGAGAGCTGGAGTCCTGCCTCGACACTACCGCCGAACTGCTGGTCGCCCGCGGCGACTCCGTCGGCGCCGAGAAGGACTATGCAGCGGCGTTGGCGATCGCGCGGCAAGCGGCAACTCAGCAGCCGGGCTCGGTCGACGCCGTTCGGGACGTCGCCGACCAGATGGCGCGGCTGGCGGCGATCCCCGGCGCCGGCGTCGCCTGGGCGGATGTCGTGGCGTATCTCGAAGGCGAGAAGGCCAAGGTCGCGTTGACCGCCGGCGACCTGAAGCAGCTCGCCGTCTACAGGAGCCGCGCGGCGCAGCCGGTCGCAGGGGGCGCAAAGTGACCGACGTCTTCATCTCCTACAAGCGCGATGACGAGCTGCGGGTCGGACTCCTGGCCAAGGCGCTTGAAAAGGCCGGCCTTTCGATCTGGTGGGACCGCGGCCTCCCGGGCGGGGAGAGCTGGCGCACCAACATCAGCAACGCCCTGGCCGAGGCGCGCTGCGTCGTCGTGGTGTGGTCTCACGGCAGCGTCGGGGTCGAAGGCGCCTTTGTCCGCGACGAGGCGGGCCGGGCGATGGCACGGGGTATCCTCGTGCCGGTGATGATCGACGCCGTCGCCCCGCCGTTAGGCTTCGGCGAACTGCAGGCGATCGACCTTACGCGCTGGCGCGGCGGACAGGGCGATCCGTTCTTGCAGGATCTCGTGGCGATCATTCGCGCCAAGCTGGAAAACCTGCCGTCGCCGCGACCGAAGGGCCCGGGCGCGCGATTAGCACGACGTCTCGCGTATGGAGTCTGGTCGAGCGCGAGCCTCGCCGCGGTGGCCGCCGTCGCCTTCAACGTCTTCGGACTCGCCGCCAACATGTGCGCCGTCCCGGCCATGCAGCCGGGTCTCTCCGACACCTGCGGGGCGTTGCGGTTGGGAGATCGGCCGACGAGGCAGGAGCGGCTTGCCTGGGCGGCCCTATCGGCCGGCAGCTGTCAGGCCCTGCGCGACCACGTGGCCCGCTTCCCCGAAGGCGCATACAGGAGCGAAGCCGCCGATCTGCTCACTGCCAGGCGGGTCACCACCGAGGATGTCTGGAGCTCCAGCACCCGTTCCCTCGCGTTGTTCCAGCCGGCGTCCATCAAGACCTCGCCGACCGAGGCGGCGGCGCGCGCCAGGGCGCTCGCAGACGCCCAGACCCAGGCGAACAACCTTTGCCGCGGCTTCGCCGCCGCGACGTCCTTTCGGTTTCGCACGGCGACGCCTCAGCCGGCCGCTTGGTCATGCGAGAAGGCTGGCGGAGGTGTGGTCTGCGGCTTTCAAGGCATGGTCGCCTGCCAACTGGACGAGAAAGCCACCTCGGAACGCGAAACCTGCGGGCCTGTGATCGGAGCCGACCGCACGCAGCCCATCACCAGCCGCAGCGGCGCGCGCTCATAGAGCGCCAGACACGAGCAGCGCGTCGCGCGCCTCCAGCTCGGTGCGGATTTGCGCGTGGCGCTTCGCGTCGAGCTTCCAGCCGACGCAGCAGATCCCGCCCAACGCGACGAAGAAGATCGGACCCAGCAGAAAGCACAGCTGCAGTCCATCGATCGCCGAGGCGGTGTTATGGACGCCCAGCGTCGGCACGAATCCGATCAGCGCGAGCAGCGGATAGGCGATCATCACGGCTCCCGCGTTGGCCAGTTTCACCGCCAGGCTGATCACCGCGTACAGCAGGCCCATCCGTTCCTTGCCCTGCTCCAGCCGCACCTGGTCGCCGACATCGGCCATCATGGCGCTGGTCATCAGGTCGAAGCCGTTGCCCCAATAGCCGCACCAGACCATCACAGGCGCGGTGAGCAGGAAGTTGGCCTTGGGCACGATCAGAACCATGCAGAGACCCAGCGAATAGAAAATCGTCGCCGCGATCAGGGTGCGATGCTTGCTGAACCTTCCCGCCATCATGCCGATCAAAGGCGCGCCCGCGGCGCCGGCCAGCACATAGAAGATCAACAGCAGCGACGCCTGCCCGGTCGTGAAGCCGCGGGCGATGGTGAAGAAGAAAATATACAGATTGGCCATCCAGCCGGGACCCAAGGTGGTGCCGAAACTCATGACGAAGAGGCGAATGATTTCGGGCCGTTTCACCAGGTCGATATAGTCGCGGATCGGGGCCCGAACGTTCGGCGTGTCGGGGCTGATCTGCTCCGGCACCAGCACCACCGCCAGGGCGACGGTGATCGGTGTCAGCGCCAGGATCGTCCACCCCATCAGGTGAACGTCGTTCGTCATGCCGTGGTGGGGGAACGCCGTCGACACCACCGGGATCGCCAGGACGATGATGTTGCCGATCACGCCGATGCCGGCCATGACGCCATAGAACAGCGAGCGCTGACTGTACTGGGTGACCAGCGTGGCGCTCCAGGCGAACCGGGCGATCGACAGGATCGAGACGCCGAGGTTCATCACCAGCAGCCAGACGATCAGGAAGCTCATGCCGACGCCGCGGCGGGCCATGAACAGCTCGTAGGTGGCGATCATCAGAATCGGTGCGCCGAGGATCAGCCAGTTGCGGTAGCGGCCGATCGGCGTGCGGGTTCGGTCCATCGCGAGCGCCAGGAACATGTCCAGGAACACGTCGATCAGCCGCACAATCCCGAACGCAGCCCCCAGCACAACGAGGCCGACCCCGAGATCCTGGGCGAAATAGGGCTGCACATAGATCGGCATTGCAATGCCGAGCGCGGCCAGCGGCATGCCGCTGGTCGAGAAGATCAGCATCGTCGCGATGAGGCCGCGCTTTGGCCCGCCAGCCGATTGGCTCAAATCAACGCCTCCGAAACGGCTGCCGCCAGGACTTTCATCGCCAGTTGAAAGTCGTTCCGCCGGGAAAAGGCAATGAAAATGACGGCGCCGTCACGTTACATCGGCGACAGCCTCGGCCGGCCCTCGATGCGGGTCAGATTGTCCGGCTGTCGTAGGCCCAATGCAGCAGCGCCTGGCGCTGGCGCGGACGGCAGGCGCCGTTGCCGGGGTCGCAGTTCATTTGAATTTGCCGGACGTGTCGCGTCATCGCCTTCCAGCGCTTGATCTGGCGGTCGTCCTCGAACGGCAGGCGACGGCCGAGGTGGTAGCGGCAGTACCACTGGAACCAGCCGCGCGGGTCGGCCTCGCCGATCCAGCCCTTTCGCCGCCACTCGGCCAGCGGTTGGCTGGCGGAGACGCCGAAGTAGTTGAGCTTCGGGTCGGCGCGGCGGGGTGAAAGCTTAGCGTGCTCGAACCAGCTCGCCGGGAACTCGTCGCGGCAATCGGTCATGTAGCGGCCCCCGAACACGCCCAGCGCCAGCAGCTCCTTCGGCGTCAGCTCGGGTTTGAACGTGGCATCGAAGTCGCGGCCGATCCGCGCCTCAAGGCGATAGCGATAGCCATGCTGCATCCGGTCGTTGACGACGATCTCGTCGCCGACCTTGGGGGCGTTCGTCACGATCAGGACCCTCCTCTTGACCTCCGCAAGGAACGCCAGCGTCACAATGGCGTCGCCGTTCCGGCTCGGCTAGCTGTCCAGCGAGATAGGGAGGAACCCATGGCGGAACCCAAGGATGCATCCGCGGCGACGCGCGCGGCCAACCACGCGCTGCTCGCGACGCTGCCGCCCGACGATGGCGCCGACTTCGAGCGCGCCAGGCGCGGCTTCATCGACACCTTGCCCAATGCGCGCATCGAGACGCCGAGCGGCGCCGTCGCCTGGGACCTGACGCCGTTCGCGTTCGAGCAAGCGGCGGATTGCCCGGATACGGTCAATCCCAGCCTGTGGCGCCAGGCACGGCTGAACCTGAACCACGGACTTTTCCAGGTGACCGACGGCGTCTACCAGGTGCGCGGCTTCGACATCTCCAACATCACCTTCATCGAGGGCGAGCGCGGCTATGTGGTGATCGATCCGCTCACGACCGCGGAGCCGGCGGCCGCGGCGCTGGCGCTGATGCGCAAGCACCGGGGCGACAAGCCGGTGACGGCGGTGATCTACACCCACAGCCACGTCGACCACTACGGCGGGGTGATGGGCGTGCTCTCCGACGCCGACATCGCCGCAGGCGCGCGGATCATCGCGCCGGAAGGCTTTCTGATCGAGGCGGTGAGCGAGAACGTGCTCCTGGGCAACGTGATGAACCGCCGCGCGACCTACATGTACGGCGCGCTGCTGCCGCGGGGCCCGCGCGGCCACGTCGACGCCGGGCTCGGCAAGGCGGTCTCGCTCGGCCAGCCGAGCCTCGTCGCGCCGACCGAAAGCATCGCCAAGACCGGAACCCGGCTCGACATCGATGGCGTCGAGGTGGTGTTCCAGGTGACGCCCGGCACGGAAGCGCCAGCGGAGATGAACTTCTTCTTCCCCAAGCTCGGCGCGCTCTGCATGGCCGAGAACTGCACCTGCCACCTGCATAACCTCTACACGCCGCGCGGCGCCCAGGTGCGCGACGCCAAGGCGTGGAGCTTCTACATCGACGAGGCGATCGACCTCTTCGCCAGGGATGCCCAGGCCCTGTTCGCCAGCCACCATTGGCCGCGCTGGGGCGCGGACGATGCGCGCAAGTTCCTGATCGTGCAGCGGGATCTCTACAAATACCTCCACGATCAGACGTTGCGGATGGCCAATCACGGCCGGACGCCGAAGGAAATCGCTGAGGACCTGGCGCTGCCGCCGACGCTGGCGGCCGAGTGGCATACGCGCGGCTACTACGGGACGCTGAACCACAACGCCAAGGCGGTGTACCAGCGCTACCTCGGCTGGTTCGACGGCAATCCGGCCAATCTGCACCCAATGCCGCCGGTTGACGTCGGGCGGCGCTATGTCGACCTCGCGGGTGGCGGCGATGCGCTGCTCGCCAAGGCCGGAACCGCGTTCGAGGCTGGCGACTACCGCTGGGTCGCCGAGGTGGTGAACCATCTGGTGTTCGCCGAGCCGGCCAACATGGCGGCGCGCGAGCTGCAAGCCGACGCGCTGGAGCAGATGGGCTACCAGGCCGAGTCCGGCCCGTGGCGCGCGTTCTACCTCACCGGCGCGCAGGAGCTGCGCAACCCGGCGCCGGCTTCGCCGACCCCACGCCAGGCGGCGCTGGCGCAGCTGCCGCGGTTGCCGGGCAGCTATCTGCTCGACGCGCTGAGCGTGCGGCTGAACGGTCCGAAGGTCGGGGTGGAGGCGCTGGCTTTCGGGGTCCATTTCAGCGACACCGACGAGCGTTTCCTGGTCGAGGTGAGTAACGCGGTGATGCGCCACTATCCGGACCGCACCGCGCCCGGCGGAGCAACGGTCAGCCTCGCCCGCGCCACGCTGGTTCAGCTCATCAGCGGGGCTCTGGCGCTGGAAACGGGCGTCGCCGATGGCGCGGTGACGATCGAGGGCGATGCCTCGATCTTCACGAAGTTCCTCTCCTGGCTCGACCGGTTCGACTTCTGGTTTCAGATCATCGCACCCTGATGTCGCGCCACCATTGGCGCGGGCGCACAAATGGACGAAGCTAGGCCATGGATACGACCCCGACCGCCCGTGAAACCGGCGCCTCCGCCCGCCCGGCGAGCTGGGACGACGCCGACTCGATCGCCGACACGCTCGCCAAGGCGTTCCACGACGACCCGTTGATCTGTTTCCTGCTGAGGGATGCGGCGTCGCGCCCGGCCAAGATGCCTCGGCTGTTTAAGCTGCTGTTCAAGCTCGGCTTGCCGCACGACGCCTGTGACGTCACCACTGGGTTCGAGGCGGTGGCGCTGTGGCGACCGCCGAACGCCTGGCACATCCCACCCTGGCAGTATGTCACCAACGGTGCGGCGTTCATCGACGTGTTCGGCTTAAGCGGCGGGCTGCAGGTGATGGGCGCGATGGATTACATCGAAAAGCGCCATCCGCACGAGCCGCACTGGTACCTGCAGGCGATCGGGACCGATCCGGCCAAGCAGGGCAAGGGATTCGGTGGGGTGGTGATTCGCCGTCAGCTGGCCATCGCCGACGCGGCGGGCATGCCGGCCTATCTGGAGTCCAGCAAGGACACCAACATCCCAATCTATCAGAGCTTCGGCTTCGAAGTGACGGGCGAGATCACCATCCCGGGCGGCGGTCCGAAGATCTGGCCGATGTGGCGCAAGGCGCGCGCTCAGGCCTGACCCGGCGACCGCCGGTTCCTAATCACGTCTTAACCATACCCGGCCGATGCTGCGCCGGCGTAGCTGAGTTTGGGCGCGGAGGAACCATTGCGGCAGGGGTCGTCCCGCTCCAAGACCACGTCCATGGCGCGGGGCGCTCGCGCCATGCTCGACGTGGTGTGGGCCGGCGTGGTCGTCTGCGGCCTAGCCTGGTTCGCGCTCTCCATGGCCCATCAGGGCCGGATCGCGGCGATCTGGCCCGCAAACGCGATCATCGTGGCCCGCCTGTTGCGCGCCTCGCCCCGGCGCTGGTTCGCCTATGTGATCGCCGGGCTGACCGGCAATGTCGCCGGCGATATTCTGAGCGGCGACCACCTGGCCGCCGCACTGGTGCTCTCGCTGTGCAACACGCTGGAGATTCTCTGCTGCGCGGTCGCCGTGCGCCGCTTCATCGGGCCGAGGCCCGACCTGTCGCAACCGAAGCAACTGGCGGCGTACGCCGCCACCGCGGCGCTGACGTCGCTCGCGGCCGCTTCGACGGCGGCGCTCTGGCTGGCGCACACCGCGCAGCATCCGTTCTGGCGTTCGATGGGCGTGTGGGCGCTCGCCGACACGCTCGGTCTGATGGTGGTCGCGCCCGCCGTGATGGCGATGAATCGTCAGGGCCTGCGGCTCTTCTTCGAGCGCGGCAAGGCGCTGCGAAATCTCGGCCTCGTCGGCCTGCTGCTGACGATGATCGTACTGGTGGGCCTGCAGCCGCACCACCAGTTCAGCTATCTGATTTTCGCGGCGCTGATGGTGATCGCCTACAAAGGCGAGACGACCGGAGCGGCGGTCGGGCTGATGGCGACCGGCGCCGCGTTCATGGCCGCGTCCGCGCTCGGCGTCGGTCCCGGCGCCGACAAGTCCAGAGACCCGGTGATAGAAGCGGTTATGGTTCAGCTCTTCATGCTGGCCGGCGCCGTGATCGCCTTCCCGATCGCCGGCGCGATGACCCGGCGGCGCGAACTGCAGGCCGCGGTGGCCGGCGCCGCGCGCGATTTCCAGATGCTGGCCGAGAACTCCACCGACCTGATCGTGCGGATCGATCGCGACCTGAAGATCGTCTATGTCTCGCCCTCCTGCCGCCGGCTTGGCTATGAGCAAGCCGAGGTGATCGGGCAGCGTGTCGATAGTCTGGTCGGTCCCGAAGAGCAGGCGAATGTGCAGGCCGCGCTCGAGGCGGATTTCCGTGGTGACGCCGAGCCGGACGAGTTGGTCGAACAGAGGCTGAGGAACAAATCCGGCGAATGGGTCTGGGTCGAGGGCTCGCCGAAGCTGCTTCGGGGCGCCGATGGGCGTGCGACTGGACTCGTCATCCAGCTGCGAGACATCACCGCGAGGCGCGCCGCCCAGCTGGCCCTGGCCGAGAGCGAGGCGCGCTACCGGCTGCTGGCCGACCTTTCGACCGACATCATCATGCGCATGGATGGCGAAGGGATCGTTCGCTACATCTCGCCGTCGTGCCGCCAGCTTGGCTACGACCCCGAGGAGCTGATCGGCCGCTCGGCGTTCAGTTTCCTGCATCCCGACGATATAGAGCCAGCCCAGGTCAGGTCGGACGCGTTGTTCAGCGGCGAGCCGCGGGCGCCCGGCGACGGCCGTGAATATCGCGCCAGGCGCAAGGATGGCACATTCGTCTGGCTGGAGGGCCTGTCGGCCCTGTCGCGCGACGAGGCCAGCGGCCTGGTCGACGTGGTCACGCAATTGCGTGATGTCACCGAGCGGCGCGCGTTCGAGGACGAACTGCGGCGCGAGCGCGCCGAGGCTCAGGCGGCGACGCTGGCGAAGTCCGAGTTCCTGGCCAACATGAGCCACGAAATCCGCACCCCGCTGACCGGCATCATGGGTTTCGCCGGGCTGCTGGAGGGTGAGGACGATCTTTCGCCGGCGGCGCGCACCTACGCCAGCCGCATCGCCACCGCCAGCCGTACGCTGCTGACGGTGGTCAACGACATCCTCGACTTCTCCAAGATCGACGCCGGGCAGGTTGAACTCGATCCGCAGCCGTTCGATCCGGCTCACTTCGTGGTCGAAACGGTGGAGCTGGTGTCGGCCCAGGCCAGGGAGAAGCGGCTGGAGCTGAACGCCGCGATCGATGGCCCGCTGCCGCGCGCGGTCTCGGCCGACGCGGCGCGCCTGCGCCAGGTGCTGCTCAACCTGCTCACCAACGCGATCAAGTTCACCGACGCCGGCGAAGTCACGGTCACGGTCGCCCACGATGCGGCCGATGGCGGACGCCTGAAGATCAAGGTCAGCGACACCGGCGTCGGCATCGCGCCGGATCGGCTGCACCGTCTGTTCCAGCGCTTCTCGCAGGCCGACGGCTCGATCAGCCGGCAATATGGCGGCACTGGGCTCGGCCTCGCCATCTGCAAGAGCCTGACGACGCTGATGGGGGGCGATATCGGTGTGGAGAGCGCCGAAGACCGGGGCGCGGCGTTCTCGTTCAGCATCAAGGCGCCGGCGTGTGCGCCCCAGACCGCGGCGGCGAGCGTCGGCGGCGGCGAGTTCGACGCGCGGCCGGCGCGGATCCTGATCGTCGACGATTCATCGGTGAACCGCGAACTGGTCAGCGTGCTGCTCGGGGTGTTCGGCCACACGCTAAGCGAGGCCTCGGGCGGCGCGGAGGCCGTGCTGGCCGCCGCCAAGACGCCGTTCGACCTGATCCTGATGGATCTGCAGATGCCGGGCATGGACGGCCTGGCCGCCACCAAGGCGATCCGCGCCGGCCCGCCACTCAACCGCGCGACCCCGATCGTGGCGCTCAGCGCCAACATCCTGCCGAACCACCTCGAAGCCTGCCGCCTGGCCGGCATGAACGACCACATCGGCAAGCCGATCGACACGCGCGAGCTGCTGACCAAGGTTGTGCGCTGGACCGGCGAGCCGTCGCCGGCGGAGGAAGTGGCCGAGAGCGCGGCGTAATGCCGGCTAGTTACCTGTGAGGTTATTGAAGGTCTGCGCCACTCGGGTCTATCCACCCGGGGATGTCGCTCGCCACCCTTCCCGTCGGGGATCATCTTCGCGCCTGGCGTCAGCGCCGTCGCATGAGCCAGCTCGATCTCGCCGTTGAGGCCGAGGTGTCGTCCCGGCATCTCAGCTTCGTCGAGACCGGCCGGGCGAACCCGAGCCGCGACATGGTGCTGCGCCTGGCCGAGCGGCTCGAGGTGCCGATGCGCGAGCGCAACGTGCTGCTGGTGGCGGCCGGTTTCGCGCCGGTGTTCCCCGAGAGCGACCTCGCCGCGCCGGAGCTGACCGCGGTGCGCGAAGCGGTCGACCTCATCCTGGAGGGCCATAAGCCCTATCCGGCCTTCGCGCTCGATCGGCACTGGAACATCGTCGCCAGCAACAATGCGCTGCCGGAACTCTACGACGGTGTCGATGCGGCGCTGCTCGCTCGTCCGGTCAATGTGATCCGGCTTTCGCTGCATCCCGACGGGCTCGCGCCGCGCATCGCCAATCTCGGCGAATGGCGCGGCCACGTGCTGGCGCGGCTGCGTCGCCAGATCGAGCTGACCGCCGACCCGGTGCTGATCGAGCTGCTGGCGCAGATCCGGTCCTACAGCGCCCGGCTGCCGGCCGCGCCGCCGCCCCGGCATCTGGCGCAGACCGAAATGGTCGTCCCATTCCGGATCAGGCTCGGCGACCAGGTGCTGTCGTTCTTCACCACCACCCTGGTGTTCGGCACCCCGCTCGAGGTCAGCCTCTCGGAGCTGGCGGTCGAGTCGTTCTTCCCCGCCGACGCCGAGACCGCGGCGACCGTGAGAACCCTCGCTGGACTACCTGCCAGGTAATCGCCGCCCTTCCCGAGTGGGGCCATCCTTCCGGCATCGAAGCCAACCCGAAGGAGCGTCTCCGATGCCGACGATCACAAGTCACGACGGAACCGAGCTTTTCTGCCGCAGCTGGGGCGAAGGCCCGCCTGTGGTGTTCGTCCACGGATGGGCGATGAGCTCGCAGGCATGGCAGACGGCCATGTTGCTCGCCAGCCGCGCCGGCTTCCAGGCGATCGCCTATGACCGCCGCGGCCACGGCCGCTCCGACGATCCGGGCCGGGGCTACGACTACGACAGCCTAGCCGACGACCTCGCCGCCGTGCTGGAGGAATTCGACACCCGGCACGCTACGCTGGTCGGCCACTCGATGGGGTGCGGCGAGATCGTCCGCTACCTCAGCCGCTACGACGGCGCGCGGGTCGACCGGGCGGTGATGGTCGCGCCGTTCCTGCCCTATCCGCTGAAGACCGCGGACAACCCGGACGGCATCGCCGATCTGGCGACCATGGAAGGGATGCGGGGAGTCTGGGCTACCAACTTCGCCGGCTGGCTGGCCCAGGCCGCGCCGCCGGCTTTCGGTGTGGACGCATCGCCGGAGCTGGTGGGTCAGAGCATCCGATCGATGCTCCAGTGCAGCCTGCAGGCCGCCATCGCCTGCAACGTCACCGGCGCCGAGACGGATCTGCGCCCCGAACTGGCCGCTATCGCCACACCCACCCTGGTGCTGCACGGCGCCGCCGACATGTCGTGTCCGCTTGAGCTCACCGGCCGCAAGCTGCCCAAGCTGATGCCGGACTGCCGTCTCAAGGTCTATCCGGGCGCCACCCACACGCTGATTGTCGAGCAGGCGGCGCAGATGTCGGACGACATCCTGGCCTTCATCGCCCAGACCGACCGGGCGATGGTGGCGTAAGGGCTAGGCCAGCGCTCCGCCCAGTCGCCGTGTCGACAGGATGGGGCGCTTGGCTTCAGCGAGGTGCTTCAGCCAGTTGCGGTAGATCTTCACCGCCGAGCCGCGCCAGTTGCGCTCCGGGTCGGCCTTGGCCAGCACCGCGCCGTAGTGGGGGGCCAGCTTCGGGTCGGGGCGGCGGCGGGCGTAGTCGCCGAGTTCGGCGAGCGCGGCTTCCACCTCGGGCTCGAAATAGCCGGTCGGCGTGTTCGGGTGGTGCGGCCGGCGGCCGTCGAGGAAGCGGCTGACGTCGCGAATATACTCCTTCATCAGGCTGTCGGCGTCGTATTCCGGGTGGCCCTGGAAGAACAGCGACAGCCCGACGCCGCGGCGCACGAACGCATCCACGCCGGCGGCCGGCGAGCGGGTCAGGACGCGAAAGCCCTTCTCGACCAGATCCTCTTCGACGAGGCCGTTCTGGCGCGAATGCGGTGTGAACAGTGGCGCGGAGACACCGTCGAGCAGGGCGTCGTCGCGCACCGGGACACTCTCGAACACGCCGCTCAGCTTGGCGGGCAGGGGCTGGCGGCGGACGCGGCCGAGCCGCTGCACCGCCGCGTGGGCGGCCAGGCACGACCAGATCGTCGGCATGCCGGTGTCGCTGGTCCAGTCGATCACCCGCGTCAGGGCCGGCCAGTAAGGTTCCCGGTCCAGTTCCGGCGCGCGGGGCTCGGCGCCGGTGACGATCAGGCCGTCAAGCTCGGCGTTGGCCAGGGTTTCGGCGCCCTGGTAGCGGCCGCGCATGTGGATTTGCGCCGCCTCGCCGCGCACGACGCCGGCGAGGGCGAACAACTGCAGCGTCACGGGCGTGCCTTCGGTGGCGACCTGCAGCAGGCTGCTGAATTGCCGCTCGGTCGCGGCCATCGCCGAGTCCGGCATGTTGTTGAGCAAGCCGATCTTCAGCCGCCGGCCGCGGGGCGTGGTGAAGCCTTGCGCCGCGAAGGTCGAGCCGCGAGAGAAGCTGGTGACCGTCATTATTCGGCCGCCCGCAGTTCGGGTTGGCGCGCGCCCACTGCCTCCAGCGCCTGGTCGAGGTCGGCGATAATGTCCTCGGCGTGCTCGATGCCGACGCAAAGCCGGATCAGCTCCGGGGTCACGCCGGCCGCCGTGGCCTGAGCCGGCGTCATCTGCCGATGGGTGGTGGAGGCTGGATGGCAGGCCAGCGACTTCACGTCGCCGATGTTGACCAGCCGTTTGACCAGGCCCAGCCGGTCGTAGAATGCCTTCGCGGCCTCGAAGCCGCCGGCGACGCCAAAGGTCAGCAGGGAAGGGAGCTGGCCGCCCAGGTATTTGTTGGCGAGGTCGAAGTAGGGGCTGTCTTCGAAGCCGGCGTAGTTGACCCATTCGATCCGAGGATCGGCGCGCAGGAAGTGGGCGACCTTGCGGGCGTTCTCAACGTGACGCTCGACCCGCAAGGCCACCGTTTCGATGCCCTGCAGCAGCATGAAGGCGCTCATCGGCGCCAGCACCGCGCCGGTGGTGCGTTGGTAGACGCTGCGCATCCGCGCGGCGTATGCGCCCTTGCCGAAGCGCTCCGTGTAGACGAGCCCATGGTAGGACTCGTCCGGCTCGCTGAACATCGGGAAGCGCCTGGCGTTGGCTGCCCAGTCGAAGCGGCCGCCGTCGATCACCATGCCGCCCATGGTCGTGCCGTGGCCGCCCATGAACTTGGTCAGCGAGTGCACTACGATGTCGGCGCCGTGCTCGATCGGGCGCAGCAGGATCGGGGTGGCGACGGTGTTGTCGACGATCAGCGGCACCCCGTGCCGGTGCGCGGCGGCGGCGATGGCGGCGATATCGCAGACGTTGCCGGCGGGGTTTCCGACACTTTCGCAGAACACCGCGCGGGTGTCGTCGTCGATCAGCGCTTCAAGATCGGCCGCGGAGTCGCTGGCGGCGTAGCGCGCCTCGATCCCCTGCCGCTTCAGCACGTGCGAGAGCAGGGTGTAGGTGGTGCCGTAGAGCTGCGGCGTGGTGACGATGTTGCCGCCGTGGTCGGCGAGATTGACGAAGGCGTAGTGCAGCGCCGCCTGGCCCGAGGCCAGCGAGACGGCCGCGATGCCGCCCTCCAGCTCGGCCACGCGCTGTTCCAGGATGGCGTTGGTCGGATTGCTGATACGGCTATAGCGGAAGCCCTCCTGTTCCAGATTGAACAGGGCCGCGCCATGGTCCGCGCTGTCGAAGGCGTAGGCGACCGACTGGTAGATCGGCACGGCTACGGCCTTGGTGGTGGGATCGCAGTCGAAACCGGAATGGACGGCCATCGTCTCGCGTCGCATCGGCTGCCTCCTCAAAACCGGTCTCGAATTGCGTCAGTTCGGACCGCTACGGGGCGGGGATTGCATGGCGTGTGCCGATGGATGGACGGCCTGATCCTAAATCCCTCCCCGCAAGGGAGGAGGGGGAGGAGGACCGCGGAGCGGTGGAGGGGGTCCGATGCAGCGCGCCAACCCGTCAGGCGAACCGAAGTCTTGATCCGCCATTGGCGCTCGGCCGCGTACCTCCACCACCACTTCGTGGTCCCCCTCCTCCTACGGAGGAGGATAAAAACGGCGCGCTGGCGTGCGGCTTGCACCTGTGCCGGCAGAGTATGATCAGCGCGCCAAGCCGAGACCCTATGACGACGACCGCCCTCGACCGCCCGCGCCCCGCCGCGCCGAAGCCTTCGGCGAACAAGGATTGGCTTCGGGCGCTGGCGCTGACCGCAAGCCTCGACAAGGCGCCGGCGCGCACCCTGCCGGTAGTGATCGACGAACTGGCCGCGCGCTATGGCGACGCCCCGGCGTTGCTGGCCGATCGCGAGCGCCTGTCGTTCCGCCAGCTAGCCGACCGCGCGCGCCGCTACGCCCTCTGGGCGATCGAGCAGGGCCTGGCGAAGGGCGACGTCGTCGCGCTGATGATGCCGAACCGGCCGGAGTATATGGCGATCTGGCTCGGGCTCTCGCGCCAAGGCGTCATCACCGCGCTGATCAACACTCAGCTGCGCGGCGCCTCGCTGGCGCACTGCCTCAACGTCGCGGACGCGCGGCACATCATCGTCGATGCGACGCTGTCGGAGGGTTTTGCTGAGGCGGCGTTGGAAGGCCAACCCCAGGTCTGGTTGCATGGCGATGCGCTGACCGACTGGCGGATCGACCGCGCGGTCGATGGTTATACGGATGAAGCGCTGGCCGATCTTGCCGCACCGGCGGTGACGCTCTCCGATCGCGCGCTGTTGATCTACACTTCCGGCACGACCGGCCTGCCGAAGGCGGCCAATGTCAGCCATCACCGGCTGATGAGCTGGAGCCATTGGTTCGCCGGGCTGATCGATATTCAGCCCACGGATAGGCTCTACGATTGCCTGCCGATGTGCCATAGCGCCGGCGGCGTCGCGGCGATCGGCGCAGCCCTGGCTGGCGGCGCCTCGGTGGTGGTGGCGGAGAAGTTTTCCGCCAGCCGGTTCTGGGACGACATCGCCCGATGGGACTGCACCCTCTTCCAATACATCGGCGAACTCTGCCGCTATTTGCTGGCCGCGCCGCCACACCCGATGGAGCGGGCACACGGCTTGCGCCTTTGCTGCGGCAACGGCCTCTCCGGCGAGGTCTGGGAGGCGTTTCAGGAGCGGTTTGCGATCCCGCGTGTACTGGAGTTCTACGCCGCCACCGAGGGCAATTTTTCGCTCTACAATGTCGAAGGCAAACCGGGCGCCATCGGCCGCCTGCCGCCGTTCCTCAAGCACCGCTTCCCCGCCGCGATCGTGAAGTTCGACGCTGAGCTTGGCGCGCCGCTGCGGGGCGAAAACGGCCTCTGCATTTCCTGCGCCCGCGGCCAGCCGGGCGAGGCTATCGGTCGGATCGGCGCGGCCGGCGCAGCGAGGTTCGAAGGCTACACCGATGCGGTGGCGAGCGAGACCAAGCTGCTGCGCGGCGTGTTCGAGACCGGCGACGCCTGGGTCCGCACCGGCGACCTAATGTATACGGACGAACAGGGTTTCTACTATTTCGTCGACCGTATCGGCGACACCTTCCGTTGGAAGGGCGAGAACGTCGCCACCGCCGAGGTGACCGCCGCGATCCGAGCTGTTCCTGGCGTGGCCGACGCCTGCGTCTACGGGGTCGAGATCCCTGGCGCGTCCGGCAAAGCGGGCATGGCCGCGCTGGTTGTGGCGCCAGGGTTCGATCTGGCGGCGCTCCGGGCGCACCTGGCGCAAAGGCTCCCGGACTACGCACGGCCGGTGTTCCTGCGCCTGGTCCGGTCGCTCGACGTCACCGAGACGTTCAAGTTGAAGAAGCGGGCGCTGGCGGTGGAGGGGTGGGACGGGGCGAGCGACCCGGTCTACGTAGATGATCGCGCCGCTGGAGCTTATGCGCGGCTGGATGCTGAGTGGCGGGATCGCGTGCGCTCCGGCGAGGCGCGGCTC
>Ga0302314_10006987_pt1 | contig 20358 bp, 18 predicted proteins | sample III_Palsa_N2_3_FD_200533 | JGI IMG/M metagenome (GOLD analysis project Ga0302314, IMG submission 200533) | Peat permafrost microbial communities from Stordalen Mire near Abisko, Sweden - III_Palsa_N2_3 | ecosystem: Environmental > Terrestrial > Soil > Palsa > Peat permafrost | place: Sweden... | reverse complement strand
GGGATGCAGACCTCGAAGACGATCATCGCGATCAACAAGGACGCCGAGGCCCCGATCTTCGAGGTCGCCGACTACGGCGTGGTCGGCGACCTGTTCACCGTCGTCCCCCAGCTCCTCGACGACATCGACAAGCAGAAGCAGATCTAAGCCGACATAGGCTGGGGCGTGCGATGAGTACATGTCCTCCGGTTGTTTACCTCGACCACGCCGCGACCACGCCCATGCTGCCCGAGGCCATCAGCGCGATGACCGAGGAGCTGGCCCAGCTCGGCAACCCCTCGTCGCTGCACAACGCCGGGCGCCGTGCCCGCCGGGTCATCGAGGAGTCACGCGAGCAGCTCGCCGAGGTATTCGGCGCGCGGGCCAGCGAGGTCGTCTTCACCGGCGGCGGCACCGAGGCCGACAACCTCGCGGTGAAGGGGCTGTTCTGGGCGCGCCGGGGCGCCGACGCCCGACGCACCCGGGTGCTGACGACAGCGGTGGAGCACCACGCGGTCTTCGACTCGGTGCGCTGGCTGTGCGACGCCGACGGGGCCGTCGCCGACTGGCTGGCGGTCGACGGCCGCGGCCTGCTCGACCCGGCGGTGCTGCGCACCGCCCTCGCCCGCGACCCGGCGAGCGCCGCCGTGGTCAGCGTGATGTGGGCCAACAACGAGGTCGGCGCGGTGCAGCCGGTGGTGTCGCTCGCGGCGGTGGCGCGCGAGTTCGGCGTGCTGTTCCACACCGACGCTGTGCAGGCGGCGGCGCAGCTCCCGGTCGACTTCGCCGCGTCCGGGGTGGACGCGATGTCGGTCACCGCGCACAAGCTCGGCGGGCCGGTCGGGGTCGGCGCGCTGATCCTCAGCCGGGGCGCCGCCCCGGTGCCGGTGCAGCACGGCGGCGGCCAGGAGCGGGACATCCGGTCGGGCACGCTCGACACCCCGGCCATCCGGGCCTTCGCCGTGGCCGCGGTGGCGTCGGCCCGGCGGCGGGAGGCGGAGGCGCTGCGCGTCGGGGCGCTGCGCGACGACCTCATACGGCAGGTCCTGCTGGCCGTGCCCGACGCGGTACTGAACGGCCCGCCGCCCGGGCCGCAGCGGCTGCCGGGAAACGCGCACTTCTCCTTCCCCGGCTGCGAGGGCGACGCGCTGCTCCTGCTGCTCGACGCCCGCGGTATCGCCTGCTCCACCGGGTCGGCCTGCACCGCCGGGGTGGCCGAGCCGAGCCACGTTCTGCTCGCCATGGGCGCGGACGAGTCCCGCGCCCGGGGGTCGCTGCGCTTCTCCCTGGGCCACACCACCACCCAGGCCGACATCGACGCGCTCGGTGCCTGCCTCGGCGAGGCCGTCACCCGCGCCCGCCGCGCGGCCGGCGCCGCCACCCGCTGACCGCCCTTTATGGCGGACTCGCCGGGTAGCCTGGAATTGTTATGGGACTTCGGGTGCTTGCCGCCATGTCGGGCGGCGTTGATTCCGCTACCGCGGCGGCTCGCGCGGCCGACGCCGGTCACGACGTGACCGGGGTCCATCTCGCGCTGTCGCAGAACCCGCAGTCGTACCGGACCGGTGCCCGGGGCTGCTGCACGCTCGAGGACGCGCGCGACGCGCGCCGCGCGGCCGACGTCATCGGCATCCCGTTCTACGTCTGGGACATGGCCGACCGGTTCAAGCGGGACGTGGTGGACGACTTCGTCGCCGAGTACGCGGCGGGCCGGACCCCGAACCCCTGCCTGCGCTGCAACGAGAAGATCAAGTTCGAGGCGGTGCTCGACCGGGCGCTCGCGCTCGGCTTCGACGCGGTCTGCACCGGGCACTACGCGCGGATCGACCCGGACCGCGGCGCGCTGCTGCGGGCCGCCGACGAGGGCAAGGACCAGTCCTACGTCCTCGCGGTCCTCACCTCCGACCAGATCGCGCACGCGCTGTTCCCGCTGGGCGACACGCCCAAGAAGCAGGTGCGGGTGGAGGCGGCCGAGCGCGGCCTGCTGGTCGCGGAGAAGCCGGACAGCCACGACGTCTGCTTCATCGCCGACGGCGACACCCAGGGCTTCCTGGCCCGGCAGCTGGGGACGGCACCGGGCCCGATCGTCGACGTGGACGGAACCGTGCTCGGCTCGCACAACGGCGCTTACGGCTTCACCGTCGGCCAGCGCAAGGGGCTCCGGGTTGACCGGCCCGCGCCGGACGGCAACCCCCGCTACGTGCTGTCCATCGAGCCGGTCAGCAACACGGTCACCGTCGGCCCGGCCGCCGCGCTCGCGGTCAGCGAGATCACCGCGACCCGCCCGGTCTGGACCGGCTGCCCGCCGCCGCTCGCGCCGGTCGAGTGCTCGGTGCAGCTCCGGGCGCACGGCGAGGTGTACCCCTGTGTTGCCTGGCTAGACGGCGGCGAGCTGGCGATCAGCCTGCGGGCACCGGCCCGGGCCGTGGCCGCGGGGCAGGCCGCCGTGCTCTACGACGGCGCCACCGTGCTCGGCAGCGCCACCATCACGGCGACCCGCTAGACCCGCTAGAAGCCCGGGCCGGTGGGGTCGTAGTGCTCGTACCGGTACTGCGCGGAAGGCCGCGCGTGATACTTCGCCATGAGGTACCTCCGTGCGTAATCGTCGCATGGAATCTCAGGATCGGACAATCGTCGCCTGGGACATTTACTCGTCACCGTAGAGATGGCTGTTGAGTTCCCTGGGCCGGGCCGATTCCGGGCAGGACTCGGTGTAGAAATTCATCACCGCGACGACCCGTGTTTCTGATTGCGCCGTAAGCATCCGCGCGTAGTGCGGATAACGGCGGGCGTCGAAGAAGATGAGCTGCCCCGCGTGCGGCCGGATGACCGAGCAGCGCTGTTCCACCGCGGCCAGGCCCCGGGCCGCCTCGTCCTGCCCGACGACGAGCTCACCGCCGCCCGCGTGGTCGGTGCAGAAAAGCAGGCCGGTGAGCGGGTTGGAATCGACATGGCACTCAAAGCGCATGCTGCTGCCGCGCTGCACGTTGAGCACCACGCCGTAGCGGTCGTCCTGGGCCGTGCTGACGTGCTCGTTGCTCACTTCCCCGGCGAACTCGAGGAACTCGTTCCGGTAGGCCTTGTAAAGCCAGGGGACAAACTCCCGCACCCGGTCGGCGTGCACGCGGCCCCGCTCCACGCGCTCGACCTCGTCGCCTTCGCGTGACAGGACCGGGGTGAGCGGGAACTCCCTGACGTCGGCGTGCGCGGCGGCCGCGAGGACCCCCCGCTGCCATTCGGCGGGCAGCCAGTCATTCAGGTCGAAGGTGGTCCAGCGGAACTGGGGCAGTTTCAACATGTTCCTCTACATTCTCTTAGTTAACAGGCCGGGCAGCCTTTTACCAGGCACCCCGGCCGGTGCCTGGTAAAAGGGATTTCGTTATCAATACCGAATGAGGGAGTTCTCGCGGCGCCTGGCCTCAGGTGCGGTGAGACTCTTCCGTCTGCTCGTGCTCGATCTCGTACTGGATGTCCGGCACGTCGCCGAAGTTGAAAACGATCTGATTGCGGTCAGCGGGATAGACGGTGACCGTGACCCGCGTCGGCGTCCCGGTCTGGGCGAAGGCCGTGCGGAAGAGCTCGAATACTGTCGCGTCGTGCGCTAGGCCGAAGAGCGCCTGCTCGTTGGCGTCCGGTCCGCGGGCGGTGACCCAGTCCCGGTAGCCGACCTGCTTGAGGCCCAGGGCCTCGCCCAGGTATTTCACCGTTCCCTCGGGGATGTTCTCCGCTATCAGCAGCCGGCTGGCGCCGGCGGTGATGAACTCAAGCGGGTAGAAGGAGGTCTGCATCAGCCACGGGATCTCGTCGATCCAGCGCACCTGATGCCTGCTGATCACCTGATCGCCCGGCTTGACGCGAAGCCTGAGCGCTATCTCGCGCGGGCAGGGCATCACCTCGATCTTCGGCGTGCTGGCCCGGGCCTGCCGGTGCTGGTCGCTGACCGCGGAGAGATAGGACGCGCTCTCCGCGCCCGCGCCGCCGACTCCGACCTCCGGATCCGGCGACAGGACGGTGACGAAGGGGTCGATCGCCTGGGTGACGAACGTTCCCTGGCCCTGCCTGGTCTCGACGAGGCCCAGGCTGATCAGCCGCTTGATCGCGTCCCTGATCGTGTTCCGCGAGGCTTCGTATTCCTCGCGCAGCTCGAGTTCGGTGGGTAGCTGGCTGCCCGGCCGCAGGGCGGCCGGGTCGTCGCTCGCCGCCTCGGTCGCGCCCAGCTCAATCCGCTTGCGCAGCTCCTCGGCGATCGCCTGGTACATCGGCTGCTGGGCCATTACTCCATCCTAAAGGTTGGGATGACTCGAACCGGCCGAATGATCTGTCTCATTGTGCTTGTCAGAATGTTCAGCCTTAATGTCTGGTTTATTCACACCCGGCCGTGGTAAAACGAAGATACAGGTTCCAAAGGTTGGGATGACTCTAACAGGATGGATGGCATGGTGTATAGGGCCTAGCCGGGCCAGCCCAGCCGATGACTCGGGGAAGCGGGACCTGCGGGGAGTGTCGCGGAGGGCCGCGGCACGGAGGATTTCGGAGGCCGTCATGGCCAGTCTCATCGTCATCGCACTCGTCATCACCGTCGCGGGCATCCTGGGCGGCGCCTTCGTGGCGATCTCATTCACCATCCGTCGCGAGGACCGGGGCAGGACCCTGAGCTGGGACGCACCCGACCACACGGCGAAGAGCGTCCGCGCTTTCACCGGTTATACCCGCCGCGGCTGATCCGGCGGGCGAGGGCGCTGGCTCCCGCGGGGGCAGCCAGCGCCTTCGGGGAGGCAATCATGAGAGGTTTCGAGGTGCTAGCCGGCGTCATCGTCGCGTTCTTCGTCATCGGAATCGCAGTCGGCGTGCTCCTCGTGGTCGCGCTGCCCGCGTTCCGCCGGCGGCGCGACCCGCGGTACGACTCGTGGCCCGACCCGGGGTACGACTGGCGGGGCATCGGCTGGGAAGAGCCGCCGGGTCCCGATGACGATGACATCCCGCCGCGCTGGCCGGGCGGGACCACGGCTTGACCGTCCGCGCAGACTAAGCTCAGCAACGTGGCTGACAAGGGATTTCCGTGGATACCAGGCGCTGCGACCGGGATCGGGTCGATGCCCGGCGGCAATCCGATGGAGACGGCGCAGTTGGTGCTGGACGAGCTGCCCGACCTGCCGTTCCTGGCTGAGCTTCCCGGCCGCGGCCCGGGAGCCGACATGATCGGCCGCACCGCGGCGCTGCTCGTCGACATCCCGGTTGAGGTGACGCCGGGCGGCTGGCGGATCGCCGACCGGCCCGGCCGCGACATGCGCCGGGCCGCGACGATGCTCTCCTCCGACCTGGACGCCATGGAGGAGACCCTCGACGGCTACCAGGGAGCACTCAAGGTCCAGCTCGCGGGTCCCTGGACGCTGGCCGCGACGATCGAGCAGCCGCACTCGCTGAAGGTCGCGCTCGCCGACCCCGGCCTGGTCACCGACATCGCGTCGTCCCTGGCCGAGGCGGCCAGGATCCACATGGCCGAGATCGCCAAGCGGGTGCCGGGGGCCACCTTGATCGTGCAGCTCGACGAGCCGTCGCTGCCCGCCGTGGCCCACGGCGGGATTCCCACGCCCAGCGGGCTGTCCCGGGTCCGCGAGGTGGACGAGGAGGTGCTGCGGGCGAAGCTGCGCGAGGTGCTGACCGCGACGCGCGCGTACACGGTCGTGCACTGCTGCGCCTCCGGCTTCCCGTTTGGCACAATCACTGGTGCGGGGGCGGACGCGGTCTCGTTCGACCTCAGCCTGCTCAGGGAGCGCGAGTACGACCAGTTCGCCGAGGTGGCTGAGGCCGGCGCCGGCCTGCTGATCGGCGCCGCGAAGGTCAATGTCCAGTCCACCGAAGGGGAACGGTCCGGGCCGACTCCGGCCGGCATCGCCGAGTCGGTCAGGGAGCTGTGGCGGAAGATCGGGCTGTCTCCGGCCGGGTGCGCCGCGCAGGTCGTGATCACCCCGGCCTGCGGGCTGGCCGGCGCGACGCCCGCGCAGGCCCGGGGCACCCTGCGGCTGAGCCGGGAAGCGGCGGGCATCCTGCCGGAGATGATGGGAGAACTGTAGTAGTGGAGATCGACGAGGCCCGCCGGCAGCACGCCGAGCTGAGCGAAGAGCTCCTTGAGGCGCAGTACCGGTACTACATGCTCGACGCGCCGACGCTGTCCGACGCCGACTACGACGCGCACCTGCGCGCGCTCGCGGGGATCGAGGCCGAGTTCTCCGAGCTGCGGACGCCGGACTCGCCGACCCAGAACATCGGTGGGGCGCTGCCCGCCAGCGTGACCGCCCGCTTTGACGCGAAGTACAACATCGCCACGCACTTCGCCCCGGTGGAGCACCTGGAGCGCCTGCTTAGCCTGGACAACGTGTTCTCCGCGGAGGAGTTCGCCACCTGGACCGACCGCGCGGCCAAGCTCGGCGGGACCGGGCCTTACCTGTGCGAGCTGAAGATCGACGGGCTCGCGATCGACCTGGTCTACAAGCGGGGACGGCTGGCCAGCGCCGCGACCAGGGGCGACGGCCGGACCGGCGAGGACGTGACGCTGAACATCAAGACGATCGCGTCGATCCCGGCCCAGCTCACCGGGGACGGCATCCCCGAGCTCCTCGAGGTGCGGGGCGAGGTGTTCCTGCCCGAGGCGGCCTTCTCCCGGCTGAACGAGTCCCTTCAGGAGGCGGGCAAGGCGGCCTTCGCCAACCCGCGCAACGCCGCGGCCGGCTCGCTCCGCCAGAAGGACCCCGGGGTCACCGCTTCCCGCGGCCTCGACGCGATCGTGCACGGCCTCGGCCGGGTCGTGGGCGCGCCCGCCGGCGACTCTCCCACGGGCGACTCTCCCACGGGCGACTCTCCCGCCGGTGGCTCTCCCGCCGGGGCGATCACCGGGACCTCGGCCAGCCTGAGCGACTCCGGGCACCTGGAGGGGGCACCGGACACGCAGTCGGGCTGGTACGAGCGGCTGCGCGGGTGGGGGCTGCCGGTCAGCGACAAGTACCGGGTGGTCCCCGACCTCGCCGAGGTCCAGGCCTACATCACCTACTACTCCGACCCGGTGCACCGGCACGAGACGGCCTACGAGATCGACGGCGTGGTCGTGAAGATCGACCCGATCGAGACCCAGCGCGCGATGGGCGCGACCAGCCGGGCGCCCCGCTGGGCGATCGCCTACAAGTACCCGCCGGAGGAGGTGACCACCCGGCTGCTCGACATCCGGGTCAACGTCGGGCGGACCGGGCGGGTCACCCCGTACGCGGTGATGGAGCCGGTCAAGGTCAGCGGCTCGACCGTGGACCGCGCGACCCTGCACAACGAGGACACGATCAAGCTCAAGGGCGTGCTGATCGGCGACATGGTGATCTTGCGCAAGGCGGGCGAGGTGATACCGGAGATCATCGGCCCGGTCGTTGACCTGCGCACCGGGGACGAGCGTGAGTTCCCGTTCCCCCGCCGGTGCCCGGAGTGCGACACGCCGCTCGGCCGGGACGAGGGCGAGATCGACTGGCGCTGCCCGAACACCGTGGCCTGCCCGGCCCAGCTGCGCGAGCGGCTGTTCCACCTGTCCTCGCGGGGCGCGCTCGACATCGAGGTGCTCGGCTACGAGGCGGTCGTGGCCCTGCTCGACAGCCACCTCGTCGCCAACGAGGGCGACCTGTTCGACCTGACCGAGGAGAAGCTGGCGACGTGCTCGTTCTTCGTCAACAAGGCCGGCGGCCTGAAGGCGAACGCCCAGGCGCTGCTGGTCAACCTGGCCGAGGCCAGGACCCGGCCACTGTGGCGGATCCTCGTCGCGCTGTCGATCAGGCACGTGGGGCCGACCGCCGCCCGGGCGCTCGCGGACGCGTTCGGGTCGCTTGACGAGATCGCGGCGGCCTCGCCCGAGGCCCTCGCCATCGTGGACGGCGTCGGGCCGACCATCGCCGCGTCGGTCGTCGAATGGTTCACCGTCGACTGGCACACCTCGATCGTGGCCCGGTGGCGGGCGGCCGGCGTGCAGCTTGAGACACCCGGGTTCGACCCGTCGGCGGCGGCGTCGCGCCTGCTCGCCGGGGTAACCGTGGTGATCACGGGGACGCTGCCCGGGATTACCAGGGACGAGGCGGCCGAGGCGGTCCGCGCGGCGGGCGGCAAGGTCGCCGGGTCGGTGTCGAAGAAGACCGACTTCGTGGTCGCGGGGGAGAGCGCCGGATCGAAGTACGACAAGGCGGTCGAGCTGGGGATCAGGATCCTGGACGAGGCCGGGCTGCGGGCCCTGCTGGCCGGCGGCCCCGGGGCGATTGACCCCGGGGCCGCCGACGAGCCCACTAGTTAGGCGCCGAAAAGCGCGCGCAGGTCGTACACGAAGTTCTGACCGTTCGGGGTGCCGACACCGGTCATGGTGTCGTAACCCTTGAGCGTCACCTGGCCGGTGTAGCCGAGCATGGAGAAGCTCTGGTCGTCGAACGTGGTGAGCGACTGCGCGCCGCACATCGCGACGTCGCACGCGACACCGCGGTAGCGGGCGGGCGTGCTGCTCGTCACCGGTGTCGGGTCGTGCAGGGCAGCGCTCCCGGCCAGCTTGTAGAGCGACGGGTTGAGGAACCCGAACGGGTGCTGGTACTGCTCCGCGTCGGCCACCATGCCGGCGACCAGCGGGGAAGCGAGGCTCGTGCCCCCGATGGGCTCTTCCGAGAACCCGGTCACGGCACCCTTGTCGTTGAAGTTGAGCACCCCGACGGCCATCCCGGTGAACGGGTCGGCCAGCGCGCTGATGTCGGGCACGGCGCGGACCAGGCCGCCCCGGTTGCCCGGCGCCACCGCGAGCGAGCTCGGCACCACGCCGCGCTGGTACGACGGCTGCGCCCACAGCAGGCTCGGGCCGCCGCCATCGGCGCCCTGCTCGCCCTCGAAGACCCACTTGTTGTTGATGTCGCTGGAGATCCCGGTGGACCAGCCGGTCTCGAAGAGCCGCGGGTCGTGACGCCCGATGCCGAGCGTGGTGCCGCCGACCGCGGTTGCGAACGGGTCGCTCGACGGGGTCTCGACGCCGGAGGCGTCGCCCGACGAGAAGAGCATGCTGACGCCCTCCGCGGCCGCCCGCACCAGGTAAGCGTGCTCGATGTTGATCTGGTTGACCGGGAGCGACTCGTCGCTGGCCTCCCAGGAGTTCGACGCGATCTGGGCCAGCGGGTGGTTGCCGCTGCCGTTGAGGATCGCGGTGTCCGCGTCGAACAGGGCCTGGACACCGAAGAAGCCGTTGTTGCAGGAGTCGCCCCCGACGACCAGCTGGTTGGCCAGCGGCGCCATGAGGTAGGACGCCTCGACGTCGAGCTGCTCCTCGATGTTGAACGGGTCTCCGCACGCCGACCCCTTGCCCAGCGACAGCTCGGCGTACCGGCTGGCCGACGGGGACTCGATGTGGTTAGCGGCGGTGTAGTCCTGCAGGGTCTTGAACATGTCCGGGGTCAGGCCGACCTCGACCAGGGCCACGGTGACGCCCTTGCCGATGTTGTGCCGGTTGTAGCCGTAGGCCGCCCGGAGCTGGTCAGCGGTGTAGCCGCAGCCCACGGTCGGGAACTTGGTGGTGCCGTACTTCTTCGGCAGCCGGTTCACGACGTAGTGCTGCAGGTAGTACTGCGAGCAGGGGTAGGAGATCGCCTTCCCGCTGGCCGAGCCGCTGCCCGCGCCGCTCTTGGCCGCCGGGTTGCCCGGCTTGACGTAGGTCGTGACCGGGGCCGAGTTGCTGAGGCCGGTGATCCCGAGCACGCTCGGGGACACCGAGGCCGGTACCGTGACCGCCCGGTCGTTGCTGCGGAGCTCGTACTTGCCCGCGCTGGCGGTGGCGCTGCTGCTGTAGTAGCGCATCTGTACCTTGAGCGCCGAGTTGATCGTCGAGACCGCCCCGGTGGCCTGCACGTAGTCGCGGCCCGAGTCCGCGGCCACGCCGGTGAAGCCCGCCGACTTGAGCCACGAGGTGACCGAGCTGGCCTCGGCCGTCGTCGCCCCGAACCGGCCGGTGTACGCGGACGGCGTCAGGTAATGCTGGAAAAGGGCGTTGCCGGGCGTGGACACCGCGGTCGCATAGCTTTCCGCGGCCGCGGTCTGCGGCCGCAGCCAGACCTGAATTGTCAGTTGGTCACTGGCGGCAACGGCTTTAAGTTCCCGATTTGTACCCGCGAATGGTGCGACGCTGCCCTGCAGCGTCGTGGTGGCCGAACTAGGCAAGCCAACTGCTGCGTGCGCTGCCGAACCGCTGGCAGCCACGGCGATCGTCGACGCTGCCAGCGCGGTGGCGGCAACGACGCTGCTCGATCTTCTCATGGTCTCCCTGTCATCGCTGGGATGTTCTTTCCTGCCCCTGGGCGCGTGGGGTGGTCCTCCCCCGGAAAAGGTTGGAGAACCCTGCAAGCGTACGGAGGAACGCCTGGGCCATCTCATCACGACACGCTTTGATGTCCGGTCTGTTACTGGTAATCCGTGCCGGCTAATCGCTTACGAGTTGCCCCTCAGTCCGCCCTAGGATGGAATGCATGCCCATCACCCGCGACGAGGTCGCTCACCTGGCCCGTCTGTCCAGGCTCGCGCTCAGCGACGCAGAGCTCGACCACCTTGCCCCGCAGCTCGACCAGATCATCGCGGCGGTCGCGCAGGTGCAGGAGGTCGCCGCGGACGGCATACCGCCGACCACCCACGCGACCGGCCTGACCAACGTGTTCCGCGACGACGAGCCCGCGCCCTGCCTCACGCCCGAGCAGGCGCTGGCCGGCGCGCCCGCGGTTGAGCTGCAGCGGTTCAAGGTGCCGCGGATCCTGGTCGAGGAGTAAGGCAGAGCCAATGAACGAGCTAATCAAGATGTCAGCGGCGGACCTGTCCGCCGCGGTGACCGCGGGCGACGTGTCCGCGGTCGAGGTCACCGCCGCGCACCTGGAGCGGATCGACGCGGTGGACGGCCGGGTGCACGCCTTCCTGCACGTGTCGGCCGAGGACGCGCTGTCCCAGGCCCGCGCGGTGGACCAGGCGCGCGCGGCGGGCGAGCCGCTCGGCCCGCTCGCCGGGGTCCCGGTGGCGGTGAAGGACCTCTTCACCACGGTTGGGGCACCGACCACCTGCGGGTCGAAGATCCTCGAGGGCTGGTATCCGCCCTATGAGTCGACGGTGACCGGCCGGCTCCGCGCGGCCGGCGCCATCCTCATCGGCAAGACCAACATGGACGAGTTCGCCATGGGCTCCTCTACCGAGAACTCCGGGTACGGGCCCTCGCACAACCCCTGGGACCTGGACCGGGTGCCGGGCGGCTCCTCCGGGGGCTCGGCCGCCGCCGTCGCCGCGTACGAGGCGCCGCTGGCCCTGGGCACGGACACCGGCGGCTCGATCCGCCAGCCGGCCTCGGTCTGCGGGATCGTCGGCACCAAGCCCACCTACGGGGGTTCGTCCCGCTACGGAGTGGTCGCGTTCGCGTCGTCCCTAGACACCCCGGGTCCGTTCGCCCGGAATGTTCTCGACACCGCCCTGCTGCACGAGGTGATGTCGGGACACGACCCGTTCGACTCCACGTCGATCGACGCACCCGTCCCGGCCGTCGTGGCCGCGGCCCGCAACGGCGATGTGAGCGGCATGCGGATCGGCGTCGTCACCGACCTGTCCGGCGCCGGGTACCAGCCGGGCGTGATGAACAGGTTCACCGAGACGGTGGAGCTGCTCGAGTCGCTCGGCGCCAAGGTCACCGAGCTGAGCTGCCCGCACTTCAAGTACGCGCTGCCCGCCTACTACCTGATCGCGCCGAGCGAGTGCTCATCGAACCTGGCCCGCTTCGACGGCATGCGGTTCGGGCTGCGGACCGGGTCCGGCAGCGCGGAAGAGGTCATGGCGCAGACCCGGGCGGCCGGGTTCGGCACCGAGGTCAAGCGGCGCATCATGCTCGGCACGCACGCCCTCTCGAGCGGCTACTACGACGCCTACTACGGCAAGGCCCAGCAGGTCAGGACGCTGATCATCCAGGACTTCGACGCGGCCTTCAGCCAGGTCGACGTGCTCGTCTCGCCGGTGACGCCGACCACCGCCTTCCGGCTCGGGGAGCGAGCCGACGATCCGATGGCGATGTACCTCGCCGACCTGTGCACGATCCCGACCAACCTCGCCGGCAACGCGGCGATCTCGGTTCCCTGCGGCCTCGCCGACGAGGACGGGATGCCGGTCGGGCTGCACGTGATGGCGCCGCCGCTGGCCGACGACCGGCTGTACCGGGTCGCCGCGGCCGTCGAGACGGCATTCACCGGGCGCCTGGGACATCCGCTGCTGACCGAGTCGAAGGGGCTTGACGCGTGACCGTCACGTACGAAGAGGCGCTGCAGGAGTACGAGCCGCTGTTCGGGCTCGAGACGCACGTGGAGCTCGGCACCACGACCAAGATGTTCTGCGGCTGCCTGACGGCCTTCGGCGCCGAGCCGAACACCCACGTCTGCCCGATCTGCCTCGGCCTGCCCGGCTCGCTGCCCGCCGTCAACCGGCGGGCGATCGAGTACGCGATCAAGATCGGGCTGGCGCTGAACTGCTCGATCGCGTCCTGGTGCCGGTTCGCGCGGAAGAACTACTTCTACCCGGACATGCCCAAGAACTTCCAGATCTCCCAGTACGACGAGCCGCTCTGCGTCGAGGGCTACCTGGACGTGCTCGTCGGCGGCGAGACCGTCCGGGTCGGCATCGAGCGGGTCCACCTGGAGGAGGACACCGGCAAGTCGCTGCACGTCGGCGGGGCCACCGGCCGCATCCAGGGCGCCGAGTACTCGCTCGTCGACTACAACCGGGCCGGGATCCCGCTCGTCGAGATCGTCACCAAGCCGGTGCCGGGCACCGGGTTCCTCGCGCCCGAGGTCGCCAAGGCGTACGTCACCGAGCTGCGCGACGTGCTCCGCACCCTCGGCGTCTCCGACGTGCGGATGGAAGAGGGCTCGATGCGCTGCGACGTGAACACGTCGATCGCGCCGCGCGGCGCTTCCGAGTGGGGGACCAGGACCGAGACCAAGAACGTGAACTCGCTCCGCTCGGTGGAGCGGGCCGTGCGCTCCGAGGTCGCCCGGCAGGCCGAGGTGCTGGCCGAGGGCCGTCGCATCAAGCAGGAGACGCGGCACTTCCACGAGGACACCGGGGTTACCACCGCCGGGCGGTCCAAGGAGGAGGCGCAGGACTACCGGTACTTCCCCGAGCCCGACCTGGTGCCGGTGGCCCCGTCGCGCGACTGGGTCGAGGAGATCAGGTCGTCGCTGCCCGAGCTGCCGTCGGCCCGCCGCGGCCGGCTGATCGCGGCCTGGGCGCTGTCGGAGCTTGAGTTCGAGGCGCTGCGCAACGCCGGCGCCCTAGACGCCGTGGAGGCGACCGTTGCGGCCGGCTCCTCCCCGGCTGATGCCCGCAAGTGGTGGCTGGGCGAGCTCGCCCGGCGGGCCAACGACGCGGGCATCGAGGTGTCCTCGCTGCCGATCACGCCCGCCCAGGTGGCCCGGGTCGCCGAGCTGGTCGCCGCCGGCACCCTGAACGACCAGCTCGCCCGGCAGGTCATCGAGGGCGTGCTCGATGAGGAGGGCACGCCCGACGAGGTGGTGGCCGCCCGCGGCCTCGCCGTCGTCAGCGACGACTCGGCACTGCTGGCCGAGGTCGACGCGGCGATCGCCGCCAATCCGGAAGTCGCCGCGAAGATCCGCGACGGCAAGGTGGCCGCGGCCGGCGCGCTGGTCGGCGCGGTCATGAAGGCGACCCGCGGCCAGGCCGACGCCACCCGCGTCCGCGAGCTGGTCCTGGAACGGCTGTCCTAGTCAGGATCAGGAGGGCAGCGGGGCCAGCGCCGTCCGGGTGAAGAAGGACCAGATGATCTGCGAGGCCGACGGGGAATGCGCGGTCGGCGGCGGGAAGTTGTGGCCGCCGATCGCGTAGACCGCCCACCCGACCTCCCTGCCGCCGGAGCAGGAGGACCAGGTCGTGAGGGTCATGTCCCCGTGCGCGGCCGCCGCCGATTTCGACGTGCAGCCGGAGGACTCGCGCAGCCGGGCGATCTGGACCGAGGCCGGCGGAGCCTCCCGGCCCTTGACCCCGGGCTTGTAGGGGACCGCGGGGTCGTCGATCGCCGAGACCACCAGGACGTTCTGCGGCTTGCTGACCACGCACCCGGGCATCGGGTCGGCCTTCACCGCCGCCATGCCGTCGAAGAGGCTGGGGTCGGCGCACTCGAGGGCGTAGACCATGCGCCCGCCGTTGCTGTACCCGACGAAGTAGATGGGCCGCTTGTGCCCGGGGTCGATGCGGGGGACGAGCTGCTCGAGGAACCCGACGTCGTTGATGCCGTCCTTGCCCGCGTTGCCGCAGCACCCGCCGGCGTTCCAGGACTGGTCGAAGGCCACCGGGTAGACGAGCTCGGCCTTGTCCGCGTCAACGTAGGGGATGAGATGGTTCCTGGTGCTCTCCACGGCGACGGTGTTGCCGATCCCCGACAGCTCGACGATGATCGGCGCCGACTTGGGCAGCGTCTTGGTCGGCGCGATGACCACCCAGCTCCTGGTCAGCGCGCCGACCTTCATCGACGACTCCCGGCTGACGTGCGTGGAGCTCGTCAGGCTGGCTGGAGCCGTGGTCGGTGCCGCCGCGAAGGGCGCCGCCGCGCTGGCGGCGGCGCTGGCGGCCGGGTGCCCGGCCGCGTGCCCGGTCGCGTCGGGGGCGCTAGCGCTGGCGCACGCGGCCAAGCCCAGCGCGGCGGTAAACGCCGTCGCAAGCATCAGGAAACGCTTCATTCATCGCCTTAGGTCGTCGGCAGCGGTGCCAGCGCGGTCTTGGTGAAGAAGGACCAGATGATCTGCGAGCCGGACGGGGTGACCTTCGTGGGCGGCGGGAAGTTGTGGCCGCCGGTCGGGTAGACGGCCCACGCGAGCCGCTTGCCGCCCGCGCAGGAGGACCAGGTCGTGAGGGTCATGACGCCGTGGGTCGCGACCGTCGACTTCGCCGGGCACCCGAGGTCGGACTGCAGCCGGGAGACCTGGACCGTGGCCGAGGGAGTCTCCTTGCCCTTCTCCCCGGTCTTGAAGGGGACCCAGGGGTCGTCGAGAGCGGAGAGCACGAGGACGTTCTGCGGGTTGCTGACCACGCAGCTCGGCATCGGGTCGGCCTTCACCGCCGCCATGCCGTCGAAGAGGCCGGGGTCGGTGCACTCCAGGTCGTAGGCCAGGCGGCCGCCGTTGCTGTAGCCGATGACGTAGATGGGCCGCGTGTGCCCGGGGTCGACGGCGGAGACGAGCTTCTCGATAAACCCGACGTCGTCGGTCTTCAGCGTTCCCGAGGCCCCGCAGCACCCGCCGACGTTCCACGACTCCCTGATGGAGACCGGGTAGATCAGCTCGGCCTGGCCCGACACGGCGTACTGCAGGAGGTTGTCGCGGTTCGCCTCCTGGCTGGCGGTGGCGGCGATCCCGGACAGCACGACGATGATCGGGGACGACGCGGACATCGTCTTGGTCGGGGTGATGTCCATATAGCTTCTCGTCACGTCGCCGACCTGGACCGAGTCCGTCACCGTCGAGGTCGGGCGCTCGATCGCGTTCAGGATGTTCGTGCCCGCGAAGATGGCCACGCCGAGCGTCACGACGAATGCCGTGGCGAGTATGAGGAACCGCTTCATCGTCCTGCCTTGGAGGCGTGCCGTCCGATCGGCGCGCGCTTGCGGGGCGCGTACTCGCGCCCGGTCAGCATCAGGCTAGCCGGTGTCCGGCGCGCGGCGGAGGAGATTACCCAGGCCAGGGCGTAGATCACCGGCACCGCGACGAACAGCAGGACGAGAACCTCGAGGCCGGACGGGGCGCGGCGGATGTCGCCGAGCAGGCCGCCGTGGGCGCCGAAGTAGCTGGCCCCGGCGGCCAGCAGCAGTACCTGGAGCACCAGCGGGTGGGCGAGGTAGATCCCGAACGAGCTGGCCGAGCCCGCGGCGAAGAACTTCTTGCGGGGCGCGCCCCGGTCGCTCCACAGCAGGCCGCCGGCCAGCAGCGCCCAGCCGAAGGCGAAGGCCTCGACGACGACGATCGGCTGGAAGACGGCGCTCGCGTTGGCCGGGGTGGCACCGAATCCGTAGATCTCGATCAGGAAGGTACCGATGCCCGCGACCACGCCGATCCCGGCGACGAGCGCGATCCGCGGGCCGCTGTGCAGGTACCGGCGGGTGAACGCGCAGAGCTGCTCGAAGTGCCAGCCCGCGATCGCGCCGGCGACGACGTAGAGCACGTAGGTGTCCACCCAGATGCCCTGGCCGGCCCCGTTCAGGAACTGCGCGAGCTGTCCGCTGGCCGGGCGGCCGATGTGGTAATGCAGGGCGCAGGTCAGCCAGAGCTGGTAGGCGAACGCGGCGCCGAGCAGCCAGAGGTGATAGCGCTCGGTCTTGCGCAGCACCCAGCGGATCACCGGGAACAGCAAGTAGATCTGCATGCTGACGAGCAGGAAGTACAGGTGGAAGCGGGCACCGGCGTTGAGCAGGTCGTGCAGGAACGCGGACGGGAAGGCGCCCCGGCCGCGGCCGTCCGCGGCGTAGTAGATCGCGGACCAGGTCACGTAGGCCGGGAGGACCAGCCAGAACCGGCGCTTCCAGAACTTCAGCCAGTCGAGGCGGTCGCGGTGCCCGTAGTTGTAGGTCAGGACAAGCGCCGTGAGCAGCAGGAACAGCTCACGGCTGGTGTGGAAGACGGTGGTCACCGCGCCGAGGGCCACGTTGACCTGCCCGCCGCCGAAGGCCAGCGTGTGCACGCCGACCACGAACACCATGATGATCAGCCGGATCATGTCGAAGGCGATGATGTGCGGCCGGGACGGTGCCTTGGCAGGCTTGGCGGAGACGCCCGCCGGGGCGCCAGGCGCGGCCGGGGCACCGACCGCGGCCGGGCCGACGGGCGCCGCCGCGACGGGTGCCGTCATCGGCACCGTGGCGGTCGGCGGCCCGGCGAAGGCCTGCTGGGGCCCGGTTTCGGAAAGCGTAGAGCTCACGGTTCCGCCGTCACCAGGTCCTTGAGCAGCCGGCGGGAGATCTTCCCGGTCGGGCCGAGCGGCATCTCCTCGACCAGGCAGTACGCGCTCGGCTGCTTGTGCCGGGGCAGCCGGACGGCGCAGGTCGCGCTGAGCGCGGCCTCGATGTCGTTCGGCCCGTAGTCGATGTCGGGCACGATGTAGGCCACCGGCCGCTCGCCGAGGACGTCGTCGGTCCTCCCGATGACGACGGCGGACCGCACGCCGGGCTGGGCGAGCAGGATCTCCTCGATCTCCCTCGGGTAGATCTTCTCGCCGCCGCGGTTGATCACGTCGTCCGAGCGTCCGGCGAGGAACAGGTAGCCGTCCTCGTCCAGGTACCCGAGGTCACTGGTGTCGAGCCAGCCGTCGGGGTCGATCACGCCGGGCTTGCCGCCGCTGTCGTAGCTGGCGATCACGCCCGCGCCCCGGATCTGGACGCGGCCGATTTCGCCCGGCGCGGCGGTTCCGTCCGCGTGGGGCTCGATCCGGACCTGCGAGCCGGCCGGCCGGCCCGCCGACCCCGGCTTGCGGGGACCGTCGACCGGGTTGGCGGTGATCATGCTGGCCGCCTCGGTCATGCCGTAGGTCTCCACGACCGGGACCCCGAGCGCGTTCTCGAACTTCTGCAGCGCGGCCAGCGGCAGCGGCGCGGACGCGGACCGGACGAAGCGCAGCCCGGCCGGGCGGGTCGCGGGCGGGTCCATCGCCAGGATCGAGATGATCGCCGGCACCGCGTTGATCCAGGTGATCCGGTGCTCGCTGATCATCTCCCAGAAGCCGCGCCTGCTGAACTTGCGGTCCACCGCCAGGTACGCTCCCGCGCGCAGGGCGGCGAGCACGCCGACCACCTCGGCGTTGACGTGGAACAGGGGCAGCGAGCAGTAGCCGCGGTCACCGCGGGTGAACTGGTGGCAGTCAACCACGCTGGTGGCCACGTGGGCCAGCTGCTCTTCGCGGAGCAGGATTCCCTTAGGCGTTCCGGTCGTGCCGCTCGTGCTCAGGAAGATGCCGCCGCCGTCGCCGACCCGGCCTGGCGCGGAAAACCCGGCACCGTCAAAGTGGAATCCGGTGCTGTCCAACGGCCGCGTGACTTCACCGGAAGGGTGAGCGACGCGAAACACGCGGGCCACGTCGGTGGCGGGCGCGCCGGGATCAAGGGGGACCGCGACCCGGCCGGCCGCGATGATCGCCACGAGGGCGGTCGCGTAGTCAATGGGCTCGGAAAGCCGGACGGCGATCCGGGCGCCCCGCGGGAGCCCGGCCTCGTCCAGGCGCCGCTCGGCGTCGCGGACCGTCTCAAGGAGCTGGGCGTAGGTCAGGGTCGCCGGGCCGCGGGCGTCCGCCAGGTAGATGTCGTCACCGTGGCGGGCGGCCGCCTGCTCGATCCATTCGCGTATCAAGGTTGCTGCCAATCCGTCTAGTACATCATCCGAGGGTCGTTGTAGTGCTTGAACTCGAGCAGGTTCCCCGACGGGTCCACCAGCACGAACGTCCGGTGCTCCTCAACGAGCCCGCCGAACCGCACGGACACCTCGTGGTAGAAGGGAATCTTCCGCAGGACCGCGCAGGCGTGCAGCGCCTCGAAGTCGGCTGCCTCGCGGAACGTGACGCCGAAGTGCCTCGGGTACAGGCTTTCCGGCTGCGCGGGCTCGTCCGGGGTCAGGTGGCACACGACCTGGTCACCGAAGAAGTCGAGGGTGATCCGGTCGTTGTACCGGCGGGCGAGCTTGCAGCCGAGCCTGGTCACGTAGAAGTCCTGCGCCGCGTCCAGATCGTGGGTCGGGATCGCGAGATGGAAGACGTCGGAAGTGGTTCGCACGAGAGTCCTTGGTAGCGGTGGTCTGGCTGACGCGTCGGTTACTCGAAGGCGGTCAGCGTGTCGGAGCGGAGCCCGAGGCGGAGCGTCTCAAGCCCGATGACGCCCTGCGCGGGAACATTGCCCAGGTTCACGTTCGGCCCGATCCTAGTGATCATGTGAGCCTGCAGCGTGGTGTTGGGTGCCTCGATGAGAAGCTTGTCTACATCGATGCCCGCGGTCAGCACGTCTTCGAGCAGTCCGTAGCGCAGTTCGCCGTCCGGGCGGCAGATGCCTGAGCTGCCGCTCTCCCGGGCCTCGAGGGTTACGATCGTGGCGCCCGCGTCGAGATCTTCGTTGATGGCAGCGACCCAGGCACTCGGCGGGAGCATCTCCGAGCGGTCGGAGTCCTTGAAGCCGACCTCGGAGACGACCTCGAAGTCGCCCGCCATTTTACGGATGTAACCGGCCTTCTCGGAGTTCGACATCTCGATCGTGCCGTTGGACACCTCGACGTGCCGGCAGGCGTACTCCTCGCACAGGCGACGATAGTCCTCGAACCGGTTCTGGATGACGAACTTCTCGAAGAGCGTGCCGCCGAAGTAATAGCCCACGCCGTGGCTGTCGAGCACGCTGATCTTCTCGCGCAGGCAGTTGGTGACGATGGACGTGCCCCAGCCGAACTTGACGTAGTCGATGTACTCCGCGCCCAGCTCGATCAGGTCGGTGAACAGGCCGAGCGGGGTGCCGCCGTCGATCACCATGGTGATGCCGGACTGGCGGGGCTTGGGGGTCCGCTCGGGCAGCGTCAGCGGGTTGTCGATCATCTGGGTCTCCTCCTAGTGGTGGGGCGAAACTGGATGAGCTCTCTGGGTGGTCAGGTTCGAAGGGGCTGGGCGCGGAAATCGGGGATGCGCACCACCCGGGCGTTCTCTACGGGTCCCCAGGCCATCTCCTCGACGCTGACGCCGTTCAGGTAGGCCTCGAGCACGCGCACGGTGCCGCCGTGCGCGACGATCACCACGTCTCCGTCGACGTTCGCCAGCCTGGGGTTGGCTCCATGTCCATGAGCGACGAGGGCCGCCAGGGCGTTACAGAACCCCGCGGCCCGCGCGTACAGGTCGCGCACCGACTCCCCGCCGTGGGGCCTGGCGTCCGGGTCGGTGACCTGGCCGGCGTCCAGGCCGGTCACGTCCGCGCTGATGGCCGCCGACGGGCTGCCCTCGAGGACGCCGAGGCTCCGCTCGCGCAGCCGGGCGTCGGCGAGGACCGGCAGGCTGAGGACCTGGCCGACCGCCGCGGCGGTCTGCAGGGCGCGGCGCAGGTCGCTGGCGTAGATGGCGCGGACGGCCCGGCCGCGGAACCGCTCGGCGGCCTCGGCCGCCTGGCGCAGGCCCCGGGGGGTAAGCTCCGCTTCGTCGTTGTGGCCCTGGGCTAGGCCCGCGATGTTCCAGGTCGACTCGCCGTGCCGGACAAGCCACAGCGCCGGCGTGCCGTCGGCTGACGGCATGGCCGGTGACGCCGCGTTCGACGATGATACGTTCGACGAAACGGGGTCGTGGCTGGACAAGGCG
>Ga0302314_10006986_pt1 | contig 20359 bp, 20 predicted proteins | sample III_Palsa_N2_3_FD_200533 | JGI IMG/M metagenome (GOLD analysis project Ga0302314, IMG submission 200533) | Peat permafrost microbial communities from Stordalen Mire near Abisko, Sweden - III_Palsa_N2_3 | ecosystem: Environmental > Terrestrial > Soil > Palsa > Peat permafrost | place: Sweden... | reverse complement strand
CCACGACGCGCATCACCAGCACGAGCACGCGCCTGACGATCCGGCCGGCGAGCCGCATGTCCACCGGCACCGACACCGGCCAATGGTCCACGCCCACGCCCACTATCCCGACCTGCACCACCGTCACGGACACGCCTGACAGCGGTTCGCTGGTGTTCAGTACGCGAAGGTCAAACTTGAAAACGTGGTGTCGAAGTCGGCGTCCGGGTTGCCCTTGATTGGTTGGGTCCAGAGCACGTTCACCAGCCAGCTGCCGACCTGCGGCACGAAGAAGGAAGCCTGACCCGTGCGGTCGGTCACCTTCGACTCCAAGGGCCGGCCGTCGAACTCGAGGTTCGTGAGCATGACCAGAGCGCCGGCGAGCGGATGACCTTCATAGAGAACCCGGACGGGCAGCTGTTCTCCCGCCCGCAGCTCGTAGGGGTTCTTTTCCGGAACGATCTCAAGCGGCAGGCCGACCGGCGAGGTGATCTGCCGGTCGGCTCTGCCATCCGGCGGCCCGACCTGCATCAGCGCCTTGGCGCAGCGGCTGTAGATCTCGCGGCCGGGCGTGTCGGTGGTCTTGGTTCTGGCGCGCAGCTCAAGCGCGGGAGTCAGGCCCTCAAGCTTGAGGTAGTCGTTGAAGCGGATCGACGGCAGCACGCTGGTGGCGTGGTTGCTTTGGAACACGAGCATCTGCGCGCCCGGCGTGGGGAATGACAGGATCGCGTCGCGCTGGTGGTCCGGCTTCAGCGCGGCGCGCAGATCGAGCTGGCCCTTGGCGCCGACGGCGGAGAACCGAACCACCCGCTCAAGGCTGCCTGACCATCGCGTGCGGAATTCGCCGTGGCCCACCTGAATGGTCATTTCGTCCGGCGCGCTCGGCGCGACCTTGAAGCGGGTCGGCTGGAGCCAGAAATCGTGCGACCAAGCGGGAGTGGCGATGAGCAAGGCGGCGGCTAGCAGCGATATTCCACGCACGATCAGTCTCGACCTCATGTCTTCGGCGGACGAGCGGCGCCCAAGTTAACATCGCCACAATCGCAAAATCGCCAATCACAAAGCTAGATTCGGAATCTACTTATAGACGCCCCGAATCAACACCTTAGGGCTGTTCCATCAATTGACTTGACGCCTTCATTGAGCGACAGGCCGAGTAGAGCGCTCCTCACCGAGGCGCCCCCCTTCGGCGATCCGAAATTGAACATCGACAAAGCCAAACCGCGACTATTGCTGCTGCTGACCGCGTCGGTCCTGCTGGTTGCGGGGCCGGCCTCGGCGCACACCGGCACAGGCTTGCCCGGCGGGTTCGCCTCCGGCTTTCTCCATCCGTTGAGCGGCTTCGACCACCTGCTGGCGATGGTCTCGGTCGGTCTCTGGGGCGCCTTCCTCGGACGCCCGCTGGTGGTCGCTCTGCCGGTCATCTTCCCGACCGTGATGGCCTTCGGCGCGGCGATCGGTATGTCAAACATCATCATTCCGCACACCGAGATCGGGATCGCGCTTTCCGTGCTGGTGCTAGGGGCCGTGATCGCCTTCGGGCTCAAGGCGCCGATCTGGGTCGCCTCGCTGATCGTCGCGGCCTTCGCCATCTGCCATGGCTATGCTCACGGTCGAGAGCTGCCATCGGCCGCCGATCCGATCGGCTACGCGGTCGGCTTCATGCTCGCCACGGGGCTGCTTCATATGGCGGGGATCGGGCTTGGCCTGATCAACGAGGTTCCACACGGCAAGATCGTAACCCGCAGCATGGGTGGCCTCGTCGCCATCAGCGGCCTTTGGTTCCTCTACGGAGCGATCGCGGCGTGAGGGGCGGGGCGCTCCCCCCCGCCTTGCTGATCGCCGCGCTCGGCCTGGCGCTCGCTTTCGCGCCGCGAAAGATCTTCATCCCGGCGATGATCGCCATGGCGATCCCGGCAGTGGTCGTCGGTTTCGTTCCGATCGGACAACAATGGGCCGATCCGTTGTTTTTCGGCTGCTGGGCCAGCGTCCTGGCATGCGCGCTGGCGGTGCATTTGCCGCGCGGCTTGGGTCCGCGGCTGGCGATCCTGCTGGCGCTGGACGGCGGCTTCTGGGCCGGCGCGGTGATCGCCGTGGCCGGCAAACCGATCGATCTGCTGATTTCATTGCCCTGCGTCCTGCTTGCGTTGCCGGGCGCATGGCTGGTGGCGACCAAGCGGCAGATCGCGGTCAAGGTGCTGGCCAGTTGGCTCATCGCCGTCGCGTTGCTGGCGGCGACGCTGCAGATCACGACGCCGACGCCGGGTTACGTCCCCGACCACATGGACTGACCGGTAATCGCATGGACCGGCCGCCCGTCGACTGGCCGCAGATGAGTATATCCCGAGTCTGGATTGTGGCGCCCGGCGACACCTTAATTGCGTCACGGAAATCTGGTGGCTGCGGGAACAAGTCGATGCGAAAGTTCGGCAATCTGGGCTTGGCGAGCGTGCTCGTCGGGATTTTGGCGCTCGGCGCCGGCCCAAGTCTGGCGTCAAGTCACCGAGAAGCGCCGGGGATCACCAAGATCCCGAAGGTGGACGGTACCGACTTCTACATGTTCCGCAGCTATGAGCCGGGACGCAGCGCGTACGTCACGTTCCTCGCGAACTACCAGGGCCTGCAAGGCCCCGGCGCCGGGCCAAACTACTACACGCTGGACCCCGACGCGATCTACGAGATCGAAGTCGACAACGTCGGTGACGGTCACGAACACCTGACCTTTCAATTCAAGATCAGCAACACCCTGATCAACGGCACTGGGATCACGCTGAACATCGGCGGCAAGACCGAGGCCATTCCGCTCCGGGCGATCCCGCAGGTCTCCGGCAGGAACGCCAATGTCGGTGAGATCGAGACCTACACGCTGACGATGGTCACCGGCGACCGGCGCACGGGCACCCGCGCCGCGGTGACCGCCGTCAACGGCGGCTACGCGAGTTTCTTCAAGCCGATCGATGACATCGGCGACAAGACGATCCCTCAGTATGCGGCCTATGCCAACCAGTTCATCTACCCGATCAACATTCCCGGCTGCTCGACGCCGGGCAAGGTGTTTGTCGGTCAGCGGTCCGACGCTTTTGCCGTCAACCTCGGGCCCACGTTCGACTCGGTGAACTACGTCCCGATCGAGGGTGACAGCTCCCCTGGCGCCGGCGACGGCAAGGGCTTTCCGGGCGGCATCACCCAGAGCCGCGCCAACGACGACATCGTCGGCAAGAAGAACGTCGACACCTTCGCGCTGGAAGTGCCGATCGCCTGCCTCAAGGGGCCCGGAAACGGCGTGATCGGCGGCTGGACCACCGCCAGCCTGCCGCAGGCGCGCCTGCTAACGCCAACCCCGACCTACGCCCAGCCCGCGCTTCAAGGCGGCGCCTACGTCGAGGTGTCGCGGCTGGGGGCGCCGCTGGTCAACGAGCTGGTGATCGGCCTCCCGGACAAGGACGCGTGGAACGCCTCTGTCCCTTCGAATGACGGAACCTTCCTCAACTACGTCACCAACCCCACCTTCCCCGCGATCCTGGATCTGCTCTTCCGGGCGCCGGTGAACGCGACGCTGGGGACCAACATCTCGAACCTGGCGCCCTCGAACATTCCGCGGAACGACCTTGTCGCCACCTTCCTCACCGGCATCGCCACGCTTAACCAGCAGCAGACGGTGACGCCTTCGGAGGAGCTGCGGCTCAACACGGCCGTGGCGGCGACGCCTCAAGCAAGTCAAAGCACGTTTGGCGTCGTGGGCGACGACCTGGCGGGCTATCCGAACGGGCGTCGGCCGGGGGACGACTCCGTCGACATCACCTTGCGCGTCGCGATGGGCCGGCTCTGCTATCCCGTGCCGATCGCCGGCAAGATGACGGATCTCGGCCTGTGCAAGCCGTCCGATGCGCCGGTGGGCAACGTCGCCTTTACGGACGGCGCGCCGATCTCGGCGATGGATGTCCAGAACGTCTTTCCCTACCTGAACGCGCCGATCCATGGCGCCCCGGGCCATGACGCGAGAAACCCCTCATGAGTACGCTCGCCAATCTGCGCACGCTGTGCGCCGGCGCCTCGGTCGTGGCGCTTTGCGCCGCCCTTGAGGCCTGTTCCGGGGGCGGGGGCGGGGGCGGGAGCGTAACGATGCCGCCGCCACCACCGCCGCCCCAGGAAGACTTCTTCGGCACGGCCTTCGGCGTCGATTTCCGCGCCCCTCCGAACAGCAACCCTGTGGTTCCGTCGCCGGGCGACATCATCCCGGTCAGTCTGACAACCGAACCTCAACCCATCGTCTTCCCCACCTCGGGATAGGAGGCAGATTGCAGTCGCCCGCCTGTCGTCGCGGCGGTCTGGGATCGATCGCCGCCGCCGCCCTGCTGATCTCTCCGGTTCTCGCGTCGGCCCAAGTGCTCGAAATCGATGGCTCGGGCGCGGTAACTACCTATGCCGGGCCGACGGCCTTCCACGCCGACGGCTCGGCGACCCCGATCAGCGCCCCGGCGACCACGCCTAGGCAGCGTTCCGCAAGTCCGGCCAACGCCGCGCCGCTTCTGGCGCGGGCGGCGAGCGAGACAAATCTCAGCCCCGACCTGCTTGAGGCGGTGGCATGGCGCGAGTCGCGCCTCAGGTCGGACGCGGTGTCGGCGGCCGGCGCGATCGGCGAGATGCAGCTGATGCCCGGCACCGCGCGCGCCTTGGGCGTCGATCCTCACGACTCCGGGCAGAACTATCGTGGCGGCGCGATCTATTTGAGTTCGCTGATGCACCGCTACAACGGTGATCTGGTCCGCAGCCTAGCCGCGTACAATGCAGGGCCTGGCGCGGTCGACCGCTTCGGTGGCGTGCCCCCCTACAAAGAGACCCGCGCCTACGTGAGCGCAATCCTGGACCGTTTGAGCTGGCGCGCCTCGCTGGCCACGGGCGGAAGCATCGGAGTGGCCAAATGAAAGGTCTCAACGCGGCCCGCACCGCGCGTCTGTTCGCTGTCTCGGGCGCGGCGGACCTGATCCTGGCGGTATCCCGGGCCAGCGCGCAGTCGGCGTCGCTGGACCCGGCAGGGTCCAACGTCATCCTGACGGCGGTCACCTGGCTGCAAGGCACGCTACTCGGCAACGTCGCCACAGCCCTGGCGGTGATCGCGGTGGGCGCGGTGGGGTTGATGATGCTGACCGGCCGGATCGAATGGCGCCGCGGAGCCACCGTGATCCTTGGCTGCTTCATCGTCTTCGGCGCCGCAGCCATCGTCGCGGGAATCCGTTCGGTCTCGGCGGGGGTCGGATAGCATGGCCGAACTCGACCGAGACGTCGTCTTCGGGGCCCTGACCCGGCCGCAGATGTTTGCGGGCGTGACCTACAGCTACTTCGTGCTGAACGCGGTGGTGACGGTCGAGCTGTTCCTGATCACCAAGTCGTTCTGGGCTTTGCTGATCGCGCTGGCGCTGCACGTGATCGGCTATCTCGGGTGCCTGCGGGAGCCACGTTTCTTCGATCTCTGGCAGATCAAGGTCAGCCGCTGCCCGCGCGTGCCGAACGCCTCGTTCTGGCGTTGCAACTCATACGCGCCATAGACCGCCGATGGCGCTCGCCCGACCACCGACTAGGCCCGATCCGCGCCGCGAGGCGCCGGCCGGCGCTCGCCTGCCCTACGCCGCCCACATCGACGACGCGACCATCGAGACGCGCGACGGGCGGCTGATGCAGGTGATCCAGCTGCGGGGTCTGCCGTCCGAAACGGCGGACACGGAGGAATTGAACTACCGCAAGTCGGTGCGCGAAACGATGCTGCGCGGCATCGCCAATTCACACTTCGCACTCTACCACCACATCGTCCGACGCGAAGTCGCCCCCGAGCTGACGGGTGACTTCACCAACAGCTTCAGCCGCGCGTTGGACGATGCCTGGCGCAGCCGTCTGGCGACGCGCAAGCTCTACGTCAACGAGCTGTTTCTCACCCTCGTCCGCCGGCCGCTACAGGGCCAAGCCGGTCTGCTGGCCGGCGCTTTGCGCCTCGTTCGTGGGGCTGGCGACGCCCGCGAGGCGGCCGCGGCGCGCGTGCGGGATCAAGGCGCGTTGAACGCCGCCCGCGATACGCTGCTGTCGGGCCTGGCGCCCTATGGCGCGCGGCTGCTGACCGCGTATAGCGGCCCTCAAGGCGACTGTTCCGAGCCGCTGGAGTTCCTCTCGCTGCTCTACAACGGCGAGGTGCGACCCGTTCGGCTGCCGAGCGCCGATATCGGCCTCTACCTGCCCTATCGGCGGGTGAGTTTCGGCGCCGATGCGCTGGAGCTGTCCGCCGCCGGCCAGCTGGAACGCACTTTCGCGGCGATGGTCTCGATCAAGGAATATCCGGGCCAGACCACGCCGGGCATGCTCGACGATCTGCTGCGCCTGCCGTTCGAGATGACGCTTACCCAGAGCTTCGGCTTCGTCGATCGTCAGACCACGCTCGATCGTATGAACCTCGCCGTTCGGCGCATGCGGGCGGCGGACGACGAAGCCCTCAGCCTGAGGCGCGATCTGGTCACGGCCAAGGATGAGGTCGCGGCCGGCCGCTCGTCGTTCGGCGAGCACCACATGACCGCGATGGTGAAGGCCCCCAGCCTTGCGGCGCTTAACGACGCAGCCGCCGACGTGCAGTCGGCCTTTACCGAACTGGGCGTGATCTCGGTGCGCGAGGACGTCAACCTAGAGCCCTCGTTCTGGGCCCAGTTTCCCGGCAACTTCAAATACATCGCCCGGCGCGCGCTGGTTTCGAGCGGCAACTTCGCCAGCCTCGCCAGCGGCCACAACTTCCCGGTCGGCCAGGCCGAGGGCAACCACTGGGGTCCGGCGATCACCCTGCTGGAGACCACCTCGGCCGGCCCCTATTATTTCAACTTCCACCGCGGCGATCTCGGCAATTTCACCGTGATCGGACCGTCCGGCGCCGGCAAGACCGTGGTGCTCGGCTTCCTGCTGGCGCAAGCGCAGAAATTGCGGCCGCGGACGGTCTATTTCGACAAGGACCGCGGCGCCGAGATATTCCTGCGCGCGCTTGGCGGACGCTACGATGTGCTGCGCCCGGGCCAGCCGACCGGTCTCAATCCGCTGCTGCTCGAAGACAGCCCTGCCAATCGCAAGTTTCTCAGCGACTGGACCGTGAAGCTGATCACCGCCACCGGCCCGAAGCTCGATGCCGACGACATGGCGGTCGTGACCGAGGCGGTCGACGCCAACTTCGCCCAGCCCGCGCAATTTCGCCGGTTGCGGTATTTCGCCGAGCTGTTCCGGGGCGGCGGGCGGCCGACGACCATCGACCTGGCGGCGAGACTGGCCCCCTGGCACGGCGCCGGCGAGTTCGCCTGGCTGTTCGACAACGCCGCGGACGAGCTCGATCTCGACGTCCAGACCATCGGCTTCGATATGACGGCCATCCTCGACGACCCGGCCGCGCGCACGCCGGCGATGATGTACCTGTTCCACCGCATCGAGCAGCGCCTCGACGGCAGCCCGGCGATTATCGTCATCGACGAAGGCTGGAAGGCGCTCGACGACGACGTCTTCGTGCAGCGGATCAAGGATTGGGAAAAGACGATCCGCAAGCGCAACGGGATCGTCGGCTTCTGCACCCAGAGCGCCCACGACGCCCTCACCAGCCGCATCGCCTCGGCCATCGTCGAACAGTCGGCGACGCAGATCTTCATGGTCAATCCGAAGGCGCAGGAAGCCGAGTACTGCGACGGCTTCGGCCTGACCCGGCATGAGCTGGAGCTGGTCCGAACCCTGCCGGACACGGCGCGCTGCTTCCTGATCAAGCACGGCGCCGACAGCGTCGTGGCGAGGCTGAATCTCGCCGGCATGACCGACCTGCTGACGGTGCTGTCCGGTCGCGAGTCGACCGTGCGTCGGCTGGACATCTTGCGCGGCGAGCTCGGCGACACGCCGGCCGAGTGGATGCCGCGACTGCTAGAGGCCGTCTGATGGCCGGCGCTTGCCCAGCCCCGGATGTGGACGCGCCGCTGGTGCGCGGCCTGCTCGGCGTCGTCGACTGCAACACCCAGGCGCTGGTGCACAGCGGCTATGCGGCGTTGTTCGAACCGTCGAGCCCGTTCACGGTGCTGCTGACCAGCCTGCTCACCCTCTACGTCGGTTTCATCGGCTACCGGCTGCTGCTCGGACAGTCGCAAATGCGGGTCAGCGATTTCGCCGTCACGGCGGTCAAGATCGGCGCGGTGATCGCGCTGGCGACGCAATGGGACACCTATCAGACGGTGATCTATCGCTTCCTGTTCGAAGGCCCGCAGCAGCTCGCGTCGATGCTGCTGTCTTCGGTGCAGCCTTCGGACTCGGCGTTTCGCGGCAATGTGTTCGACGGCCTGCAACGGGCGTTCGACGACCTTTCCGGGTTCGCCGGGGTCTACGCCGCGCAATCAGCGCCGCAGACTTCGCCGCTGCTCGGCGGCGCCGGGCTCGGCGCGCTGGTGCTCAACGCCTCCGGCTCGATCCTGCTACTCTCGAGCCTCGGCGTGCTGCTGGCGGCGAAGATCGTCCTCAGCCTGCTGCTGGCGGTGGGGCCGATCTTCATCGCGCTGTTCCTGTTCGACAGCACCCGGGGGCTGTTCGAGGGCTGGTTGCGGGCCAGCATCGCGTTCGCCTTCGCGCCCTTCGCCAGCATCCTGCTGCTGGGCGTGGCGCTGACGATGCTCGAACCTTCGCTATTGCAGATGGAGGCTCTGCGCCAACGGGGCGTCTTCGTGCTCGGCCCGGTCTATAGCGTCGCTACGCTGGTGCTGGTGTTCTCGGGCGTCTCGCTCGGGGCGATCATCGCCGGCGGGATGATCGCACGCGGGTTCCGGCTGCCAGATAGGATGCCGGTTGCGGTCCCGGCGCCGGCGTTTGCGCAATCCAACGTCACGATCCTGCCGAGCGCCGGACCCTCGCGCGCGGCCAGAGTGGCGCACGCCGCGACGGCGATGGACCGGCGTGACGTGAAGCTGCTGAGCTCGACCGCCTGGTCATCCAGCGTCAGCGACAGGCGCACTGAAATACTCGCCAACACCGATCGACGCACGCTCGCGTCCGTCACCGAGCCGCGGCTCGGGCAGCGCACCCGTCGCGTCGCGCCGCCGCGCACCCTGCGGCCCACGGCAAGGAGCATCTGATGGCGGCTGACGGCGGCGCAAACGACCCCGAAACACGGGCCAGCTACTATCGGGGCGCAACGTCTTGGGCGGCGGACTCGGTCGACGCCCTGAAGTCTTCGCGGCGGATGGCGTTCTGGATAGCGGGCGTTGCAGCCGGGATCGCCCTGCTCGAAGCCATCGCGCTGGCGGGTTTGACGCCGCTGAAGACGGTCGTGCCCTACACCATCATGGTGGATCGCCAGACCGGCTACGTTCAGACCATCAAGGGGCTGGAGCCCGGCAAACTCAGCCAGGACAGTGCGGTCACCCAGTCGTTCCTGGTGCAATATGTGATCGCCCGCGAGACGTTCGACGCGGCGGATCTGCAGGACAATTACCACAAGATCCTGGTCTGGTCGGCCGGCGACGAACGCGCGGTCTACCAGCACGAGATGCAGCGCTCGAACGCCTCCAGCCCACTGAACCTGAACCAACCGACGACCATCGTCGCGACCACCATCAAGAGCGTCTCGCTGTTGTCGCCGACCTCGGCGCTGGTGCGTTTCGACACCGAGCGGCGCGACAACGGCGCGCCGGCCGGCGACGTCCGCTCGTGGGCCGCGGTGATCGGCTTTCGCTACAGCGGCGCGCCGATGACCATGGGCGACCGCTTCCTCAATCCGCTCGGCTTCCAGGTGATCAGCTATCGCCGCGACGCAGAAACCGTGTCGGGCAGCGCCACCGGCGCCGATGTGTCAGGGACCGCAGCGAAATGAAGCGCGTGCTGGCCGCCTTCGCTGCTGGGCTTGCGCTGTGGACGCCGGTGCAGCTGGCCGCCGCCGAAGCGCCGCACCCGGGCGAGGTCGACCCGCGCATCCGCTCGATCGAGTACGACGAAGCGCAGGTGGTCACGCTCACCGGCTATCTCGGCTACCAGATGATGATCGAGTTCGCCCCGGACGAGCGGATCGAGAACGTCTCGATCGGCGACGGGATCAGCTGGCAGGTGACGCCGAACCATAAGGCCAACCTTCTGTTCCTGAAGCCGATGAACGCGGCGCCGCCGACCAATATGACCGTGGTCACCGACCATCGGCGGTATGCCTTCGAGCTGCGCACGCGTCACGTCGGCCACGAGCCGCAGTCCGCCATCGCCTATGTCGTCCGGTTTCTCTATCCGCCGGACACCACGCCGGTTCGGGTGGTCGCGACCCCGCCGCCGCCCGCGCCGCCAGAGCGCCGCAACATCGCCTACACCTATACCGGCTCGCGCGCCTCGCTGCCGTCCGAGGTGTTTGACGATGGCCGCTTCACCTACTTCCAATGGTCAGAGAACACGCCGGTGCCGGCGCTGTTTCTGGTCGCGCGCGACGGCGGCGAGAGCATCGTCAACTACACGATGCGCGACGGCTACCAGGTGGTCGAGCAGCTCGCCCCGCGCTTCGTGCTGCGCAACGGCAAGGACGTCACTTACGTGATCAACGGCGGCTGGCGCGAGCCCGCGCCCGGCGATCTGGCGCCCCGGCCGAACGACGCCAAGACGGCCAGGGCGGCGACACGCGAGGAATCCGGCCATGACTGAAGCGCTCGAACCGTCCGGCGTCACCGAAACCACCGCACCAACGCCTGAAGCCTCCCTCGCACCCGATTGGGAAAACCGGTCGCGACCCACCGTCGCGGCAAGCGCTCGCCCGCGGGACGGTTGGCTGATCGTCGGCGGCGCCGTGATGCTCGGCCTTTTGGTGATGTTCTGGCTGGGCGCGCGCCGATCGGCGGAGGCCGCGACGGCGACGAGTTCGCCCCGCTCGTCGAGCGCCTACGTGACTGCCCCGCCCACGCCGGCCGAAGTCGCAGCGTTCGCCACGTCCACCCCACCTTCTGGCGCCCCCGCGGCTCAGGCCACGCCGGTCGTGGCGGCGACGGCGGCCGTGCTGACGCCCACCTCGTATTCCTCCAGCCCAAGCGCCGCGGAGGCTGCCGCCGCAGCCCGACTGAAGTCGCCGGCGCTGGTCGTCGACCTGGGCGATCAGGCGCCTACGTCGCAGGCGAGCCCGACTGCTCCATCCGGCGGCGCCCCAGCCTCCACCGTGGCCGCCGGCAGCCCCTCCGGCGGCACGGGACTGAACAGCGACGAACAATTTGCGCACCGGGTCGGCGGCGAAGCGCCCGACCATGCGCAGGCGACGCGGATCGAGAATCTGCGCGACACCATTCCACAGGGCGCGATGATCCCCGGCGTGATGGAGACGGCGCTGGACTCCGACCTGCCCGGTTACGCCCGCGCCGTGGTCAGCCGCGACGTGCGAGGCTTCGACGGCACGGCCGTGTTGATCCCCCGCGGCAGCCGCGTGATCGGCGAATACAAGAGCGCGGCCGCGCAAGGCCAGTCGCGCGCCTTCGTGGTCTGGACGCGGATCATCCGGCCCGACGGCGTTTCGATCCAGATCGGATCGTCCGGGACAGACCCGCTTGGGCGCGCGGGCCTTGCCGGAACGGTGAACCGGCACATCATCGAACAATACGGCGGCGCGATCCTGCTGTCGGTGATCGACGCCGGCGTCACCTCGTTGGCGGGGCAGCCGAGCACTCAGGTCGTCATCGGCTCGGCCACCACCACCGGCACCGCGGTCACGCCGGCGAATATTTCGCCGACGATCAAGGTGCCGCAGGGCGCGCCGATCCGCATCTTCGTCGCCCGCGACCTGGATTTCTCATCCGCCGGCGCGGTCGGCGGATGAATGCGGTCTCGCAGAGCCGCGGCGTCTACCTCGACGCCTATCTGCGACCGCTGGCTGCCTGGCTGGAGCGGCCGGACGTCACCGACATCCTGATCAACGCGCCCGGCGAACTCTGGGTCGAAACCATCGGCGGGGAGACGCGCCGGTTCGAGGCGCCGGAACTGACCGAGACGGCGCTCTGGCGCCTGGCCACACAGATCGCCTCGATGGCGCACCAGGGCGTCAATCGCGAAAACCCGCTGCTGGCCGCCACCTTGCCCGACGGCGCGAGGGTGCAGATCGTGGCCCCGCCGGCCACCCGCGGGCCGATGGCCATCGCCATCCGCAAGCACGTGGTCGCCGATCTGAGCCTCGACGACTACGACGCCGCCGGCGCTTTCGACGCGGCCCGCAGCGTCGGCCTGCACGATCGCTCGGCCGAGGACGCGGACCTTGAGGCGGCCCTGAACGCAGGCGACATGGCGTCGTTCCTTCGCCTGGCGGTGCAGCGCCGCAAGAACATCATCGTCTCGGGCGGCACGTCCACCGGCAAGACCACCTTCCTCAACGCCCTGGTCAAGGCCATCCCGGCTCACGAGCGCCTGGTGGTGATCGAGGATACGCCCGAGGTTCGGCTGGACCATCCGAACTCGGTGGGCTTGATCGCCGTGCGCGGCTCGCTCGGCGAAGCGCGCGTCAGCGTCGACGACCTGCTGCAAGCCTCGCTGCGCATGCGGCCCGACCGGATCATCCTGGGCGAGCTGCGGGGCGCCGAGGCCTACAGCTTCCTGCGCGCCGTCAACTCCGGCCACCCCGGTTCGATCACCACCGTTCACGCCGACAGCCCCAGCGCGGCGCTCGATCAGATCGCGCTGATGGTGATGCAGGCCGGCGCCAATCTCAGCCGCGGCGAGATCGTCGAATACGTGGGCGGCGTCGTGGACGTGGCGGTTCAGCTGTCGCGGCGCGACGGTCGCCGGCGGGTGTCGGAACTCGCGTTCCGCTCGGGCCGGGGGCTGCGTTGAGCGGCCCGGTTCGCCGGGACTATCTTGCTGACGCGGGCGACTGGTCCCGGGGCGTCGCGCGCCGGCATATCGCGGTCGCCCTGTGCGTGGTCACCGGCGCACACCTGCTGCTGCTCCTGCGCTTCCCCGCCTTGCCCGGCCAGGCGCCGGCGCCGTTCGCCACGCCCGCCGTATCGCTCGACCTGGCCCCGCCGTCGTTTCGTGTTTTCGCCATGACCCCCGCGCCAGACCATGCCGCGCCGGTCCAACCGTCGACCGCCGCGCCGCCGACCGCGAAGACGCCGCCGGCCGCACCGTCGCCACAACCGCCTCAGCCGGCGCCCGATCCCACAGCGCTCGCGACCGACATGCCGCCCCTGGATCTGACGGCCGAGCCCGTGCAGGTGACGCCGTCCCCGGCGCAGGCGCCGACGGGCGGGCCGCTCGCGACAACGCCAATTTCCGCCTCGACCTGCGATCTGACCCAGGCCATGCAGGCCGCGCTGCAGAACGACCCGGCGGTGCGCGACGAGCTGGCGCTGATCCCGCGTCAAGCGCGCTCGGTCGCCAACGCGATTCAGCTCTGGGACGGCGCGTGGGTGGACGCCGGCGCGCTCGGCGGCCCCGCGATCGTCGACCCTTTGCGCGCCGCCATTGTCGCCGTGGTCAGCCAGGCGCCCGCGGGTTGCCACGACCAGGCGGTGCTCGGTCCGCGCCTGTTCGCCATTGTCGATCCGCGTGGCACGATCGTCGTCGCCTTGGGCTCCGGCCTCTGGAAATGGTCCGATCTGCTGGCGCCGCCCGGCGCCGGCGTCCCCGCGCCGCCTCGCTAGATTCAGCGCCCGCGTGCGCCTCGTCAGGGGACGTAAGTAAATTATTTTACATAGGAAGAGGTCCAAAGGCAGGACGACGACGTAGGGGATTCATCTCGAAAGCAGATGTCATCCGCCGAAATTCAAGGTTGGAGGCAGCGCAGAGGTGTTTTCCATGCCCAGCCATTCTCTGAATTTGCGGTCCGACGGCGATGCAGAAGTCGCGAAAACATCCGATCCACCTCAAACCATTATCATAGTTAGTGACAATGCAGCGCTGAGTGGGTTGGAATACGCCTTGGTAGAATTCCATAACTCAGAGATCAAAAGCATCGGGCCGGACTTCTTTCATGCATCGGACCACGTTTCCTGTAGCGGTTGCATTCTCTTGGACAGCGCGCCTGACCCAACCAAATGCCTGTCCGTGCTGGAAGACCTGAAACCTCTGGCCGATCGCATTGCGGTGATTGTATTGGCCGACAGCGCCAGCATCCGGCTGGCCGTGAACGCCATGCGGACCGGCGCCTTCGACGTACTGGAGAAACCCGTGAGCGGCAGCGAGTTGCAGAGCTCGGTGCGAGAGGCGCTGGACTCGGTTCGATCGATCGCACCCGCCGAGCGAACCTTTTCGTCCACGGTTTCGCGGGGGGCCGCGCGCCACGCGGTCGAGTCATTGACCTTGCGCCAGCGCGACATACTGCGCCGGATTATGCGGGGTCAGCCGAACAAGATCATCGCCGCCGATCTGGGCATCAGCCAACGGACGGCGGAGAACCACCGCGCCGCGATCATGCGCAAGCTCGGGGTCTCCTCGATCTCGGCCCTGGTGCAGCTGACGGTCGCGGCCTCGTAACCTTCCGACCTCCGCCGACGGCTTACGGCCTCAGAAGTTCGCGGTCAGCGTCATGCGCGCCGAGATCGGCTCCAATGGATGCACCTGATGGTCGGCCGTCGGACCCCGGCCGTCCGGAATGACGGTCGTGTAGTAGTAAGCCCCGGCGTTGGCCTTCACGTCGAACAGGTTGAAGATGTCGAGCTGGGCCCGCAGCGATTTCGAGAATTTGTAGCCGGCGTCGACGTTGGTCTCGGTGTAGCCGGCGTCTTTTTCGCTATCGTCCGACACCAGCGGGTAAGACCCCAGCGCCCTCACTTGCAGTCCGCCGAACCACGGGCCGAGGTTGTCCACGATCGCACCGAGGGAGCCGATGAAGGGCGGCGCATTGGGGATGTAGCGTCCGGCGTCGCCGTAGTCGTTCATCAGCGTGGCCGCGCTCACTCCCACGAACCTGGCGTGGCTGAACGAGAGATCGGTGTTGATCTCAAGCCAGGGGGCGGGGCGGTATTCGGCGGAAAGTTCGACGCCATAGCGGTCGCTCGGCGGCCCCGCCTGATCCTCTCCCTGGTCCTGGTCGTAGACCAGTTCGGACTGCAGGTTGATGTTGAACGCCGCGACCTGGATGTGGACCTTGGGGATAATGTCGGTGCGCAAGCCGACTTCTTCCCCATCGGCCTCGACCAGCAACGGCGTCGCGCCGGCCGCCTGCGGAATGCCTTCGAGCGGCACGGTGCCGGAGACGCCGCGGATATCGTCCGAGTGGAAGCCTCGTCCGGCGCTGACGTAGAACTCCGTTTGCCACCAGGGCCCCAGAGCGATGCTCCCCTTCGGCTGCAGCAGAGTGCGGCTCTGGGTGTAAGGCGCCTGCGAGAAAATCGTCCCCGGCAGCAGGCTGAGGTCCTGCCCCGCGTAGTATTCCTCCCTCAGGCCCACATCGCTGCGCAGCCAGTTGGTCCATCGCGTCTTGTTCTCGATGTACAAACCCACGTCGCCCAGTGCCACGCGGTTGTTGGTGCAATAAGGTTCGCCGAACGAATATTGCGTCACGCTGCCGTCGGCATGCAGAAGCTCGCAGTAGTCGAGCACCCGCCTCTGCACGGTGTGCCGGCGATCGACCAGCACATCGTCGTAGCGCCCCTGCACGCCCAGAGTCGTCTCGCTGTCGATACCGCCGATCTTGAATGGCAGGGTGAGCGCCGCCGCGCCTCCGGCCAGATTGCGGGTCTCGTCCTGCTGCTCCTGGTCGCCGTTGATCGGGTCTTCGAGATAGTGGGTGAAGTTATTCCACAGCGTCATGGTGCTGTAGACGTAGTAGGCGCTGGTCGTGAACTGCCAGCCATCCCCCTCCTTGGCGTAATGACCCGACAGGCTGGCCCGTTCGGACCGGTTTCCATCCGAAGGGTCCAGCGTGCCGTAGCGGCCGATCAGCCCCTCCTGCACCGCCCTGGCGGGCTGATCGGTGGTGAGATTGCCCTGGCCCTTGTAATACATGGCCGTGATGTCGAAGCCGTCTGTCGGCGAACCGCTGCTGTAGCGCGCCACGGCCGCAACCTTTTTGAAGTTGTTGGGCGGATCGAACGGGCCATCGACGTGGCTGAGATCGAGCGCCGCCATCAACCGGCTGCCCGCGCCGACCGGTTGGGTCCCGCCGAGGAACAGCTCCTCGTCGCCCAGGGTGCCGACACTGGCGGCGACCTGGTCCGGCACGACATCGGCGATCCGCAGGTGTTCGGAGGCCACGTCCCCAAAGTCGCCGATCGAGGGGTAGTAGGGACCCTTGGTGTACGCCAATCCGTCCAAGACCTGCGGCACGATGAAGTTCAGATCGGAGTAGCCCTGACCATGGGCGTTGGTCGGCCGGTTGATCGGCATATCGTCGATAAAATTGGCGATGTCGGTGCCGTGGTCGAGGTTGAAGCCCCGCAACAGGTACTGGTTCGCCTTGCCCTCGCCGGTGTGAACCGTCACCACCAGGCCGGGCACGGATTCAAGCAACTGACCCACGCGATAGGCCGGCCGTAGCGCGAGTTCCTGCTTGGTCACGAAACCTTGGCTGGCGGTGGTGGCCTTGCCGAGCAGGTCCAGGCGCGAGGCGGTGACGATCACACCCTCGACCGACGTCGCGGGCTTCGCGCTCGCGGTCGGCGACGCGTGGACAACGCCCTGTATGTGCGGTGTGAGCGGCGTAAGCGATTGAGACCGAGCGCCCGTCGCGGCGATCAATGCGACGAACGGCGCCATGACGGCGAAGACGCGGGTCATTCCCGAAGACGACCCGGCATCCCCAGAGCGGCTATTTGATCGGCGTGAAAGGCGCCACGACGCACGTACCCTTGCTCAGCATCGGCTCGGAATACTGTGGGGTGTAGAGGCGGCGGCTGTAGGCGCCCGTGGACCGGTCGACGTCGAAGTTCGCCTCGTTCAGATCGGTCTTGACCGCGATCAGGTGCAGTTCGTCGCCCTCGATCGACGAAACCGGCAGCTTCATGCTGCACCGCGCGTCGCGATAGCACCAACGGCGCGACTTAAGGTCGACGCTGAGGCGCATGGTGATCGGGGTCGTATCGGTGACGTAGGACGGCGACGCAGCCGCATCGATGTGCGTGTTGGTCCCGGTGCAGATCAGATCGAACCGGGACTGGCTGGCGGCCGAGGCGGCGCTGCTCGCAAACATCCCGACGCCCGCGATCACTACGGCCGTGCAACGAAACATCATCTTGAGAGACATTCGGATCGCCTGATTAGTTGCGTCGCGAACGGCTCGACGCCCGAAGCCGAGCAGACGTAAAACCAGCCGCCCGCACCAATTTCAAAAGACAGTAAGACAGCCGGCGCAAGCGCGATCCAGACTCGGCAAATACTCATCGTCGCGAGCCGCGGCCGGGCAGTCACGCACTCCGCGCCGACAGTTTGATCTTACGGTTGGGCAAGGTTCGCTATCCGGCAATATCGTTTTACGATGCTTTCAGACGAGCCGAAGTTTTGGGCGGTCGCGCGGATACTTGATGACCGTCGCCACGCGGCCATTGCAGACCCGTCGGCGGACTTCGGGCGCCCGAGGCTTAGTTTTTCCTCGGTGCGTTCGGCCGGTGGCTATCAGAGCCCGCCTGGCGGCTGCACCGCCTGCCTCATAATCCTGCGGCGCACGTGTCTGTAACCTGCGCCAGCACCGCAAGCACAAGTTCGAACCGTCGACTGAACATCAAACGCCGGCTTCCCTCCTCTAAAGCCACCCACACGGAACGATAAGCGTCGGTCGGCGATTATTGCCACCTGCCATGTCCCTGCTACGCTTCAGTCTCCTGGTTTTCACCTTCGGCTACCTCGCGCTGGCGACGTGCGCCCTGATAGTTTCGGGCTGGAGCTAGGGACGGAGCGCCCCTGACCCGATACCGCGCCAGTCGGCGGCCAGGTAGAGCGCGGCGGCGATGGCGGCCAGGTCGAGGTCGTAGAGGTAGCGGTAGTCGCAGGCGATCGAGATCAGGGCGAAGCTGGCGGTGAAGGCGAAGGCGCTGGCCAGCATGGCGGCCACCGCGATGTCGGCCGGACGGCGGCGGCGCAGCAGCACCAGCAGGACCACGAGGCCGACGACGCCGTAGGCCGCGTGGGAGTAGGCTGGCGTACGGGCGAAGGCCAGGGCGTAGTCGCCGATGGAATCGTCCATCGCGGTCTCGCGGCGCGTCAAACCGGCATCGGCCATTTCTTCCGCGGGACCATCGACGCCGGTGTAGGCCAGCAGGCAACTGTCCGGATCGGGCGTCAGCAGCACCCAGCGCAGGGCGGTGGCGCGGATGCGCAGGTAGAGCAGCGGGTTGCGGACGATCAGATCGCGCCACTGCGCGGCCACCGGGGCGGCGTCCGCGCCGTCGGGATCCATCCGGTCGAGCATCGCCTGGATCGAGTCGACGCGGGCCGGCGAATAGAGGCGGACGCCCTGGGTTCTGATCCGGGCCTCCAGCGTGGGATCGCGCGCGCGGAGCACGCCGAGGTCGGTACGGGGGTCGCGCGCCGCGGCGGCGACGAGATCGTAGGTCTGCAGCGCGGTCCAGGCTTGGGCGGTCGCACCCGCATCGTCGAGACGGGTCGCCAGCGCGGCCGAAGCGGCGAGGAACAGGGCCGCGCCGCCGGCCAGGAATCCGAGGCCATACGTGAAGCTGCGGCGCAGCCGCTTGTCCTCGCCCGCCCGCGCCGCGATCCAGCCCACCGCCGCCGCGCCGATCGGCAGCACGACCGCGCCGTTCTGACGGCCGAGCGCGGCCAATGTCAGCCAGAGCAGGCCGGCCGCCAGCCAGATCGCGCGGGGGATCGGCTTCGCCCACCAACGCGCGGCCCACGCCAGCGAGGCGAAACCCGCGGCCGAGGCGCCGGCGAACAGCACGTCCTTCCAGACGATGGCGGGGTAGAGGAACAGTTGCGGCAGGAAGATGCACAGCGCAGCCAGTGGCGCGACGAGCCACGAGACGCGGCGCGCAAGCCCCACCAGGCCGAGCAGGCTGCCGTAGATGAGCAGCGTATCGAACGCGACGAACAGGGCGGCGCCCGGGCGGATCCAGTCGGCCAGGCCGAGCAGCCATGACATCACGATCGGATGCTCGCCGCTGTAGACCTGGTCGCGCCCTTCGGCGAGTTGCACCACCGAGTCGTAAGAGAGGTGACCGGGGAAGTTCAGCCACAACGAGACAGCCGCGCCGGCGACGATGATGGCCGCCGCGACCAGGCCGGGCGCCGCGCGGAGCCGGTCGGGCAGACGGCGGCCCCGGGACGAGCCCAGCCCTCCGGACCGCACTGAACCGCTCGGCTCTCGGTCTTGCCTCACTGTAGCGCCCAGGCGCCGCCCTCCTCATCGCCGCCGCCCTTGCCAGTCCGGCGCTGGCCGATGGTCGTCATCGGAATCCGCAGCATCATCACACGGTGTGTCGCCACGTCCACAACCACCATGAGATCCACAGCCTGGCGTACGGCCTCAGAAAGGCCTCGCTTGCTTAGGAATCTTGCCCTGTCGCGGCATTTTCCGCCGCGACAGCTTCGCCGCTCGCCGAGGGACGCGGAAGGATCGATCAGAATGCGCAAGCTTATGCTCGCGGCGAGCGTCATCGCCGGCCTCGGGACCATGAGCGCGGCGAATGTCGCCGGCGCCCAGCCCTACCATCACCACTATCGGCACTACTATCGCAACTGCCGCTACCAGAAGCAACGGTCCGGGGCGATCGGCGCCGTGGCCGGAGCGATCGGCGGCGGCATCATCGGCAGCGCCCTCACCCACGGCAACGGCGGCGCGGCTCTGCTCGGCGCCGGCGCCGGCGCCTTGACCGGCCATGCCCTCGCCCGCGGCAGCACGCACTGCTGAGGCGCTTGGGGTGACGACCGCCGGCGCCTACCCCATCGTCACGAACATCAGCACGGCCGCCACGCCCATGACGGCCGTCGCGATCCAGCCGCCGATGCGCTGCCATGGCGTGGCGACGAAGATGCCCATCAGCGACTTTCGGCTCGCCAGCAGCATGATGATCGCCATCAGCGGGACGGCCACCACGCCGTTGACCACCGCGCTCCAGAACAGCGCCTTGATCGGGTCGAGCGGCGAGTAGCTGACCGCGACGCCGCCCAGCACCGAGACGCCGATGACGATGTAAAAGCCCTTCGCCTCGCTGAACTTCAGCTCCAGGCCCTCGCGCCAGCCCATCGCCTCGCTGAGCGCATAGGCGGCCGATCCGGCCAGCGTCGGGATGGCGAGAAATCCGGTGCCGATGATGCCGAGGGCGAACAGCGTGGACGCCAGGTCGCCGGCGATCGGCTTCAGCGCCAGCGCCGCCTGCGAGGCGGTCTGGATATTGGTCACGCCATGCGCGTTGAGCGTCACCGCCGTCGCCAGGATGACGAAGAAGGCGATCACGTTGGAGTAGGCCATGCCGATGTAGGTGTCCCAGCCGAT
>Ga0302314_10006985_pt1 | contig 20362 bp, 17 predicted proteins | sample III_Palsa_N2_3_FD_200533 | JGI IMG/M metagenome (GOLD analysis project Ga0302314, IMG submission 200533) | Peat permafrost microbial communities from Stordalen Mire near Abisko, Sweden - III_Palsa_N2_3 | ecosystem: Environmental > Terrestrial > Soil > Palsa > Peat permafrost | place: Sweden... | reverse complement strand
TGGTGGCGGCCGCCCTGCATCGGGGTTTGTCTCGTCAGGGCTTCACCAGGGCGATCTGCAGCACGTCGATGCCGCCGGAGCGGAAACCGGCCTCGCAATAGCTTAGGTAATAGTTCCACAGCCGCCGGAAGCGCTCGTCGAAGCCCATCTGGGCGATCTCGGGCCAGGCGCCGTCGAAGCGCTGGCGCCAGGTGGCGAGCGTGCGGGCATAGTCGCGGGCGAAGCCGGCATCGTCGGACCAGGTGAGCCCGGTGGTCGACGCGAGCGTCTTCAGCTTGCCCGGGGACGGCAGCATGCCGCCCGGGAACACATGGCGTTGAATGAAATCGGCGCTCTTGCGATATTGCTCGAAGAACCGGTCGGCGATGGTGATGGCCTGGACCGCGGCGATGCCGCCCGGCTTCAGGCGCGCGTTCAGCGTCTGGAAATAGGCCGGCCAATATTGCTCGCCCACCGCCTCGATCATCTCGATCGAGGTGATGCGGTCGTAGGTGCCCTCGACATCGCGATAATCGATCAGCTTAAGCTCGACCAAGTGGCTGAGGCCGGCGCGCTCGATCCGCGCCTTGGCGAATTCCAGCTGGGAGGGCGAGATGGTGATGCCGGTGACGCGGCAGCCGATGCGGCTCGCGGCGAATTCGGCGAAACCGCCCCAGCCGCAACCGATCTCCAGCACGTGATGCTCGGGCCTGAGGTCCAGCAGCTTGGTGATCCTGCGGTATTTGGCGTCCTGGGCCGCTTCCAGATCGGTATCCTCGGTCGCATAGATGCCGGAGGAATAGGTCATGCTCGGGTCAAGCCAGCGCTGGTAGAAGCTGTTGCCCAGGTCGTAATGCTGCTCGATGTTGCGGCGCGACCCGGTCTTGGTATTGGCCTTCATCGCATGCAGCACGCGGTTGACGAACCGGGCGATCAGGCCGCCCTGCAACTGCTTGTGCGACAGCACGTCCTCGGCCAGCGCCGCCAGTTCCAGGAGGGCGGTCAGATCCGACGTCTCCCAATCGCCGTCCATGAACGCCTCGGCCATAGCGACGCCACCGCCCATCAGAAAGCGGCGGGCGGCACTGGCGCGATGGAAAATCATATCGGCAGCTGGGCCGGGCTGGGGGCCTTGAAAACGGTAGCGACGGCCGTCCGGGGCTTGAATGACGATGCTGCCCAGCGGCAAGCCGTCCGCCATGCGAATGAGCACGCGCAGACCATAGTTCAGGCCGGCGCGGGTCGGGTTGGTCGGGTCTGCTGCGCTCATCTTGTGCCTCATCGTCCGGTCGTCGCGTCGCTTGCCGGGACCAGGCCCGGCCCGTAGGTAATTTCGACCGGTGGTGGGGCCGGCCGGGTCTGGAATTTGGCGCCCTTGCGCCACAGTTTCAGCGCTTCCCAATGGATCGCCGCCATCACTTTGAACGTCATCAGTGGATGCGCCAAGAGCGCGCGTAGCAGGGTACGGTCGTCGAACGGCGCGGCCGTGCCGCTCAGGATCGCATGCAGGGTCTGGCCGTCGCGGGCGCGCTGGCGGATCGCGATCATCAGCTTGTCGTCCGGCGCCTGGACCCGGAAACGATAGTCGCCTTCCAGCTCGATGAAGGGCGAGACGTAGAAGCGCTTGGCGCAGCCCTGCTCGATCACGCCGGCAGCGCTGGGATTGACCGGCTCCAGATAGCAATGGCGCTCGCCGAACGTGTTGCTGACCTCGTAGAGGATGGCCGCGAGCCTGCCGTCCGGGGCCTCGCAGAAGAACACGCTGAGCGGGTTGAAGACATAGCCCCAGAGCCGGGGAAAGCACAGCAGGCGGATACGGCCGCCGCGGAGATGACCCAGGCCGGCCGCGGCCAGATGCCGCTCGACCCAAGGCCGGAGCGGCGAGCCGTCGCGTGCGCCATGGTCGCGGTCCTGGAACGAGAAGATGTTGGCGCGATTGTAGGAAAACAGCTTCAGGCGCCTCCCGAGCCTCTCCAGCCGGTCGAGGTCGAACAGGACCGAGAACACCCGATAGGTGAAGCGATGCCGGACCGCGCCCAGGCGCCGGTGCATCACCTCTCCGAAATAGACGACCCCGTCGGTCATGCCTCCTGCCACCATCGTTCAAGCGGCGTCTTCGAGCGCCGTCCGGGCCGGTTCGCCGGTCAACGGCCAGACCGCGTCTGCGGCGAAGGCCGGTGCCGTCTGCCAGGGCGGTTCGACGCCCAGCCCGCGCGCCACGGCCAGACCCGCGGAAAAGCCGTCCTCGTGGAAGCCCCAGCCGCAATAGCTGCCGCAGAACCACACGCCGCCATCGCCCTGCAGCCCGGGCAATTGCCGCTGGGCCGCCATGGTGCGCTGGTCGAACACCGGATGATCATAGAGGAATTCGCGCTCGACCAGGGCCGGATCGGGCTCGATCAGCGGGTTCAGCGACACGAACAGGTTGGGCGCACCCTCGAGCCCCTGCAGTCGGTTCATCCAATAGGTCACCGAGACCGAGGCGTCCTTCGGATGGTCGCATTTGAGCGCCAGATAGTTCCAGCTCGACCAGACGCGCTTGCGCCGGGGCATCAGCTTCGGGTCGCGATGCAGGATCGCGCGGTTCTGCTGATAGCGGAAACTGCCCAGGATATCGGCTTCGCCCGGCGTGGTGTCGGTCAGCATGCGGGCGGCCTGATCGCCGTGGCAGGCGAGCACGACCTGGTCGAACAGCTCCATATGACCCCGGGCGTCGGTCACCTCGACTCCATGGCCGGTGCGGCGGACGGTCTGGATCGGCGTGTCGAGCCGGACCTTGTCGGCGAAGGAGGCGCTGAGGCGCCGGACATATTCGCGGCTGCCGCCATCGACCGTGCGCCATTCCGGCCGGTCCGACACTTTCAGCAGGCCGTGGTTGTCGCAGAAGCGAACGAAGCTGGTGACCGGAAATTCCAGCATCTGTTCGGCCGGGCAAGACCAGATCGCCGCCGCCATCGGCAGCAGATGCTGGTGGATGAAGCGGCGGCCATAGCGGTTTTCGCGCAAGTACGTGCCGAGCGTCGGGCTGTCTTGCTCGGCGAGCGCCAGCACCGCCGGTGCCTGGCGATAGAAGCGCAGGATTTCCGCGACCATGCCGTAGAAGCCGGGCTTGATCAGATTGCGGCGCTGGGCGAACAGGCCGGCGACCGTGTCGCCGGCATATTCCAGCCGGCCATGGTCGAACGAGACGCCCAGGCTCATCACGCTGGGCTTGGTCGGCACGCGCAGATGATCGAACAGCCGGGTCAGGTTCGGATAGTTCAGTTCGTTATAGACGATGAAGCCGGTATCGACCGGCACGCCGCCGACCTCGACCGTATTGGAATGACCGCCGAGGCGGTCGGCCGCCTCGAAGACCGTAATGTCGTGCTGCTGGTTCAGCAACCAGGCGCATCCCAGGCCGGAAATGCCGGCACCGACGATCGCGATCTTCATGGGGTCGGCCGTCCAATCGAAAGGAAACGAGGGAAAGGTGCTGTCATGGATCTGTTCCGTTCAGGCTTGCGAAGGCGGAGAGCGCGCGATCGCGTCCCGTCTTCAGGTCGATCATCGGAGATGGATACGTCCCAGCATTACCTTTGGATGTAGCGGGAGATGGTAAATCTTCGGTTGTCCATGGTTCATGAATGATGGTGCGATCGAGCTTGCCTAATTCCGGCACCCAATGGCGGACATAATTACCGTCCGGATCGAATTTTTTGCCCTGAAGCACCGGATTGAAGATGCGGAAATAGGGCGAGGCATCGGCGCCCGAGCCCGCGACCCATTGCCAGCTGGCGGCATTGCTCGCCGGATCGGCATCGATCAACGTGTCCCAGAACCAGCGCTCGCCGTCCTGCCAGGGCTGCAGCAGATGCTTGATCAGGAAACTGGCGACGATCATGCGCACCCGATTATGCATCCAGCCGGTCGCCCACAGCTGCCGCATGCCGGCATCGACGATCGGGTAGCCGGTCATGCCGCGCTGCCAGCGGCCGAGCGCCTCGGCGTCGGGCTGCCAGGGAAATCCGGCGAATTGCCGCTTCAAAGGGGCGCGCGCGATCTCCGGGTGGCTATAGAGCAGGCTGTAGGAAAACTCGCGCCAGCCAAGCTCGGACAGGAAGCTTTCGGCATCGCTGTCGGGCGGGCGCCGGGCCGTCGCCAGATGGTGCCGCAGCGCGTGCCAGACCTGGCGTGGCGAAATCTCGCCGAAGCGTAGATGCGGCGACAGGCCCGACGTGCCGTCCCGGTCGGGCAGATCGCGCGCGGCCTTGTAGCCCTGCAGCCGGTCCGCCAGGAACTGCTCCAGCCGTGCCGAGGCGCCGGCCTCACCGGGTCGCCACAGGGGCGTGAAGCCGGCGGCCCAGTCGGGCCTGGTCGGCAACAGCGCCCAATCGTCGAGATCGTCGCTCGCCGGCAGCGGCCTGGGTGCCGGAATCTGCGCGGGGGCCGGCAGCGGTGCCGCGGGTTCCGGTGCCGCGCGGCAGGCGCGCCAATATTGGGTGAAGACCTGATAAGGCCGGCCGCTCTGGTTCTGGATCGTCCAGGGTTCGAACAACAGGCTGGTGTTGAAGCTCTTGGCCGCGATGCCGGCATCGCCCAGCCGCTGCTTCAGTGCCGTGTCCTGGGCGATCTCGGTCGCAGCATAGCGCCGGCCCCAATAGACCGCCTCGGCCTTCAGCTCCTGCGCCAGCGCCTCGATCACCCGGGCAGGCTCGCGGCCGCGCCGCAGGATCAGGGTGCCGCCCCGGCGCTTCAGGTCGCGGGCGAAGGTGGCGAGACTATGATGCAGCCACCAGCGGCTGGCCCCGCCCGGTGCCAGCGGATGATCGCCGTCGTCCAGCACATAGACCGGCAGGACGGGATGTCCCGTCTCGACCGCCGCCGCCAGCGCCGGCTGGTCGGCCAGGCGCAGATCCTGGCGCAACCAGACGATGACGGGCGGCTTCGGGGCGGTTTCGGTCATGGCTGCAGCGAGATAGCGCCGGCACCCGGGTCGGCAAGGGGATGGCTCAGATGCCCAGGACGAAAATCCAGATGGTCACGACCAGGCCCAGGCTCCAGACGATCGAGCGCATCGTCGCCAGATTGGCGATGTAGAGGGCGGTATAGACGATGCGCAGCGCCACGAAGATGGCGGCGAGCTCGTCGATGCGTTCCTGCGGCGCCCCGGTCATCTCGGCCACGAAGATCGCGGCCAGAAACATCGGGAAGGCCTCGAAATGGTTGCGATGGGCCCAGTCGCCGCGCTGCTGCCAGCCGCTCAATTGTTCCATCCAGGCCCGCGGCTTGTGATTGTCGAAGCGGCCGCCGCCGGCGCGCTTGACGAAGATGATGGTGAAATACGGCAGCATCGCTGCCGCCAGCAGCATCCAATAGGCAAAATGCATGGTCGTTCTCTCTATAGGCCGCCGCCCAGGTTGAAGCGGACGGCAGGATGGAACAGGCGGGGCAGGGACAGGGTCGCGTCGCGGGCCTGGCGCATGGCGACGAAGCTCGCTTCGTCGATGCCGTCGCGCACTTGGGTATTGGCCGCGCGCTCGTCGGCGATCGAGGTCATCCAGTCGGCATGCCGGGTCGCCGGCGGATAGTCATGGCCGACGAACAGGCGGTTCCGTTCCGGCAGGTTCAGGATGCGCCGGATCGAGCGATAGAGTGTCGCCGCGTCGCCGCCGGGAAAATCGGCGCGCGCCGTGCCGCAATCGGGCATGAACAGCGTGTCGCCCAGGAACACGGCATCGCCGATCAGATAGCTGAGGCAGGCCGGCGTATGGCCGGGGGTGGCGAGCGCCACCGCCAGCAGCGTTCCGATCCGGAACGACTCCTCGGGCTGGAACAGATGATCGAGGCCGTCGAGACTGTCCGGCGGCAGCATGAACTCGTCGCGAAACGCCGCATGGACCTGGCGCACGCCGGCACCCATGGCGCGCGTGCCGCCCAGCCGCTGCTTCAGATAGGCCCCGGCCGACAGGTGGTCGGCATGGACATGGGTTTCCAGCAGCCATTGCACGGTGAAATGCCGGTGCTGGACGATATCGACGATGCGGTCGGCCGTGACGGTGCCCGTGGCGCCGGTCGCCGGATCGTAATCCAGCACGGGATCGATGATCGCCGCCATGCCCGTCTCGGGATCGGCGACCAGATAGGAGACGGTCTTGGTCGTCTCGTCGAAGAAGCCGGTGACGTCCGGGGTCATCGAACACGCTCCTCCTGGATTAACCGAGCGGCAGATCCTGCTGTCGGGGGGCGCCTTTTGGGAACGGTACCATGGTCAACCGCGTCTTGCCCGCGAGATAGGCATCGAATCCACGCGGAAACAGACCGGAAATCGCCGGATCGCGCACGTCGAGCCCGCCGGTATAGCTGCCGAAGGCCGGCAGAATCACTCGGGTTTCATCGGCGACGAAACAGCGGCAGGTCAGCCGGCGGCCATGGATCGATATACCTGCCTTGGGATGGAAATGGCCGCTCAATTCGCCGGGGTCGGTACCCGGCAGGGCCTCATGGCGCAGGATCAGGGGGCCGAGTGCCAGCGCGTCGGCGACGACTCGGCCGCCGAGAGCGGGTCCCGGCGCCGGATCGTGATTGCCGGCGACCCAGACCCAGTCCTGGCGCGCGACCAGGCCGGCCAAGGTCGCGCCGTCGTCAGCGCGCAGATGATCGGCGCCCTGGGTGTCGTGGAAACTGTCGCCCAGCGCCACGACCGAGACCGGATCGAGCCGCTGGATCACCGCACCCAGGGCGGCGAGCGTCGCCCGCGTGTCGTAGGGCGGCAGCAACGCGCCACGCCGGGCAAAGGCCGCCCCCTTTTCGAAATGCAGATCGGCGACGATCAGCGTGCGCGCGTCCGGCCACCAGATCGCGCCGCTCGGGTCGGCGATCAGGACGGTTCCGACGAGATTGAGCGCGATCGGCTTCATGGGCGGATTGGGCGGCTGATGGGTCACCCCATGGTGTTAGGACATCGGCGGCCCGGACGCCAGCGCGGGATCTCGAATCTTCTTGCTGTCGCAGATCGCAATCCACTCTCTTTAAAGTAGATTCTATGCCGCGTTTCCCCGTATCAAGGCAGGAATGACCCTTCGTTTCAGGTGACGCCCGCGATGCTCTTCCGTTCCGCTGTGGCCGCCGCCGGTCTCGCCTTGCTGCCGGTCACGGCCGTGCCTGCTGTCGCGGCCGAAGACACGCTGACCATCGGCATCGCGCAATTCCCGTCCAGCCTGCATCCGGACATCGATTCCGAAGCCGTGAAGCGCTATGTCGATGGCTTCGTGCTGCGGCCGATCACGGCGTTCGACAAGGATTGGCAGAATACGTGCCTGCTGTGCACCGAGCTGCCGACGATCGAGAACGGTCTCGCCCGGATCGAAACGCTGCCCGACGGGACCCAGGGCATGGCGGTCACGATCAAGCTGAAGCCGGATCTGAAATGGTCTGACGGCGTCGCCGTGACCGCGAAAGACATTGCCTTCACCTGGAAGGTCGGCAAGGACCCGAGTTCGGGCTTCTCGAACGTCAATCTCTGGACCCGCGCCACCAGCGTCGATGTGGTCGATGCCCATACTGCGGTGATGCATCTGGGCAGGGTCATGCCGTCCTACAATCAATGGGACGAGATCCTGCCGGAGCATGTCGAAGGCCCGATCTTCGCCAAGGCGACCGGTGCCGGCGATTATCTGCGCGCGACGCTTTATAATCGCGCGCCGACCTCGGCCGGCCTGTTCGACGGCCCCTACAAGATCACGGAGTACCAATCCGGTACGCAGATCGTGCTGGAGCCGAACCCCTATTGGCCGGGCACCAGGCCGGGCTTCAAGCGCATCATCCTCAGGCATATCGAAAATACCCTGGCGCTGCAGGCCAACCTGCTGGCGGGCGACGTCGATATGGTCGCGGGCGAGGGCATCGGCCTCACCATCGATCAGGTGCTGGAACTGCGCCGCCAGCATCCGGACCAGTTCACCTATATCTTCAAGCCGAGCTTGAGCTACGAGCATATCGTGCTGCAGAAGGACAATCCGCTGTTCAAGGACATCCGGGTCCGCCGCGCCCTGATCTATGCGCTCGACCGCAAGACGCTGACCGACAAGCTGTTCCAGGGCCTGCAGCCGGTCGCGGCGACCTGGGTCAATCCGCTGAGCCCGAACTATGATCCGGACACGGTGCCCTATCCATATGATCTGGCCAAGGCCAGGAGCCTGATGGCCGAGGCCGGCTGGAAGCCCGGTGCGGACGGCATCTGCCGCAACGACGCCGGCGACCGCTTCTCGTTCGAGCTGTCGACCACAGCCGGCAATCGCCTGCGCGAGCTGCAGGAACAGGTGCTGCAGAGCCAATGGAAGGCCGCCTGCATTGAGGCGACGATCAAGAACGAACCGCCGCGGACGCTGGTCGGCGAGACCCTGAAAAAGCGACTGTTCCCGGGCATGGTCATGGCGGCCTTTTCCAGCAGCGTGACCTCATCGCCGCTGGCGACGCTCGGCACCAGCCAGATCCCGACCGCCGAGAACAACTACGGCGGCGGCAACTTCATGGCTTTCTCGAACCTGGACATGGATGCGGCGATCCAGCGGATCGATACCGAACTGGATCGGAGCAAGCAAAAGGCCGACTGGGCGATCGCCCAGCGGATCTATGCCGACCAGGTCCCGGCCGTGCCGCTGTTCTTCCGGTCCGAGATCCATGTCGTGCCGAACTGGCTGCGCGGCTATCAGCCGACCGGCCATGGCGACTATGCCTGCCTCTGGGCGGAAAACTGGCACGCGGAATAGAGACCGGGCTATTTCCTCGGTGTGACCACGGCGCCGGACTGCCGGGCCTGATCGTCGGGCATCGTGCCCGGCGACTTCGCCTCCAGCACCGGGGCGATCGAGCGCTGGCAATCCAGCACGGCTACGGCGGCCAGCAATTGCGGATCGCCCGGCCGGGTAGCCGCGACACGGCCGGCTGCGAGGCAGTCGGCCGAGGCCGGCGGTGGGTTTTGGGCGACGGTCTCGATTTGGGCCGGCGGCTTCAGTGCGCCGGGCAATTTCTCCTCGTGACCGGCATAGGTTTCCTCGAGGCCGGCGACCGTCAGGTCGGGAACCAGGCCGCTGTCCTGCAGCCAGGCGCCGGACGGGCGCCGCAGGAACCAGCCGGTCGCGACCAGGGTCCGACCATCGGGCAGGGCCTGATGGCCCTGCGAGATGCCCTTGCCGAAGCTGCGCGTGCCGATCAGCGTGGCGCGGCCATGATCGCGCAGTGCGGCGGCCAGCACTTCCGAGGCCGAGGCCGTGTCGCTGTTCATCAGCACCACGACCGGGATCGAGGCGGGCAGCGCTTCGGGCGGTCGGACCACATGCAGCTCGTCCGGGTGGCCGACGCTCCAGAAGGTGGCGAGCCAGGCACCGTCGGGCAGCAGCATGCCGCCGGCGTCCTCGGCTTCCGAAATCAGGCCACCGAGGTTGCCGCGCAGGTCGAGCACCAGTCCGCGCGGTGCCCGCTCGGCCGCGAACAGCTGGGCGGCCTTGTGGCGCAGTTCCTGGCCGGCATCGCGGGTGAAGCTGTTGAGCCGAAGCACCGCGACATCGCCGACGATGCGGGCTTCGACGCGGGGAATATCGACCACGCCGCGGGCGGCGGCCAGATGCAGGCGCTTGTTCTGCCGCTCGACATCCAGCTTGGCCGACGCGGTCTGATCGCCGCGCGACAGTTTGGTGAAATCATGGTTGCTGATGCCGGCGGTCTTGGCACCGTCAATCGCAGTGATGACGTCGCCGATCGCCAGGCCGGCCTGGGCGGCCGGGCCATCGGGATAGAGGCGGGTGACCTGATAGCCATCGGTGACGGGACGGACTTGGAAGCCCAGACCCTTATAGTGCTCGGCCGGGTCGGCGAGCTTGTCCCACATCGCCTCGCCGCCCGGCGGCTCCATCTTGGAATGCGGGTCGAGCGCGCTGGTCATCGCCTCGATCGCCGCGTCCGACAGCTTGTCGGCATCGGCGCCGGGCGCCGCTTCGAGCGTGCGCAGATGATCCAGCATCGCGGTTTCGACCGGTTCGCTCGATTTCAGCGACGGGCGCTGCGACCAGTCGGGCCGGGGCGCCGATCCGGGCTTCACGTCGGGCGAACGCTGCTGGGCGGCGGCATCCATGCCCTCGCTTGCGGCGGCGGCCAGCGCCGCCGTGTCGACCGGGACGACATAGCCGCCCAGGGTCAGACGCCAGGCGGCATCGAGTCTCGCTTCCGCGCCGGTCAGCGTCGGCGCGGGGATTTGCGGCGTGATATCGGCACATCCGGCCAAGGTACCGACGGCGAGAATTACTGCCCCAAGGTGCAATCGCGAACGTGACATCGTGACGGCCGGCTCCTGACCTTTTAGCGCTGCGGTAGGGAGGATGGTCGGTCACAGAAGTAAACAGGATATTCACGGGGGAACCTAATGCAGGTTCATGCGTTCACTTGTCACGCCCGGGTCCGGCCTGACCCAGCCGGCCGAGGCCGGCGAGCAGCGATCCGATGCCGACGCTACGCAGCGGCAGGTAGGGCTTACCCGCCTGACGACAAAGGCGTTTCACCGATGCCGCGGCGTCGTGGCTGACGCAGTCGACCGGGAAACAGGCAACGTCGGCGCGACTGATCAGGCCCGCCAATAATCCGGCCCGATCTTCGATGCCGCCATCATGATGCAACAGCAGGATTGCGCTGCGTTCGGCGAACGCTCGTAGTCGTTGCAGCTCGCCGGGCCTGCCGCCGACATAAAGCAGACTTTTGACGCCCGGTGGCAAGCGACTCGGGTCCGGCCCGGGTATCGCGTCGGGCGAGACCTCCGCCTCGATCGCCGTCAACTCCTCGGCCAGTGCCCGGGCCTGAGCCTCGGCCTGATGCCGGGCGGCTTCGCTGCCGGCCAGGTCGCGTTGGGACCTTTCGGACCGTTGTTCGGCGCGCAGGCGTCGGGCGGCCTCGTTGCGCAGCCGGGCGTCCATTTCGCCGACCAGCCGGCGCAAGGCCGCGATCTCGTCGTCGGCCGGTGCCGCCGTCGCCTGATCGTTGGCGCGGGCGAGGGCGGCGGCCAGCGCCGCATCGAGCTGGCGGATGGTGGCGTCGGATGCCTGGATATGCGCCTGGCTCTTCTCCAGCTTGCGCTCGAGCTCGCCATTGTTCTTTTCCAGCTGGGTCAGGCGGCGGATGTCGGCGCGATTGGCGGCGCCGACCAGGTGCGACAGCATATGCACGTCGGCGAAGGCTTGGCGGACCAGCTTGTCGGTCGCGGCCGGGTGGCTGAGCGTCGCCCAATAGGCGCCGGGGATTTCGCCGGCACGCTTCGCCTCGTCCCACAGGCTGGCGACGGCCTCGGCGCTCTTGGCCTGGGTGAAGCGGGCAAGCGCGGCGTGATGGCGCTTGTCCAAGGCCTTCTGCAGCAGCTTGCCGCCGTCGTCGTGCCGGCCAGCCAGGCGCACGCCCTCGCCATGGACCTCATGCTCGTCCAGCTCGGCCACGTCGCGGCCGGTCATGCGTCCGACGATTTGCCGCAGCTCGCGCGTGGCGAGGCAGGTCCCGATGATCGAGCAATGCAGGCTGGGCGACAGTTCCCAGATCCGGCTGCGCCGCTTGGCCGGTGCCGCCAGCATCGCCGCCAATTCATCGTCGCTCACGGCGGAGACGGCAGGCGCATCGCCAAGGCGGCCCAGGGCCGGCGGACGATGCAGCGGCGATCTGAGCAGTGAAATCACGGTCCTGTCTCCATCTATCCAGATCGCTATATTCTGATAAATATAGCGATCTGGATAGAGGCAAGCCGTGAGATCTGCCGATCGTCACTCATCGGAAGCAATTGCCATGAAGCTCAGTGCGCGCAATCAGCTCAAAGGCAAGGCCGTCGCCGTGACCAAGGGCCAGACCACGGCCCATGTCCGCATCGATATCGGCGGCGGCGTGATCGTCACCTCGCCGATCACCAACGAGGCGGTCGACGATCTGGCGCTCAAGGTCGGCGACGAGGCCGCGGCCGTGATCAAGGCCTCCGACGTCATGATCGGCAAATAGCATGCACGTCCGGCTTTTGGCGGCGCTCGCCGTCGTCTGGTTCCTGGGCGGTGCCTCGCTCGCCGCGGCCCAGGTCGCCGTCACCGGTGCGGTGTCAAAGCCGCTGACGCTGACGGTGGCCGAGCTTGCGGCCGAATCGCAGGTGACGATCCATTCGTCCTTCAACACCAGCCATGGTCCCGAGAGCGCCGACTACGCCGGCGTGCCGCTGTGGTCGGTGCTGCAGAAGGCCGGCGTCGTCGACGGCACGGCCAAGGGCGGCCATCTGCGCCACGGCATCCTGGTGACGGCGGCCGACGGCTATGGCGTGCTGCTGTCGATCGGCGAGCTCGATCCGGACTTTGCCAACAATGGCGCGATCCTGGCGATCCGCAAGGATGGCCAGCCGCTGGAAGAAGGCGTGCGTCTGGTCGTGCCCGGCGACAAGAAGGGCGGACGCAGTGTGCGCCACGTGACCGGCATCGAGGTGCAGTAGCCCCGCCGGTCACTTCCCCGCGCGCTTGCGCTTCAGCGGCGGGGCCGTTTCCGCGGTCGGTGTGTCGGGTGCCGTCCGGACGCGCTCTTCCAGGAAATTCTCCAGTGCCGCGATATAGCAGCGGTCGCGGAACACGCGTTCCTTGTTGGCCGCGACCTTGGCGCGGATCGCGCGGCGCGCCGCAGGGTCCTGCGCCAGGCGCACCGCCTTGGCCACATACTCGTCGACCGAATGGGCGATGGTCTCGGTCAGGTCCATGCGCCGCAGGATCGCAGCCGTATGCCGGCCGCGCATCAGCCCGCCCTCCAGGGTCACGATCGCCGGGTTCTGGGTCAGGCAGTCGAGCGTCGATTTGCCGCCCGACCAGCCGATCGTATCCAGCAGCACGTCCGCCTGTCCGACCGCGGCCAGAAAGCGGTCCTGGTCCATCGGCGCCAGGAAAACGCAATAATCCTCGGCCTTCAGCCCGACCATGGCGAAGGCCCGGTCCAGCCGGGTCCTGAGCACGTCGGTGACCGCGCGGCTCTTGGCGAATTCGATGAAGACGAACTGGCAATCGCCGACCTTGAGCGCGATGGTCGGGAAGGTCAGGTCGAACTGCGGGTGGTATTTATAGATCGCCTGGCCCGACCAATAGACCGTGGCGCCCGCCCGCAGTCCTAGCTCGGCGCGGCCGACCTCGGGCAGGGGGTGCGCATAGGGCTCGTAATAGGTCGACAGGTTCGGCAGCAGCACCAGCTTTTCGCTGTAGTGCGAACTGCTGTTGGCCGGCTCCATCAGCGCGTTGCTGAAGAACACGTCGATGGTGGCGAAGCCGGTCGTCTCCGGATGACCCCAGCTGACGCATTGCAACGGGGCGAGCCGCATCGCGCCCAGGCGCGCCGACATCGGGTCCATGCCGATTTCCGGATAGAGCAGCACGTCGGGCTGGTCGGCGAGGATGATCTGGCGCCAGTCGTCGGTCGGCCGTCCGCCGCTGGTGAACTTGCAGCAAAGCTCCGCCGCGAGCACGGTCTGAGCATCCTCGGTCATGCCGGTGTGATAGCCGTAGATCTCGAACCGGCTGCGGTCGAACTGCTTCAGCCAGCCCTCGATGAACAGCTTCCACACCGTATGATCCTGGAAAAAGCCGCTGACGATGCCGACCCGGATCTTGCGCCGGCCGGCCGGCGGCCGCTGCATCGAGGACAGCGGATAGCGCGCGGCCATGATGCTGCAGATCAGCTCGCCGTAGAGCTCCTGCAGTGCGCGATCGTTGAAGCCCTGATAGGCCAGCAGGAACGGCTGGCTCGACCCGGCACCATCGGCCAGCCGTTCCAGCGAAATGCCGGTTCCGGCCTCGAGCTTGAGCCGCTTCAGCGCCTGCAGATAGAGCGTGCGCCGGCTGAAGATCTCCAGCTCGTCTCGATAGATCAGCGGCAGCTGGGCCATGCACAGCGCCACCCGGGCGGCGCCATAGTCCGCATCGATCTCCAGCGCGCGCTCGTAGCAGCCGGCGGCCTCGTCGAGCCGGCCGTCGACCTGGCACAGGCAGCCGAGATTGTAATGGGCGGCGGCATAGTTCGGCAGCTGCACCAAAGCCTGGCGATAGCAACGCTCGGCCCGGTCGGGGAAACCCAGCTCCTGCAGCACGGTGCCGAGGTTGTTCAGCGTCTCCGGATGCTCGGGCCTGAGTGCCAGCGCGTGGCGGTAGACCGCCTCGGCATCGTTCCAGCGCCTGAGGAAGATCAGCAGGTTGCCCAGGTTGTAATAGGCCTCGGCATAGGCGGGATTGCACTCGATGCTGGCGCGGTAGCAGGCCTCGGCCTCTTTGCTGTTGCCGAGATCGGCCAGCGCATTGGCCAGATTATAGAGGATCTCGGCCGAGCCGGGGGCATGGCGCAGCGCTAGGCGATAGGAGGCGACGGCGCCCGGCGCGTCGCCCAGCTCGCGCAGCGCCGTGCCGAGGTTGCTGGCGATCTCGGCACTTTCCGGACGCAGCGCCAGCGCGCGGCGATAGTCGGCGACGGCGGCGGACAGATCGCCCTGGTCGTGGCGCAGATTGCCCAGGTTGTTGTGATAGGGGGCGGCATGGGGATCGATCTCGATCGCCCGGCCGATCAGCCGCAGCGCCTCGTTCAGCCGGCCGTCGCGATGCGCGATCAGCCCCAAGAGATGCAGGCTGTCGGCATGGTCGCCGTCGATTTCCAGAATCCCGCGATAGAAGCAATCGGCCTCGCCGGTCCGCCCGGACTGGTGATGCAGGATCGCGATTTCGAAGACGGCGTCGAGGGTGGGAGCGCTCGGCGATTTGAGAAGACGGCTGTCGTCCATGGGCGGACCCTCCTGGGACAAGGGGATTGACCCGTGTCCCAGGAGCAATTCGGCGGCCGCAGTGCCGCGCGCGTGTTCTCAATTGGTTAAAAGAAAAATAAGCCGGCAGAAGCAGTACCCGGCAAAATTTGCCGGGTCGCTTCTGCCGGGTACCGAGCTTCCGGGCTACTTGAGGTGCTTCTCCGCCCAGCCGGCCAGATAGCTGGCGATGTCGATATTGTTCTTTTCCAGCATCATCATATGGCCGTTGCCGTGGATGCCGTGGTTCTCCAGCCGCTGATAGTCGACCGTGGCACCGGCCTGGGTCAGGAACTTCGCCGTGCAATGGTCGTAGACCGCGTGATAGGAGCTCTCGCCCGAGATGATCAGGATCGGGATGCCGGCCAGGTTTTTGAGCTTGTGCACCGGTGCCTTCTGCATCCAGCAGGCCGACAGATCCGGCGCGTCGGGCGTCGCCTGCTGCTCGACGCTGAGCTCGCTCGGATCCTTGATCGGCGGATCGTAGGTGATCGGGATATCGGTCGGCCCCCAGGCCCGGGCCTTGCCGTCGCCCAGCACGGCATCCTGGAACGGCGGGCCCAGCGGTTCGACCGCAAGGATGCCTTTCACCAGCTTCGGCCGAGCGTCGGCCAGCAGCCAGCCGAAGGCGCCCGCCTGGGAATGCGTGACCAGGATCGCCGGCCCGATCCGGTCGAGCAGCGCCGCCCCCGCATCCTGCACCAGCTTCTGGGTCGTGACGTTGCTGGCCAGGAACTCGACCTGGGTCGCATAGAAGGCATCGAACACCGGATCGCCGGCCTTGCCCTTGTTCGGGCCGGTGCCGGGCCATTGGCTGTGCGTCTTCGCCCGCGGCCAGGTGCCGAGCTCCTCCGGATCGGTGAACAGCTTCTGGATCACCGGCGCCGGAAAGGCGGCCATGGCCCCATCGATCGCGGGGTGATAGGCCGAGCGGCCGCGCGCCGGCTGATCGACCAGATAGACGACATAGCCCTGTTCCAGGAAGAACTCGGCCCAGCCCTTGCGGCCGTCGGGCGTGCCCAGCCAATTGAGCGCGGTCTGGGCGGCGCCATGGAAGAACACCAGCGGATAGCGGCGCGTCACCTTCTTGGGACGGAAGACCTCGACATACATCGCGCCGTCCATCACCTCCTTGCCCGGATCGCCCATGTAGTGACCGCCGGCAAAGAAGAACCCTTGGCTTGCCGCCGATGCCAGCATCGGGATCGCCGCGGGCTTGGCCGCGGCGCCGAGGGCCGGTCCGACCGACAGCACCAGTGACAGCCCGACGAGCCCGCCGCAGATCCGCGTCGCCTTGTTCATTTCCATGATCCTCCCATCGTCCCGGCAGTGCGCGACTGCTCTTGAGACCAACTAGATCATGGAATTTCGCGCCGCCGCTACTCCTCGCGCGCCATCGCCTCGGCGATCAGGGTTTCGGCGTCTTCCAGCAGCGCATCTTCGTTGCCGTAGACGGTTTCCTTGCCGATTTCGAGCAGGACCGGTACCGCCAGCGGCGAGATGCGCTCCAGCCGCCGATGGGTGATGTGGCCCTTGATCCGGCCCAGCATCTCGCCCAGGCGCTTGATGTCAGTGAGGCCGGTGGCGGCATCGGCGCGGGTCGCGCGCAGCAGGATATGATCGGGCTGGTGCTTGCGCAGCACGTCATAGATCAGGTCGGTATTGAAGGTGACCTGGCGCCCGGTCTTGTTCAGGCCCGGGATGTTGCGATCGATCAGGCCGGCGATGACGGCGACGTTGCGGAAGGTTCGGCGCAGCATCGAGGATTCGGCCATCCACGCCTCCAGATCGTCGCCCAGCATGTCCTCGTCGAACAGCTCGTCGAGGGCCTGCGTGCCGACCGGCTCGACGCTCCAGACCGCCAGGACATAGTCGCTGGCGACGAAGCCCAACGGACGCAAGCCCGCGCGCTCCATGCGCTTGGTCAGCAGCATGCCCAGCGTCTGATGCGCGTTGCGGCCCTCGAAGCAATAGGCGACCAGGAACCAGCGGGGACCGCGCGGGAACGTCTCGATCAGCAGCCCGCCTTTCGGCGGCATCTGGCTGCGCCAGCGCTGCAGCTCCAGCCATTCCCTGACATCGGGGGGCAGGTTTTGCCATTGGGCGGGATCGGCGATGATGGCGCGCACCCGGTCGGCCAGGTATGTGGACAGCGGCAGCTTGCCGCCGGCGTAGGCCGGGATCTTCGGATCGCCGCCGCCGGTCGCCCGCTGGGCGATCACGACCATGTCGCGGATCTCGATGAAGCGCAGCAACTGGCCGGCGAACAGGAACGTATCGCCCAGGCGCAGCTGCTGGGCGAAATATTCCTCGACCTCGCCCAGCGACGCTCCGCCGCCCAGTCGCACCTTCAGCACCGTCGCCTCGACGATGGTGCCGATGTTCATGCGATAGCGGCGCGCGACCGGGTCGCCCGCGACCTGATAGCGGCCCAAGGAATCCTGGAACAGCTTGTGCCAGCGCTCGTAGCTGGCGAGCGCGTAGCCGCCGGTCGCGACGAAATCCAGGCAATCCTCGAATGTCTTGCGGTCGAGCGTGCGATAGGGGGCCGCACCCGTGACCTCGTCGAACAAGGCCTGGCCCGTGATCGGCTCGGCGCAGCACAAGCACAGGATATGCTGCGCCAGCACGTCCAACCCGCCGGGCTTCGGCCGCTCGCCGTCCAGCTCATGGGCCGCGACCGCATCGACGGCGGCGCGGCATTCCAGCACCTCGAATCGGTTGGCCGGCGCCAGGATCGCCCGGCTGGGCGCGTCGAAACGGTGGTTGGCGCGACCGATGCGCTGGACCAGACGGGCCACACCCTTGGGCGCGCCGATCTGAATGACCAGATCGACCGCGGCCCAGTCGACGCCCAGGTCGAGCGAGGATGTCGCGACGACCGCCCGCAACTTGCCCGCCGCCATCGCCGCCTCGACCTTGTGGCGCTGTTCGGTCGCCAGACTGCCGTGATGCAGCGCGATCGGCAGGCTGTCGTCGTTCTGCTTCCATAGTTCCTGAAACACGATCTCGGCCTGGGCACGGGTATTGACGAACACCAGCGTGGTGCGGTGCGCCTTGATCGCCAGCAGCACCTCGGGGATCGCATGGACGCCCATATGGCCGGCCCAGGGCAGCTCGGCGGCCGGATCCAGGATCGTGATTTCGGGCTCCGGCGTGGCGCCGCCGCGGATCTGGGCCACGGGTGCGCCGTCGGGTGCCAGATAGGCCGCCAGATCGTCGGGCCAGGCGACCGTCGCCGACAGGCCGATACGCCGGGCGGCGGGTGCCAGCTTCGCCAATCGGGCCAGCCCCAGCGCCAGCAGATCGCCGCGCTTGGTGCCGGCCAGCGCATGCAGCTCGTCGATCACGATCGCCTTCAGATCGGCGAAGATCGTGCGGGATTCCGGGTAAGAGATCAGCAGCGCCAGCGACTCGGGCGTGGTCAGCAGCATGTGCGGCGGGTCCACCTTCTGGCGCTGGCGATCCTTGGTGCTGGTATCGCCGGTCCGGGTCTCGATGCGGAGCTCCAGTCCCATCTCGCCGACCGGGGTCATCAGGTTGCGCTGGATGTCGGCCGTGAGCGCTTTCAACGGCGAGATATAGAGCGTGTGCAGGCCCGGCGGCGCATGCCCCGCCAGATCGACCAGGCTCGGCAGAAATCCCGCGAGCGTCTTGCCGCCGCCGGTCGGCGCGATCAGCAGCGCCGATTGCCCGGTCTCCGCCGCCGCCAGCATCTCCAGCTGATGGCCGTGCGGCTGCCAGCCGCGTCCGCGAAACCAGGCGCGGAAGCGGTCGGGCAGAATCGTCTCGGGCGGGGTTTTGTTGGCCATCTGTTCTTATTTTGACTGAAGCCCCTGGTTTTGCCAGCCCCTTGAGGCCATCCTCATGACAATGAGCGCACCGCATCCCGAAACCTGGCTGAAACCGGTCCCCGGCGGGCTCTATTGCGTGCCCGGTGATTTCTTCATCGACCCGACCCGGCACGCCGATCGGGCGATCATCACCCACGGCCATTCCGACCATGCGCGCGCCGACAATGGCGCGGTGCTGGCGACGGAAGAGACCATCGCGATCATGCGGCATCGGCTGGGCGCGCGCGCCGGCGGCAGCCTGCAGGCGCTGGGTTACGGCGAGACCATCCGCATGGGCGAGGTCCGGGTGCGGCTGGTCCCGGCCGGCCATGTGCTGGGCAGCGCCCAGGTCGTGATGGATTGGAACGGCAGCCGCGCCGTCGTCTCCGGCGATTACAAGCGCCGGCGCGATCCGACCTGTGCCCCGTTCGAACCGGTGCCCTGCGACGTGTTCGTGACCGAGGCGACGTTCGGGCTGCCGGTGTTCCGCCATCCGCCGGATACGGAGGAAATCGACAAGCTGCTCCATACGTTGCGGCTGTTTCCGGAGCGCTGCGCGCTGGTCGGCGTCTATTCGCTGGGCAAGGCGCAGCGGGTGCTGGCGCTGATCCGCGCCGCCGGCCATGACGATCCCATCTATCTGCATGGCGCCATCACCGCCATCTGCGCGATCTACGAAGGGTTCGGTCAGAGCTTCGGCGACATCCGGCCGATGCTGGGCGTGCCCAAGGACGAGCTCAAAGGCCACATCATCCTGGCGCCGCCGGGCGTCACCGCCGACGTCTGGGCGCGCCGGCTGCCCGACCCGATCCTTGCTATGGCGTCCGGCTGGATGCGGGTGAAGCAGCGCGCCAAGCAGCGCAGCGTCGAGCTGCCGCTGGTAATCTCAGACCATGCCGATTGGGACGAGCTGATGCAGACCTTCGACGATGTCGGGGCTCCCGAGATTTGGGTGACTCACGGCACCGAGGATGCGCTCATTCGGCAGGCGACATTGATCGGCCGGCGCGCCCGCGCGCTGAGACTGGTCGGATTGGGCGAGGAGGAAGCAGAATGAACGAGACGATACCCCCAAAGATCGCGCGCACGCTCGCGACCTGGCACGAGATCATCGCGAGCGGCGACGTCGCCAAGCTGCCGTCGATCCTGGCCGACGATGTCGTGTTCCGCTCGCCGGCCTTCTTCAAGCCCTATCCGGGCAAGGAGGCGACCATCTTGGTGCTGAGCACGGTCATCACCGTGTTCGAGAATTTCGTCTATTCCCGCACCTTCTACACGCCGGACGGATCGAGCGCGGTGTTGGAATTCGGCGCCAACATCGGCAGCAAGTCGTTGAAGGGCATCGACATGTTCCGCTTCAACGCGGATGGGCTGATCGTCGAGATGGAGGTGATGATCCGCCCGGGCAACGCGCTGATGCTGCTGGGCCAGACCATGGCCGAGCGGGCCGGGCCCGCGCTCTTGGCGCTGCTGGCGGGCTCGCGCTAGGGCCTGAAGTCCTTCTCCGCCCTTCGGGGGAGAAGGACTTAGGATGAGGTGGGTGGTGCCGCCAATGCGTTGTTTGCGAACAGATCTCGGTCGAGGGACCCACCTCGCCCCAACCCTCTCCCCCCTGAAGGTGTTTAGACCGGGGACATAGGTGACAGGTGTTCGAGGACATGGGTGACACAATTGACCATTTGAGCCAGCGGGAAGGAACCCGTCATGCCGTGGTCGGAGGTGTCTCGCATGGACTCTCGGG
>Ga0302314_10006984_pt1 | contig 20362 bp, 17 predicted proteins | sample III_Palsa_N2_3_FD_200533 | JGI IMG/M metagenome (GOLD analysis project Ga0302314, IMG submission 200533) | Peat permafrost microbial communities from Stordalen Mire near Abisko, Sweden - III_Palsa_N2_3 | ecosystem: Environmental > Terrestrial > Soil > Palsa > Peat permafrost | place: Sweden... | reverse complement strand
GACCGCCCACGAACCCCACCACGCTGCTACCGCAACACGCCCGACCAGGCCCTTTCCCCTCGGAGCCCGGCCCGCCGGAGGCCTGCGGTTCGTAGTAAACCGTCACAGCCTTCCCCAACAGCTATCAATGCATAGCCGCATGCTCTTCAACAACAGGCTTGGCGAACATCCGAAGCAACAGGAAGAAGGACGGCAGCACCACCGCCATACCGCAACACATAGCCACCAACATGGCGTCCATAGAAGATGGCGCAGCGGCAGCCTGCTGTGCAGTGTGCACTCCGGTCATCAGGTCGGGGTACTGCGCGACGGCCCAGCCGATCAGCACACCAGCAACAGCTACCGCTGCCGTGGCGCGCGCCAGCACATACCGCTTCGTCCACAACACATACAGGCTCCCGAACCCGCACAGCGCCGACACTGCGGCGAACGGGATTGACCGATCAGTGAACCGGGCCGCGACCACCGGGGCGTCTCGGTAGAAAAAGGGCAGCATGGCCAGGGCGACTACCCCAGAAGCCACAGCCGCGCCGATCGCCTTTCGACGGAACACCTCCACCATATGCGCGGAAGCCGGGGACTGTGCTGCGTCGAAGCAGAGGTACACCGCAGCGAGGAACGCCGTAACCACCACGGCGAGCAGGCCCGCCAACAGCGCGAACGGGGTTTCGAACGGCGTCAGCGGTGTGGAGACGACCGAACTTGTCGCTGCCGACCCAGCACGCGGACCAAGCCGTCCAGTGGCCAACGCCGCGCCGGAAACGCCCAGCATGAACGGGGTCAGCACCGAAGCGCACGCGAAGATGCGGCTCCACCAGCGGTCCGGCAGCGCGGCGCCTTGGCCGTAGGCCCGGTATACATACGCAGCGCCGCGGAGCACGATGCCCAGCAGTGCGAAAGCCAGCGGCAATTCCAAGGACACTGCGATGTCGCCGAAGGCTGCGGGGAATCCGGCGAATACGCAGACGATGACGAAGATCAGCCAGACATGGTTGGCCTCCCAGACCGGGCCGAGTGAGGCTGAGATGAGCGAGCGCTGGTCCTCGGCCGTTTTGCGGTCGCGGCCAAGGCCGGCGAGGAGGTCCCATCCGCCGCCGCCGAAGTCGGCTCCGGCCAGTAGCGCGTACGCCAGGAGGGAGAGCACGATGATGACGAGCATCGCGTTGACCGCGGTCATTTCAGTGACTCCAGTTCGACCACCAGGTCATCGAGGGCATCGCTGCACGCCAGCTCTGGCGGCTGGCCGGTGGCCAGCTTGCGCAGGATCAGGATCAGTGCGGTGGCCAGGCCCAGATAGACCAGGATGGTGGCGAATACGCTCCAGCCGATGCCGCCGCTCTTCGTGGCTGCGGTGGCTACGAGCATGTGGCCGTAGACGATCCACGGCTGGCGCCCGCCTTCGGTGACTTCCCAGCCGCCGAGTAGCGCGATGATCGAAGCCGGTCCGGTGACGATGGCGGACCAGAGCCAGAACCGGGTTTCCGGGATCCGGGGCAGTAATTGCTGCTGCCTGCGGCGCCACCAGGTCCAGGCTGCGAGCAGGGCGATGAGGAAGATCAGGGTGCCGCAGCCGACCATCGAGTCGAAGGCCAGGTGGACCGTGGCGACCGGCGGTTGCTCGTTGGCCGGGGCGGTCTGCAGGCCGGGGATGACGGTGTTTGCGTTGAAGCCCATGAGGAGTGATAGCCCGTCCGGGATGGGGATTCCGGCGACGATCTGGTGTGTCTGGGCGTTGTAGAACCCGCCGATGGTCAGCGGTACGTGCGACGAAGTGGTGTAGTGCGCTTCCATCGCGGCGAGTTTGACCGGCTGGGTTGCGCCGACCACGCGGGCCGACCAGTCGCCGAGGAACATCTGGATCGGGATCATCGCCAGCACGCCGATGAAGCCGACCTTGAGGCCAAGCCTGTGATATCGGTCACGCCGTCCTCTGCGGAGCATGCCCCAGGCGTAGACGGCGGCGATCATCCCGCCGGTGCACATCAGCGCTGCCACGAACATGTGGGTGGCCTCGGACCAGGCGCTGGAGCTGGTGAACACGGCCCACGGGTCGGCCACGATCTTGCCGTCCACGGTGGCGATGCCAACCGGCTCGTTCATCCAGCCGTTGGCCATCACGATGAACAGGGTGGACAGGGTGCCGGAGATCGCGATCGGCCAGAGGGTGAGCCAGTGCGCCTTGGCGCTGAGCCGGTTCCAGCCGTAGAGGTACATGCCCATGAAGATCGCCTCGGTGAAGAAGGCGAAGGCCTCAAGGGTGAACAGCAGCCCGATCGCGCCGCCGTAGGTGGACATGAAAGTGGGCCACAGCAGGCCGAATTCGAAGGAGAGCACGGTTCCGGAGACCGCCCCGATCGCGAAGAGCACGGCGGTGACCCGGGCCCACTTGCGGGTCAGGGCGTACCAGTGCCGGTCGCGGGTCTTGAGCCAGCGGCCCTCCGTGTAGAGCAGGAACCAGGGCATTCCCACGCCGAATACGGCGAAAAGGATGTGGAAGGATAAAGAGACCGCAGTCTCCACTCTTGCCGCGTCGAGTCCAGACATCAGCAGTCCCATGCCTCGGGCAGTCCGAATATCACCTGAAGTTCTACCAATGGTAGAAGTTCTTTCATCGGTAGACTAGCCCTCATGGCGAGGCTCGGCGAATTAGAACGTGCGGTAATGGACGTGCTTTGGAACACACCCGAAGCGGTCCCGGCGACCCGGATCGTGGAGGAGCTCCCCCGGGAGCACACCCCGGCGATCACTACCATCCTGACCGTGCTCGACCGGCTCGGCGCCAAGGGCTTCGTGACCCGGGAACGGGCCGGGCGGGCGTACCGGTATTCGGCCACCACCAGCCGCGCCGAGCTGATCGTGGCCACCATGCTCGAAGCCCTGGGCACGACCACCGACCGGCGCTCGGCCCTGGTGCACTTCGCCGGGTCGGTCTCGGCGGAGGAGCAGTCCATGCTCCGGGCGATCCTGAACTCGGGCGAAGCCGGCGACTAGGCGATAGGCGACCAACGGCCGTGTATTCCGTCCTCGCCGGCGCGCTGGCGCTGCTCGCGATCCTGCTCGCCTGGCCGGTGCCGCAGGCGTTGGCCGGGGCGCGCTGGGTGACCCGGGCGCCGCGGATGGCGGTCTGCCTCTGGCAGACGATCGGCCTGGCCGGCGGGGTCAGCGCGATCGCCGCGCTGCTGCTGCTGGGCTTCGCGCCGTTGGGGCGGGCTTGGACTCTGCTCAATTTGGCAGCACTGGTACTGGCTGCTCTGCTGTTCTCCTGGCTGACTGGAGTGCTGATCACGTCGGCTGTACGGATTGAACGCGACCTGCGCCGCCAGCGCGCGGCGGTGGACTTGTTGACCAGCCCGGATGTGGACGGGGTGCTGGTGTTGGAGCACCCTGAGCCGGTCGCCTACTGCGTTCCGGGGCCGCATCCGCGGATCGTGGTCACTGCTGGAGCAATCGCCGCGCTCCCGCCGGACGAGCTCGCCGCGCTGCTGGCCCACGAGCGCGCGCATGCGCAGGGGCGGCATGAACTGGTTATCCAGCCGTTCGTAGCTTGGCAGACGGCGTTGCCGTTCCTGGCGCCGGCCCGCTGGGCCACGGCGGCTGTGGCTGACCTGGTGGAACTGCTCGCTGACGATGCTGCGGCCGAGGCGACCAGCCGGATGGCTGTGGCCAGGGCGCTGGCTCGGGTGGGCGCCCAGCGCTCTCCGGCCGGCGGTGTGCGGACGGCGTCGAACTCCGTGCTCAGCCGGGTGCAGCGGATGAGCGCGCCGTTGCCGGACCGGACTGCCGGGACGGTGGGAACGGTCGCGGGGGCAGGGCCGGGGGCAGCAGCGGCAGAGCTTCGGGCGGCAGATCGGGCTGGACTGTGAGCCCAGAGCTGAGCCGGGCTACTGGACCTTGGACCTGACCTTCCGGGGCTGCTCAGCCTCAAGGAGGGTCGGCTGCGTGGTGTCGATCCGTGGGTCGGCCGCCTCGGCCTCCGCCTCGCGGCGCTTGTTGTCCGACCGGCGCTGCGGGTTCTGCGCGCGCAGGATGGTCCTGATCAGTGCGATGAACAGGATGCACATGATGGTGGGCGGGGTCAGCGCCTCAAGATCCGCGAGCACTTCGTCACCTCTGCTTCAACCTGGCCGACAGGCGGGCGCCCGGGTGCGTGGGCGGACATCCTGACAATCTCTCGGGACAAACCTCTCGGTCCATTGTCGCCTGCCGCCTTCGAGGAGGGACAGGCGCCCCTGCCCAAAGCCGGTGAGGCGGTGGCAGGTCGGTGGTGAATCAGCTCACGCCGATGTTGCGCTCGTAGACGAGGCGCAGGCCGATCAGGGTCAGCCAGGGCTCGTGCGCGTCGATGACGTCGGCCTCGTCCAGGATCAGCGTGGCGAGGCCGCCGGTGGCCACCACGGTCACCTCGTCCGGGTCGTCGGCGAGTTCCTCGGCCATCCTGGTGACCACGCCGTCGATCTGGCCGGCGAAGCCGTAGAGGATGCCCGACTGCATGCACTCGACGGTGTTCTTGCCGATCACCGAGCGGGGGCGGGCCAGTTCGATCTTGCGCAGTTGCGCGCCGCTGTTGCCGAGGGCGTCGACGGAGATCTGGATGCCGGGGGCGATCGCGCCGCCGATCCATTCGCCGCGCGTGGAGACGGCGTCGAAGGAGGTGGCGGTGCCCAGGTCCACCACGATGCAGGGGGCGCCGTAGAGGTGGACCGCGGCGAGGGCGTTGATGATCCGGTCGGTGCCGACCTCTTTGGGGTTGTCCACCAGAACCGGGATCCCGGTCTTGACCCCGGGTTCGACCACCAGGGACGGGATGTCTCCGTAGTAGCGGCGGATCATGTCGCGCATTTCGTGCAGGACCGCGGGCACGGTCGAGCACACGGCTATACCGTCCACGCCGTTGGTGCTGACCATGGGATGGTTGTTCATCAGGCCCTGGAACATGACCGCGTGCTCGTCGGCGGTGCGTCTCGGGTCCGTGGAGACCCGCCAGTGCTCGACGATCTCGTCGCCTTCGAACAGGCCGAGCACCGTATGGGTGTTGCCGATGTCAATGGTGAGAAGCATGGGGGACTCCGGACGGCAGGGGCGGGCGGAACGTGGGTGGGGGATAGCGGGTGGAGCACACTTGGGGATCCGGTTCGGCGACGGCGTCACTCACGGAAGTCACACCCGATGTCGAGGATCGGCGCGGAGTGGGTGAGCGCGCCCACGGAGAGGTAGTCCACCCCTGATTCGGCCGCGGCCCTGGCCACGTCGAGGGTCAGTCCGCCGCTGGCCTCCAGCAGGGTGCGGCCGTACGGTTCGTTGCGGCCGACCAGCATCACGGCGGCGCGCATCCGTTCGGGGGTGAAGTTGTCCAGAAGGATCAGTTCGGCGCCGGCCTCGACCACCGGGAGCAGCTGGTCCAGCGAGTCCACCTCCACCTCGACCGGGAGGTCGGGGTACTGCTCGCGGACCAGTTTGAAGGCCTCGACCGCGCCCCCGGCCGCGACCACGTGGTTGTCCTTCACCATGGCCGCGTCGGACAGCGCCATCCGGTGGTTCACCCCGCCGCCGCAGCGCACGGCGTACTTCTCCAGCACGCGCAGGCCCGGCGTGGTCTTGCGGGTGTCGCGGATCTTGGCCCCGGTGCCCTCGACCGTGTCCACCCAGGTGCGGGTCAGGGTGGCGATGCCGGAGAGGTGGCACAGCAGGTTCAGTGTGGAACGTTCGGCGGTGAGCAGGTCGCGGGTCTTGCCGGTGACGGTGAACAGCACCGTGCCGGCCTCCACCTTGGCGCCGTCCTCGACCTTGAACTCGATCTCGGCCGTGCCGCCGGAGACGACGTCGAGCACTGCCGCGGCCACCGGCAGGCCGGCCACCACGCCCTTGGTCCGGACGGCGAAGTCGGCCGTGCACACGGCGTCGGCGGGCACGGTCGCGGCGCTGGTCGCGTCGATGCCGCCGGCCAGGTCCTCCTCGACGGTCATCCGGGCCACCCGGTAGACGTGCTCGGGGTCGAGCCCGGCCGCGAGCAGCCGCCGCCTGATCGCGGTTTCGGCTGCGGTCGTGGGGCCGGCTGCGGTGTTGCTCACTGGGCTGTCTCCGTCGGGATGATCGGATCGGATGGAACGGGTACCGGTTGTTCGGTGAAGACCAGGGCGCAGGTGGCGGAGCCTGGGCCCGCCGCGGTGGCGCGCACGACCTGCCGGACCCGCCAGCGTCCGTCGTCGGCGGCCGGGAAATCCTCCCGCCAGTGCGATCCCCTGGTTTCCTCGCGCCGCGCCGCAGCCTTGGTGAGCGCGGTGGCGACCTGGTGCAGATTGGTCGCCTCCCATGCTTCCGCACGCGGTTGCGTATCCCGGCGCGCGGCCAGTGCTTCGAGGGTAGCGTCGGTGGCGGCCAAAGAGGAGTCGCTGCGCAAAACTCCCGCGCCCAGGCTCATCGACTGCTGAGTCGCGGTGCGCACGGAGGGGTCCAGCAGCACTCGCGGGCGGGTGTCCTCGACCGGTTCGCCCGGTTCCGGGTCCCCGTTCGGGCCACTGTCCGGGCCGAAGGCGCGGGCCAGGTCGCGGCCGATCCGCTCGGCGAAGACCAGGCCTTCGAGCAGCGAGTTGGAGGCCAGCCGGTTGGCGCCGTGCACCCCGGTGCAGGCGCTCTCGCCGCAGGCGTAGAGGCCGGGGATCGAAGTACGGCCCCAGTGGTCGGTGGCCACGCCGCCGGAGGAGTAGTGCGCGGCCGGGGCCACCGGGATCAGGTCGCGGACCGGGTCGATCCCGTGGCGCTGGAGGGATTCCCAGATGGTGGGGAAGCGGCCGCGCCACTTGTCCTCGCCGAAGTGGCGGGCGTCCAGCCAGAGGTGGTCCAGGCCGGACTCCTGGGCCCGGCGCATGATCGCCTTGGCCACGATGTCCCGGGGTGCCAGGTCGGCCAGTTCGTGCACGTCGGTCATGAATCGCTCGCCCTTGGCGTCGACCAGGAAGGCGCCCTCGCCGCGGACCGCCTCGGAGATCAGTGGCTGCTGGCCGCGGGCGCCCTCGCCCAGCCAGAACACGGTCGGGTGGAACTGGACGAACTCCAGGTCGGCCACATCCGCGCCGGCGCGCAGGGCCAAGGCCACGCCGTCCCCGGTGGACACCGCAGGGTTGGTGGTGGCGTTGAACACCTGGCCGAGTCCGCCGGTCGCCAGCACGATCGCGCGGGCCCGGATCGCGCCCACGCCGTCCCGGGCACCCTCGCCCATCACGTGCACGGTCAGCCCGGCGGCCCGGCCGTCGGCGTCCTTGAGCAGGTCGAGCACGAGGGCGTGGTCCACCACGTCGATCTCGTTGACCAGCTGGTCCAGCCGGGCCAGCAGGGCCCGGGAGACCTCGGCCCCGGTGGCGTCGCCGCCCGCGTGCAGGATCCGGTCGGCGTGGTGGCCGCCCTCCCGGGTCAGCGCGATCCGGCCGTCCGAGGCCCGGTCGAACTCGGCCCCGCGCTGGATCAGCCGGCGCACCGCCGCCGGGCCCTCGGTGACCAGGATCCGCACGCTCTCCGGGTCGCACAGGCCCGCCCCGGCCACCATGGTGTCCGAGAAGTGCGCCGCCGGGGTGTCGCCCCGGCCCAGCGCCGCCGCGATCCCGCCCTGGGCCCAGCGGGTCGAGCCGTCGGCCGGCTGCGCCTTGGTGACCAGCAGGACCGAGCCGGCGTGCCGGGCGGCCAGGGCGGCGGTCAGCCCGGCGATGCCGGAGCCGACCACCACGGTGTCCGCGTACGCGGTCCAGCCGGGTTCGGGGGCCAGCAGCCGGGAGGAGCCGGATATCGCAGCGGGAGAAGTCATCTCAGTTCTCGTTTCCCAGGTGGAGCGGGACGTTGTCGATCAGCCGGGTCGCACCGACCCGGGCGGCCACGGCCAGCACGGCCGGGCCGCGGTAGTCCTCGGGCACTTCGTGGAAGTCGCGCGGGTCCACCAGGGCCAGGTAGTCCAGGACCAGCGGCGGAGAAGCCGAACCGTCATTATGCTCCGCGTTCTCGGCGGTCGCCTTCGCAGTCCGGTCCGCGGCGGCGTCGGCGGCCCGAGCCAGCACTGCGGCGGCAGCGTCACGGATGGCCTGCGGGGTGTTCTCGCGGGCCCCGGCGGCCAGGGCCTCGCTCAGCGCCAACGCGGTACGCCGTTCCGGTCCGGACAGGTAGCGGTTGCGGCTGGAGAGCGCGAGGCCGTCCGGTTCCCGCACGGTCGGCACGCCCACGATCTCGATGCCCATGTTCAGATCCACCACCATCCGCCGGATCAGGGCGAGCTGCTGGGCGTCCTTCTGGCCGAAGAAGGCCAGGTCCGGGCGGGTCAGGTTGAGCAGTTTGTTGACAACCGTCAGGACGCCGGTGAAGAACCCGGGCCGGAACGTGCCTTCGAGCACCTCGCCCATCTCGCCGGGGGTGACCCGGACCATCGGCTGGCCGCCCGGGTAGACCTCGGCCACCTCGGGGGCGAAGACGATGTCCACCTCCGCTTCCGCACAGAGCTTCACGTCCGCGTCCAGGGTGCGCGGGTAGCGGTCGAAGTCCTCGTTCGGCCCGAACTGCAGCGGATTGACGAAGATGGTCACCACCACGGTCCGGGCCACGCGGCGGGCCGCCCGGATCAGAGCCAGGTGCCCGTCGTGCAGCGCGCCCATGGTCATCACGACCGCGACCTCGCCCACCCGCCCGGCCAGCGCCGCGTCGAGCGCGGCTTTGGTGTGCACCGTGCGGGTCAGTCCGGGCGCGCCCGCTCCCCTGCCCACTACGTCCGTTCCGGCGGTCATCCCGGTCCTTCCCCTCGTCGCAGTCTGTCCGGTCATCGCTGGCCGCCGAGCACGTCGAGCAGCGGCTCCGCCTTGTCCGCCGGCAGCACGCCCGCGGCCAGCGCCCGGTCGGCGGTCAGCCGGGCCATGGCGAGGTAGGCCGCCCGGACCGGGCTGTCCGGCGCGATCCGGCCGAGTTCGGCCAGGTGGGCCGCCACGGTCGCGGCGTCGCCGCGGGCCACCGGGCCGGTCAGCGCCTGGTCGCCGGAACGCAGCGCGTTGTCCAGGGCCGCGCCGAGCAGCGGGGCGAGCATTCGGGCCGGTTCCTGGACCCCGCCCGCGGTCAGCAGTTCGGCGGCTTGGGCCACCAGGGTGACCAGGGAGTTGGCGCCGAAGGCGAGGGCTGCGTGGTAGAGCGGCCGCAGGTCCTCGGCGATCCACTCCGGTTCCCCGCCCATCTCCACCACCAGGGTTTCGGCCATCGGGCGGAAGGGGTCCGGCGCGGTGATCCCGAAGCAGCATCCGGCCAGCCGGGCCAGATCCACCTCGGTGCCGGTGAAGGTCATCACCGGGTGCAGGGCCAGCGGGAGTGCGCCGCAGTCGCGAACCGCGTCCAGCACGCCGATCCCGTAGCGCCCGGAGGCGTGAACCACGACCTGCCCGGCCCGGATCGCGCCGGTCGAGACCAACCCCTCGGCCACGGTGCGCAGGACATCGTCCGGCACAGTGAGCAGCAGCAGGTCGGCCCGTTCGGCCACATCGGCAGCGGAGAGCAGGGGGACGCCGGGAAGCAGTTCGTCGGCCCGTCGGCGGGAGCGATCGGAGACCCCGCAGCCGGCCACCACGCGGTGACCCGCTCGGGCGAGGGCCGCGCCGAGCACCGGGCCGACGCGGCCGGTGCCGATCACACCCACGGCGAATCGGCCGGGCCGGGCGGCGAGCTGGGCGGGGTCGGCCCCGGCGCCCGGTTCGCGACCGTGCACATCGTCCACGGCCCACTCCTTCACTCTCGGCTTGCCGTTCCAGTCCCGCGCGCGGGTACCGGACGTTGCTGCATAGCGTACGCGCTCGGACGGGCCGTCGCCGCCGAGAAGGTGTTCGGCCGTATGATCGGCCGACTGATCACTCGTTGTATGTCTACTGTGTGCTTGACAGGTTGACCACTGAGCAAGAATGGGGACTGTGGACCGCGAGGACGGCTGGTATGTGACCGAGCTGCTGGACCGCGCTCGCGACCGCTTCGGCACCGGCGCGCGCAGTCTGATGGCTCCGACCTTGCGCGCCTTCCAGCTGCACGGGCTGCGGCACTGGATGGCCCGCGAGCGCGACGCGTTCGTGCAGACCGCGAAGGCCGCTCTGGCCGCCGCGCTGGCCTGGCAGTTCTCGGCGGGGGTGTTCCACCTCTACGACCCGATCCTGGCCTCGGTGTCCGCGCTGGTCGTGGTGCAGGTGACGGTGTACCAGTCGGTGCGCCGGGCGATCCAGTACAGCGCCGGGATCGTGGCCGGCATGACCGGTGCGCTGGCCATCGGCACTTACGTCGGCATCAACGTCTTCACCATGTGTCTGATCGTCCTGATAAGCCTGATGATCGGCCGCACGCTGCGCTTGGGCACCCAGGTCAACCAGGTCGCCGTGACCGGGCTGCTGGTACTGGCCTTCGGCGACCACTACGGCAAGTGGCGGATCGTGGACAGCGTCGTCGGCGCGGTGATCGGGGTGGTGGTCAACATGGTGGTCGCCCCGCCGAGCTTCGCCCGGACCGCGGCCAAGGAGATCGCCGACCTGGCCGACGACCTGGCCGGGCTCTGCACCCGGTGCGCGAAGGGGCTGCGGGGGCAGAACGAGCGCAACCAGGCGGCCGAGTCGGGGGCCGTCACGGCGGGAGCGAACGCGGCCACGAGCACGGCCACCATGGCGGACCCGGCGAAGACCGAGAGCGCGGCGCAGAGCCAGGCGCAGCGCGACGAACAGTGGGAGCACACTCAGGCGCTGGACTGGCTGGAGCGCAGCCGGGTGCTGGGCCGGGCGGCCAGGGCGACCCGGCAGGTGGCCCAACAGGCCGAGGAGTCGCTCAGGTACCACCCGCGGAAGTCGGTGTACCTGGCCGACGTCCATCAGGTGGATGAGGCCGCGATCGCGTTGGACCACGTCGCCGCCCAGCTCAACAGCCTCATGCGCAGCCTGACCGACCTGAGCGGCGGCGCCTCGGGCATCCCGGCCGACCACCGGGAGGTGCCCGAGGAGCTGATCCGGCTGCTGGACGACGCGGCGAAAGCGCTCAACGCCTTCGGCCGGCTGCAGCTGCCGGACAAGGCCAGCCCGCGCGTCTACGAGGAGCTCAGCGCGCTGATCTCCAGTTCCAAGCCGCATGCCAAGGCGGCTGCCGAGGCCATGCACCCGGAGAGCGACGACCCAGCGATGCTCTGGTCCATCCACGGGGCGCTGCTCGACGACACCCGCCGGATCCTGCGCGAACTCGACCCCGACGACGGTCCGCACCGCGAGGGCATCCCCTCCGCCATCCAGTCGTACATAGCGCACCCGTCACACTGACAACCCAGTTGCAGTACTAATCACGGACCGGTCGCGCGCCGCCACTGCCGTGACCTCAGTGTTAGCTATATGGCTGTGTCCCGGCGAGAGACGAGTGACGGCCCTCCAGCCACCAGTTCCGCCATGCCTCGCGTCCTGCTGGGTTATTCGGCCTGGGTCGTCGTCCTCCTTATCGCCGACAGCCACCTGTTCGAAAGCCATCCGTACGCCGAACTGCTGATGGAGCTCACCTCGATCGCGGCGATCCTCTGCGGCGTACTGGTCTACCGGCCGGCCCGGCGCTCGGTCTGGATCCTGATCGCCGCCGCCTCGGCGATCTTCCTCGTCAGCGACACCGTCGCGCACGTGATCATCGGGCACGACGGGCCGCCGGGGCATGTGACGGCCGCGGAGCTGACGGGCCTGCTCGCCTATCCGGTGATCGCCGCCGCGCTGCTGCTGGTGATGGAGCGCCAGAGCCCCAATCTCGTCTGGGTGAGCCTGATCGACGTGCTCATCGTGTTGACCGGGTTGGGACTGCTGGTCTGGCTGCTGCTGATCGAGCCGCTGCTGAGGCACGACAAGGCCACCGCGGCCTACCCCTCGGTGGCGATCGCCGCCGCGCTCGGGGACGTGTTGCTTCTGGCGATCCTGAGCAGGCTGCTGTTCCCGGAGCCGAAGCGGCAGCCTCCTGCACTCTGGCTGCTCGCGGCGGGCACCGTGGGCATGCTCTGCTCCGATGTCTACTTCGGCTTTCTCCGGTTCGAATGCGCCAGCCAGCCCACCACGTCGTGCTCTGTGAGCCTGCCCAACCCCAATCTCGGCTGGCTGATCGGCGCCGCGCTGTGGGGCGCGGCGGCGCTGAGCCCGTCGATGGCGTTTCTGGCGAGCCCCGTCGGTCCGGTCCGGATCACCCCGCCGCGGCGGCGGTTTTTCCTGATCGTGCTGGTCGCGGTCGTGGCTCCGGCGGTCCTGCTGGTCTGCGCGGTCGCACGGCGGACGCAGTACCACGTGGCCATCGCCGTGTTCGCCGCTGTGCTCATGGAACTGCTGGTCGTGCGGCTAAGCCTGGTCGTGGCCGACAGCCATCGGAAGATGACCACGGAGCAGCGCCTGCGCCGGGTCGGCGGGCAGCTGGCCGGGGCCACCGACACCGCTCAGATCGTCGCGGCGATCATGGGAGCGGCCGAAGCCTTCACGCGGGAACAGCCGATGATCGCCGCGGCGGCCGCCCACGAGGACGCCGTCCAGGCGATGACGAACGAACCGGGCGAGGCCGCGAGCACCCTGGTTCCGGAGGCCGATCCGGCCGGTTGGGTCGAGCGGAGGTTCGGCGCGGTGGACCACGTCCTGCTGACCCCGCCGGTCGACACCGGCGGGCTGCCCCATCCGGCGTCTCGGCCGCCGCCCGCCTTCGTGCTCGGTGTGGAGGGCAGCCAGGAGTCGCTGGGCCGGGCGCGTCCGGCCCTGGAGATCCTGGTCGCGCAGGCCTCGCTCGCGGTCAGCCGGATGGCGCTGACCCGGGAGATCGCCCGCCGGGACGGCGAGGCCTACTTCCGCGCCCTGGTCGACAACGCCTCCGACGTGATCCTGATCGTGGAGAAGTCCGGGCACGTGCGCTACGCCAGCCCGTCTGCGGCGGAGGTGCTGGGCTGCCCGGACCCGGTCGGGCGGAGCCTGGTGAGCTTGTGCGGGGAGGAGAACGCGGCCTGGGTCGACGGCGTGCTGACGGCCCCGCCCGACTCCGACCGGTACGACGGCACCGTGGACTGGAACCTGCGGCGGCGCGGCCGCGGCAGCCTCGACCTCGAAGTGCGCTGCGCCGACCTGCGCGCCGACCCGACCGTTCGCGGCGTGGTGCTCACCCTGCGCAATGTGACGGCGCAGCGCAGGTTGGAGCGGGAGCTACGGCACCACGCCTACTACGACCCGTTGACCGGCGTGGGCAACAGGCTGAAGTTCACCCGGCGGGTCGAGTTGGCCATCGCCGCGTCCCGGGCAGGCGGGCCGTCGGCAAGCGTGCTTCTGCTGGACGTGGACAATTTCCGAGAGCTCAACAACGTACGCGGGCGCGAGGTCGGCGACCTGGTCCTGGTGGCGCTCGCGGATCGGATCGGCGAGGTCGCGGGCGAGGCCGAGATCGGCCGGCTGAGCGGGGACACCTTCGCGGTGCTGGCCACGGCCGGGGCCGGAGACGGGGACGAGGACGAGGACGAGGGCGGGCACGGGGCCGACGGGACCCCGCTGGGCGAGCGGATGGTGCAGGAGCTGTCCCGGCCGCTGGAGTTGAACTCCGGCCCGGTGTCCGTCACGGTGAGCGTGGGCATTGCCGAGGTGTGCGGCCAGTCCCGGGCGGAAGAGGTGATCCGCAGCGCCGACCTCGCGCTGGAGGCCGCAAAGGCTGACGGCACACAGTCCTTGCGCCACTACGAGCCTTCGATGCTTGAAGCGCGGGTCGAGCACCTGGCTCTGCGGGAGGACCTGGCGGCCGCGATCGAGGCCGGTGAGTTCGTGCTGCACTACCAGCCGGTGGTGGACCTGCGCAGCGGCCGGATCGAGGCCTTCGAGGCGCTGGTGCGCTGGCAGCACCCGGTCAAAGGGCTGATCCCGCCGGACCGCTTCATCCCGGTGGCCGAGGAGACCGGGCTGATCGTCCCGCTGGGCCGCTGGATCATGCGCCAGGCGGCCCGGGACGCGGCCGGACTGCAGGGCGCGCCCCCCTCTGACACCGGCCGCCGGGTCAAGGTCGCGGTGAACGTCTCGGCCCGGCAGTTCTCCGCCCCCGGCCTGGCCGGGGACCTGGAGTGCGCCCTGGCCGACGGCGGGGTGGAGCCCGGAATGATCATCGTCGAGCTCACCGAGAGCGCCCTGATCGGCCGGGGCGAGGGCCGCGGGGCGGACCTGGACGCGCTCAAGCGGCTCGGCTTCGCCCTGGCCATCGACGACTTCGGCACCGGGTACTCCTCACTGAGCTACCTACAAGACCTCCCGTTCGACGGACTGAAGATCGACAAGTCCTTCGTCGCCGAGATCACCACCTCGGCCCGGCGGGCCGAGCTGATCCGCGGGATCGTCCGGATCGCCGACACCCTGGGCCTGTACGTGGTGGGTGAGGGCGTGGAGACCCGGGAGCAGTGGGAGTTGCTCGCGGCGGCCGGATGCCGGTTCGGGCAGGGCTATCTCTTCTCCCGGCCAGTCCCGTTCGCCGCCGCCAGGCAGCTGCTGGATTCCGGCGGCTTCGCCGGTATCTCGCTCGAAGATTTCAAGGGCTCTCGGCCACCGCGCTAGCGCTTCGCTGAATGTCGGCACGCGGTGAAAGGATCTGGCCGACCACCACCGAGACCGAAGAGCGAACACGGAGACGGCCACCATGCCGGACGGGATCTACTTTCAGCTGCGACTGCGCTTCCCCGACGCCGCGGCCGCCGAGCGATGGAAACATGCCGGCCTGCTCGCCCAGGGAGACCTGCTGCGCCGGACGCCCGGGTTCGAGGCCCTGGACATGGGCGACGACGACCTGCTCGGCGGAGAGATGACAGTCTCCGAGGTGCAGACTCTGGACGAGGCGATCGCCTACCTCCACAGGGTCGGACTCCCGGTCGACCCGGGAACCATCGTCGAAACGCGCACCTGCGCGGTGGAGGGCAAGCCTGCGGTCTGGCTCGCCCAGGCCGGCACCCTTCCGCGCACGGCGACGGTTGGCGACCTCCTCGACCACCTGCGCTCTCCCGGCATCGAGGACGGGACGGTCGAGTTCCTGGCGCACACCGGCGACGCCGCCATCGTCCACGGCCTGCTGCCGACGTACGACGCCTACCGCGAGTACCGCCTGCCGTTGATCTACGCCGGGGCTGCCGCCGGCATCCTGGGCGCGGCCGGCACCGTCTCTTTCCTCGGGGAGTCGGAGGGCGAATTCGTGGCCACCTTCGCCGACTACGCGGACACGGTCATCAAACTCATGGAACCTGATCCGCAGAACCTGGTGGAGGCCGAACTCGTCGAACGCTTCGGCGGCATCGACGTCGACGAGGCGTTACGCGCGTGGACCAGCAGGTGAGCGGGCAGTAGCGAACACACAGAGTGACGACGAAAGCTTATATTGCAAGCTCAAGGCTCCGGGGACTAGCGCGGAGCGCGGAAGGCGAGCAGGGCCACGTCGTCGGCCGAGTCGACGGCCGGTGCGCACTCGTCCATCAGCCGTCGGCACGCCGCCTCCAGGTCTCCGTCCTGGACCATGCCGAGTTCTCGCGCCGCGGCGGCGGCCAGGCGGCCGAGCCCGTCCCCGATGCTCTCTCCGCGCCGCTCGACCAGGCCGTCGGTGTAGAGCAGGAGCACCGATCCCGGCGGCACGGTGAATCGGACCGCCCCTGGCTCCCCCGCATAGGAGAACAGCCCCAGCGGCGCGCCGAGCGCCTCGCGGTGGACGAAGCCTGCCGAACTGCCGTTGACCAGCAGCGGGGGCGGATGGCCGGCGCTCGACAACTCGCAGGTCCTCAGGACCGGATCGACCACCACCGTGCAGACGGTGGAGGATTCGCCTAGCCCCGTGGCCTCCGCCCAGCGGTCCAGCATCCCGAGGAGCTCGACCGGGCTGCGCGTACCGGTCCCGTCTGGCGGCTCGGCGTTGGACGGCAGAGTGTAGGCGCGCAGGACGGAGCGAAGTTGGCCCATCGAGCAGACCGCGTCGATGCCGTGGCCGACGGCGTCGCCGATCGTGAGCCTCAGTCGGCCGTCGGTGCCCACTGCGGCCTCGTACCAGTCCCCACCGGCCTGCAAGTCGGCCGAACCGGCCCGGTAGCAGGCCGCCACCTCGGCTCCGGGCACCTCAGGCAGCCGGACCTGCAGCATGCTGCGCTGCAGGGTGCTGGCGATGTCGTGGTCCCGGGCGCGGCCCCGCGCATTGACGATCAGCTGAGCGATGATCCGGCAGCAGGTGTCCAGGATCTGCTTCTGGTGCGCGGTGGGCATTCGCGATCGGCGGAACATCGAGACCACCGCACCGAGCGTCTCGCCGTCGGAGCTGCGCAGCGGCATCGTGTGCAACGAGGCGAGGCCGGCCCGCTCGGCGAAGGCGCGGAAGTCCGCGGTCAGGCCCGGCTCCAGGGTCACGTCGAAGACGGCGCTGGACAGCCCGTTCATGGCCCGCCGGGTGGTGACCAGGTCGGCGGATTGTAGGGCGGCGACCATGTCGAGCTCCTGCTCGTCCAGTCCCCGGCTGGCCGCGATCACCGGCTGCCCGTCCTGTGGGTCGGCCAGGAAGATGAGCACGGCGTCGGCGTCGTTGAGCTCGCCGACCACGTCGAGCGCGTCGTCGAGCAGTTCCGGCAGTTGGACCCGGCTGGAGAGCCGCCCGATCAGGCTGTGCACCCGGCCGAGCTCCCTGAGGTGGGTGTCCAGCTGCCGCTGGATCTCGCCGAGCTGGAAGACGGCCTGGCGCAGCCCGGTCAGGTCGGAGGTGGTCGCGGCGTAGGCCCGGACCGCGCCGTCCGGGCCGAGCACCGGCACGGCGGACGCGGTGATGTACTTGTCGCCGCCCTCCGCGTGGTAGAGGAATTCCTCGGCCTCCACGGCTTGTCCGCTGAGCATGCAGCGCTCGATCGGCAGCGTGCCGGCCTGGACCGGCTTGCCGTCGGTGTGGCTGATCAGACCCCAGTCCATGTCCATCTGCCCGGTGGCCGGGTCGATGCCCACCGGGTGGTAGAACTCCCACAGCCAGGCGTTGGCCAGCAGCAGCCGGCCGGCCGGATCGAAGGCGACGAGGCCGAACGGGAGCTGGTCGAGCAGGAGGGGCAGCAGATCGCCGATCGACTCGGTCGGAGACGCGGACGAGGACGGGGACGAGGACGGCGGGTCGACAGCGGGAAACCGCGACATAGGCAGAGGTCCGTCCGGGTCCGGAGCGAAAAGGGCAGCTGATTCCACGGTAAGCCGGGGAGATCGAGCGCGCCCTCGGGGTTACACCGCCCGGCCCACTGAGGACCGCGAATCAGCGCGGACCTCAGTGGGCCGGGCGAACCAGACCAGTCTCATAGGCCAGCACCACGGCCTGGACCCGGTCCCGCAGTTCGAGCTTGGCCAGGATCCGGCCGACGTGCGTCTTGACCGTCGCCTCGGAGAGCACCAGGCGGCCGGCGATCTCGGCGTTGGACAGTCCCTGCGCGATCAGCCCCAACACCTCGCGCTCCCGGTCGGTGAGGACATCCAGCTTCGGCAGGTCCACCGACTCACCGCTCGGCAGCATCGGGGCGAAGCGGTCCAGCAGCCTGCGGGTCGTGGACGGGGCCACCACCGCGTCCCCGGAGTGCACCGCCCGGATCGCCGAGAGCAGCTCCACCGGCGGCACGTCCTTGAGCAGGAATCCGCTGGCCCCGGCCTTGAGCGCAGCGAAGGCGTACTCGTCGAGGTCGAACGTGGTCAGGATGAGCACCTTGGGCGTGCTCTCGGCCAGCTCGCACTGCAGGCGGCGGGTCGCCTCGACCCCGTCGAGCACCGGCATCCGCACGTCCATCAGCACCACGTCCGCGGGAGTGCGCCGGAGCAGATCGAGCGCGGCCTTGCCGTCTCCGGCCTCGCCCACGACCGCCATGTCGTCCTGCGCATCGAGGATCATCCGGAAGCCCATCCGCAGCAGCTCCTGATCGTCCACCAGCACCACTCGGATCATGCTTCCCCACCCTCCTTGTACGGCAGCACGGCCTCGACCTCGAAGCCGCCGTCCGGGCGCGGCCCGGCGTGCAAGACCCCACAGTACAGAGCGGCCCGCTCGCGCATGCCGATCAGCCCGTTACCCATGCCGTCGGTCAGGGCCAGCGCGCCTTGGCCGTTGTCGGTGATGGTCATCCGCAGTTCGTCCTCCCGGTAGGACAGCGCCACCCGGGCGCTGACCTGTGGCCCGCCGTGTTTGCGGGTGTTGGTCAGGGACTCTTGGACGATCCGGTAGGCCGCCAGGGCCACGCCCTGCGGCAGTTCGACCGGGATGCCCTCCACGGTGAAGCCCACCTCCAGGCCCGCTGCCCGGACCTGTTCCAGCAGGTCCTCCAGTTGGCCCACCCCCGGCTGCGGGGTCCGGTCGCCCGCGCCGTCTTCGGTGCGCAGCACGCCGAGCAGCCGGCGCATCTCGGCCAGGGCGGTCCTGCCGGTCTGGGCGATCGTGCCCAGGGCCTGCCTGGCCTGGTCCGGCGAGGCGTCCATGGCGTAGGACGCGCCTTCGGCCTGGACCACCATCACCGAGACGTTGTGCGCCACCACGTCGTGCAGTTCCCGGGCTATCCGGGCGCGCTCCGCGGCCGCCGCGATCTGCGACTGCTGGTCTCGTTCCCGTTCCAAGCGATTCGCCCTGTCCTCTAGGCTCAGGTAGTAAGCCCGCCGATACTGCATGGAGTCGCCCAGCACCCAGGCGATGATCAGCGGGGAGATCAGCAGCCCGTAGAGCAGCACCCCCGTCGCGGCCTCCTTGTAACCGGTCGGCTCGGTCCGGCTGGCGATTCCGTGCACGGCCTGGTTGCCGATGTCGTGCCAGGTCCAGCGCAGCAGGGCGACGGCCGAGCCGACCAGGCTGACCGCCAGTCCGGTCAGGGAGATCCGCCGGGGCTGGTAGGCGGCCAGCGAGTACACCGCCATCGGGACCGCGAAGTCGGAGGGGAAGGGGTTGAGCCCGACCAGGACCTGGAGGACGGCGAAGAAGCCGATCAGGACCGTGGCCCGGACCGGCTGGGTCCGCCGGATCAGCACCGGCAGGCTGATCCCGATGTAGATCAGCCCGGTCCAATTCCCGCTGGCGGCGTAGGCCAACCCGCAGAGCGCCAGGAACCCGGCCATCGTCCCGTCCGTGAAGAACGGGTGCTTCTGCAGCCAGGCGTAGATGCGGGTCACTTGTTGAGAGTACGTAAAAGTCGGGAGACTTCACATCCGCCTCGGGGAGCAACCTCCGGTGCGCCCGATGCGACCTGAGAGGTAACGTCTCCCCCTGTGGATGGATACTCGCCCTGGTCGGACGCTATGGAACGGGCGCTCTACGGGCCCGGCGGCTTCTACCTGGGCCACGACGGTCCCGCCGCGCACTTCCGCACCTCCGTCCACGCATCGCCGCTGTTCGCCACGGCTGTGGTGCGACTTTTGCGCGAAGTGGACGCCACGCTCGGCCATCCCGACCAGCTGGCCTTCGCGGATCTGGCGGCAGGCCGGGGCGAGCTGATCTCGGCGGTATACGAGCAGCTCGACGGCGATCCCTTGGCCGACCGGGTCCGGCTGGTGGCGGTGGAACTGGCCGAGCGCCCGGCCGGACTGCCCGGCGCGATCGAGTGGCTGGACGAGCTGCCGGGCGGCGGCGGCAAAGCGGGCGAAAGGCTGACCGGGCTTGTCCTGGCGAACGAATATCTCGACAATGTGCCCTGTGACGTGGTCGAACTCACTGCGTCCGGGCTGCGTCAGGTCCTGGTCGCGATGGATGGGAGCGAGCAGTTGGGCGCCGAGCCGGATCCGGCTGCGCTCTCCTGGCTGGCCGAGTGGTGGCCGCTGTCCGAGGTCGGGCAGCGCGCGGAGGTCGGACGAAGGCGGGATACCGCCTGGCGGGCCACGGTCGGTCGGCTGGCTCGGGGCGTCGCCGTCGCGGTCGACTACTCCCACACCCGGGACGCGCGTCCCCCGCTGGGCACGCTGACCGGCTACGCTCATGGCCGCCAAGTCGAGCCCGTCCCGGATGGCAGCTGCGACATCACCGCCCACGTGGCCCTGGACTCCTGCGCCGAGGCTGGCCGGCCGTCGGCGACTTGGAGCCTGACGCTCTCCCAGCGGCAGGCGCTGCGCCGACTCGGGATCAGCGGCGAGCGGCCGGAGCACGCCATGGCCGGACGCGATCCGAGCGGCTATCTGCGCGCGCTGGCCCGGGCCGGGCAGGCCGCCGAGCTGACCGCCGAGGGGGGCCTGGGCGAGTTCGGCTGGTTGATCCAGGGCGCGGGCGTTCCCCGACTCGCGGTTCTGGAAGACTAGGGCGCATGGGACAACTCGTCGAGCGCACCGCAGGCCTGGGCAGTGGACTGGCCACCGAAGACATGGTGCTCAATATCGGACCCCAGCACCCGTCCACGCAC
>Ga0302314_10006982_pt1 | contig 20363 bp, 18 predicted proteins | sample III_Palsa_N2_3_FD_200533 | JGI IMG/M metagenome (GOLD analysis project Ga0302314, IMG submission 200533) | Peat permafrost microbial communities from Stordalen Mire near Abisko, Sweden - III_Palsa_N2_3 | ecosystem: Environmental > Terrestrial > Soil > Palsa > Peat permafrost | place: Sweden... | reverse complement strand
GACAACCGCGCGCGCGCCGCGGGCGACGGCGTCGGTGACGTGTTTGAGGCCGTCGTCTTTCGCGCCCGCGAGCGCGAAGAAGACATCGCCGGGTGCAACCTTACGGCTGTCGGAGGCAAGGCCTACTACCTCGATCGCCTCGAGCGGCGCGGGCGCGTCAAGGAGAGCGCCGAGGGTTTTCATGCCCTAGCCCCCAATCTTACCTTGTGTCCTTTGTGCCTCCTTTGTGCCTTGGTGGTGAAACCATTCACCACCAAGGCACAAAGGAGGCACAAAGGACACGAAGGCGCCAACAGCCGCGCTCATTCCTTGCCGACCTTGTCGGCGTCGGCGCCGTATCCCAACCGCGCGATCAGCGGGAACGGATGCGCGGGCGGCGCGAGCAGGGGCGCATGTCCCTCCAGCGGCTCCACACGGCGCAGCAGTGCGCCCGTTACGCGACCGGCGTTGTAGGCCGCGGTGTGATAGCCGCCGTCGCCGGGCGCCGCCTCCGGTTGATCGTACATCACCAGATAGAGAAACTTCGGCTTGTCAGCTGGCGTGATCGCCATGAAGGTGGTGAACACCTTGTCGTTGGAATATCGGCGGCCAACGATCTTCTGCGCCGTGCCGGTCTTGCCGCCGACGTAATAGCCCTCGACGTTGGCGAAGCCGGCCGACCCATGCGTTGCATTGGAGCGCAACAGATAGCGCATCGACTCGGAAGTCTGATCGCTGACCACCTTCTCGGAATTGGCCATCGCGGTCGCCTCGTCGCGCACCAAGAAGGTCGGCTTCATCAGATGGCCGCCGTTGACGAGCGCGGCCACGCCCATCAGCGCCTGCAACGGCGCGACATTAAGGCCCTGGCCGAATGCGATCGTCATCGTATTGAGTTCGCCCCAATGTTTGGGGACCTGCGGTTTGGCGCTTTCCGGCAACTCCGTCTGCAGCCGATCGAGCTGACCCATCTTGCGCAGGAAAGCCTGATGTCCCTGCACCCCGACCATCAGAGCCATGCGCGCGGTGCCGATGTTCGAGGAATGGGTGAACACCTCCGGGACCGTCAGCACGCGGTGGGTGGCGTGGAAGTCGTGGATGGTGAAATGACCCGAACGCAGGCTGTCGCGCGCGTCGATGTGCGAGCCGAGCGACACCTTGCCCGAATCGAGCGCCATCGCGATCGTCAGCGCCTTGAAGGTCGACCCCATCTCATAGGTGCCGACGTTGACGCGGTTGATCTTCGGCCAGTTGACCTGTTTGGTCATATCGGGCGGGTCGTTGGGATCGTAATCGGGCAGCGATTCCAGCGCGATGATCTCGCCGGTGTCGACATCTATGATGGCGCCCGCGGCCGCCTTGGCCTTAAATCTCTCCAGGCCGGCGATGAGCTCGTCGCGCAGCGCATGCGTGGCCTTGATGTCGAGCGAAAGGCGCACCGGCTTCAACGCCTCAGGATCGACGGCGAAGCCCGGCACATGCGGATCAGTCAGACCTTGCGTATCGAGATACTTTTCCATACCGGCAATGCCGATATTGTCCTTGTCGACGAAGCCGAGCACATGCGCCGCGAGCGGGCCGTTCGGATAGATGCGCTTATTCTCCGGCCAGAAGCCGATGCCGGGCAGGCCGAGATGAAATATCTCGTCGTGCTCCTTCGCCGTGATTTGCCGCTTGATCCAGATGAATCCTTTCTTCGAATTCATCCGCTCACGCAATTCCCGCGCGTCGACGGCGGGCAGCACGGCGGTGATGAGCTCCACCGCCTCGTCCTTGTCGATGATGTTGCGAGGCTCGGCGAACACCGAGAGCGTCTTCACGTCGGTGGCGAGAATAGCGCCGTTTCGATCGAGCAGATCGGGCCGGGCGCCGGCGGCAGCCTGGTCGGCCGCGACCTTCAACGTCTGTGGCGGTTCGCGCGACAGGCCGAGATGCACAAGTTTGCCGCCGATGCCGAGATAGGCGACGCCGATGAGCAGCATGAGCTGCCGGATTCGTCCGGCGCTCTTGTTGAGGCGCGTCGAGAGGACGTCGCGCACCCAACCGAAGGCGCGTTTGCCGGCGTCGGGCTTCGGCGAAGGGGCGTCAGGCGCCGTCATGGCTCACCTCAACGAAGGCGAGGCGCCGGCGGCCCCATTCGCCGGCGAGGAGGACGGGCCGAGACCCAGCGACTCGAGCTTGCGTCCGATCGAATCGGCCTGTGCGTTCTTTTCCGGAATGTCCTCGGGCCGGACGATCTGATTGAGCGCGAGCGGCTGCATCTGCAAAAGCTTGTCGGCGAGCTCCTGAATGCGATCGGGTCGCGCGAGATGCTCGTATTCGGCGCGCAAGACGCCAATCTCGTCCTTGGTCTTGTTGATCTGGTGTTTCAGTTTGACGATTTGCTCGGCTTCGAAGATTGCCTGATATTTCAGCGTATAGACATAGACCGCCGAGCCGATCAGCGTCCCGATTGCGAGCAGGTGAAGCAAACGCCACATCAACGCCCCCTTTTCGCGGAAAACGCGGCATCGCCGCGCTCCGCGGAATCTACAAGCGCGCCACCCTCGAGCCGCTCGGCGAAACGCAGCTTCGCCGACCTCGCGCGCGGGTTGGCCGCGATTTCTGTTGCGTTCGGCGTCACGGGTTGGCCGGGAAACGATCGGAAAGTCGCCGCCGGCGGCGCCGGCTCTCCCGGCAGCAGCCGCGAAGCTGTGCGGCCACGGCCTGAGCGGCGAGCGAGGAATTGTTTGACGATGCGATCCTCCAGGGAATGGAACGTCACCACGGCGAGCCTTCCGCCGGGTTTGAGCGCTCGCTCTGCCGCGGCGAGCCCGTCGCTCAGCTCGCCGAGTTCATCGTTGACGGCGATGCGCAAAGCCTGAAACACGCGCGTGGCGGGATGCGTGTGTTCGCCCGGCGGCGCCGGCGTGAGCCGCGCGACGAGACCCGCGAGCTGTCGCGTCGACACGAACGGCGCTGTGGTGCGATCCGCCACGATGGCTCTAGCGATGCGGCGCGCGGCCCGCTCCTCGCCGAAATGGAAGAATATGTCGGCCAGCTCGGCTTCGCTCAAGTCGGCCAGCAAATCGGCCGCCGAGGCGCCCTGACCCTCCATCCGCATGTCGAGCGGGGCGTCGAAACGCAGCGAGAAGCCGCGGGCCGGCTCGTCGATCTGCATCGAGGAGACGCCGATGTCGAGCACGACACCGTCGACAGGCTCCGTTTGCTTGTCGAGCTCGCCGAAGCGGGCGGCGACGAGCCTGAGCCGATCGGGGTGCGCCGCGGCTAAAGCCGCGCCGCCGGCAATCGCGGCGGGATCGCGATCGAGCGCCACCACGCGCGCCCCGCGCGCGAGCAAGTCGCGCGTATAGCCGCCGCCGCCGAAAGTGCCGTCGAGATAGACGCCGCCTTCGCGCACGCCGAGCGCATCGATCGCCTCCTCGCACAATACGGGAACGTGGGTCATGCAGGCGCTCGCGCGAGTTTTGAGCGCAGGCCGCGCGCTCGAGCCCGAGCCTGGTCCAAATGCGCGGCGAAACGGTCGGGGGCCCAAATCTGGAATTTCTCGCCCTGGCCGACAAAAACCGCCTCGCGGGTCAGGCCGATCGAAGTCTTCAGCCGTTCGCTGAGGGAAAGGCGGCCCTCCGGATCGATTTTCAGGATTTCGCCCGTTCCCAACAGCGCCAAAGAAAAGTCCTCGCGCTCGGGCGAGTAGGGCGGCATCGTCTCCAGCATCGCTTGGATTGCGGCGATCAGCCGGCCGCCGCCGCAATCCAGCGCCGGCGCGTCTAGCGAGGGATGCGCGAACACGCCCTCGAAACCCTCCTTCGCCAGCGCCGAGCGGAATGCCGCCGGCAGCGAAACGCGACCCTTGGCGTCGAACGGTTTCGTGTAATGCGATAGAAACAACGCTGCTACGCCCTGCCGCCCGAACGCAAACCTCTCCCGCGGCGCGTAAAGGCGCGCGCAACGAAGGTTTGTCGGCCTCTGATGGGATGACTTGGGATAACATGGGCTTAAATGGGCGTCAACGAATCGCCCCTCGCCTGGCGGGTTTGGGTGCTCGTCGTTCCCTATTAGGGTGTGTTAAGGTTAAGCGATCGTTAGGACCGCGACGCGGCGGTTGACGATTTCCGCCGCGACAGGTCGCAGGAGTTCGCCCTATGCGCGTCCGATCGCTCGCGTTTGCCTTGGCCCTGGGTTTCAACGCTCCCGCGCTCGCCGATGATCATTCGCCGAGCGTTTTACCCCCAAGCGTCTCAGTGGTCGGGGAAGCGCAGGCGGAGGTTCCGCCGGACATGGCGATCCTCACGCTTTCGATCTCGGTCGAAAGGTCGACCGCCACCGACGCCGCCGCGGAAAATGCCCGGATCGCGAAGACAGTGATCGAGGGGTTAAAGAGCGCCGGCGTGGCGGCGCAGGACATTCAGACCGTGGGCCTTTCTATTTACCCGGAGTTTACAAACTCGGGATCGCAAAAGCGAAGCGTCACCGGGTACCATGCCAACGATAACATCAGTGTGCGCGTACGCGCCGTCGAGAAGGCGGGCGCGTTGGCGGGGGCGGCGGTCGAGTCCGGCGCGCTCTACCAGGGGATCAGATTCGATATCTCCGATGGCGACTCGCGTCAGGACGCGCTGCGGGTCGCAGCCGTCGAGAACGCGCATCGTCGCGCCGAACTTTATGCGAAGGGCGCCGGCATGAAGCTCGGCTTGCCGCGCACGATTGTCGCGCAGGGCTCAACGCGCGATGGAGTTTTTGCCCACGCCGCCGTTGCGATGTCGCGCGCGGCCCCGAACTTGGAGCCGCCGATCGAGGCGGGGACGTTGACCTTGCGCGAGAGCGTCGAGGCGACCTTCGACATGAGCGGGCCATGACGCTTACCGAGTTCAAAACATCGCTAACCGACGACGCGCCGCCGCCAGAATTGCCGCCGGCTTTGCAGGCGCTCTGGCGCGACGGTCGCGGCGACTGGGATGGAGCACACACGCTCGCGCAAGCTGACGAAGGCGGCGCCGGCGACTGGGTGCACGCCTATCTCCATCGCAAGGAGGGCGACGAAGGCAACGCCGCCTACTGGTACAGGCGCGCCCGACGGCCGTTCGCCCGCGTGTCGCTGGAAACGGAATGGGCGGCGATTGCGGGCGAACTGCTCGCGGCGGCAAGATAGTGCCGGCGACGCAATTTACGATTTGTAAATGTTCAATATAGGTACGCCTGGAACGCCAGTGTTGGCGTTTAACGGTTTGCGACATCGACAGTAGGGACACGAGAAGCCGCTCAAGCCCTTGAAATTCACCGCGACGGGCCTGTCCCAGCCACTTATCATTTGTCCGAATCGGGCAAATCGGACTATGTCGGCCTGACAGACGTCGGGACCTCAATATGAAACTGCCGAGCGAGCTTGGCCCCATCCATTTCATCGGCATCGGCGGCATCGGCATGTCCGGCATCGCCGAAGTGCTGCTGAACCTCGGATATAAGGTGCAGGGCTCGGACGCCGGCGACAACGCCAACGTCAAGCGCCTGCGCGAGCGCGGCGCGGAGGTGTTCGTCGGCCATAAGGCCGAGCAGATCGCCGACGCGGCGGTGATCGTCGTCTCCACGGCCATCAAGCGCGATAATCCCGAGCTGGCGGCGGCGCGCGTCAAACGCATCCCCGTGGTGCGCCGCGCCGAAATGCTCGCCGAGCTGATGCGTCTCAAACAATGCGTCGCCATCGCCGGCACGCACGGCAAGACTACGACGACCTCCCTGGTGGCGACGCTGCTCGACGGCGCCGGCCTCGATCCGACCGTCATCAACGGCGGCATCATCAACGCCTACGGGACCAATGCGCGGCGCGGCGCCGGGGACTGGATGGTCGTCGAGGCCGACGAAAGCGACGGCACATTTCTGAAATTGCCGGCCGACATCGCCATCGTCACCAATATCGACCCCGAGCATCTCGACCACTTCAAGACGTTCGACGCGATCAAGGACGCCTTCTATGCCTTCGTCGAGAACTTGCCGTTCTATGGCTTCGCGGTCATGTGCCTCGACCATCCCACCGTGCAGGAGCTGGTCGGCCGCATCGAGGACCGACGCGTCATCACCTATGGCGAGAACCCGCAGTCGGACGTCAGGCTGCTCGACGTGGATCTCACGGGCGGCCTCACCCGCTTTAACGTGCTGATCCGCGACCGCCAGACCGGCAAGGCCACCTATATCGACGAACTCGCGCTGCCGATGCCCGGCCACCACAACGCGCTGAACGCGACTGCGGCGATCGCGGTGGCGCACGAACTCGGCGCCTCCGTTGCGACAATCCGCAAGGCGATCGCGGGTTTCGGCGGGGTCAAGCGGCGCTTCACCCGCACCGGCGAATGGAACGGGGTGACGGTGTTCGACGACTATGGCCATCATCCCGTCGAGATCGCCGCCGTCTTGCGCGCAGCGCGCAGCGCGACCAAGGGGCAGGTGATCGCGGTCGTGCAGCCGCACCGCTACACGCGCTTGCAATCGTTGTTTGACGCATTTGCCCGCTGCTTCAACGACGCCGATACGGTGATCGTCGCCGACGTCTATCCCGCCGGCGAAGCGCCGATCCCCGGCGTCGACAAAGAGGCGCTGACGGCCGCGATCAACGCGCACGGCCATCGCCATGCGCTCGCGCTGCCGTCCCCGGATAAACTTGCCGGCCTTGTGCGTGAGTTCGCCAAACCGGGCGATTATGTCGTTTGCCTCGGCGCCGGCAGCATCACGCAGTGGGCCTACGCCCTGCCGGAAGAGTTGAGCGCGGCGTGAAAAGCGCCGACATCGCCTCGCTGCTGCCGGACTTTCGCGGCCGGGTCAGTTTCGACGTTCCGCTTGGCGCTTATACCTGGTTTCGCGTTGGAGGGGCGGCGGACGTGCTAGCCTCCCCCGCCGACGAAGCCGATCTCGCCTATCTGCTGTCGCGTCTGCCGGCGGAGATTCCCGTCACCGTGATCGGTGTTGGCTCAAACCTCATCGTCCGCGACGGCGGCGTGCGGGGCGTCGTAATCCGCCTCGGCGGGCGCCCATTCGGTGCGATCGAGACGACGGCGGATCATCGCGTCATCGCCGGCGCGGCCGCGCTCGACTCCAATGTCGCCAAGGCCGCGGCGGAGGCCGGGATCGACGGCCTCGCCTTCCTACGCGGCGTACCCGGCGCGGTCGGCGGCGCGCTGCGTATGAACGCCGGCGCCCACGGCGGCGAGATCAAAGACATCCTCATCGAGGCTTCGGGGGTCGATCGCGCGGGGCGGCCGCGCCGCTTCGACAAAGCAGCGATGGGCTTCTCCTATCGGCACAGCGAGGCGCCGCACGACGTCATCTTCGCCCGCGCGGTCTTTCAGGGCCGGCATGGCGAACGCGATGCGATCCACACGCAGATGGAGCGCATTACCGCGGCGCGCGAAGCCTCGCAGCCGATCCGCGAAAAGACCGGGGGCTCGACGTTCAAGAACCCGCCGGATGGCAAAGCGTGGGCGCTGATCGATGCAGCTGGATGTCGCGGCCTCGTTGTCGGCGACGCCGAAGTTTCGAACTTGCACTGCAATTTTCTCATCAACCGTGGCAGGGCAACGGCCGCCGACATCGAAGCGCTCGGCGACGAGGTGCGCCGGCGGGTGAAGGAAACCAGCGGCGTCGAGCTGCAATGGGAGATCAAACGCGTGGGATCGTCTGAGAAGTAAGTCGAGATTACGGCTCCTTCCCGTGGCCGCCCTCGAACGCCTTGCCGACGCTGCGGCGAATGCGCCAGACGCCCAGCGCGACCAGCCCCGCCACGACGGGGATCGCGATCGCCATCGCGAGGGCCGGATCGACGCGCAGCCCTTCGCGCTCCAACCCCTCCGCGGCCTTCCCGACTAGCGAAACGATATAATAGGTGATGGCTGCGACCGAGAGCCCCTCGACTGTCTCCTGCAGCCGAAGCTGCAATTTCGCGCGCTGGTTCATCGACTCGAGAAGCGCATGGCTCTGCCTTTGGCTCGACAGCTCTACGCGCGTCGAAAGCAGGTCAGTTGCGCGGGAAATGCGCGCCGACAGCGTTTCCTGTCGTTCGACCACGGCGCGACAGGTGCGCATCGCCGGCGCGAGACGCCGTTCCATGAATTCCCCAAATGTCTGCAAGCCTTCGATGCGTTGCTCACGCAATTCCGCGATCCGCCGCTCGACCAGATCATAATAGGAGGCGGCGGCGGCGAAGCGAAATTGGCTTTCGGCCTGCAGGCTTTCAACCTGCGCGGCGAGCCGCGTCAGCCGTTCGAGCAAGCCCGGCTCCTCGGCCTCCGCGGCGCTGACGAGCGCAGCCGTCACGCGCGAAAGGTCGCGCTCGATTTCCGTCAATTCGCCCGTACGCGCGCGCGCGATCGGCAACGCCAGCAGCGCCAGCATGCGATAGGTGTCCATTTCCACCAGCCGCTGCAGGGTGCGCCCGAGCTGACCCGGGGAAAGGCCATGATCGTAGATGAGAAGCCGCGAGAAACGATCCTCGCGAATGCGCAAATCCGTAAACGCGGCGCCGAGGCCGCCAACCAGCATCGCGCCGATCAGACCGTCCGTGGTTGGGAAGGCCGGGCCCAGCCGATCGAAGTTCGGCGGCCAGCCCTGGCTGAGTCCGATGACGGCGTGGATCGCGCAGAGGAGTTGGCCGGGCAGCGTTTCGACCCAATCGGCGCGCGCGCTCTGAAGCGCGGTTTCCGCGAAGCCGTCGGATGGGCCGCCGCGTCCATATCCAGGCGCGATGATTTTGATGCGATAAAATTCGGTGTGCCGCTCGGCTTTCAGCCGGAAGCCGTCAAAGTCGGCGCTATAGTGGGCGGACGCTGGATTGGGCGGCGGAGCGCCGCAACGGGCGGCCTCGGCGCGAATGATCTCCCAGGCGGCGCGTCGCTGTTCGCCGTCCGCGACAAGCGCCAAGAACGAGACGCGGCACGGCGACGTCGGCCTTTCCGGCGGACGGGCGTGCACCTCGTCATTGAGGCGTTGGCGCAGCGGATGGTCGGGCGGCATGGTGGGATACAAAGTTCCTTTCTGCGCGACACGCCCATTGATGGACTTCAACGACGACGTTAATACTGTCAAACGTTCGCGCGATCCTTAGAAATTTACGTAGCCCGAATGACAGATAGCCTCGCCCCCCAACACCTAGCGGCGATCCGCCGTTTTGGCGCTGGCAAGACGCGTGGCGACTATCAAGCAACCGATTTCAAATCGCGCTGTGACATTTGAGAGACACGTTCATGACGGAAATGGGTCAGTGAGGGCTCACAGGAAATTCATCTTTATCAACAAGCTAGCATCAAAGCTTGCTGACTCTGCGTTTCGAGCCCACAATCCGTGTCGCTACAAAGCCGCTTATCGGGGCTCATTTTAAACAGGCAAGGCCTGATAAATTTCGAAGCGCCGCCGCCGACGTAACCCGGTTATCAATACCTTGTCCAAAATATCCGCGACAAAATCGCAAAGCGTTGGTTGCTCCGTCTCGCCACGCGGCCCTCGACCAGGGCATTTCGATTGCGAGTGTTTGGTAGCCGTGCCATATGAAGCCCCAGGAAGCTCGGCGGGCGGGGCCGATCATGAAGATCAAACAATACTGTTACTATATAATTTTGAGCAGGAGGCTCGTGGGCAAGCCGGATGAGTTTGTCCGCATTCGGTCTCTTTGCAATATGTCTGAGCGGCGGCTTGCTTAGTATATACGCTGGCGTTTGTTTGTTACAGCAGTACTTGCAGTCTTGCACGTATAGCGTTAATAGCGTGTCTTCGGCACAATAGCCGAATTCTCGACAATACTGTTCAATACTGAATCGGGCCGGACCCGAAACGATACAACATGGGTTTATCATGCGGCGTGGTGCTGAAATATTTCCTTTAATCTTCCTTCAAAACGCCCCGCTAGTCCGGGACCGAAGCGTGCGCCGGCGAAGGAATGCGGTTCGGCCGAACGCACCCCCACGCGAGATCGCCGGCCAAAAAAGCCGCGTCACAATTCTTGCGAGGGGCTAAGCGCCGAAGAGGCGCGAGCGCCACGTAAAGCGTCCGAGTGCGTCCGTCGTCCCACTTACTCATCTAGGAGGAACCCGCCATTGAGCGCGAAAGCTCACGTACGTGCGAACCCGGCCAAATCCGGCGACCATCACGCCGTGGACGAGGCGTGGCGGCGAGCTCGGGAACGCTTGCGGAGATCGCTTGGCGAGGACGTCTTCAACAGTTGGTTCGGGAGTCTGCGGCTCGAGGCGCTCGATGCGGGAAGGGCTCGATTCTCAGTCTCGACGCGATTCCTGAAAAGTTGGATTGAAAGCCGGTATCAGGACAAGCTTCTGTCCGCGTTCGCCGAGGAATGGCCAGGCATTGAAGCCGTCGAGATATTTGTTCGCTCCTTCAGCGCGCCCGCCACGGTGCGCGTTTCCGCCGAAACGCACCCCGCTGGTTCACCGCCTAGCGGGGCGTCGACGGCGGCGCGTGGGGAAGCGACAAAGAGCGCCTCTCTCTCCGTTTGGCCGCAGACCAGAGGCGGCGATGGAGCCGCGAAAAGTCAGTTGGGATCGCCGCTCGACCGTCGGCTGACGTTCGGAAATTTCGTTGTCGGACGTGCTAATCAGCTCGCGTACTCGCTCGCCCGCAAACTTTCTGAAGGTCGGGAGAACGAAGCGGCGATGACCCCGCTCTACATTCATTCGGCTGTCGGGCTCGGCAAGACCCATTTGCTGCAGGCGATCGCGCACGCCGGCATCGCCCGCAATCAATCGGTCGTCTATCTCACGGCCGAAACGTTCATGCACGGCTTCAAGGAAACCCTGCGCACCATCGATCTGCTCATCTTTGACGACGCGCAATTTTTGCAAGGTCGCGTCATTCAGACCGAGTTCGGGCACGTGCTCAATTCCTTGATCGATGCGGGGCGGCAGGTCGTGATCGCTTCGGATCGGCCGCCTTCGGAGCTAGATTCCCTTGACGAGCGCGTGCGGTCCCGTCTCGCTGGAGGCATTTGCGTGGAAATGTCGAGTTTCGACGAAAGCCTGCGTCTGAAAATCCTGGAGACGCGGTTTTCGACCGCGCGCCAGATGCATCCAAATCTCGAAATCCCGGGCGAGGTGCTCGCCTATGTCGCCGGCGCCATCATATCGAACGGGCGTGACCTCGAAGGCGCCGTGAATCGCCTCATCGCGCATGCGCAGCTTGGTGCCGCGCCGATGACGCTCGCGGCGGCGGAAGTCGCGATTCGTGATCTTGTTCGTCCCCGCGAGCCCAAACGCGTGAAGATCGAAGACATTCAAAAACTCGTCGCCAGTCATTACAGCGTGTCGCGCGCGGACCTCTTGTCGTCGCGGCGTACCGCCGCCGTCGTCATGCCGCGGCAGATCGCCATGTATTTGGCGAAGGCGCTGACGCTTCGTTCGTTGCCCGAAATAGGACGGCGATTTGGCGGACGCGATCACACAACCGTTCTCCACGCCGTGCGCAAAATCGACGGACTCTGCAGCAGTGACGCCACCCTGCGCGAAGAGGTCGATTTGTTGAAGCGCATGTTACTGGATTGAACGCGTGCCGCTCGTCTACAAAGTGCTGTCGCGATCAGAGTGGTCCGAGGCTGAACGCGACGGCGAGTTCCGCGGCTCAGAGGTCGATCGGCGAGACGGTTATATTCATTTGTCGGCCGCCAATCAGGTGGCGCAGACGATTGCGCTTTGGTTCGCCGAACGCGACGATTTGATGCTCATGGCGATCGAGGAGGGACGCCTCGCCGACGCACTGAAATGGGAGCCTTCGCGCGGTGGCGCGCTGTTCCCGCACTACTACAGGCCGCTGCCGATCGAGCGCGTGGCTTGGGCGAAACCTTTTCTTCGGGGGATGAAAACGATATCTGCCAGCTGATTGCCGGGGCCGGTTGAGGGGGCGACACATGCGGTTGGCGGCTTTCGCTCTGCGAGCGCTCTCTCCAGAGGCCGCGCACCGCGTCGCCATCCGGACGCTTCGGCTTTATCCATTTCGTCGCTCGCCTGGCGCCGATGGGCGCCTTCGTGTTCAGGCCTTCGGCCTGACGTTTCCGAACCCGCTGGGCCTGGCGGCGGGATTCGACAAGAGCGCGGAAGCCGTCGGGGCGCTCGGGGCGCTCGGCTTCGGATTCGTCGAGGTCGGCACGCTGACCCCCAAACCTCAAGCGGGCAATCCGAAGCCGCGCATCTATCGATTGAGCCGCGATCGGGCGATCATCAACCGCATGGGCTTCAATAACGATGGCTATGTGGCGGCGGCGGTGCGCCTGGGAGGGACACAGCGGCGTGGGATAGTCGGCGTCAATATCGGTCCGAACAAGGGTTCGCCCGACCGGATCGCGGACTATGCGCTGGGTGTCGAGACCTTCTCCGAGTTTGCCGATTATTTTGCGATCAACATTTCTTCGCCCAACACGCCAGGCCTGCGCGACCTGCATGCGCGGGACGAATTCGCCAAGCTCGTTGACACGGTGTTGCGCGCGCGGGACCGCGCCACGACGCCGCGCCCGATCCTCGTGAAAATATCGCCGGATGTGACGGCGCCGCAGTTGGACGATCTTCTCGACGTCGCGCTTGATCGACGCATCGACGGGCTGGTGGTGTCAAATACGTCTGTCGCGCGGCCGCAGGGCCTCACATCCGCTGCGGCGCGAGAGACCGGAGGTCTTTCCGGCCGGCCGATCTTCGAAGCTTCGACGCGGTTGCTCGCGCAATGTTTTCTGCGCTGCGGCCGGGCGCTGCCGATTATCGGCGTGGGAGGAATCGAGGATTTGCGCACAGCGCTCACCAAAATCGAGGCAGGCGCCACCCTCCTGCAAATCTATACCGGCTTCATCTACCACGGCCCATCGGCGATCGACGAAATCTTACAGGGTCTCGGGGCCGAGATCGCGCGGCGAGGCTTGCCGTCGTTTCAATCTTTTATTGGATCAAGAGCCGCCGAAATCGCACACAGCGCCGCCATTATGCCTTCGTGAAACCCTTCGCGCAGCGATGCACTTATCTCGTCACGAAGACACGAGGGGTCTCAGGTAGTCCGAACGCCGAGAGCGCAAGCGCGCGCCCGGCGCAGACGCCGATTAGTTGGCGGCGAACGGATGTTTAGCCGAGTCGCGCTTGGAGACGACCTCTTGTGGGGTCGGATGGCCGGCGACGGCGCGTTCGATCGATTCTTTCGTCGCCTTGTAGTTGTACTCCTGGATCTTCTTGTCGTCCGCGGCTTCCCAATGGATGAACACGCCGACGCAGATGAAGAGGTCGTCGGCTTCCCAAGCCGGGATGGTGCCGTCGGCGACCGAATCCGCCACTGCCTTGGCGACGGCATATTGCGCCGGGCCGAACATCTGCACGGCCTGTTTGGCGCCCTTGATCGTCACCTTGTTGAACATGACCGTCGACGGTTTGACGGCGAGGTTCGGCGCGATGACGGCGAGAAGCGCGGTGAACCCGTCCTTGTTGTTGACGAGCGCATTGGCGAAGGCGGTTTCGGCGGCGCTGCCGCGCGGACCGATGAGGAGATCGATGTGAGCGACTTCATTGCCGTCGCCGACCAGCGATTCGCCAACGCACAGTTTCGTAATCTTGGGCATCCATTCCTCCCAGCGAAGTGACGGGCCACCCGGCTCGAAGGCTCGCCTGATCGGGGCGAGACCGCAAACCGGCTATCCTTGTTGTCAGCATCTCGCGCAAGCGAGATCGGTTGGCCGGATAGGCGCGACCGTTATGGCCGCGCGACGCACTCAATCATTCTTGGCGGATGCTCGCAAGACGTTCCTCGCGCATAGCCGAGAGGTAAGCCGCAAAAATCGAAGCGACCGTGAGATCGGCGGAAGTTCCGGGATTGAGGCCGCGCGCCTTCAGTTCGGTGTCCCAGGCCATAAGCGCCTCGTATCGGCGCGCGGGATCAACGAGCATATCCCGGCGCGAGGCCGCCTCGTTCCGCAGCGCCTCGGCGATTTCGCGCCCGAACTTGCGCGCGATGTGCGAATCCAGATCCGTGGCGAGGAAAGCGAGGTAGACGGCGGTCGCCGCTTCGGCCGCCACGGCGCCGTCGGCCATCGCCGCTGTGAAGGTCGGCGCGCCGACGCCGAATACATCGGCAAAATCCGTAACATATTGTCGCGCTACGAGATCGCGCGCCGCCGCATCCGCCATCGCCTCGCGCAATGCGACGGTCGGGGGCGCGCGCACGTCGTGCCGCTCCGCCGTTCCTAAGCCGCCGGGATTAGCTGCGGCGATGGCGGCGAATACCGCGCGCGCATCGTCGAGATCAAGGGCTTCCAGCACACGCGCGAGCGCGACGCGAAGATCGAGCTCGCCGCGCTCGGCGGCAGCCGCGAGCGGCGCCGAAAGCAGCACGATGCCCAAGTTGGTGTTCTGGCCGACCGCGGCGCGCGTGGCTTGGACGGCATCGAGAATGCGCGATCCTACCGAAGCGCCACGCCGCGTTAAGGCCGGCGCGCTGACCCCAGCGCTGCGCTCGAAGTCGGCGACGGTCATGCCGTGCCCTTCGGCGTGTCGGTGCACATTGCCAGGTTTCAGCGCGTCGAGTTCGACCAGACACGCGGCCGTATAGGCCTCGGCGATACGGGCGGCGGCCGTCAATCGAGCCCCCGCAAGGTCGCTTCAGCGAGCAGATCCGCGATGTTCGCGTCCGTCACTTGTTGCAGACCGCGCCAAGCCGGCATGCTGTTGACCTCAAGCACCTTCGGTCCCTCCGCGCCGACAATGAGATCGACCCCCGCGATGTCGGCGCCGACCGCGCGGGCGGCGGCAAGCGCGAGCGCTTCGAGCTGCGCGTCGCGAGCGACGGCGAATGGTTCGCCCCCCTGCTTGACGTTGGTTATCCATGTCGGCGCGCGTCGCATCATCGAGGCAACTACCCGCCCACCGCAGACGAAAAGCCGAAAATCGTGAAACCCTTCGCCGCGGACGCGTTCGAAGCGCTGCAGGTAGTAGACTCCGCCGATCGCGTCGGGCGACGGAAGGTCCGGCGGACTGCGAACGAGTCTCAGGCCCTTGCCCTGCGCGCCGAATAGGGGCTTCAGCACCAGGGGGCCTTTCGGGCATTCGCGATCGACAAGCGCTCGCGCGCGCTCGAAGGATTCGAGCACCCAGGTATCCGGCGTGGCGATCCCCGCCCGCGCGATGAGGAAACTTGTCATCGACTTATCGACGCAGGCTTCGATCGCTCGTGCGTCGTTGAGCACGCGCACGTTGAGCCGCTGCAGTGCGTGCAGCACGCCGAGGCGGCGCGTGATCGCCTCGAACGAACCACCGCTCATACTGCGCACGTGAACCACATTGGGCAGCGCATCGAACCCGGGCAGATCGAGGCCACGCGGGCGCAGCGTCGAAAACTCGCAATCGGCAACGTCGAGCCGTGTCGCTTCGACTCCTCGCTTTTGGTACGCCTCCTCCAGGCGCCGCGCATGCCAATCACGGGTGTCGCTGATGAGAAGTACGCGAAGCGGGCGTAGAGTCACGCCGCCCTATCCGAACGAAGCGTTGAGCAACTTCGTGTCGACCGCTCCGGCGCGGTAGGTCGCCCCCGATTCCAGCGACGTTACCAGCGTCTCTGCAGGACTGAACAGCATCGGATCGATGGCGTAGAAATCGCCATTGAACCGCTTGAACACCTCCTTGAACGGCGCGCCATAGTCGCGAGACGCGCTGCTCGGCAAAGCCTCCGCCAGCGCCTTTGCGTCCTCAGCGGCTCCGGCGACGAGCAGATGCACGCGTCCGCCGTAGATGATGGCGTCGTTGGTGCGGCCCATCGCGGTCATGAAGTCCGGGTGTGGCGGCGACAAAGGCGCCGCGCCCATCCCATCGACAATCCGCTCAAGCGGAAATTTTAGCGCATGCGCCTTGTGCAATGCCACTTCCAGCACGCGCGCCACGACTTGGGCGCCCCCGGCAAGACTTTGGGTCGGCGCGAAGATGACGGTCAGCGCCGACGGCGCGAGTCCGCATTCAACTGCGACTTTGGCGATCACCTCGTGCGGAGGGGGCCGGCCGCCTTCGATGACGAGGGTTGCCCGCGACGCCTGGTCTCGATAGCCGAGGTCATCAAACAGCGGCTCTTTTCGCGCCAGCGCCCGCGCGGGTCCCGAGCCGAGCGCGAAAAATGCGCCGCGGCCCGAGCCATGTGAGAGGCTCCAGCCCGCATATTGGCTCGCCAAGCATGCCAACACCGGTTGCGACGAGCGCGCCGAAATTGTCCAAGGCCAGCACGGGATAGCGCTGTCGGGCGCCAACGTGACGTGGCCTAGGCCGCCCATACAGATCGCAGCGATCCTGAGGCCCGCCTCTATCCCGCCGCGCCGCTTGGCGCCCGCATCTATCAAGGTCTCCCCGCTTGAGCCGGTTTCGACGCCGATCTCCAAAACGTCGGCATCGGCTCGCAGGGCGTCAACCAGCCGCGCCGCGCCTTCGTTGACGCTTATGTGCGATTTGGTCGTCATTCGCCGTCCCCTCGAAACTCGGAACGTATGCGCTTCGCCCGCGCGTCCACTGTGGCCTTCGCCGTAGAGACATCGCGCCCCGCGGCCGAAACCGTGCAGATCGGCGAACCCTTGGAAATGCGCGTCCCCGGCGCCGGCCGATCCGCCACCCAGTTTGGCCATTCCCACTCCGGGACCACGAATGAGGTGTCTGTATAGACGATTTCGCTCGCGCTCGGCGATCGGGATCTGGGAGGCGGCATCGATTTGTCGGCCAAGGCCGAGAGATGACGCGCCAACAGCGGGTCGGCGTCCTCGTCAAACAAATCCAGCGTTGCGCCAGGGCGCGGGTTGACCTCCAATAGCCAGAACTGCTCGCCGTCGTCCAGGAAGTCGGCGCTCGCCAACCCGCGCACGCCGAGCGCCGCCGTTAGCTGGGCCAGGCTGTCGAGCAACTCGGACGGCCCTTCGATCGGCCCCGCTGCGCCGCCGTATCGGAAGGGCGCCCCCGCGCAGGGCGCCGTCCATTGCTCGCTCCAGGCAATGGGCGTCAGTTCGCGGGAATCGCGAACGAAAAGCAGCGAAACCGAACGGCCCTCAATATAGCGTTGCCAATACTCATCGGCGCCAAGCGACCGGACGTCCGCGCCGGCCCTCACATGGAGGCCGCCTGAACCGCCGCGCCGCTTTACAAGCTGGCCCAAAGGCGCGTCCGGCGTCTCAAACGCAATCGCAGGATGTGCAAGTTTCGCGTCGGCGCAGGCTTGTGCGAAAAATAGCGCGTCGTTCGCGCGCGCGACTGCCTTGGGGCTCGAGCCGAGCAGTGGGGTTGCCGTTTCGACGTGCGCCAGCCGATGCGGACAATCGTCGAAGCCGGCGCCGTAGACGAGACCGATGGCGACCTGGTCGTTCGCGCGCGCCGCAATGGCTGCTGTCAAATCCACGTTCGCGAAGCCGCCGATCGCATTCTCCAGCACGAAGGTCTCAAGGCAGGCCTCGCGCGTGTCGAGGTCGCCGAAGGCGTCGAAGGCTATCGCAGAAAAGCCGGCGCGACGAGCCGCGACGGCGAGCGCGCGCGCCGATATCCCCGCGACGAGAAGGCTGGGCTCGCCGTTCAATTTACGAGGTCCGCCTGCGCCGCTGCGACGGACACCGAAGTTGCACGCCCTCTCGGGCGTGCGGCGTCGCTCCTCCCGATCCTTTCATTGGCTCCTGTCGAATCGAAATTTTTGGGATCTGAAGACGAGCCAGTCGTCGCATCTCGGCATTGAAGACGGCATTAGCCGATCTGTCCAGTCGCGAGCGAATATTCTCCGACACTATTGGTCCCTGAATTTGCCGTAGTCGTTGTCTCTCGCGACGTCGATGAAGCATCGGGGGAAAGCGAAAACGAGTCGCTCAGGATAATTTCCTAGATACGCGAATAGACAAAGACCTCCGATCGGTATCAGATACGCCTGCGCCGAGGCGTCGCCGACAGTCGCCTTCGTCTAATTTTCGGCCGCCGAAATGGGAAATGTTGGGGAGATGACGGCCACGGCGCCCGACAGCGCTGAAGCCGCGGTGTGGATCGACGGCGAGCCGGCATCGTTCGATCTCGCTGTTTCGCAGGCGGCGCGCCTCATTGGCGACAGCGCGATGGCGGTCTTCGCGCACCTCGGCACCGACACAGCAGGCGTGCGGGAGGCCGTCCTGTTGGCCGAACAAGTTGGCGGCGTGCTTGATCATGCGTCGTCCGCAGCAATGCTTGCCAATCTCGACGTGATGCGCGAGACCGGCCTTATGCTGACGACGCCTTTGGAGGCGGCGGTTCGCGCAGATGTCGTATGGCTCATCGGCGATTCGGTGTTTGAGGCGTGGCCCGAGCTCGAAAGCCGAATAGTCGCGCGTTCGCGGCGATCTCCCGCCGAAAATGCCGCCCGCCGCGTTGTTTGGACGCGGACAACGTCCCCGGCCGCCTCGCAATTGGGCGCGACGACCTGCACCATAGGCGAAGGTGCGGAGCGGCTGGTGCATCTCGCTAGCCTAAGGGCGCGCTCGAACGGTCGGCCGGTCTGCGCAGGCGACGGTTTCGACGCCGTCGCTGCGATCTTGAGAGACGCCAAATTCGGCGTCGCTATTTGGAGCGCCGCCGAGCTCGAGCCTCTTGCGATCGAGGCGATCAACGGCCTCGTGCGCGATCTCAACCAAACGTCGCGATTCTCGACCTTGCCGCTCGTCAGCGCAGACAATGGCGCGGGCGTTGAAGCTGCTTGCGCCTGGATGACAGGCTTCCCGCCTCGCACGGGCTTTTCGCGAGGCGCTCCTCACCATGATCCGTGGCGCTACGATTCTCGAAGGTTGATCTCAGCCGGGGAGACGGATTGCGTAGTCTGGATCTCGTCATTCGAACGCGGCGCAGCGCCCCGCGCGCCCGTGCATGTCGCTCTCTGTGAACCAGGCGTCGCCGCGGCGGCGCGCGTCCGCATCGATGTGGCGCGTCCCGGCGTTGATCACGACGCTGTCCTTTATGACCCACGCATCGGCGCGCTTGTGGTGCAGACGGCCGCGCGGTCGCAGGACAAGCCGACAGTCGCCGCGACGCTCGCGGCCATACGCGCCGAGATCGGCAGCGCGCCATGCTGACGCGGATCGTCGGCGGGCGCGTGCTCGATCCCGCCAACCGGCGCGACGCCATCGGTGATTTGTGGCTGGACGGAGACCATATTGTTGTTGCGCCGCCCGACGGCCGAGCGGACGAAACCTACGATGCGTCCGGTTGCATCATTATGGCCGGCGGCGTCGACATCCACTCCCATATTGCCGGCGCCAATGTGAACACGGCGCGACTGCTGCTGCCTGAGCAACATCGCGCCCACGCCACGCGACCCGCCGCGACGCCGCTTTCGAACGCAGGCTGGTCGACCTTTGAGACCGGCAAGCTGTATGCGCAGATGGGCTTCACGACCGTTGTTGAGCCCGCCATCTCACCGCATCACGCGCTCCACGCGCATCTCGAACTCGCCGACACGCCGGTGATCGACAAGGCGATCCTCGCCATTCTCGGCAATGACGATTTTGGACTTTCGTTGATGCGCGACGGCGCCGGCCCGAACGCGATCCGCGATCACGTCGCCTGGACGCTGCAATCGAGCAAGGCGCTCGGCCTGAAAGTCATCAACGCTGGCGGCGTCGCGGCGTTCAAGGATAACGTGCGAAGCTTCTCCTTCGATGACGTTGTGCCGCATTACGGCGTGTCGAGTCGGCAAATCGTCAAGACGCTGCAGCGGGCCGTGCATGAACTCGGCGTACCGCACCCGCTGCATGTCCACTGCAATAACCTCGGCCTTCCCGGCAACTATCAGACCGCGCTCGACACGATAGCAGCGGCTGAAGATTTGCCGCTGCATCTCGCGCACCTGCAATTCTACGGCTATGGCGCCGAGGGCAAACAAGGTTTCTCCTCCGCTGCGCCGAAGCTCGCGGAAGCCGTCAACGCGGCTAAGAACGTGACTATTGATGTCGGTCAGGCAATGTTCGGACAGACCGTGACAATCTCTTCGGACGTGCTACGGCAGTTCTCAGCGCGGGGGCAGGCGCGGCCCAACAAGTATGTGATTATCGACGGCGACGCCAACGGCGGCGGCGTGATGCCCTACAACTACAGGGTTGGTAGCTTCGCCAACGCCGTGCAGTTCGCCATCGGGCTCGAATTGTTTCTGCTAATTGAGGACCCCTGGCGCGTGTTTTTTACCACCGATCATCCCAACGGCGCCCCATTTACTGCTTATCCAGATTTGTTTGCTTTGCTGATGAGCCGTGACGTGCGCGCTGCGTGGCTGGCAAAACTCCCTGCTGAGGTTGAGAGCGTAACGACGCTCGCTTCGTTGACGCGAGAATATCAGTGGGAGGAGATCGCAATCGTGACGCGCGCCGCCCCTGCGCGGCTGCTGGGCCTGAAGGATCGAGGCCATCT
>Ga0302314_10006981_pt1 | contig 20363 bp, 13 predicted proteins | sample III_Palsa_N2_3_FD_200533 | JGI IMG/M metagenome (GOLD analysis project Ga0302314, IMG submission 200533) | Peat permafrost microbial communities from Stordalen Mire near Abisko, Sweden - III_Palsa_N2_3 | ecosystem: Environmental > Terrestrial > Soil > Palsa > Peat permafrost | place: Sweden... | reverse complement strand
TGGGCCAAGACCGCCGACGAGATCCTCAGCTCCCTCGCCGACTACCTCGAAAAGATCACCCCACCGAACACCAAAAAGAAGTAGAAACTTAGAAGTCCCATTTCAGGCGCAGCACACTAGGGTCCGACCCCATGCACCTGATCAACTTCTCGGCAAAGGGCTGGGCGGAGTGGGACATCGAGCGACGTCCCTTGATCCGCGAGCGGATGCCCGTTCTCGTGGACGACGACTTGCTCTTCGAGGACGCGCCCGGCGTACTCCGGCCCGCTCGAGTCGGAAACCTCTGGCTGCGCGAGCTCCCGATCAGCGGAGCTCCAGCAGAGCGGACCTGGCGGAACAACGCCAGTTCGCTGTGCGAGTGGATGACGTTCCTCCAGGACCGCGGCCTTCATCCCCTGGGCCATCGCGACGAGCTGCGTGCCGCTCTGAGCATGTACGCGGAGCACCGCTTCTCGGCGTCGCTGAAGGACCGCTGGGACGGCACCACCTGGAACCTCCACATGGGGATCTTGTCCGCCTTCTACCGCTGGGCACGCTCGGCGGGTCTCGCAGAGGCGGTCCCGTTCAGCTACCAGACCGGGAAGCGGCTGGCCGACGGCGTCCTGGTGAACGTCGAACGGAACCTCTCCAAGGTGCGGGCGGGACACCCGCATACGTCGATCAAGTACATGGAGCGCGACTTCTGCCAGCTCTTCGTCTGCGGCCTGGCCGGGTTGCAGCCGGACGGCAGCCCCGACCGGAGCTTTCGCGGCCGGGAAGGGGCCCGCAACGCAGCGATGGGCGAGTTCGTCCTGTCCAGTGGGCTCCGCCGGCAGGAGTTCACCCATGTGACGATCTACGAGGTCCCCCCGCTTCCGCCGCGCCGGACGGATGTGCCGCTCCTCTTCCCCTTGTCGCGCTCGATCACGAAGGGCAAGAAGTCACGGACGACCTGGGTCGCGTATGACCCGCTGGCTCGGATGCACCAGTACATCGAGCTCGACCGGGCCGCCTCGGCGGAGGGCTTCGTATGGTGCCCGCCGTGGCGGTTGGGCGAACCGCTGCTCGTGGAGGCACCCGACTGGGAGGGCGCGACGATCGGCGGGAGGCGCCGCTCCTGGCGGAAGCTGACGTTGAAGGAGCGGCTGTGCCTGGTCACCCCGGAGGGCCAGTCGCCGTTGGTCGGCCTGCAGTCCTCGGGGGCTCCGTTCGTGGACTGGGCCACGGTGTTCCGCCGTACGTCCTTCCGGATCCGCGAACGCTTCGAGCCGCGGTTTCCGACGGTTGCCCCGCACCGATGCCGGCACAGCTTCGCCATGGCGACGTTGGAGGACCTGGTCAAGGGCCACTACCAGCGGGTGGCCGAGCTGGTGGTGGCCACCGGCGAGGACGCGGCGCTGTCCATGTGGCTGATGAAGAGCGATCCCATGATGGTGCTGCGCGACCTGTTGGGCCATCAGAGTGTGCTGTCGACGGAGCTCTACATCGCGCGCCTGGACGTGACCCGGATCTACCGCGAAGCCTACCGGGACACGGCCCAGCGAATGGGTCTGGACCCGGACGTGGACGCCGAGGTCGAGGCCGAGTTCGACGGGGAGGGCGACGGCTGATGCCCGCGACGATGGTCGAGGACCCGCTGGCGGTGCGGTTCGTGCTGCGCCACGGCAAGATCTACACGGCCCAACTGGCCGGGCTCCCGAATCCCGCTCTGGCCAGGGATATGGCCATGGCGCTGTGCGCGAGTACCCATCCGCACGGTGGCATCGGGGCTGTCACCTGTGCCAAGAGGTACGCCGTGTCGGCGCGGATGATGGTCAGGGAGCTGACGAAGGCCGGGTTCACCGGCACGGCGGCTGATCTGACGAAGACCGAGCTGGTGCGGTACTGGCGCTGGGGCACGCATGAGCGTGAGTGCGACACCCGGATGCTGCTCAAGGCGCTCGACGAGTGGACAGGCTGCTTGCAGCCGGAGGTCCGGGCCATGCTGGAGGGGCGGGCGATCGTGCCGCATCCGGAGGTGGGGTCGTACGTCGCGTACACCGATTCGGAGTGGGATCGGATGCAGGCCGCGTTCCGGTCGATCGTCGATACCGCCTGGCAGCAGCACCGTGCGATGACGCGGCTCGCCGAGGGCGGCCGGGACCCCCGGGTGAGCCGGGCGCACAGCATGGTCGACGTGGCGTGGCTGATGCGGCGTGATGGCCCGCTGTCGGCCCTGGCCTACTTCACCTACATCAAGGGCTACGTCGCCAAGCGCCCGACCGCCTCCTATGCGCTCGCGCGGCAGGTCCGTGAGGAACTGTTCCCTACCCCGCGAGTCCAGACGGTGTACCGGCTGCTGTTCGGCATGTACTGCGGTGTAGTGCCCGACGGGATCGCAGACCTGGAGGTGGGCGACATCGAGTGGGCTGGCGAGTCGACGGTCCTGCTCGACTACTTCAAGGGGCGGACCGGTCCGGAGGGGGCGACCCCGCCCAAGCAGGCCGTCCGGCTCCTGGAACGCTGGCTTGGCCACAGCAGTCACCTGCGTGGATTCGCGACCGAGGACCTACGCAGCCAGCTGTGGATCGCAGCGGAACCCCACGGCGTCAACGGGGTCCTGGGGCGGCAGCTCAACAACAAGCCGCAGCGCGACCTGATCCGAGACCTCGCCCTGGTCGATGACCTCGGCAAGAAGCTGGAGCTCAACCGGGGCCGCATCCGGGCGACGTACGAGGAGCACCTGGCGCGGCGCGGGTGGACCGGCCGGGGCCGGATCGACCCGAACCACAGTCCGCGCACCGAGGGCGACCACTACGTCACCCCGACCACCCCCGAACAGCTGGACGCGGTGGAGTCGATCATCGAGGACGGTATGGTCGACATCCTTCGCAAGGCTCTGCCCCCTGTGGTGCTGACCAGCGAGGCTGCCGCGGAGCTGGCGGCCGGATTCCCCGAGGCCGTCCAGCGTCTCGGCCTGGACAGCGGAGCGGTGGCTGAACTCGTCGGCGGGGAGCGCGACGTGTTCACCGCTGCCTGCGCTGACCAGCTGGCCGGCGTCCACGGGCCCAAGGGCAAGCCCTGTCCGGCCAGGCCCTGGGTGTGCCTGCTCTGCCCGCTGGCGCTGTTCCTGCCGCGGCACACGACGAACCTGCTACGGCTCAAGGCGTTCTTCGCCCGTCAGTTCCGGCAGATGCCCCTGGAACAGTTCCTGCGGGTGTTCGGCCCCTACGCCGACCGCCTCGACAGCGAGATCCTGCCGAAGATCGCCGACGACGATCGGGCCGAGAGCCAACGAGAAGTAGCGGACTGCGACAGCGAACTGCCCCTGCGCCCCGAGGAGTACACCCGATGATGCGCCGACCGATCCCCGTCAGCCGCGGCCCGATCACCAGGCGGAGGAGGAGCGCGTTCGCCGGCGCGGACGTCTGCGAGGTCGCTGGCCTGCGGCTGGCCCCCGGCGCCCCGCGGATCTTCTTCGAGCAGGACGTGTGGCTGCTGACCGCGCTCGCCGACGCCCACCGGCAGATCTCCGCCTACGAGCTCACCTGGGACTTCGCGCAGATCATCAATCCGGACTGGCGGACGGTGGCCAAGGAGGTGCTCCTGGCGATGCTCGCGCCGCAGCACGACGCCGTCGTCGAGTGCCCCCACGCTCCGCGCACCCTGCGCAGTCCCCGCACCTGCTATCGGGTACTGGTACGCCTTTCCGCCTGGTTCAACTGGCTCACGGCCGAGGGCATCGGCACCCTGGAGGACGTCGACCAGGAGATGTGCGAGCGCCATCTGGAGGAACAGTCCTGGTCGGTGCTCTCGCTGGGGCTGCCCCGCTGGCGGCTGGACCCTGAGACGGTCAGGCAGGTGCCGCGCGCCATGCAGATGCCGACGTTGTACAGGGACTTGCTCTCGACCGACGGCTACCGCGACGACTTCATCCCCTGGGATGGCAGGTCACCCGGGGAGATCGTCGGGTCCAAGGAGCGCGGCGAGAACGCGGTGCAGCCGGTGCCCGACGAACAGCTCCAGCCGCTGCTGGCCACGTGCCTGTACCTGGTCGACGTCGTCGGGCCGCACCTCTGCGCTGGTCTGGATGGCTACCGCGAATCCCAGCGGGCCCGCGTCGGCTTGCCCATCGCCCGGAAGGAGCACCTCCGGCAGCTCAGGGGGCACTGCGAGGCGCTGCGGCGAAAGGGCCAGCCGTTGCCGAAGGTGCACGAGAGTCATGCCCTGCGGTGGGATGAGCGCCGGGACGATCCGCTGCATCTGCTCGCGTGGACCCAGCTGATGAACCAGGCCGGGTTCTCCGAGATCACCGACAACGCCAAGCTGGTGCTGGCGCCGACGCTGATCCCCATTGCCCTGGAGCTGGGATTCGAGGGCGGCTGGGGCCGTGATGCTGTCCTCGTCGCGCGGCACGGCGCCGGTGACCTGGTCCCCTGGACGCACCCGCTGAGCGCGGAGGACATGCGGCAGATGGCAGGGCACGTACTGACAGCCTGCCTGGTTCTGACGTCGGCGCTGACGGGGATGCGTTCGTCCGAGCTGCTCGAACTGGAGGTCGGCTGCCGGCAGGCAGCCAGTTCCACCCCGGGCGGGGGCCGCCGCTTCCGGCTCTCCGGCAAGCTGATCAAGGGCAAGGGGTTCGGTGGCGTCCCCGATGAGTGGGTGGTCATCGAAGAAGTCGACCGGGCCATCGCGATCGCCGAGCGCCTGGTCGGGCTCGCCGAGGGCGAGGCGCTGTTCGGCAACGTCGGCATCACCACGAAGGTCAAGACGCTCAGCACGTGGCTGGTGCGGACCGGCCTGGGCGAGCACTGGGGCCTGCCGCCGATCCCGCCAGGCCCGTGCTCGGCCCGCATGCTGAGGCGCTCGCTGTCCCTGTCGATCGCCCAACGGCCGGGCGGACTGCTGGCCGCGAAGATTGCCCTCAAGCACATCTCGGTGGCCACGACGGAGGGCTATGCCGCTCGCCCCGGCGGCTCCCAGCGCCTGTTCCTCGCCGAGATGGAATCAGCCGAGGAAGAGCACCACCTGCAGCTTACCGTCGAGGCGTTCCGCGAGGCCCAGGCCGGTCGTATGCCTGCCGGTCCCGGGGCCCGCAGCATCATCGAGGCGTTCGCCCATATCGACGCGGAGCTGACGGAGCTGGCCCGGACGAACCCCAAGGTCCTGGCCGACGACCGCCAGTTGGAGAACCTGCTGCGCAAACTCGCGAACACGCTGCACGTGGGGCCCGCGAACTTCTGCTGGTTCCGCGACCCGTCCAAGGCCCTGTGCTTGCTGCTGGCCGGCACTCCGAACGCGACCAAGCCGCTGGTGGGCATGTGCGACTCGGCCCGCTGCCCGCAGGCGACCCACCATCCCTGCCAGCGGCCGGTCTGGGCGGAACAGGCGGAGGCGATCGAGTTCTACATCACCAACCCGCGCGTCCCCAAGGGCGAGGTCACGCGACTGATACCCGAGCACGCCCGGGCCCTTCGCGTGATCGCCGAGATCGACGCGGCGGCCGGCCTTCCAGCGGAAACGATGGCCTGAGATGCCCCGGATCACCGGCGAGGACCGGGCCAGCAACGAGGCAGCTGTCCGGGCGGCGATGGACCGCCTGCTCAGCGCCGATCTGCCACCGGGCGGCAGGTGCGACCTGAAGACACTCGCGGCCGTGTCCGGCGTCACCCGCACCGGCTTCTACCCGAAGAAGAACCGCGATGGCACCACGCGGCCCGGCGCCTACCAGCACCTGGCCGAGGAATTCGAGCGCCGCCGTGCCGTCCTCCAGGCCGCAGGAGAGATCGTCGATCCCCGGGCCGCCCAGGTAGAACGACTCAAAGCGGAAGTCGACCTCCTGAAGCAGCGCGTCGCCGCCCGGGACGGGCAGATCGAGGGCCTCACCGAGTTCAAGACGCTGGCCATCTCCAGACTCGCCGCCCAGCACGAGGAGATCGAACGGCTCCGCCGCCAGCTCTCCCAGATCGGTGGCGTCCGGTCGCTCCCGCCCACCACCGGCTCGACACCGCGCCGACCGGCCGGCTGATCAGACCAGGGCGCCGACCCGGGCCGCCAGCCCGCGAAGGTCGGGGGTCGTGCGGCCGGAGACCAGGAGCCCGGACACCAGGGACCTGACCGCTGGCCGTGTCCTCGTCTCCTCCGGCGCCTCGTGCTCCGCAGCCAGCAGCGCCCGGACGCACTCATCGCGGCGACCTATGCTGCCCAGAGCCGTGGCGACGTCGGTGTAGTAGCGCGCTCGCCGCTCCACGCTGGGCAGGGCCCGCGGGATGATGGTCCGGGCGGCGGCGAGCGCCGCGGTTGGGTCTCCGGCCGAATTCTCGGCCGAGACGAGATGCAGTGCCACGGTCGCTGAGCTGAAGCCGCCACCGTGGTCGCGCAGAAGAACACCCGGGCCAAGCCCAGCGGCCATGGCGGCAGCCTCACGGGTCAGCTCACGCATCCCGGAGCGATCGTGGACGCGGGCGCAGGTGTAGGCCGCGGACTGCACCAACAAACCGCGAACTGCGGTCACGGCAGGGCCGGGTCCGCGCAGGCCAGGGTGGTCAGCGGCCGTGAGCGCGATCGACACAGCCTGGTCGTGCCACCCCTCGCGCCGAGCCAGAACGGCCAACTGCCGGGCAGACTCTGCGACCAGCAGGGGATCGCCGTCGGCCTCGGCGAACTGTCGGGCTCGGTCGGCCGCCAGCCAGCCGAGCCCGTTTTCGTCCAATTTGATCATCATCCGGGTGGCTAGCAGGTAGCTCTGGGCCTGAAGTCCCGCAGGATTGCTTCCGGCACCGGCCGTCGTGGTCGCGTGCCCGATGCGGATCAGCCACGGGAGCCGCGTGGCCAGGCTTTCGTACTGGCAGGTGTGGAAGTCGGCCAGGGCCCGGGAGAGTTCAGCCTGCACCCGCGCGGGCGAGGGGACGTCGACTGCCCCGTTCAGCCCCAGCATCGCGTCTCGGAGCCGTCCCACCAGCAAGCCGCCGAGGTCCTCCTCGGCTGGCCGGACCTCGCCGTCGGCCAGGAAGGGATAGCCGGCGGCAGCTGCGGCGGTGATCGCCAGATTCGCGAGTAACTGCCGTCTGTGCACCGGAACCTCACCGTCCTGCCCACTGGTCCTCTCCGCCAGCGTAGAGGGGGGCAGGCGCGGGAAGGCGGTACTTGGCCCGATCGAGTGACCATGTCGAACCCGTGGTCGAGGTGTGAGGCCGAACGCCTGCAAGGGCAGCCCGAGCGCGTCGGCGAAGCGGGCCAGCACCGTGATGTCGGTCAACGGGGAGATGCCGCGCTCATACCGCGAGACCTGGGCCGCCGAGTATCCGGTGCGGACGCCGAGCTGCACCAACGTCAGCCCCCGGGCCTGGCGGGTGCGGCGGATCAACGCTCCGGGATCGGATCTCTCCGCAGGCAGTACTCGTGCGCTGGTGTCCGCATTCATCCCCGGTCCCGTCAGTAGCCGAGACTGCGCCGCTCCCACCGTAACCGCAGCGCGGGGAGCTGGACAGGGCGTTTGCACGGTGTGCAAACGGCCTTGCACGCCAGGGCAGCCCTCCTTCCAGCCGGTCGGTGGATGCGGTGCTCTGAGTGGGCGGTCCTCCACCTGGCGGGCCGTCACCTCACCCCGCAGGAGGGGATCGACCATGACCATGGCCACCTCGCTGGGTACCACCTCGGCGGAGCCGTTCTCCGTCGAGCTGCCCGAGGCGTTCACCGAGAACTGGAACCGCATCGACGGGATCACCGTCGAGGGCAACCGGATCACGGTGGACCCGAAGACCTACTTCTTCCGCTACGAGAACCCGACCTGGCTGCTGGCCGACTGGGACCTGGTCGTGGCCGAGCTCCTGTCGGCCCACGACACCACGGACCTGACGGTGGAACAGCGCGCCCTGGACTTCGTCAAGGCGCACGGCCGGCGCACCAACGACCCCGCCGAGGTCCTGGCCACCGGCTACCAGGTCGCCGCGCGCCTCTTCCGGGAGGAGTACCTCGCCGACCCCGGCCTGGACCACGTCACCCCGGCCCAGCTCAAGGCGCTGCGCGAGGCCACCACGATCATGGCCCTGAACCGGGTCGAGCTCGACGGCCACATCTCGAACGTCGGGCCCTGCTGGTTCTTCCCCGTCGTCACCGGCGTGGTCTACCAGTTCACCGAGGCCGAGGGCCAGGCGCTGGACGAGCTCTACCACGGGGCCTGGTTCAACGAGTACCGCCGCATCGAGTGCGTGCTCGCGCACGCCGCCCTCGGCGGCCGGCTCGTCCACGGCTGCCAGGCCCAGGTCGACATGAAGGGCGGGTGCGTCCTGCCCTACGGCGCGGACCTGAACCGCTTCCGCGACGAGCTGGACGGCCTCAGCCCGGACTGGATGAGCCGCGTCGAAGCGATGGGCAACGCCCGCGCATGACCGGTCACGCACTGCGGGGCGGGGCCGACCGGCCCCGCCCCGCTCCGTCGCGGCAACCAGGAAGGACCCCGTGAGCACCGAACCGACGACCAGCAGCCCTACCGGCGACACCGCGAACTCCCGCGCCTGGAACCGGATCGCCCAGGAAGAGCCCGACACCGAGCAGACCCGGCCCCCGGTCCCTGCGGACATCAGCTGGAGTACGCACCCGAGCGACGGCCCGGGTGCCGAGATCCTGGGCCCGCTCGCCGGGGCCGTGGTCGCCGAGCTGGGCTGCGGGCTCGGGAACCACCTCGCCTACGTCGCCGCCCACGGCGCACGCCAGGCGATCGGCATCGACAGCGCCGAACACCGCATCCGCCAGGCCCGCACCCGCTGGCAGCACCTGCCGGGGGTGGCCTGGATGACCGGCGACGCCGCCCAGATCCTGGATACCCTGTCCGAACCGGTCGATGTCTGCTATTCGATCTTCGGGGCGCTCTGGTACAGCGATCCCGAGCGGCTGCTGCCGCGCATCCACGCCGCACTGCGGCCCGACGGGCGACTGGCCTTCTCCGTCGGACGGGCTCGCCCCGGCCAGCTCCAAGGAGCACGGATCGACAACCTCACCCTGGCCGACGGCACCCGACTGCCCGTCGTCCACTACAGCCACGATGCCCCCGCCTGGACGAACTTGCTGAGCCGGCACGGCTTCACCGGCGTCGGCTGCGTCGCGGTTCCGGCCCGGCGATCGGATGCCAACCCCACCCTGGTTCTGACGGCCACACGGCCCTGCGGGTGAGCGCGGCGGCTGCCCTCACGTCCGGACGAGCACCCGGTCCTCGTCCGGCTCGGCCATCGTCAGCCGTCGCCTGGTGACCGTGATCGCTCCCCAGGCCACCACCCCGGCCAGGACGGTGGCCGCGCCGCCGGCCACGAACCCGAACACCGGGGCGGCGGCGACCAGCGCGGGGACCACGAGCATGCTGCCCATCCCGGCGGTGTGCAGTCCGGCGATGTCCACACCCATCAGCCGGGCCCGCTCGGGCACCGCCAGCTTCGCCACCTCGGTGCCCAGCAGGATCGCCGCCCCGGGCGACAACGCGCCGGCCAGCGCGGTGACCGCCACGACCTGGCCCAGGCCCTGGGTGAAGGCGAACGCGACCAGGAGCGCGCCCCGCGCTGCCCACACCAGGCAGTACGCGCGAGTGAACCGCTTCGGTGTCGGCAGATGGCCGACCAGCAGGTTGCCGACGACGGCGCCGACGCCCATCGCCGTGATCACCAAGCCGTAGGCGCTGGCCCCGGTATGGAGTCGGGTGGTGAGCCAGATCGGGATGCCCACCGTGCCGACGGTGGCGAAGAACTCCCCGACGACGTTGAGCCCGATGGCAGCCCCCAACTGGGGATGGCGCCGCAGGACCTCCCGTGCCCTCGGTGCCCGCGCTGCCGAAGCGTCCTCGGCCGGAGTCTGCCCGGGTGCGGGCTTCACGACGACCCGACGGGCCAGCCAGGCGAAGGCGCAGGCGGAGACAGCGAAGGTCAACGCGTCGAGCAGGAACAGCCTCTCGGCCGGCAGAACCGCGAGTAGGCACGCGGCAGCACCTGGCCCCAGCACCCAGGTGGCGTTCCCGGTCAGCGCCATCAACCCGGTGATCTCCTTCACCTTCTCCACCGGGGCGACCTCGGGCACCAGGGCGCCGAGCGAAGGCCCCGTGATCGCGTCCGCGGTCCCGACGACCGCGATCACCAGGACGACTCCGATCAGCCCGATCGAGTCCTGGAGCCACGGCATCGCGCCGACGACCAGGATCTGGACGGCCTCGATGGCCGCCAGCGCGCGGAAGGCGACGAACCGGGCCAGGAGCCGACGACCGAACGCGCCGACCAGCAGGTGGGGTACGGACTCGACGATCACCACGATCCCCATCGCCGGAGCCCCGAACCTGGCCCACGCGGTCCACATCAGGGCAAGCGTGAAGAAGCGGTCCCCGAGCGCGCTCAAGCTCTCAGACAGCCACAGCACAAGAACATCCCGCTGCCGCAGCAGCCGCAGGTAGCCCACCCGAGGACTCTAGAGACATCGACGGCCGGACGCCTCGCGAACTGCCCATGGCTCCCGAACGAGTGACCAGCCGGTCCAGAACCGACCCTGCACGACCGAATCGGCTCCCTCGGCCGGCGCTGAACTTCCGTTTCCGACAACACGACACGGTGAGTATCGGTACGTTGTCACACCATGGAGCCGTTCACTTTCAAGCACGGTAAGGACGTCTGGCCAGCAGGTCTGACACTGCTTCACGTCTACGCGACCGTCCAGCTCGACCGCAACCCTGAACTCGCCGCCCTGATCAACTGTAGGGTCGCATTTCTGATGTCCCTTTCTCGTTGACAATGGCCCTTGTCTGGCCCAAAGGACAGGGCAATGAGACGAACCCCTGTTTGACCGTTCACTCGTAGTGATGCTGATCCCGTCCCTGATCTATGCGGTGGTGTTCTCCGGCGCGATCGTGGAGATGTCTCTGCTGGTCAGGGTCGGGGGCTCCTTCCTCCGTCTTCTACGTCGGGGGTGGGCCGTGTCACAGGTTGTTGGCGAGGTCTCCATGAGTCTTCGCCGTGTGGACGGGAAGATCGACGAGGACCGGCTCTGGCCGACGACTGGCGTCGACGTCTTCGAGCCCTCGGTGCCGTGGCGGACGTTCCGATGGCACTACGGTCAGAAGCACTACTCGGGGACGTACTGGTCAGCGACCATGTGCGACCACGTTGTCTACGAGTCCCGCCTTGAGCTGACGCGCCTGCTCTATGCCGACTTCGATCAAGACGTGAGCGCGGTCTTCGCCCAGCCGTTCCTGCTGTCCACCACGGTGGACGAGCAACGGCGCCGCCACGTTCCGGACTTCCTGGTGCTGCGGAAGACCGGCGTTCCGCTGGTCGTCGACGTCAAGCCCCGGCACCTGCTGACCCGGCCGAAGGTGGCCTTCTCTCTGGGTTGGGCTCGCGAGGTGGTCCTCTCGCGCGGCTGGGACTTCGAGGTGTGGTGCGAGCCGCCGGAAGCGGAGCTGGCGAACCTGCGCTTCCTAGCCGGCTACCGCCGCGGCTGGCTCTTCGACGAGGACCTGCTCACGGAGATCCGGGCGGCGGATCTGTACGGCGCTTCGCTGGGTGACGCTTTCAACGCCTTCCCGCACCACCCCCAATGGCGGGTCCGCGCCGCGGTCCTGCGACTGCTGTGGTGCCAGCACTTCGCGACAGACCTGACCGTCCCCCTGTCCGAGCGCCACGAACTGCGCCAGGCACCGCCCATCCTGACCGGTGCTGCTCTGCGGGATCTTCCCCTGCCTGTGGAGGAGGGCGGGCAGAGCCCGGACGAGGAAGACGAGCCGGCTTGTCGAGCATGGAGACCGAGACCTGATCCGGGAGGGCGTGTGAACGGTGCCGCAGTACGCGTCGGCGTCGGCACGAGGCTGAAGTACGACGGCGAAGTCTTCGTGGTGGAGGAGATGTTCGGCTCCGCGGCCGAGAACGAGATCCTGGTGCGTGACGGCCGGGGCCGCCGACTCCGGCTCTCGTTGCGCGCGGTCCTCACCTCCGGCCGGGCCTCGATCATCCCCGAAGGCCCCGGCCCGCACTCCGAGGACGACCGCGAGACGGCCTCGGTGATCCTCGCCCAGCTCACCGACGACGAGCTGACCGAAGTCCGAGAGCGGGCCGCCCACATCCGTGAGGTCCTCTACGGCTACCGGTCGGGCAGCGCCGACATACCGGGACCGGGCGAGCCCCGCCCGCAGTACGCGCTCACCGTGCCCAAGCTGAGCCGGTACGAGGCGAAGGCGCAGGAGCTCGGCGTCAGCGTGCGCACCATCAAACGGTGGGTGCGGGCGTTCTGGCTCGACCAGGAGGCCGGCCTGGTGCACGGCGGCCCGGATCACGGGGACGGGGGCATGGGCGGCCTGGGCAGGGCCGACCTGCGGTGGGTGGACATGGCACTGGAGATCATGGCCGAGCACGGGCAGGACTCGCAGCCCACCCGCGCCAAAGTGATCAGGAGCATCGGCCCGCGGCTGGCCGCCCGCCATGGCGCAGGGGAAGTGAAGCTGCCGACCCGCGCGACCGCGTACCGATGGCTGGAGGAACTGGAGCGACGGCTGCCGACGTTCCGGCTGAGCACGAAACGCAACCGGGACATCGCCACCCGCCCACTGGGCACCTACGGCAAGCTGCGACCCACCCGGCCGGGCGAGTACCTGCTGATGGACACCACGCGGCTGGACGTGTTCGCGATGGACCCGGTCACGCTGAAGTGGGTGCAGGCGGAACTCACCTGCACGATGGACTGGTACGACAGGTGCGTCACCGGAATCCGGGTGACCCCGGTCTCCACCCAGTCGATCGACGTCGCCGCGGCGATGTTCCAGACCTACCGCCCCCGCCCGGCCGGCCGGGACTGGCCCGCGTATGCGGTGTGGCCTGACCACGGCATTCCCCGCGGCGTCTACGTCGAGCGCAAGGCGCTGGAGCCGGACGAGGAAGAACTGGAAGCACGGTCGGGGGTAGCGGGTCCGGCTCTGGTGCCGGAGACCATCGTGGTGGACCACGGCAAGCCGTACATCTCCGAGCACATCACCTCGGTCTGCCAGCGGCTCGGCATCTCCATCCAGCCGGCCCGTCTTCGAACGGGCCGCGATAAGGGCCCGATCGAGAGATTCTTCAAAACGCTGCGCGAGGGCCTGCTGGAGTCCCTGCCCGGCTACAAGGGCCCGGATCTGTTCTCGCGGGGCGAGAACCCGGAGGGCGAGGCGTTCTTCTTCCTCCATGAGTTGGAGGCCGTTATCCGCGAGTGGACGGCCTGCGTGTATCACCACCGGCCGCATAGGGGGCTGGTCGACCCGCACGTTCCGGGACTGCGCCTGTCGCCGGCGGCGATGTTCGAGCACGGGATCGCCCGGGCCGGGTACATCGAGGTCCCCCGCGACCCGGCCCTGGGATTCGAGTTCCTGCAGCCCGACTGGAGGCCGATCCACCACTACGGCATCGAGATCCGCAAGTGCCGCTACAACGGGCCCGGCCTGGACGGCTACCGCGGCGAGACCAGCCCCTACAACGGGCCGAAGGCCAAAGCCAGGGGGGCCTGGCCGGTCCAGGTCGACCCCGACGACATCAGATACGTGTACTTCCGCCGACCGGACAACCGGCGCTGGCACACTCTGACCTGGGAGCACGCCCCGGCATTCGAGTTCCCCATCAGCAGGACGGCCGTGGAGATGGCCCGGACGGTGGCGGGCAAGAAGTACCGCTTCCCCGACGACGAGACCGCACTCGCCGAGCTGCTGCAGCGATGGCACCTGGGCCTGGGCCTGACGAAGGCCGAACGCCGCGTCGCCCTGCGCCAGGCCCGAGAGCAGTCCGCCTTCGACCTGCCGGACACCGAGGCCAACGACGTGCGGGCGCTGCCGTCGGTGGCACGGCTCCTCGCCGCCACCGAGGACGCTGCCGTCCAGGACGGCCAGGCCGAGGACGAAGCCCAGCCCTACGAGGGCGCCGCAGAGGGAGATGACGACGCGGAAGACGAACTGGACGCCGCGGACACCGCCGACGACTTCTACGCCGACGCCCTGGAGGACGCGTGAGCGAGGAATCACCGAAGGATCCCGAGCAGGCGCTCGACAACGTGACGCTGTCGCGCAAGGAAGGGCTGCGGGCGCTGGCCGACGCCGAGAAGAGGAGGCAGCCGGAGCTGCTGACCGTCAGGCAGATCAAGAGCCTGAGCGTGCCGGCCTTCGAGGTCTACCAGCAGGACCGGCGGGTCTGGCACGCCAACCTGGGACCGTTCCGGACCCCGCAGCTGGACGCGCTGCAGGAGGACTTGTGGGACATCGTGGACAGCAATGCCCAGGACGGCGACAAGGCGAAGGGAGCCGTGGCGGTCGACGCGCATCCGGGCCTGGGCAAGACCACCGCGGTGCTGAACTTCGCACTGAAGTACCACCGCCGGGAGATCGCCGCACGGGGCGCCTATGCCGCGTCCGGGCGGGAGAGGTGGCCGGTGTGCCGGGTGGGGCTGACCGCCAACATCGGTATGAAGGACTTCAACCGGGCCCTGCTGGAGTTCTACGGCCATCCCGGGCGCAAGAGCGGGACCTCGGCGCTGTTCGTGCAGCGGGCGCTGGACTGCGTATTGGAGTGTGAATCCAGGATCTTGATCGTCGACGATCTGCACTTCCTGAGATGGACGGACAAAAACGGCAAAGAGGTCAGCAACCACTTCAAGCACATCGCGAACGAGTTCCCGGTGACGCTGATCTTCATCGGGGTGGGGCTGGAGGGCCGGGGCCTGTACTCCGAGATCGGCGAGCTGGGCGACATCACGCTGGCCCAGACGGGCCGCCGGACCACCCCGCTGAGCATGGGCGCCTTCGAAGTCGACACGGACAAGCAGCGTTGGGAGTGGCGCGCTCTCCTGCTGAAGATCGAACAGGGGGTCGTGCTCGGCCGGAAGTTCCCCGGCATGCTCGCCGACGAGCTGTCCGACTACCTCTACTACCGCTCGTCGGGCCACATCGGTTCGCTGATGACCCTGATCAACCGGGGCTGCCAGCGTGCTGCCCGGACTGGAGCCGAACGCATTGATCGGCGCCTGCTCGATCACGTCAAGCTCGACGCCGCGGCCGAGCGGGCGCGCAAGGCGACGGAGCTGAAGTTCAAGCACGGCTCCATGACCACCAAGCCGACAGGTCCGCCGCCGAGGCCCTCCCCGGTGGTGGACCCGGAATGAGGCCGTCACGGACGCTTCCCTTCGGGGTGGCCCCTGTGCCCGGGGAGGCCCTCGACTCCTGGCTGGAGGCGGTCGCCGCCAAGCTACGGATCCCCATGGGAGAGTTCCTGGTGGCGACCAGCCTGGTCGAGGAGGACGCTCCGTGGCAGACCCGGCCGCATCGCGCACCCTGGTTGGTGCTCCTGCGTCCCCGCGAAGCCGAGTATCTGGCTGCCACGACCGGCGTTGCACCGGCGCGCCTGCACGAGATGACGCTGGAGCACTTCGACCAGCGGGCCCTGTTCGTCGACCCCGGCAAGCGTGCCCTCAGCCGCACCCGGAACTGGCGGCGAAGCGTCGGCACCGGCTCACGGTTCTGCCCCGACTGCCTCACAGACAGCGCCGGTCGCTGGCAGCTCACGTGGAGGTTCGGCTGGTCGTACGCCTGCCTGACGCACCACCGGCTTCTGGCCGATGCCTGCCCCCAGTGCGGCAACCAGCAGCGGCGCCGGCCGCACCCGGAGAGCATCATCCCCCGTCCCGGTCTGTGCGACCGCCCCGGCCCGAAGCCGGCCGGCCACGGCCCTCGCCCCCGCTGCCTGTACCCGCTCGGCACCACCGAGACCCTGATCCTCGAGCCCGGACATCCGGCCCTGCTCGCGCAACAGGACCTCGCCGAGGCCGTCGCCGCCGGCATCGGCACCTTCGGCGTCTACCGCCACGCGCCCCAACCGGTCCCGGACGTCCTGGCCGACGTGAAGGGGCTCGGCCGGCGCGCTCTGATGGTCATGCCCGGCCACCAGCTCGCCCAGCTCGTCCCCGAGGACCTTCTCCACGCCTACGAAACGACCGGCCAACCGACCCCACGGGAGGGGGCGGGGCACGTGGTCCCAGCGAGTGCCGCCGCCACGGCCGCGATGATCACCTCAGCGTGGAGCATCCTGGGGCAGGAGGACTTCCACCGGGCCGGGTCCAGGATGCGGCTCCTCCTGGACGCCGCGGTGGAACGCGGCGACTGGATCAGCCCCACGGTCTCCCGGAACTGGTCGGTGCACGCCAGCCCGCTGCTGCAGACCGTCCACGTGGCGGGCGTCGGACCGACGCTGCGCTCGGTGGACCAGCTCCGCTACCGGTCCGCCGCCGCCCGGCCCGGCAGCCCGGCCGCCGACCCGCAGGCGGTGGCCCGCCGGGCGACCCGGACGCCCAGCAGGATCTGGCCGCGCTGGGAGGCCAGACTCGATCCTCCCTCGCATCAGCGCAAACACTTGGGCACCGCGCTGTCCGCAGCGCTGATGCTGGTGGACAGCCGAGCCGAGCTAACCCCGGTCATCTCCCGGCACCTGGGCGGCTTGATCGACCAGCCGATCGCCACACACGCCCTCCAGGCGCTACGAGAGGCCCCGCAATGGAACGACATCCAAGTCGCCCTCATCCGCCTGGCCGACTACCTCGACACCCACGAGGTCCCCATCGACTACGCCCGGCGGCGACGCCTCGACTACACAGACCTGCTGTCCGAGAGCCAATGGACACAGGCGTGCGACCGCACCATGCAGCACCCGGGGAGCGGCGCGCGCTACCACGTCGCCCGATGCTTCCTGTTCGAGCGCGCCAGCGGACTTCCCGCGACCTGCCTGCCCCACGCTTCTCCGTCCACATCCTTCCGGGACGCCCGCAATCGCTTCCCCTACCTCCTGACGCCCGAACTCCTCACGGAGCTCGACCGCTTCGGCCAGGACTTCCTCGCGCGCTGCGGCATCACCGAGGAGCCGCTGACCTGGGAGCCGCCGAGAGAGCTCCTCAGGGGCCTCGACCTCCCGCAGTCCGATCCCGAGGTCCTCAGCCTCGACGACCTCCACCGCCTGGTCAGCGCGGGAGACGCCCCGCTGACCATCGCCAGGAAGCTGGGGACGGACACGCGCACCCTTCGCTTCGTACTCAGCGACCACCCGGCCCCCGCCAGCCATGGCAGTCCACGGCCACTGCGTCCGGCTCGCCCGCGCCGGACACCTCAGGTCGTCAAGGTACGGGGCCGGCGGCCCAGCGCGACCGGGCTGCAGATCGCCCGTCAGGCTCTTCCCCGGGAACGCCTCGAGCACCTCTATGTTCAACAGAACGGGACCTTCATCGGAATCGCCCGGGAGAGCGGACTCGACCGCAAGGTCGTGGCCCGGCTCGCGGACGAATACGGCCTCGCCCGGCATACCCACCGGTCCCGCGTATCCCTGGACCGGCAGTGGCTCCACGAGCAGTACGTCCTCCAGGGCCGGACCCTGGACGACCTGGGCCGGGAGACCGGCATGAGTGGATCAACGGTGGCCGGCCGCGCCCGCGAATGCGGCGTCGCGACGCAGAGCAACCGCCAGCCCCGGTGCCCGCAGTACGTCTTCGCCTCGGCGCCGGAGGTGATCCGGCCGGTCCTGGGCAACTCCTACGCGATCCGCCGGCTGCGTGCCTTCGTCCAGGTCGTTCAGTACCCCACGTTGACCCAGGCGTGCCAGGCGCACGGCCTCAGCGCCGCGACCCTGTCGATGCAGCTCCAACGGCTGGAGACGGACCTGGGCGGCCCGTTGCTGATCCGCGCGGGGCGCGGCCGGCAACTTGAACTCACTGATCTCGGCCGTGCCGTCGTCCAGGCTGTCGCTGCATGGGCTCACACGCTGGAGGGACAGCCCCGAGAGACCTGGGACCGCGCGGCCGTGCGCCGCCCTGCACCGGGGCGAGAACAGCGCAAGGCCCGGGCGCAGCACGCCGATGCCCCGGGCCTGGACCGCTTCCCCGTGCTCCTGCAACCGGCGGTCCGCACGTTCGACGGGCGCCGCCGACTGCTCCGATTCCTGGAAGCCGCGCACTATCCCTCACTGTCCGCATACTGCCGCGACGCCGGCACATCTCCGTCGGCGATGACTCCACAGCTCCAGCGACTGGAACGAGACCTCCAGGGACAGCTCCTGATCCGCGGCCAGTTCGGGCACCGGATGCGTCTGACCGACTTCGGCGAGGAGATCCTGGCAGTGGCCGGGCCCCATGCAGCTCAGCTCCGCGCCAGAAGCAGCCCTGGCGACGCGGATCGGGATCGCTCGCCGTGGACCCCCGATCGTGCTGTTCGGCCCGCCGTTGCCCAGACGTCCGGAGCTTGAGCTTCAACTTCCCCAATCAGCCTCAAGTTGAGGGGGAAGTCGGTACGTTGACTCGCCATGAGGCCGTTTGTATACCAGCAGGGCCAGGACACATGGGATGCGGGTTCCCTCGTTCACGCCTACGTGGCCGTAGATTTGAGACACCATCCGGAACTGTTCGAACTCGTGCGCGGTGTCCGTGCCGCGACTAGGGACGACCCGCTCACCCACGTCGGCGACGACTGGTTCCACATCACGCTCTACCAGCTGAGCGAGATGCCCGCCTCGAAGATCAGCGGTACTGAGCGGCAGGCCCTCGCCGCTGAGCTGACCACGCAGCTGCGGGCGGTCGACCCCTTCACGATCACCGTGGGCAGCCCGCTCGCGTACGGCACGGGCATCATCTTCGACCTCGGACCAGACGAGCCTCTGGCCGCTCTACGGACGGCCACGACCAGGGCGTTCGAGATCGTGCGAGGACCGGAGGCGACGTCCTACGACACGGGCGTGCTGCACCTGACCGAGTCGTACGCAACCGCCGAAATCACCCTGGACCACTACCACCAGATCCACCGTCGCCTCCGACGGGTCCGGCCCAGCCACGCGCCGCTGCACATCGGCAGCGTGCACCTGGTCGACGTCCTGGCCAACAGCGAGGAGAAGACCATCACCTGGAAGACCCTTGCGGAGATTCCTCTGGGCGACCGCACGTAGCCCGCACGACGATGTCGACGCGGACGCGGCGCGGAACCGCGACCTGGGCCAGCTCACCTCGCCGTCGGAGGTGGCCACCGGCCCGGTCAGAGCCGGGGCCGACGAGGGCAACGGCGCTGAGCGCAGTGTGGCGGGCTACACCCGGATTGAGGTGCCGTCATCGGGGTCGTCAAGCCACTGCACGGTCAAGGCGCGGCGCCATGCCGCCGCCATCTCGCCGAACAGTCGTACCCCGAACTCCATGGCCTCGAAGTGGTTGACCTTCGTGGCTGCCTGCGGCCCCTGCTCGGCCACCTGGCGCTGCATGAACTCCAGCGCTTCTGGAACCTGGTCATCGGGCAGGATGCCCTTGGCCCGGCCAGCGCGGATCGTCTGGGCCGCCACGCCGTAGGCCGCCATCTGCGCCATCAGATCGGGCGGAGCCGTATCGGTCGGGGCGAGGGTGGCGTCACCGATCTCCATCTGCATGAAAGCCTGGTCCTCCCACAGCCGCAGGAGCTGGTGGGGCGAGTGGACCTCCACTCCATCAACGAGGAGCACCCCGTCGAAAGTCACCTGGACCGTGCCGTCGGGCTCCCCGTTCCATGAGCACCTGCTTCCGGTGGCGGACACCAGGCGGGGGTCGGAGCCGGCGGCCAGGCGGGCTGATCGTGTCATGACGACATTGTGCCCGTTCTGCACCGCGCCAAGTGCGGGATCGGTGGCCACAGGCCATGACCGGCCGCGGCGCACAACCGCGGCCTGGGCCTATTTGAGCGGTTCGGGTGTATCTGTGCCTCAGAGTGCGGATGATATTGGGTGTGGATGACTGGACCGGGTGGGAGGACCCCGCCGAGCTGCGGGTTCGACTGGATGTAGCCCTGGAGGAGATCGCCGGGCTGCGTGAGGAGAACACACGGCTGCGCGCCCTCCTCGGCCCGGTAGCGGACTCAGTTCCGGCCCGCGACGCCGACGGGGAGGCCCCGCCGCAGCTCGCGCCGGAGCTGGTGGTCGTGGTACCGCAGATGCTGTCGTCGTCGGGACTGCCGTACGCGGACGCCTCCTCTGGCGGCAGGGAGAAGCTGGCCCTGTTCCGGGCGCTGTTCGTGGGCCGCTCCGACGTGTTCGCCCGGCCGTGGGTGAACAAGAAGGGCCGGTCGGGCTGGAGCCCGGCGACCGAGAAGCCGCCATGGGAACTGCGTGAGGACGAGGAGCGGGTGCTGCTGCCGCTGTCGGACCAGGCGCTGTACGACCACCTGACCCGGCCCGAGCCGGGTACGGAGAAGAAGTTCGAGAAGCTGCACGCGGGCCTGTACCCGCTGCTCGAGGACGACACCTGCCAGCTCCTCGCCTTTCTCCGAACTAAGCGGTCGGCCGCGAGGATTGCCCGGCTTGTCAGTGGCGAGGGCTATCGTGATGATCGCAAGGGCACCAGTGATCGCGGCAAGGCCGACGGCGAGGTCGGCA
>Ga0302314_10006980_pt1 | contig 20367 bp, 18 predicted proteins | sample III_Palsa_N2_3_FD_200533 | JGI IMG/M metagenome (GOLD analysis project Ga0302314, IMG submission 200533) | Peat permafrost microbial communities from Stordalen Mire near Abisko, Sweden - III_Palsa_N2_3 | ecosystem: Environmental > Terrestrial > Soil > Palsa > Peat permafrost | place: Sweden... | reverse complement strand
TGAGCCTGCGTCAAACTCGAGCGTTCGCCAGAAGATCAAGCTCGTCCAGGGAATCCCTTCGGACAAGGCGAAGATCATCGTTGCGGCGATCAAGGACTCGAAGAAGAAGGCGCAGGCGAGCATTCAGGGCGACACAGTACGCGTTGTGAGCAAGGATCGCGACGTACTGCAGGATGTGATGGCCCTCCTTCGCGGCAAGGACATCGGTGTGGAGCTGCAGTTTGTCAACTTCCGGTCGAACTAGCCGGATAGCGGACAACGCTTCCCGTGCATTTTGGTCCTGCGTGCAAAGCTGCAGGGAACTTTCATTGGACGGTTCGATCCTCTGCTCACAACCCATTTGGTCTCGCATCCTGATAGTCTGAAGAACGAGTGAATACGCTCTCCATCGCGACTGCTAAAGAGGTCTTCGACCTGCTCCGTGACGATCTTGCCGCGATCGAGCAGGAGTTCACGCGCCAATCTGCGTCTGGCGTGGCGGTGATCACGGAGATCGCCGAATACCTGATTGCGGGCGGCGGAAAGCGGATTCGTCCGCTGCTGCTGCTGCTTTCGGCGAAGGCGCTGGGCTGCACGAACGAGAGCCGCATTCGGCTTGGTGCTGTGGTCGAGATGCTGCATACCGCGACGCTCGTGCATGACGACATCATCGACGAGGCCGATACGCGGCGCGGACGACCTTCGTCGAATACTACTTGGGGCAATGCCAAGTGTGTGCTGGCGGGTGATTGGCTGTACATGCAGTCGTTCCAGACGGCGCTTGAGGAGCGGAACTTCCGCGTGCTTGAGCTGCTGATCTCGCTGACGCAGCAGATGGTCGAAGGCGAGCTGCTGCAGATGGAGAAGCTCGGACGGCTGATCAACGAGGAAGAGTACTTCGACCTGATCTACCGCAAGACGGCTTGCCTGTTCAAGGTCTCGATGCAGCTTGGCTCGGCGATTACGCGCGAGGATGAGCAGGTTGAGGCGCAGTTGGGCGAATACGGCCGGAATCTTGGGCTTGCGTTCCAGATCGTCGACGATGTGCTCGACCTGACTGCGGCTGAGGAAGTGCTGGGAAAACCAGTTGCTTCGGATCTGCGCGAAGGGAAAGCGACGCTTGCGGTGATTCATGCGCTCGAGCGTGGAACAGGCGCGGATCGCGAGGCGATTCGGCGCGTGCTCGACGATCGCAGTTTTGAGCACGTTCCGCATACGCGGATTCTTGAGATTCTGCAGCGGCATGGGTCCATCGAGTATGCGATGGACACGGCTTGTGCGTACGCTGAAGCGGCGAGACTTTCGATCGCTGATCTGCCGGAGACCGAGGCCAAGCGGGCGTTGCTGTGGGTCCCGGGGTTTGTGACCAGCCGGGACCGCTAGGCTTTACTTCTTCTCTACTTCCTTACCAACTTCAATTGCTTCCTCGATGGTCTCTTCGGGCTGCTGTTTGGCCTGTGGGCGCATCAGCGGGAAGAGGATGACGTCGCGGATCGACTTGCTGCCGGTGAGCAGCATGGTGAGGCGGTCGATGCCGATGCCTTCGCCACCGGTGGGCGGGAGGCCGTAGCCGAGGGCGCGGACGTAGTCCTCGTCCATCTGGTGGGCCTCGTCGTCGCCGCGATCGCGCTCCTTGAGCTGGTCTTCGAAGCGGCGCTTTTGCTCGCCGGGATCGTTGAGCTCGGAGAAGGCATTGCCGACCTCGAAGCCGCCGATGTAGAACTCGAAACGTTCGACCCAGTCTGGTTCGTCAGCTTTTTGCTTGGAGAGTGGGCTGACGGCGAGTGGGAAGTCGTAGATGATTGTGGGCTGGATGAGGTGCTCTTCAGCGACTACTTCAAAGATCGTTGCGATTAGCTTCCCCGAGGCAGTGTCATCTGGTGAAGCCTTGATGTAGTCCGGATGGGGCATGTTGATATCAGCGGCAATGAGACGGAAAGCCATCTCTCGAACTTGCTCGGCTGATTGAAATGCGTCCATCGTGGGAGACGGGCCAGCTTTCGGCCAGAACTCGATGATTGCCTCGCGCATGGAGAGTTTCTTCCACTTGCTAAGGTCGATCTCGTGACCGTTGAAGTGGGTGATGGTGGTGCCGTTCACTTCGAGTGCGACGAACTTGATCAGCTCTTCGGTGAGGTCCATCAGGTCGTGGTAGTTGGCGTAGGCCTGGTAGAACTCGAGCATGGTGAACTCGGGGTTGTGGCTGGTGTCGATGCCCTCGTTGCGGAAGTTGCGGTTGATCTCGTAGACGCGGTCGAGGCCGCCGACCACCAGACGCTTCAGGTAGAGCTCGGGTGCGATGCGGAGCGAGAGGTCGATGTCGAGCGCGTTGTGGTGGGTCTTGAATGGACGGGCGGCGGCTCCTCCGGCGACGGTGTGCATCATCGGGGTTTCGACTTCGAGGTAGTCGCGGTCGTCGAAGAACTTGCGGATGGCGCGGAGGATCGCGGCGCGCTTGACGAAGACCTCGCGGGCGGGCGCGCGGAGCTGGCGCGGGGCTTCTGCGGCGGGCTCTGCGGCTTGCTCAGCGGCTGGGCTGTCGGAGTTCGCGGGATCGGCGGACGGTGCGGCAACGCTCTCGTAGTCGCCGGTGTCGGTGAACAGGTCGAGGTAGCGGCGGCGGTAGCGAAGCTCGATGTCGCTTAGGCCGCCGAACTTGTCGGGCAGGGGGAGCATCGCCTTGGCGAGGAAGGTGACCGCCTGCTGGCCGCCGACTTCGCTCACATGGATGGTCAGTTCGCCGGTGCGGGTGCGGAAGAGGAAGCCGCGGACGCCGATGTGGTCGCCGAGATCGAGGAGCTTCTCCTTGAAGAGGGAGAAGAGGGTCTCGCCGACGTCGTCCTTGCGGACGTAGATCTGGAGGCGTTTGCCGTTCTGCTGGAGCTGGGCGAAGCCTGCCTTGCCCTGGACGCGGATGGCCATGAGGCGGCCGGCGACCGAGACTTCGATCTTCTTGCCGGCGGCGAGGTCGGCTTCGAACTGCTCGGCGGTGATCTTGTCGTACTCTTCCCAGATCTTGGGGATCGTGATGGTCGCGGGGTAGGCGTTGGGATAGGCTTGCTGGCCGGGGAGGGCGGCGATCGTCTTTAGCTTCTCCCCGCGCTGCTCGTACTGGTTCTGCTCAAACTCTGACTCAAACACTGGCGTTCCTTCTGGCTTCGGGTGGCGTCCCCCCCGGGGGGTCTTTTCGGTAAAGTCTTCTTGCGTAACGACTTAGCTTGATACTTCGCTAAAGTATTTGGAATGAATAACTTATCTCTAAAATATTCTATCTAAATGGTTTAGCTTGTCGTCGCGGTAAGACGGATGAGTTCTGTTCTTTCTCTCTTCTTTAATTGTATGGGATGGAGGGGGTGCTGTATGCCAAGTTTCTTTTGCTGGGAAAGGTGCGTCTTTGTTGGGGATTTCGCGTTTTGAGGGATTGAGGGCCTTGACAGAGGATTCTGTCCTGCCGGACGGGCGCCCTGCGCGGGCGGCGACCACTTCGTGGTGTGTATACCCGCTGCGCGTCGCTCCTCCCGTTGGTCGGCACAATCTCCTGTTGCACCACGCGAAGCAATCACACACCACGAAGTGGTCGCCGCCCGCGCAGGACGCTTTTGCCTCTTCTACGTGATGTAATGAAGGGCTATGGCGGAGACAGGAAAAAAGTCCGGGGCTTTAGGCGAGCTGGTGAAGGCGGAGTCGATGATCCAGCTCGCGATCGCGCTGCCTGCCGGGTGCCTGATCGGGTGGCTGGTGGGAAGCTGGGCGGATGAACACTTTCATCAGCAATGGATCGGGATTACGGGGATTGTGCTGGGCGCAGTGGCCGGGTTTGTGCAGATCTTCCGGACGGCCTCGAAGTATTTGAAGAATGGGCGGTAGAGGCTTGTCCTGCCGGACGGGCCCGCTGCGCGGTCTCTTCGGGACGGGTATACCCGCTTCGCGGTGGGCCTCCCGGTGGTCGGCACAGGACTCGATGGGAAGTGGATACCTGGGCGGTATGGGTGCCGGGCTTCGGCGCTGGGCGATTTTGTTGTTGGTGTCGATTGAGGTGAGATGAAGACGTTTGAGCAGTTTAGCGATGCGGATTTTACGCGGACGATGCTGAGAGCGCTGCGGCTGCTGGCGATCGTGACGGTGGTGCTGGTGCCGTTGCTGTGGTGGAAGCTGGGGTGGGCGAGCGCGGCGCTGCTGGTGGTGGGAGCGGCGATCTCGGGGTCTGGGCTGTGGGAGTGGCTGCGGCTGATGACGGCGGTGATGGCGCGGATGGACGCGGGCGTGGCGGCCAAGCCGATGGGGATGTTGCTGGTGGGATTCTTCGTGCGGCTGGGGCTGTCGGTGGGGCTGCTGTATGGTAGCCTTAAGTTTCTGGATGGTTCGGTGTACGCGCTGGCGGCCGGCCTTGGACTGGGTGTGTTTGCACTGACGGTCGAAGGTGTGCGGTTGATGAAGGCGTGGACGGTTTAGCCCGGGCCAGCCTGCACACTTTCTTATGCCGACACAGTTGCTGATTACCCAATTTCTGAATGCCCACTTCGCGGCGCCGACGACGGCGCTGCTTGCGGCTTTCCATGTAACGCCGCAGAATGCGCAGGCACCGATCTCGAATGCGTTCGCGATGGAGCTGCTGGTGTTTGTGGTGCTCATCGCGTACTTCCTGGTGGTGCGGACGACGCTGAGCGTCGAGAAGCCGGGTGCGGTACAGCATCTTGCCGAGATGACGCACGAGTTCGTAAACGAACAGAGCGAATCGATCATCGGACATGGGTATGAGCGGTTTGTCTCGTACCTGACGGCGCTGTTCCTGTTCATCCTGCTGTCGAACCTGATCGGGTTGATTCCCGGTCTGGAGTCGCCGACGGCGAACGCGGTGGTGCCGCTGGGATTTGCGCTGGCGACCTTTGCGTACTACCACTACCACGGGATACGGTCGAACGGCTTTGGGTATATCAAGCAGTTCCTGGGGCCGGTGTGGTGGCTGTCGTGGCTGCTGTTCCCGATTGAGGTGATCTCGCACTGTGCGCGCGTGCTGTCGCTGACGGTTCGTTTGTACGCGAATATGTTTGCGGGTGATCTGGTGACGCTGGCGTTCTTCTCGCTGGTGCCAGTGGGCATTCCGCTGATCTTTCTGGGACTGCACCTTGGCGTGGCCGTGGTGCAGGCGTATGTGTTCTTCCTGCTGGCGTCGATCTACCTGTCGCTGGCTGTGGCGCACGACCATTAGAGTTTAGGGTTTCGACTTATGCCGTGTGGGCGCTCCCGCCGCACGGCAGGCAGGACGCCGTTCAGCGTGAGGGTGCCAGCACGGTGAGCATCAACCACCCACTGGCGGCGCATCTTCGGGAGCAAGGAGCAACATCATGAAGAAGTTGCAATATCTGTTTATGTCGTTGGCCACGCTGCTGCTGGCCTCGCCTGCGTTTGCGCAGGGCGGAGACGCTGCCAGCCAGTGGGTTCCTCTGGCTGCCGGTCTGAGCATGGCTCTGGCTGCGGGTCTGTGCGGTCTGGGTCAGGGTAAGGCTACGGCTTCGGCGACCGAAGCGCTGGCGCGCAACCCGGGCGCTCGCCCTGGAATCTTTATCTTCCTGATTCTTGGTCTCGCGTTTATCGAGTCCCTCGCGCTGTTCACGTTCGTGATCATCGAGTTGAAGGTTAAGTAACTTCGAGTTCGGATTCCGGAATTCTTGAAAAGCCCCGCTGATGCGGGGCTTTTCTGCGTTTAGTGAGAGATAAAAGCGCCCTGCGCGGGCGGCGGTCCCTTCGGGACATGTGATCCGCTTCGCGGTGCTCCTCCCGTTGGTCGGCACAGACTTCTTGCGACCATCGGGAGCACTACGCGACGCGATTACCCACTACGAAGTGGTCGTCCCCCGCGCAGGGCGCCCGTGCGGCAGGACCCTGTTTGCGCATTAAACGGCGACGACGCGGTTGCGGCCCTCCTGCTTGGCGCGGTAGAGAGCGCGGTCCGCGCGGGCGAGGAGATCTTCAAGGACGGCGTCTTCCGGGGCGAGATCGGCGACGCCGACACTGGTGGTAAGAGGCAGCAAGAGGCCGCGGTGTTCGAGCGACAGGCCTTCGATGCGAGAGCGGATACGCTCGGCGGCCTCGAGGGCGCGGTGGCCGTCGTAGCCGGGGAGCAGGGCCACGAACTCCTCGCCGCCGATGCGGGCGCAGAGATCGATGGTGCGAAGATTGTCGGTGAGACACTTGGCGACCTGGACGAGCGCGGCGTCGCCGCCGGCGTGGCCGTGGCGGTCGTTGATCTGCTTGAAGTGATCGAGGTCGAGCAGCAGGAGCGAGAGCGGGAAGTGGTGGCGGCGGGCGACGGCGATCTCGCGGGTGGCGGCGAGTTGGAGGGCGCGGCGATTGAGCAGGCCGGTGAGGACGTCGGTGTGGGACTGGTGCTCAAGCTCGTTCTGGAGATGGGTCATGGCGAGCCAGAGGAAGCCGAGGCAGAGCATGGTGCCGGGAAGGACGGAGACGAGGACCAGGCGGCCGTCGACGGGCTTGAAGTAGTCGAGTGTAGGGGCGGCGGGGTTGCGCAGGCTGACGAGCGCGAAGGCGAGGTTGACGAGTGCCCAGAGCGAGAAGAGGAAGGCGAGACTGTAGCGGGGGGCACGCGTCTGCGGGGTGCCGATGCGCAGCAGCAGGGAGACGAGGAGCGCGGCCTGGGTGAGGAGGACCAGGTTGAGCGTGATGGCGCGGGCGGCGACCGAGGGCTGGACGTAGAGGAAGTAGACCTGGGTGACGAGCGTGGGGAGAAACGAGGTGAGCAGCCAGAGGTTGAGGCGGACCCGGCTGAGGAGCTGGGAGATGCCCCAGTAGAAGGCGATGTTGAGGAAGGTAAGGAGGAGGTTGCCGGTGAGGACGGAGAGGCTGTTGGGGGTCGCGGCGCGGACGGCGAGGCCGAGGCCGGTGGCGAAGTAGGCGATGGCGACCCAGCGGATGCCACGGAGGGCTGGGGTGCTGATGTGGATGAGGGCGAGGTAGAGGGAGAGGCAGAGGAGGACAATCGCATCGATCTCGTGCATGGTGCGTATGGTCATCGTGGCCTGCAATGGGCGAAGGCTGCCGAGACGATGGGAGCAGTCTGGGCAGCCTTGCGGGTCGGAAGTTGGTTGGAGCGATTCAAAGGGTTGTGGTTGCGGTGCGAAGACGGTTATCCGGCTCCAGACAGGCTCTGGCTACTGCTGGAGCGGGGGCAGGGTGGTCTGGACTGCTTGTGCGGGCTCCGGGAGGATTGTGGTGCGACCGGCGCGCTGGGCGAGATCTAGAGTGCTGCCGGGGAGGATACCGAGGACGAGGGTCGCGAGGGCGGCGGCGGCCAGGCCGATGCCTGCGGGGACGCTGACCGTTGGACGAAGCTGAGGAGCGTTGTCGTCGGCTTCGACATCCTTGAGCGAGCGGGTGTAGAGAGCGGCCAGCAGGCGCAGGTAGTAGAAGCAGGCAATGCCGCTGTTGAAGAGGCCGATGACCGCGAGCCAGACGTGGCCGGAGTGCAGGGCGGCGGAGAAGACGTAGAACTTGCCGAAGAAGCCGCCGGTGAAGGGGATGCCGATCAGCGAGAGCAGGAAGAAGCTGAAGAGGGCGGCGAGGACGGGACGGCGAAGAGCGAGGCCGGTAAAGTCTTCGGTGGTGCGGGAGGTCTCGTCGTAGCCGCTGACCTGGGTGATGACGGCGAAGGCTCCGACGTTCATGGCGGCGTAGGCTGCGGTGTAGAAGCAGGCCGAGGCGATGCCGTCAGACGGGAAGGCGGTAAAGGCGACGAGGAGGTAGCCCGCGTGGGCGATGCTCGAGTAGGCGAGCATGCGCTTGACGTCCTTCTGAAGGAGCGCGCCGAGGTTGCCAACGAACATGGATAGAGCGGCCAGAATCCACATGAGAAGAGACCAGCGGTGCTGCATGCCTGCAAAGCCCGAGAAGGTGATGCGGAGCAGGACGGCGAAGGCGGCGGCTTTGGGGGCGGTCGACATCAGGCCGACGACCGGGGCTGGGGCACCCTGGTAGACGTCGGGGGTCCAGACGTGGAACGGAGCGGCGGAGACCTTGAAGCCGAGGCCGATGATGATCATGGCGAGGGCGAGGAAGGCCATGGTCGGGGTGGTCGAAGTGCCGAGTCCGGCGGCGATCGATGCGATCGAGGTGGAGCCGGTGGCTCCGAAGGCGAGCGCGATGCCGTAGAGGAAGAAGGCGGTGGCGAAGCTGCCGAGCAGGAAGTACTTGATGGACGACTCGGAGCCGGTGGCCTGACCCTTGCGGAAGCCCGCCATGATGTAGGTGGAGATGGAAGAGATCTCGAGGCCGATGAAGACCATCAGAAGCTCGGTGGAGCAGGTCATGAACATCATGCCGACGGCGCCGAAGAGGGCAAGGGCGAAGTACTCGCCTGCGTGGGTGGCATGGCCTTCGAAGTAGTCCATCGAGCCCAGCAGCGTGACCAAAACGACGCCGAGGATGAGGAGATGGAAGAAGACTGAGAAGGAATCGGACTGGACGGTGCCGTAGAAGGCTGTGACGGTGCCGAACTGAAGCTGATACCAGCTTGCGGCGCCTGCGACGAGGGTGCCGAGGATGGCGAGCCAGCCGATGGGCTTACGCGAGGTACCGGGCTTGAGGGTGGCCTCGGTCATCATGACGGCGACGCCGGTGAGGGTGAGGATGTATTCGGGCAGCAGGGCGAGAACGTTGGGCGATAGGGGCGGCATTAGCGCTGGCCTCCTTGAATGGCAGCTACGGGGGCAAGAGCGGCTACGGGAGTGGCTACAGGAACTTCAGGAGCGGATACAGGAGCGACTAGAGTGCCGAAGGTGTCGATGGCGCGGGTCCAGAAAGGGGAGGCGACGCCCATCGCGAGGAAGAGCGCGACGACCGGCCAGAGGATGAGGTGCTCGCGGGCACAGAGATCCCAGCCCTTGATGGTGCGGGACTTGGAACCGAGCTCGCCGTAGAAGACGCGCTGGATCATCCAGAGCATGTAGGCGGCGGTGAGGATGACGCCGGAGGTGGCCACGGCGGTCCAGCCGATGTGGTTGTGGACGGCGGACTGCATGGTGCCGGAGAAGACGAGGAACTCGCCGACGAAGCCGTTGAGCATGGGCAGGCCGACGACGGAGAGGGTGGTGAGGACGAACATGGTCACCATCCAGGGGAACTTCTGGGCGAGGCCGCCGAGTTCGCGCATGTCGTAGGTGCGGTAGCGCTCGTAGAGCAGGCCGAGGAGCATGAAGAGCGCCGCGCCGCCGAGGCCTTCGTTGAGGGTCTGGTAGATGCTGCCGTCGATGCCCGCGATGGTGAAGGCGAAGATGCCGAGGACGGCGACGCTAACGTGACCGAGGGTGCCAAAGGCGGCGAGCTTCTTGAGGTCGTTCTGGGTGAGCGCGAGCAGCGCGCCGTAGACGATGCCGATGGCGGCGAGCGCGATCATGAGCGGAGCGACGCGGTGGCTCTCGTCGGGGAAGAGGCCGAGCGAGAAGCGCAGGATGGAGTAGAGGCCGAGCTTGCCGACCAGCACCATGACGGCGGCGGTGGGGGCTTCGGCGATGGCGTCGACCAGCCAGCCGTGCAGCGGGAAGATCGGGACCTTGACGGCGAAGGCGAAGAGGAAGGCCAGCGAGGCGAGCCAGAGGGCGGCGTGGTTGGACGAGATGCCGTGGACGCTGGCGAGTTTGGCGAGGGTGACGAAGTCGAAGCTGCCGGTCTGCACGTAGAGCCAGAGGACGGCGACGAGCAGGATGGCCGAGGGGATGAAGGCGTAGAGGAAGTACTTGATGGCGGCCTTGCGACGGTTTTCGGTGCGGCCGAAGGTGGCGATGAGGAGGGTCATCGGGACTAGCGTGAGCTCCCAGAAGGCGTAGTAGAGGAAGAGGTCGAGCGCGACAAAGACGCCGAGCATGGCGACCTGTTGGAGCAGGAAGAGGACGTAGAAGGTCTTTCTGCGCTGGCTGATGGCGTTCCAGCTGATGAGGACGCCGAGCGGGGCGAGGAAGCCCGAGAGCACGATGAGCCACATGGAGAGGCCATCGACGCCGAGGTGATAGCGGATGGCGGGCGAGGCGATCCAGGGGACGTCGGTCTCGAACTGGAAGCCGCGCGCGGCATAGTCGTAGTGCGCGGGGAGATGCAGGGTGAGGGCAAAGGTGACGAGGGTGACGGCGAGCGCGCCCCACTGCATCGTCCTGCCTTTGTCCGGCAGCAGCGCGAGGAGCACAGCGCCCGCCAAGGGGACGAAGGTGATGAGCGAGAGGATGGAGTGGTCGAGATTCATCGTTTTCCTTGGGTGAGGCTGGTGCTCGTGCTGCTACTGCTTGTTGCGGTGATGCTGGAGGAATAGGGTCGTGCTTTGGTGCGATTCGTTCCTGCTGCGGGAGCGGTTAGAAAGCCTGGTAGATCATGATGACGACGACGGCAGCGGCTCCGAGTGCGAGCCAGCCGGCGTAGGAGCGGATGTTGCCCGACTGCATGCGCCGGGTGAGCCCGCCGAGGCCGCGAATGCCTGCGGCGGAGCCGGAGGGCAGGCCGCCGACGATGATGAAGTCGAAGCCTGCGAGGGCGACGCGCGAGATCATCAGGATTGGGTTGATGAGGACGGCGTTGTAGATCTCGTCGACGTAGAACTTGTTCTCGAGCAGCTTGTGGACGGGGGCGAACTTGTCCGCGAGGGCGATTGAGGTGCCCGGCTTGAGGATGTAGAAGTAGAGCGCGACGAAGAAGCCGAGCGCGGCGGTGAGGACCGAGACGGCTGCGAGGCCAAGCTCGAGGCCATGGCTGGCGACGGCGGTTGTGGCTTCGACTGCTGCGTCGGGCGAGCCGAAGACGGGCTCTAGGAAGTGCTCGATCTCGTTGTGGCCGCCGAGCGCGGCGGGGACACCGATCCAGCCGCCGATGACCGAGAGGATGGCCAGAACGACGAGCGGGAAGAGCATGATCCAGGAGGACTCGTGCACGCCATGGCCGTGGGAATCGTGAGCGGACCCGTGCTCTTCTTCGAGGACCAGGGTGGAGTGCTTGCTGGCGTGGGCTCCTGCATGGATGGGAGCGGCGTTCTCATGGAGGACTGCACCGTGCTCTTCGAAGTGCTGCGGGCCGAAGAAGGTCTTGAACCAGAGGCGGAACATGTAGAACGAGGTGATTCCGGCGGTGAGCAGGCCGACGGCCCAGAGGAGCTTGCCGAGCGGGTTGGGCGAGATGAAAGCCTGGTAGAGGATCTCGTCCTTCGAGAAGAAGCCGGCGAACGGCGGGATACCGGCGATGGCGATGACACCGGCGCTCATCGTGTAGAAGGTGACGGGGATGCGCTTGCGCAGGCCGCCCATCAGACGCATGTCCTGCTCGCCCGAGAGCGCGTGGATGACGGAACCGGCGGCGAGGAAGAGCAGCGCTTTGAAGAAGGCGTGGGTGAGGACGTGGAAGATACCAGCCGCGTAAGCGCCGACGCCACAGGCGAGGAACATGTAGCCAAGCTGCGAGACGGTGGAGTAGGCGAGGACGCGCTTGATGTCCTGCTGGACGGTACCGATGAGGGCGGCCATCAGAGCTGTCGCTGCACCAATGATGGCGACGACGCCGAGCGCAAAGGGCGAGCGGTCGAACAGCGTGTGGCAGCGCGCGACCATGTAGATTCCGGCGGTGACCATGGTGGCGGCATGGATGAGCGCGGAGACCGGCGTGGGGCCTTCCATCGCGTCCGGGAGCCAGACGTAGAGCGGGATCTGGGCGGACTTTCCGGCGGCGCCGACGACGAGCAGGAGCGCGATGGCGGTGAGGAAGGTGCCATGCCACTCAGGGTGGGCCGTGATCGAGGTGAAGATGTCGGAGAAGTTGAGCGTGCCGAAGTGGGCGATCAACAGGAACATCGCGAGGAGGAAGCCGAAGTCGCCGATACGGTTGACGACGAAGGCCTTCTTGCCGGCGTTCGCGGCGGAGTCCTTGGTGAAGTAGAAGCCGATGAGCAGGTAGGAGGCGAGACCGACGCCCTCCCAGCCGACGAAGAGGAGCAGGAAGCTCGACGAGAGGACGAGCACCAGCATGAAGAACATGAAGAGGTTGAGGTAGGCGAAGAAGCGCCAGAACCCCTCTTCGTGCGCCATGTATCCGGCGGAGTAGAGATGGATGAGGAAGCCGACGCCGGTGATGATCGAGAGCATGATCAGCGTGAGGTGGTCGACGGTGAAGGCGAAGTTGACCTGGAAGCCGCTGATGGCGATCCACGGCTGGCTGACAGCGGAGATCGCGTCAGGCGCGCCTGCGGCCTTGAAGATCGTCCACAGGTAGGCGACGATGGCGGCGGGCAGGGCGGTGAAGAGCAGCGCGACGGCGGTGACGGCGGGGCGCGGGAACTTGCGACCGAGGGTCCCGTTGATAAGGAAGCCGACGAAGGGAAGCAGCGGGATGAACCAGAGATAGGAAGAGGGCGTCATCTAGATTTGGGTGCTCACGATTTCATCAGGTTGATCTGATCGACGTTCAGGGTCTGCCGGGTGCGGAAGATGGCAATGATGATGGCCAGGCCCACGGCTGCTTCGGCGGCGGCGACGACCATGACGAAGAAGACGAAGATCTGGCCGCTGACCTGGTGCCACATGTGCGCGAAGGCGACGAAGGTGAGGTTGACGGCGTTGAGCATGAGCTCAATCGACATGAAGATGGTGATGACGTTGCGCTTGATGAGGAATGCGGCGGCACCGACGGAGAAGAGAATCGCGGCGAGCACGAGGTAGTAAGCGATAGGCACCATTAGGCGAGCTGCCTCCTTTGCTTGCGCTTCCTAAGGGACGCGGTGATGGTGGGGATAAACGTGGCGCAGAGCGTAAGAACGATAACGGCAAGGCCGACGTAGAGCATGGGGCCGAGCTTCTTGCTGAGCGGCTCACCGAGTGGGTGAGCTATAGGCTGGGCGATCGCGGCGAAGGCGAGAATCTTTCCCACGGCTACTGCTCCTTTCGCGCGAGGACAACCGCGCCGAGGATGGCAACCAGGATCAGCACCGAGGTGACTTCGAAGGGAAGCAGCAGCTTGGTGAAGAGAACGGTGCTGATCTCGGAGATGTTGGAGACGATGCCGGCGGGAGTGGCGCCGGTGAGGTACTCGCCAAGCTCGGATCCGCCGAGGGCTTTACGCTCCGACAGGAAGACGAAGCTGAGCAGGCAGAAGATGGCCGCCGCGCCGGGGAAGCCCGCGATGTAGGCCATGCGGCTGCCGGTGGTCTGCTCTTCTTCGCCTGCGTTGAGCAGCATGATGACGAAGACGAACAGCACCATGATGGCGCCGGAGTAGACGATGACCTGTGCGGCGGCGAGGAACTCTGCGCCGAGCGACCAGTAAAGGACGGCCAGCGACATCATCACGACGACCAGCGACAGGGCACTGTTGATGGGATGACGCTGCAGAAGCAGGTTGAGCGCCGCTGCGACTGCAATCAAGCCGAAGATGAGAAAGAGTGCCAGTTGCATGAGGTCCGTCGAGTCCTTAGAAGTCAGAGCACAGAATCAAGGAGAAACCCAGCAGATGGTTTGCGTATCTGCTGATTGTAGAACAGCGAAAACAGCTTACTCTTGCTGCGCCGTGCTGGTTTAGCCGTGGAACGCCAGAACGAGGCTGGTGAGGACGATATTGAGCATGGCCATCGGCAGGAGAAACTTCCAGCCGAAGCCCATGAGTTGGTCGTAACGGAAACGGGGCAACGTGGAGCGGACCCAGATGTAGAGGAACAGGAACGCGAAGATCTTGGCCACGAACCAGAGGATCGGCAGGATGGCTTCGAGAACCGGGCCGAAGTCGGGGAAGAGATGACCGAAGGGGCTGGACGCGCCGCCGAAGAAGAGCAGCGTGGCGACGCAGCTTACGGTGATCATGTTGGCGTATTCGGCCATGAAGAACATGGCGAACTTCATGGAGCTGTACTCGATGTGATAGCCCGCGATGAGCTCGGATTCGGCCTCGGGGAGGTCGAAGGGCGAGCGGTTGGTCTCGGCGTAGGCGCTCATCAGGTAGATGAAGAAGGCGAAGATCTGGAAGCCGCCGACGATGGTCCAGACGGTGGCGCCGTGGCCGTTCGACTCGTGCGCGAAGCCGCCGAAGATGTTCCAGGAGAGCGCGCCGTGCGCGGTCTGGGAATCAACGATGTCGCGCAGGCGAAGCGAACCGGCGCGAAGGACGACGCCGACCAGCGAGAGGCCAAGGGCGAGCTCGTAGCTGATGACCTGTGCGGTGGCGCGCAAGGACCCGAGCAGGGCGTACTTGTTGTTCGACGCCCAGCCCGAGAGCGCGATGCCGTAGACGCCGATCGAGGTGATGCCGAGGACGACGAGCAGGCCGATGTTGATGTCGGAGATCTCGAAGAGGTCGACGCCATGCACGCGCTGGACGGCGCCGAAGGGGACGACAGCGATCGAGATAAGCGCGCAGGTGAGGGCGATGAGCGGCGCGGCGACGAACAGCGGGCGCTCGACCAGGAGCGGCGTCAGGTCTTCCTTGAGGAAGAGCTTGATGCCGTCGGCGAGCGGCTGCAGCAGGCCGAAGGGGCCGACACGCGAGGGTCCCCAGCGGTTCTGCATGCGACCGATGAGCTTGCGTTCGAGCAGCACCGTATAGGCGACCGCGGTGAGCGTGATGACCAGCACCACGACGACCTTGAGGATCGTCAGCAGAACGAAGATCTGGAACTCGGAGAGATGATTGAGAAGTTGGCTCATTGTTTACTTAGGGTCTCGGTCAAGTGCTCCGGGCTCAGTCGGCCGCCGTGTGGACGATGGGGAAGGCGGCGCGATTGGCTTCGTTCTGTTGGAGATCGTTCAGCATGGCAGAGTAGCGGCCAAGCGTGCCGGAAGTAAAGAGGGTGTCGTTGGCGGGCAGGACGAGGTCGCGGCGGGTTTCGATCTGGACGAGACCTTGCGGCGCGGCTGGCTCGAGATGCTGGTCGTTGCCGGACAGGAGCTGGAGGCGAAGCAGGTTGTAGCCAGGGACGAGACGCTGAATCTCGTCAAGGATCGCCATGGTGTCGAACGGGCTCAGGCGCGGCTCGAGGTTATTCGCGGTGAGCCATACGGCGTGGCGATCGGCCTCGCCGGACTGCGCGCCGCGGGTCTGGCCCATGTCGGCGCGGAGGCCCTTGCCGAAGGGAACGAGCTTGTTGACGTTTGCGCCCATCTTGTCGGCGATGCGGACGGTCATCTCGAAGTCCGAGCGAACACCGGCGCGGTCGCCAGCCTTCTTGACCTGCTGGAGATCGCCGTAGCTGTTGGTGACGGAGCCGGACTTCTCGTAGAGATTGGAGGCGGGCAGGATGACGTCGGCGAGGGCTGCGGTCTCGGTGAGGAACATCTCCTGCACGACGACAAAGGTGTTCTTGAGCGAGGCGGGATCGACGTTGTAGCGGGCGACTGGGTTTGACCCGACGACATAGAGGGCGGAGAGTTCACCCTTGGTGGCGGCGTCGAAGATGCCAAGCATATCGAGACCGGGCTCGGTTGCAGCCGCGTACTCGCTGGTGAGGGCGTGATCTGCGCCGACCGGAACGTATCCGGGAAGCATGTCGGGCAGCAGGCCCATGTCGGCTGCGCCGCGTGAGTTGGCGTAGTCCGAGAGCAGGGCAAACTTCGCGCCCGGTATGGTGAGGCCGAACTCGATGAGCTTCTTGAGCTCTGTGCCGCGCAGTTCATTGCCGATGAGGATGAGGAGCTTCTCTTCGCCCTTGACGGCATCACGGAAGCTTGCGAGTGCGTTGTTGTCGGTCGCTGCTGACGCTGCCGTCGACTCGTCGCCTGCGAGGTAGTTCGCGAGCGCGCCGTAGCCGTAGGGTGCGAGTTGCAGGAAGGCCTTGGCCTGGCGGCGGAGCTTGATCGGCTCGGTGTTCGCGATGTAGAGGCGGGCCTTGTTCAGGCGAACGTCGGTGCGCAGGTTCCACGCGGTGAGCGGGCTCTGCGTGGTGGGGTCGCCGCCGAAGACGAGCACGGCAGGGAAGTTCGCGGTGTCGTGCTGCGAGGCGGTGCGGCCCGTGGTTCCGGCGAGCGCCTGGGCGAAGCTGACGTAGTCCGCCGTGCGGTGGTGGTCGATGTTGTTGGTGCCGAGGACGGTGCGAGCAAACTTCTGCAGCAGGTACGCCTCTTCGTTGGTGAGGCGGTTGCCGCCGATGACGCCGATGCTCTTGCCGCCGCGCGTGTCGCGGAGTTCGCGAAGCTTCTTGCCTGCGTGGTCGAGCGCGACCTCCCAGGAGACGGGCTTGAGGGTGCCGTCGGGCTGGCGGACGAGCGGGGTGGTGATGCGGTCTTCGTGGTTGGCGAAGTCGAAGGCGTAGCGGCCCTTGTTGCAGAGGAAGTCGCCGTTGATGCCGGACTTGTCGCGGTTGTCACCGCGTACGATCTCGGAGCCATCGGTGGTGGAGCGCACGCCAAGGGTGGTCTTGCAGCCGTCGCCGCAATGCGTGCAGACCGTGGCGACGTGGTTCATCTCCCACGGACGAGTCTTATAGCGATACGTGCCGGAGGTGAGTGCTCCGACCGGGCAGGCATCAATGCACATGCCGCACTGTTCGCAGTCCACATGGGCGAGATCGTCGGGGGACATCTGCGGCGGAACGTTGGGCGCGATGACCGACGAGCTGCCGCGATTCTGAATGCCGAGCGCGAAGACGTCCATGCCTTCGCCGCACATGCGTACGCAGCGGTAGCAGAGGATGCAGCGCGGGCGATCGAAGTAGACGACCGGCGACCACTTCTGCTCTTCGCGGTGGTTCTTGGGCTCGGCGTAGAAGCTATCCGCAGCACCGTACTTGAAGGTCATGTCCTGCAGCTCGCACTCGCCGCCTGCGTCGCAGACGGGGCAGTCGAGAGGGTGGTTGCCCAGCAGAAGCTGCAGCGTGGCCTTGCGGGCCTGCGCGATCTCGGGTGTCTCCGTCTGGATGACCATGCCCTCGGCGACCGGCGTGGTGCAGGCGGTCTGGAGCTTGGGCATCTTCTCGATGCGGACGACGCACATGCGGCACGCGGCCTGAAGCGAGAGCCCGGGGTAGTAGCAGAACGCGGGGATCTCGATGCCGGCAGTCTTGCAGGCTTCGATGAGCAGCGTGCCCGCGGGCGCGGTGAGCTTGTTTCCGTCAACGGTAAAAGTTACATCGGGCATCTTAATCCCTCTACTTCGACATCTCGATCAGAATTCTCTGATCGTGGCTGCGGTGGTGGTGCGTGGACACCCACCGCATGAGTGCAATCACAACGACGATCGCGACCGCTACCCAGATAAGCCTGGGCAACGAGGTGTTCAATGGCCTGCGCCGACGAGCTGGTCGACGGTGATGATGGGCGTACCGGCGCGCTTGCCTTCGATATAGTCTTCGAACTCTTTGCGGAACTTCTTGACGAAGCCGAGCGTGGGCATCGCGGCTGCGTCGCCGAGTGGGCAGAAGGTGCGGCCCAGCATGTTTTCGGCGAGATACTGCACGTTGTCGACGTCCTTCTTCGAGCCGCCACCGGCGTGAACGCGGGTGAGGGTCTTCTTGATCCAGTCCGTGCCTTCGCGGCAGGGGATGCACCAGCCGCAGCTTTCGTGCTGGTAGAAGTTGATGGTGCGGAGCGCGAACTCGACGATGGAAACGGTCTCGTCGAGGACGACGATGCCGCCCGAGCCGAGCATGGTTCCGGCCTTGCCCATCTGGTCGAAGTCGAGGCCGACGTCGAGTTCATCTGCCGTCAAGACCGGGCAGGACGACCCGCCGGGGACGACGGCCTTCAGCTTCTTGCCGCCGCGCACACCGCCCGCAACCTCGTAGATCGCCTTCTTGAGGTTGTAGCCCATGGGGAGCTCGTAGACGCCGGGGCGTTCGACGTGACCGCTGATGCCGAAGAGGCGTGTGCCGCCGTTGCGCTCGGAGCCAAGCTTCGCGTAGGCCTCACCACCCATCAGCAAAATTGGAGGCGCGCTGGCGATGGTCTCGACGTTATTGATGACGGTCGGTCCGCCGTAAAGGCCGACCACAGCAGGGAAGGGAGGCTTGATGCGGGGAACGCCGCGCTTGCCTTCGAGCGACTCCATCAGGGCCGACTCTTCGCCGACCTCGTAGGCGCCCGCGCCGGACTGTGTGACGATGTCGAAGTCGAGGCCGGAGCCGAAGATGTTCTTGCCGAGGAAGCCCTTCGCGTAGGCGTCGGCGACGGCCTTCTCCATGATCTTGAGCAGGTAGCGATACTCGCCGCGTAGATAGATGAAGCCCATCTTCGAGCCGATGGCGAGACCGGCGATCATGGTGCCTTCGATGATCGCGTGGGGGTCTTCGAGGAAGATGATGTGGTCTTTACAGGTGCCGGGCTCGGACTCGTCGCCGTTGACGAGCACGTACTTCGGCTTCTCCGAGACCTTGGGGACGAACGACCACTTGAGGCCGGTGGGGAAGCCCGCGCCGCCGCGGCCACGCAGGCCGGAGGCCTTCATCGTGTCGATGATCCAGCCGGGCATGGCCTCGCCCTGGGCGATGGCGTTCTGCACGGCTTTGTAGCCGTCGAGCTCGATGTACTTGTCGATGTTGGTTGCGCCCTGGCCGAAGCGGCGGGAGAGCACTCTGACTTCGTCGGGATGGGAGACGAGCTTAGGCATCTACTTCACGTCCTTTCCCTGGCCGTCGCGATAGATCTGGAGGAGTTCGTCGACCCTGCTTATGGTGAGGTCGTCGTGGAAGTCGTAGTTGATCTGGATTGCTGGCGCCCAGCAGCAGGCGCCGATGCATTCGACTTCTTCGAGCGAGAAGACACCGTCGGGCGTGACGCCCTTGTGGCCGATGCCCAGCTTCGCCTTGCAGTGGTCGAGGATCTCGTAGCCGCCGCGCAGCATGCAGGAGATGTTGGTGCAGACCTGCACGTTGTACTTGCCTGCGGGCTTGGTACGCAGCATGGAGTAGTAGCTGAGCACGTTGCGCACGTCGAGCTCGAGCAGGTCGAGGCGTTCTGCCAGCTCGGCGACTACCGCGTCCGAGACAAAGCCGACCTCATCCTGCGCGTAGAGCAGCATGGGCACGAGCGCCGAGCGCTTCATGGGATAGATCGTCACCAGGTGATCGAAGCGTGCGGCCAGCTCCGGAGAGAAGATCGTATTGGCAATTGCGCTCACTGCATTAGCTCCCGCGTCAGCCGTTCGGCTGTGAAATCCATGTCTTCCGTTACTGCCCCGATGGTGACGGTTCCATCCTCGTTCAGGTGGAACGGCTCGGTCCGGTCGTTGTCTGCGGTCATCTCGCTGGGGGTGAAGCGTAGCCAGTGAGAGCCGACTCGAAGCAGGATTACGTCACTACTAACTTCTACAATGGCCTGGTGGCGGCTGTTCATTCCGTGTGCCGCCCCGTAGGCCCTGATCTGCGATGCGAACGAGGTCCAGAGTTCCTGGTGCAACCGTTCGTGGTTCAAAAGCGTACCTCTCGTGCTCGTATCTTTGGCACTAACGATCGATCTCTCCGAGCACGATGTCGATGGAACCGATGATGGCGACCACGTCGGCGAGCAGCTTGCCTTTGCACATGGTCTCGAGCGCCTGCAGCGTTGCATAGGACGGGTTGCGCATGTGGACGCGATAGGGCTTGGCCGTGCCGTCCGAGACGACGTAGTAGCCCATCTCGCCGCGCGGCGATTCAACGGCCTGATAGACCTCGCCTGCCGGAACGCCGAAGCCTTCGGTGACGATTTTGAAGTGATGGATGAGTGACTCCATCTGGGTCTTCATCTGTTCCCGATCGGGAAGGATGATCTTGGGGGCATCGGCAACGTGGCGACCGGATGGCATGCCCTCGAGAGCCTGCTTCGCGATCTTGACCGACTCCCGCATCTCTTCTATGCGGACTGCATAGCGAGCCCAGACGTCGCCGTCTTTCGAGATCGGCACCTTGAAGTCGAACTTCTCATAGCCGCTGTACGGCATGTCGCGACGGAGATCCCAGTCGACACCGCTGGCGCGCAGCGGAGGTCCGGTCACGCCGAGCGCGATGCCGTCCTCGGGCGCGAGGTAGCCGACGCCCTTGAGGCGACCGATCCAGATGGGATTGCCGGTGAGCAGGCCTTCGTATTCGTCGATCTTCGAGGGAAAGTCGGCGAGGAAGTCGCGCACCTGCTGGTAGAAGTCCAGCGGTGGTTCCATGCTGACGCCGCCGATGCGGAAGTAGCTGGTCATCATGCGCTGACCGGCCACGCCTTCGAAGATGCGGAGAAGCTGTTCGCGCTCGCGGAAGCAGTAAAGGAAGACGGTGAGCGCGCCGATGTCCATGGCGTGCGTGCCGAGCCAGACGAGGTGCGACTGGATGCGGGTGAGCTCGTTCAGCAAGACGCGCAGATACTGGGCGCGCTCGGGAATCTCAAGCTCGAGGAGCTTCTCGACCGCCAGGCAGTAGGCCAGGTTGTTGGTCATCGGACAGAGATAGTCGATGCGGTCGGT
>Ga0302314_10006978_pt1 | contig 20368 bp, 17 predicted proteins | sample III_Palsa_N2_3_FD_200533 | JGI IMG/M metagenome (GOLD analysis project Ga0302314, IMG submission 200533) | Peat permafrost microbial communities from Stordalen Mire near Abisko, Sweden - III_Palsa_N2_3 | ecosystem: Environmental > Terrestrial > Soil > Palsa > Peat permafrost | place: Sweden... | reverse complement strand
AGCCAGCTTCCAATGGTCGGGCGGTCTTGGCGGTAGAACCGCTCACGTCCCGGCACTAGATCCTCCTCGCGGAAGTCTGGGTTGGCAACTGCCCCGAGAATCACGTCCACCTGGTCGAGCAGGTCGTTCCGCTTCCGGTCGAACAGGTGCAGATGCGATCCGCCGTCGAATACGACCTCGCGACCGTCTGGATCAGTCGTTCGAGCGGGCCAATCCTCGCTCATCCGTGCGCACCTGCCAGTGCGACGGTGAACCGTTCAGCCAACTCGCCTGCCGGCCGGGCGTGTAAGTAGCGCTCTGTAGTCGTGATCCGTGAATGGCCCATGGCCGCCTTTACGCTTGCCAAATCGATCCCTCCCGCCACCAGCAGCGAGCCGTAGGTATGGCGCAAGTCGTGGAAACGAAGCGGCTCGAGACCGGCGGCGTCTCGCGCGCGCTCGAAGCGGCGGCGGAGTGCCGACGGGTCCAGGCGCCGTCCGAGGCGACTCGTGAAGACGTAGTCATCGGGTCCCGTGAACTCGCCGCGACCGCTCAGGCGATCGAGAGCAGCAGCGGCCTGGTCGGGAAGGGGGACTTCGCGCGCACGGCGGCTCTTGGTCGAGCGAACCTCGGTATCGCCAGACAGCGAGCGACGCACGATCACCTTGCGGCCGGCGAAGTCGACGTCTCGCCACCGGAGTGCCACCAGCTCGCCGCGACGCAGGCCCGCGTAGGCGGCCAGTCGCACGAGCTCGGCATCTTGAACATCATCACGCTTGCGAGCGTCGATCTCGTCGTCGCTCAGGGCGAGGCGAGCCGGATCTCGGTGGGCGCCCGCAGCGAGGGCTCGGGCGAGCGCCTCGACCTGCTCGGACGAGTAGAAGGCGAGTGGGCCGGGCTGTGCCTCCGCCCGCCGGTCGGCGTGGGCCGCCGGATTGGTGGGCAGGCCGTAGGCGCTTGCGCGCATCCCATAGCTGAAGATCGCGCACACGAGCTGGCGAGCCTTGTTCACCGTGCGCGCCGCGACGCCGGTCGATGCGATCGCTCGGAGCAGATCCTCGATCTCGCGGGTGGTGACCTCGCGGGCCGGCCGATCGCCGAGCGTCGCCATGATGTATCCGCGAGACGTGCCGCGAACACGACGGTAGGCCTGACCGGGCTCGGCGAGAAGGAAGCGGTGGTCGCGGAGAGTCGATGGCTTCGCGCCCTTCACGTTCTCGAGCCACTCCAGGTACTCGTGTGCAAGCTCCCGAAACGTGACGCCGCGCTGGCGTCGCTCCTGGGCGTCGTGCTCAAGCAGGGTCTGCTCGGCGTCGTGCTCGCGGACGAGCGCAAGCATCCGCTCTGCCGCCTCAGCTTCGGTGAGCGTGCCCGACGGCGGTCGGCCCCGTCGGCGCCGCCAGCCGCCGGTTCCGTCGGGCTCGGCCCAGGCACGCCCAAGGGCGCGGATCACCGGCTGCCCCTTCCGCGACCACTTTGCGTACCAGAACGGGCCGGTCGAACGCTGGCGGATGAAGGGCCGTGCGGTGGGATTCGGGGTCATCGCACAGGCCACGATACGCTCGGCATCGGACGGAACCTCGGTCCGGGCAACGGTCCGGGCAACGGACCCTTCGGGCAACGGTCCCGGGCAACCCTCTCGGCCAGAAAGCGCCAAAACCCGGGCGATTCGGGCTACCCATCCGCTCGTAACTACGTGCGCCAGACCCCCGCCTCCGGACTGTCACGCCGGAGGTCGCGGGTTCGAGTCCCGTCGCTCCCGCTTCGAGAAGTGCCTGGAAACTCACGCTTTCTGTGATCTTGGTGCAGTGTCTAGTCGTTAGTCAGCGGGTGGTCACCGTTTTCCTTCGCGCCGCAGCTCGGAACGTTGTGACGTGGTGGTCATCTGCAGGGAGCTTCGGCCTAAAGACGGCCGGCGCAGCCGCGAGCCACGCGCGGACGGGCCCGGCGAGCGGGGGATGCCCACGCCGACGATCTTTCCGTGGGGTGGTCGAGTCGTGAATGGTCTCGGCTATCAGTCCTGCGCCGTCGCCCGCCACTCCATGATCCAGGCGTGATGCCGCCGCGGCAGCGCCAGGTCGGCTATCTCGGCAAAGCCGAAGCGCCGGTACCAGAGAACGTTCTGCCGGGTCATCGTGTCGAGCAGGAGCGGACGCCGGCAGGCCACGGCGCGGTCAATGATCTCGGTCAGCAGCGTCCGCCCGAGGCCCGTGCGCTGCCACACCGGGGCCACGGCGAGCGTATACAGGTAGTGGTGGCGGTAGGACGGCAGCAGCGACGCCAGCTGGGCCTCGAAGCTGCGCCAGCGTGCTGCGCCGACCGGGCCGCAGGCAGCAATCGCTGGCGGAGGAACCCGGGGCGGGCGGTGTCGGCACTCATCGGCGACGCGCGCGATCGCCGCTAGGCCCCCGCCGGCGTGGATGGCGAGCAGGGCATCGCCTGCCCGCGTGGCGTGGCGGAGTTGGCGTCGCGTCTCGGCGGCGATCAGGGGACGTCGCAATCCCGGGCGCCGCGGTCCCAGCGCCAGCCAGTAGGGGTCATCGCAGAACGCCGCGGCCGCCAGACTGGCGGCAGCCGGGAGCTCGATCGCTCTGAGGGGCTCGACCTTCGGGCGAGAATCCGCGGCGGCTTGGCGGAGGGAGTTTTCGGTCACGACAGCATCCCGCCCGAGAAAGAATAAACTCTGTTTCGCTTTTTAGCGAGGATCCCGTGGTCGAGTTCCCCAAGTTCCATCGAGCCGGCATCGCGCTCGGGCGCGCGCCACAACTCGCCGCCCACGGGATGGTGGTGGCGCCGAGCGGGTGGGCCTCCCTGGTCGGGATCGATGTGCTGCGCGGTGGCGGCACGAGCGTCGACGCTGCGATCGCCATTGGCGCGGCTCTGATGGTGGCCGAGCCCCACCAGTGTGGGCTGGGCGGAGACGCGTTTTGGCTGATCCGGGCCTCTGGCGGCACGACGGTGGCACTGAACGCCTCGGGCTGCGCCCCTGGCGCGGCCCGCGCGGATGAGCTGCTTGCCGGCGGGCTGTCCGCCGTCCCGCCTCGCTCGGCCTACGCCGTCACGGTTCCGGGCGTCGTCTCCGGTTGGGCCGCCGCGCACGACCGCTACGGACGCCTGCCGCTGGACCGGCTGCTCGCGCCGGCGATCGCCACAGCACAGACGGGCGTGCCGGTCACGCCGGTGGTGGCCGCCCAGTTCGCCACCTCGCTGCCGCTGCTGGCGTCGCGCGCGGAGAGCTCGCGCGTGTTCCTGGCCGGCGGCAACCCTCCGCGGGTCGGGGATCGGCTGGTTCAGCCTGACCTCGCCCGTACCCTGGCGCAGCTCGCCACCGACCCGGCCGCGTTCTACGCCGGCGGGCTGGCCGAGCAGATCGCCGAGGCGATCCGCGCCGAGGGGGGCTGGCTGACCGCCGACGACCTGGCGCGGTATCGCTGCGATTGGACCGAGCCGGCGGCCGCGCCCTTCGGGGATTGGACGGTCGAGGAGATGGGGCCCAACTCCCAGGGCGTGGCGGCGCTCGTAGGGCTCGAGCTGCTGTCCGGCTGCGGGCTCTCGCCGGATAGCCCGCAGGCCGACTGGGACCACGCCGGCGTCGAGGTCGCCAAGGTTCTCATGGCCGTGCGCGACGCCGAGATCGGCGATCCGCGGTCGATGCGACGCCCCGCGACCGACCTGCTGGGCGATCGCTACCTCGACCCCCTGCGCCGGCTGCTCGCCAGCTCCGGACCGGTGTCGGCCTCGGCGATCGCGGCCGTGGTCGGCAAGCGGCCGGCGCAGAAAGCGCCGGCGCGCGGCGACACCGTCCACTTCGCCGTCGTCGATTCCGATGGCTTGGCAGTGTCCTGCATCCAGAGTGTGTTCGACGACTTCGGCAGCGGGATCGTCGTTCCCGGCACCGGGATTCTGCTCCACAACCGAGGGAGCGCGTTCGTGCTCGACTCGACAAGCGTCAACGCGCTCACTCCCGGCCGACGCCCTCTGCACACTCTCGCGCCCGGGCTGGCGACCGAGGGCGATGCGACGGCTGCGGTGTTCGGAGCGATGGGCGGTCATGCTCAGGCCCAACTGCATGTCCAGCTGGTGGGCGCAATGGCCGGGCAGGGACTCGATCCTGTCCTGGCACTGGATCGCCCGAGATGGTTCGTTCCCCCGGCCCCGCTCGGCGAGGCCGAGGTAGAGGTGGAGGAGCGAGGCGAGCTCGCGGGCAATCTCGAGCGGCGGGGTCACCGCGTGCGGCTCGTCGAGCCCTTCGCCCAGCAGATGGGCCATGCGCAGGTGATCCTGATCGATCACTGTAGAGGCTGTCTCATGGGCGTGGCCGACCCGCGCTCGGACGGTCTCGCGCTCGGTTACTGAGCGATGCGGCGTGGGGCCCTCGGCGGGCTCGCTCCTCACTCGCCGCCGCGCTCGCCGAGAATGCGGTTCAGGCCGTGGGCGGTGAACGCCGCGCGCTCGTCACGGACGTAGCTGACTTCGTCGCGCTGGCTGGCGACATCGGCGGTGTCGATCACGACCCGGATCACGCCTTCCTGCGCTGCCTCCGCCGCGACCCGCACGTCGCCTCGGGGCCCGATCGCGTGCGAGCTTCCGCAGAAGCGCATCGTGCCCTCGTCGCCGGCGCGGTTGACGAACAGGTTGAACACCTCCAGCAGGACCGCGTATGCGCGGTTGACGGTGAGCCACAGCTCGGCATCGGGAAGCTGTGTCGGGGGACCGCTGGGCGTCGCCGCGCACGTGAGCAGAATGGTCGCTCCCTGGAGCATCGCCAGGTAGGCCGGGCCCAGATGCCACGCGTCCTCACAGTTGAGGATCGCCACGCGGCCGAAGCGCGTGTCGAACGCCGACATGCTCCGTCCCTCGGTGAAGAAGCGCCGCTCGTTGACTGGATCGGCGCTGACGAGGTAGATCTTGCGGTGGACGTGCGACAGCCGACCGCGGGAGAAGTAGGCGAGCGCGTTGTGATACGCGCCATCGCCCGCATCCTCTACGAACCCGATGACGACGTCCATGTCCGCTGCCGCCTCGGCGATCCGGCGCAATTCGGCCGAATCGTTCGATCGCGCGACGGCTGGCATGTGCGAGAAGAGGTCGACGCCTGTGAGCGACAGCTCCGGGAACAGCAGGAGATCCGTGCCCAGGTCCCGTGCCTGCTCGATCACCGCGAGGTGCTTGTCCAGGTTGCCGGCGACGTTGCCGCTGGCGACGGCGATCTGCGCCAGTCCGACGGCGAACTGCATCACTCGGGAGCTCGCGTGGGATGGCCGACCTTGGGCTCGAGCGGCCGGTTCGCGCCTCCGCACGAGCCGGGCGAGCCGACGGGCGTCCGACGCCTCGGCGGCCAGATCTCCTCGACCCGCTTACACGCGCTGAGATGGCCCGGAGCGACCGCCGCGAGCGGGATCGCGCCCCGGGCACATTGCTCCTCGGCATGCTTGCAGCGCGGTTGAAACGGGCAACCCTCGCGGGTCTCGCCGGGCACGGGCGGTCGCCCCGGGATGACGGCCAGGGTGGGCAGGCGGCGGTCGACCTGGGGAAGCGCTGCGATCAGGGCCGCGGTGTATGGGTGACGGGGCTCTGAGAGCAGCTGGGCGGTCGGGCCCTCCTCGACGACGCTGCCGGCGTACATGACCATCGTCCGGCGGCACAGCTGGGCGACGACGGCGTAGTTGTGCGACACGAGCACGACCCCCATCCGCCGCTCTCGCGCCAGCGCCTTGAGCAGGTCGAGGATCTGCGCTTGGGTCGTGACATCAAGGGCACTCGTCGGCTCATCGGCGAACAGCACGCTCGGATCGCCGGCGAGCGCAACCGCCGTGGCCAGCCGCTGGCACTGACCGCCGGAGAACTCATGCGGATAGGCGCTCAGGCGGCGCTCGGCCTCCGGCAGACCCAAGTGCTCGAGCAGCTCGATCGTCTCGCGGCGCGCCTCGGTCTGGCTGAGCGGTCGGCGGGCGCGGACCGCCTCGATCATCTGGTCGCCCACGCGCATCACCGGGTTGAGGGCGGCGTATGGCTCCTGGAAGATCATCCCCACCCCGCCGGCGCGGAGGCGATGGATGGCGGCCGCCGGTTGGCGGAGCAGATCGACCTCGCCCAGGGTCGCCGTGCCCCCGTCGACAGACAGCGCCGGAGGCAGGATGCGGGCGAGTGCCCGGCACAGCGTGCTCTTCCCGCTTCCCGACTCGCCGACGACACCAAGAATCTCGCCGGGCTCCAGCTGCAGGTCGATCCCCCGGAGCAGCGGTCGCGTCTTCCCTTGGGCACGAGCGACGACGCTCAGGTCGCGAACGACGAGTGCGGGTCCCGTCGCCGGCACTTCCTCAGCGCCCTCCGCGCGTCCGGTCGGCGATCCCATCGCCGATCAACGAGAACGCAACCCCGGTCACGACGATCGCCATACCCGGAAAGAAGGCAAGCCACCACTGCGTGGTGATGAACGTCGCCCCTTCGAAGACCATCTGACCCCACTCTGGCGTTGGCGGCTGCACTCCGAGACCCAGGAATGACACAGAGGCACCGAGCAGAAGGGCATAGACGAGATCCGATGACGCGTAGACCAGCGGCTGGATGACCACGTTGGGAAGCAGGTGGCGGACGAACACCCGGCGACGCGAGAACCCCGAGGCCACGGCCGCCCTCATGTAGTCCTGGCCGCGGGCCACCAGCACTTCGCCGCGCGTCAGCCGGGCATAGAACACCCACCCTGTGAACCACACGGCGACGAATAGGCTGCCGACCCCTGGACCTCGGACTCCCACAATGGCGATGACCAGCACCAGAAACGGGAACGCCAGCGCGACGTCGATCACCCGCCCTACCACGCCATCGAGCCAGCCACCGAACCAGCCGGCGACCATCCCGATCGCGGTGCCGATGGTGAGCGAGATCGCCACGAGCCCGAACGCGATCGCGAGATCAAGCCGACCCGCGACCATCGTCCGTACGAGCATGTCGCGTCCGTACTGGTCGGTGCCGAAGGGGTGCGCGGCACTCGGAGCCTGGAGGATCGCGTTGTAGTTCTGGGCGGTGGAGCTCGTCCCGACGATGATCGGCCCGACGAACGCGATCAGGACGATCACGACGAGCAGGGTGACCCCTATCCACAGCAGTGGCTCCTCGTGGCCGCGCAGCGGCCGGATCACTGTCGCCAACCGCAGCCGCGGTCGCGTCATCCGCCTGTCCACTTGCAGCGTGCTCATACCGTGGCGCGGGGATCGAGCGCAGCCTGCGCGACGTCGACCGCCAAGGTCACGACGAGCACGAGCGCACCGAACACGAGGGCGATGCCCTGCACGACCAGGTAGTCCCGCTGGGTCACCGCCTGCACGAGCGTGTTGCCGATGCCGTTGATCGCGAACACCGTTTCGACGACGACGGAGGCTCCGAGCAGGTAGCTGACGTTGAGGCCCACGATCGTCAGGGCCGGGCGCAGGGCATTGCGCATGACGTGCCGGGTGTAGACCCGCCAGGTCGATATCCCCTTCAGCCGAGCCATCCAGACATACTCCGCGCTGAGCACGTCGATGAGCGAAGCCCGGAGGCTCCGCACGGTCACCGCGAGGAAGGTGAGCGACAGCGTGAGGGCCGGCAGGAACAGGTGGTAGAGCCCGTTGACGAACCCGCGACCTGAGCCGCCGGAGGGGAACAACCCCCACTTGAGGGCAGGATATGCGACGAGCAACAGGCCCAGCCAGAAGCTCGGCATCCCCAGGGCGATGACGAGAAACCCTCGCGTCAAATGGTCGGCGGCCCGGTTGCGTCTCACGGCGGCGATCGTCGCAAGCGGGATGCCGATCAGCAAGGCGAGCACCGCCGCGTAGGCCACGAGCAGCACCGTGGATGGGAGGCGCGCCACGATCAGCGAGTTGATGCTCGTCCCCAATATGTAGGAATGGCCGAGGTTGCCGTGAGCCAGGTCGCTGAGGTACCGCAGGTATTGCGCGATCAGCGAGTCGTTCAACCCGAGCTGGGCGCGGATCGCCGCGACCGCGCGGGGGCTCGCCTGTACGCCGGCGAGCGCGCGCGCGGGATCGCCCGGCAGCGAGTGCACGAGCCCGAAGGTGACGATCGTGATCCCGAGCAGGACCAGCACACTGCCGGCGATGCGGCGGCAGATGAGCGGGAGGAACCTCATCCGTCTGACGGCGTCGCGCCGGCGTCGAGCCGCGGCACGGCATCCAGCAGCGCCCGAGTGTAGGGATGGCGCGGCCGAGCCAGCACCTCGTCGACGTCTCCAACCTCCACCAGCTCACCCCGGGTCATCACCCCCACCCGGTCGCACGTCTGGCGGACCACGGCCAGGTCGTGGCTGATGAACAGCACGGTCAGATTGAGCTCATCCCGCAGCCGCGCGAGGAGGTTGAGGATCTGGGCCTGCACCGAGGCGTCGAGCGCGGAGACCACCTCGTCGGCGACCACGACCTCCGGTTCGAAGGCCAGCGCTCGGGCGATCGCCACGCGCTGGCGCTGGCCTCCTGACAGCCGTCCCGGGCGGACGTCGGCGTGTTCCGGCGCCAGCCCGACCTCCTCCAGCAGCTCGAGCACGCGGGCCCACACCTGTTCCCGTGGTCGCAGCTTGTGGACCCTGAGGATCTCCGCCAGCACGGAGCCCACCTTGCGGCGGGGGTTCAGCGACGTGTACGGGCTCTGGAAGATCACCTGTACGCCGCGCGCGCGGGTGAGGCGGGGCCGGCCGTGGGCGCTATTGACCACGACGCCGCGGTACCACACCTCTCCGGTCGTCGGGCGGGCCAGCCCGGCGATGCAGTTGCCGAGCGTGGTCTTGCCCGACCCGCTCTCGCCGACGAGACCGAAGCACTCACCGGCGCGCAGCTGGAGCGAGGTTGGCCGCAGCGCCGGCGCGTTCGGTGTGCTCGGCCGCAGACGCCCGGTCAGTCTCCGCGGGGAGCGCCCGTACGTGAGACTGACCGCGCGCACCTCGACCAGCGGCGCGGCGTCGTCGCTCACTTCAGCTGCCACTGCTCATAGGCGTACAGGTTGTTCGGATAGGCGAAGAAGCCCGCCAGCTTCTTGGTCGTGACGTAGGTGAGCTCCGGGAAGAACAGCGGGATCACCTGCGCGGACTGCGACATGTCCCGCTGAACATCGTCGAACAGCTGCTGGCGCTGGGTCGGGTTGGTCGCGGCAATCGCTGCGTTGAGAGCCGCGATCTCCGAGCGGCTGTCGTAGTAGGTGAAGTACGAGTCGCAGCAGTAGTTGGGATTGACCGCGAATTCCGGCTGGATCGAAGGATCCGGTTGGTAGTCGCCCCACTCGTCAGTGGTGGAGAAGTACTGACCCTGCCCTAATGTGTTCTCCTCGGTGTTGAGGTCGACCTGGTTGACCGTGACATCGATCCCAAGCTTCGCGAGGTTGGCCTTGACCACTTCGCCGATGGCCGTCTGTACCGTGCTGTTGGAGATCTGCAAGGTCATCTTGATAGGAGTCTTCAGCCCCGACTCCTCCACGAGCTTCTTGGCCAACGTCGGGTCGTAGGGATAGAAGTTGTCTTTCGTGTCCTGGTCGGTCAACGCCGGCGGGCCGACCAGGTTGGTGTTGGCCGGCTCGGCTGTTCCGAACAGTCCGACCTTCACGATCGCGTCACGGTCGATGCCAAGCGAGATCGCCCGTCGGATCAGCTCGTTCTTGAAAGGCGCGCGCCTGGTGTTGAAGGCGATGTTCCACACCTCGGCCGAGTTGAACACGTCGACAGACAGGTTGGAGTTGTCCTCCAACTGGGGAATCTCATTGGGTGGCGGGCTCTCGGCAATGTCGGCTCGCCCGCCCTCGACGGCCGTTGCTCGCGCCGTATCGCCGGGGTAGGACGTGAACGTGATCGAGTTGAGCTTGGGATAGCCCTTCTCCCAGTAGTTAGGGTTGCGCGTCACGGTCAGCGAGACACCGGGATTGACGTGTCCGTAGATGAAGGGCCCAGTGCCAACCGGGTCCTTGATATACTTTTGATAACCCTCGCGCTGCACCAGCTCATGCGGGAGGACCGCGGCCATGTCGCAGCAGATCTCTCCCAGGAGGTACGGCCACGGCTGCTTGAATTTCACTTCGACCGTGTACGGGTTTGGAGCGGTCATCGATGCGATCCTCGACTCGAGGAAGGTAAGGGTGCTCGTCTTGAGCGTGAACGCGTTGTGCCAGGAGTACAGGACGTCAGCAGCAGTGAACGGCTCACTGTTGGTGAACTTGACATTGTGCCGGAGGTGGAAAACGTAGGACTTGTCGTTGTTGGAGACCGACCAACTCGTGGCCAGCTGGGGATCAAAGCTCGTTCCGCTGACCGAAGGGCGGACGAGGTACTCCCACCACGCCCGCCAGGTGGCGACGTCGTTGGTGAGCGTGTCCACGTAGAGGCTGTTGCTCGAAACCGGTGCCGCCATCGCGAAGATGAGGTTGCCGCTCGGCGGCGCGCTGGGATCGGTGGCGGGGCTATGGTTTGCCAGCGCGATCTCGGCGCTTCCGGCGGTGGCCGAGCCAGCCTTCGTCACTGCGGTACTGGAGCTTGAGCTGCTGCCGCACGCCGCCAGGCAGAGGGCGGCAGCGACGATCCCGGCGAGGATCGCGACTTGGTTTGCGGGCTGGGGCATCACTTACCTCCTGGGCCGAGATCCGATGGTGTGTGTCGTGGACGACGAGACGCCATGGACCGCCCGCCGTCGGTCCGCTCCCCGCGAGCCCGCGGTAGCGCGATGGGCGAGGCGCGCAGCGCGGCGCCAACAGCTCGTCATGCACGGCACCCTACCTACTCAACCGAAAAGCGCAAGCGGCTTTCGGTTTGGATCCGATTATGGCCGTTTGGCCGCATGTCCAAACGTCACTACAAACCGAAACGCTGTTTCGTATACGATTGCGAGCGGGGAAACGACCGTTCCCCTGCCATGCGTCGCACGAACCCATCGACGAAAGTCACCTCAAGCGGCGGCGACCCGCCGTCCGCCACGCCCAGCCGCCGCGCGGCGCTGACACCGGCTGCCCTGGGGCTCGACCCAGTGCTCGCCCGCCGCACGCACGAGTACGCCGCGGCCGAGCTGCGGCGGCTGATCCTCCTGCGGGTCGTCAACCCCGGCGAGCGGCTGCCGAACGAGCTGGAGCTCGCCGAGGCCCTCGACGTCTCCCATGTGACGGTCCGTGCTGCCCTCCGCGAGCTGGAGCGAGATGACCTCCTGGAGATCCGCCGCGGCCGGCATGGGGGCGCCTACATCACCGGCGTGCCCGTGCTCGGCGGCGGCGCCTCGCCGGTCGGAGCACTCAAGCAGCGCGCTGATGCGCTCCGTCACGCGCTCGAGCTCCGGCGCCTACTCGAACCCGAGGCCGCCGCACTGGCGGCGAGTCGAGCCGCACCGCGCGATCTCGTCCGGCTGCGCCGCGCACACAAGCTGGTGGCCGACCGCGAGGAGGCCGACGACAGCTCGTTCATGGCTGCGGACACCGCCTTTCACTTGGAGCTCGCCCGGGCGAGCGGCAATCCGCAGATCGCCCGGTCAATCGAGCAGGTGCTGAGCGAACTCGCGCCCGCGCTTCAGGCCCTGCCGGAGTCCGGCGCGTGGCACAACCGCTCGATCGTCGAGCACGAGCAGATCGTCGGCGGCGTTCTGGGGGGCGACGGGGCGTCCGCGCGCGACGCCATGGGCACCCACGTCGACAGCACGGAGCGGGCGATCGAGGTCCTCTTGCAGGGGCTGATCCGCCCGTCGTCCGCCGGCATGGCAAGGCGAGTGCGACCGTCGAAGGCACCGGCGAACGCGGATGGCAGCGCCAGCGGCTGAGCACGAGCGTCACGCCGCTCGCCGCGGACGGCGGCGCGTCAGGGCTTGCCGCCGTGGGCGTCGATCGTGCAATGACGCGGCTTGCCACTACATCAGGAGGGCTCAAGAATCGGTAGTGACGTTCACGTCAGGTCGCGCTGGCGTCGACCTTCATCGCGTCGGTGACCCAGCCGATCTCAGGTCAGACGGGACATGGGGATCCTCTCCGTCGAACTCGGCAGGGGCTAACGTGAAAGTCGCAAGAGGTTTTCAGTTTTCCCTATGATGAGGCGTATTCCTTTTACCACAGGAGGTCGCATGCACACCGAGGACCTTGGCGATCAGATCTTTCGGACTGACGACGGCGGCCTGTTTGTTGAGGGCGTGGCCGCGGCCGACCTTGCTCGGGAATTCGGGACGCCGCTGTTCGTGATCAGCGAGACCCAGCTGCGGTCAAACGCTCGCGAATTCATCGCGGCCATGAGCGCGGCCTGGCCCGGCGATCTCCAGCCGATGTATGCGATCAAGAGCAACTACACGCTGGCCGTCCGGCGCATCCTCTTCCAGGAGGGTTACGGCGGGGACTGCTTCGGCATCGGCGAGCTTCGGGCGTCGTTGATGGCCGGCGCGATCCCCCAGACGCTGGCCGTCAACGGGTCAAACAAGACCCAGGAGGTGATCGATGCTGCGGTCGCCGCCGGCGTGCGCATTCACATGGATGACGTGGACGAGCTCGACATGATCCGCGACGCGGTGCAGCGTGTCGGCCGCAAGGCGCTGATCGGAATACGTGTCCGCGCCGATGGCAGGGAGTTCGAGAACGTCGGCTCGGAGTACGCCGGGGGAACGTCGATCAGGCGGCTGATGGAGACCTCCCGGTGGGGACTGACCGTGGAACAGGGGATCGATGTCGGCAGCCGCGCCTTGGCGGTACCGGATGAGGTGACGTTCGCCGGACTGCATCAGCACCTGGGACGCCACATCGGCACCACCGATCTGGTTGCGCTGGCCGTGCCCGGGTACGTGCGCTTCTCGGCGGCTCTCAGGGATGCGCTTGACGGCTGGACGCCGACCTGGATGGACTTCGGCGGCGGCATTACGCGCGGGCGCGATCCGTTCGCGCGGCGCCACCACCCTGGCTGGCCCGCGGTCACCGAGCGTCGGGCGCCCTCCATCGAGCAGTACGCCTCTGCTTTCAGCGAAGCGATGCAACAGCAGCTCGGCGTCTACGACCTGCCCCTGCCGCGAGTGGAGTTCGAGCTCGGCCGCTACCTGATCGCCAGCGCGGTGACGATGCTGAGCACGGTCGGCTCGGTGAAGCGCTCGGAGTACACCTGGGTCAACTGCGACACCAGCGTTTATCAGCTGGGACTCGATCTGATGCCCTTCCACGCGTTCGCCGTTTCGCCCGGGCAGCTCGACGCCGAGCGCGGCGCCGAGCGCGTGCGCCTCCACGGTCCATCTTGCATCGATGACCTCATCGCCGAGGACCTCGATCTTCCACGGCCGCGACGCGGGGATCTGCTGGCGATCCACGACGTCGGTGCCTACTCTGACTCGGAGGCGTCATGCGCCAACGCCGTCCCGCGCCCAGCAAGCGTGCTGGTCAACGGCACCGAGGCACAGCTGGTCAAGCGCCGCGAGACCCACGGCGAGATCTTCGCTCGCGACCTCATCCCGACCCGTCTGCACGCCTCAGTGCCCGCCCAGCAGCCGGTTCTGGCCTGACCGGTTCAACGATGCTCGATGCCAGCATCGCGGCCGCGTTCGACGCGGCGCTAGAGGACCGCACCGACGAGCTCGTGGAGCTCGTCCGCTCGCTGGTACGGCTCGACACGACTTCGGTCGATCTGGAGCCTGGCTCGCGACATACCGTCAATCAGGAGGGGCAGCTGCAGGCGCTGATCGCCGACCGCCTGACCGCGATAGATGCGGATGTCGATCAGTTCGAGCCCGATCCGGCCAGCCTGCTCGACCATCCGATGATGCCGCCATGGCACCACTGGCGGGGCAGGCCGATAACCGTCGGCACCCTCGCGGGCGCCGGAGATGGGCGGTCGATGATCGTCAACGGCCACATCGATGTTGTTGACGCCGGCGATCCGGGAGCGTGGACGAGCCCGGCCTTCGCCGCCGACATCCGCGACGGCCGGATCTACGGTCGCGGGGCGTGCGACATGAAGGGGGGAGTCGCCGCGGCGCTGATGACGGTGGAATTGCTGCACGAGATCGGCGTCCGACTGAAGGGCGACGTGATCTTCCAGGCCGTGCCTGATGAGGAAACCTGCGCGATGGGCACCGTCGCCTGTCTCGAGCGGGGGTACCGCGCGGATGCCGGCTTCGTCCCGGAACCGACGGGTCTCGACCTGTGGGTGGCGACCCGGGGGCTGCTCCACGGCTCCGTCCACGTTCCCGGGCGCTCCGGACACGCCGAGGTGCGCCAGCGCCCCTGGCAGGACGGCGGCGCGGTGAATGCCATCACGGCCGCTACCCCGCTTCTGGCGGCGCTGGAAGCGCTGAGCGCCGAGTGGGACGGGCGTCCGGACAAGCGCCACCCCCTGCTCAGCGCACCTGAGGTGCAGCCGACGCGGATCGACGGCGGCACGTTCATCTCCAACGTACCCGAGTCCTGCACGATCGCTATCAACGCCACCTACCTGCCCACTGATATTGACGGCAGCGGATTCGGCGCCCGGCCACGCCTCGAGATCGAAGCGGCGGTGACGGGTGCCGCCGCCCGCGATCCATGGCTGGCGGCAAATCCGGTCTCGTTCTCGTGGGCGACCGACTATCCCCCTTGCGAGATCCCCATCGAGCACACGATCGTCGCCTGCGCGCAGATAGCCGGCGAGAGCCTGGGGCTCGCGCCGCGAGCAGTCGGGATCGACACGACGTTCGACGGTGCGCTGCTGACCGTGCTCGGAGGCACGGTCAGCCCGGCGCTGGGACCCGGAGACCTTGGTCGGGCGCACGCTCCGGATGAGTGGATCGGGATCACCGAGCTCACCCAGGCGGCACGACTGTACGCCCGGCTGCTGATGGATTGGTGCGGAGTCGCATGACGGCCGTGGCCGTCGTGCGGGCTCGCCATCCTCTCGAACCGCTCGATGGGGGCGAGATCGAGGGCGCCGTCGGGCTGACCCGGGCGCACGAGCGCGAACGGCAACTGACGATCGTATCGGTGAGCCTGCGCGAGCCCCCGCCGAGCCTCTTGGCCGAGCCCACGCTCCAGCGCGAGGCGCTGGTCGTCTGGATGGACAAGAAGGCTGCCTGCACCGGCGAGACGGTGGTCCGACTCGATCGGCCGGGCGTGATTGCCTCGCAGGCACTGCCGGGCGCGCACGCCGCATACACCCGCGAGGAGGTCGAGCTGGTCGACCGTCTAGTCCGCGCTGACCCGCGCTTCCTCGAGGCGCTGGCCAGGCGCGCTGTCACGGCCGATCAGGTCGAGGTTGGCCTCTTCCCGGCGGGCAACCGGCAGGTCTCCCTCGCTGCGCGCGGCCGCCGCATCTTCCGCACCAGCTGCTGGCTGGCTGGGGATCGCCGACCGTACACCGCACCGGTTGAGGGGATCGTCGCCGTCGTCGACGTCGACACCGAGGAGGTCCTGGAGGTCCACGACAACGGTGTCGTCCCGCTTCCGCCGCCGGCCGTCGACTACCGCAGCGGCAAAACGAGCGAAGTCAGGGAAGGGCTTCGGCCGCTGGAGGTCATTCAGCCCGAGGGGCCGAGCTTCACCCACGACGGATGGAACCTGGAATGGCAGGGGTGGAAGATGCGGCTGGGATTCACCCCGCGCGAGGGCCTCGTCCTTCATCAGGTCGGATACGAGGATCATGGCGAGCAGCGGCCAATCATCCACCGGGCCGCTCTCTCCGAGATGGTCGTTCCGTACGCCCACACCAACGAGAACCACTACGACCGCAGCGTGTTCGACGTCGGTGAGGCCATGCTCGGCCTGTACGCAAACAGCCTCAAGCTGGGCTGCGACTGCCTGGGATTCGTCTCCTACCAGGACGTGACGGTCAACGACAGCCGCGGCGACGCCCGGACGATCGTGAACGCCATCTGCATCCACGAGGAGGATGACGGAGTTCTGTGGAAGCACACCGACGCCGTCACGGGCCACGCCGAGATCCGTCGCTCGCGCAAGCTCGTCGTCTCCTGGTTTGCAACGCTCGACAACTACGACTACGGCTTCTACTGGTACTTCCGCCAGGACGGATCGATCGAGCTGGAGGTCAAGCTCACGGGCATCGTGCTCGTAGAAGCGGTCGGCGACGCGCCGGCCGAGCACGGGGCGCTGGTGGCGCCCCAGCTGAACGGCATCCTGCACCAACACTTCTTCTGCTTTCGCCTGCACATGGCCGTCGACGGCGGACCCAACCGCATCTACGAGCAAGACGCCGTTGCGGTGGCCCCCGGCGCCGAGAACCCGTTCGGCAACTCGTTCGACACCAGGTCGACCCTGCTGCGAAGCGAGGCGGCGGCGGGACGGGACACCGCGCCGGGTCAAGCGCGGCGGTGGAAGATCACCAACCACATGCGGCACAACGCCCTGGGCGACCCCACCGCCTACACACTGGTGCCGGGAGACAACGTAGCCGCGGCCTCGCACCCCTCAAGCAGCTTCCTGCGCCGCGCCGCCTTCGTCCGCCACCACCTTTGGGTCACGCGATTTGCCCCCGACGAGCTGTTCGCCGCTGGCAACTACCCCAACCTTCACGCCGGCGGCGCGGGCCTACCCGCGTGGACCGAGCGCGACGCGCCCCTGGTCGACGAGCATCTCGTTCTCTGGTACACCTGCGGCCATCATCACCTGCCGCGTCCGGAGGACTGGCCCGTGATGCCGGTTGCGCGCATCGGTTTCTGCCTGCGCCCCACTGGTTTCTTCGACCTCAATCCGGCCAACGACCTTCCGGCGCCCGCCGCGCACGGCCGCCACAGCAGCCACGGAGAGTGCTGTCAGTGACGCATCAGCCTTCGTTGTCCGGCGTAGGCGGGAGAATTTTCAGCTGGCGTGGCGAGACCATCCTGCACCCGCGATGTCGCACACGACGTCCAAAACCGAAACGGTGACCTGGCGGTGACCAAAGGTGAACAGCAAGCGCTATTTGCAGGGCATTCTGTCGTTGGAGCGCCGTACTCTCACGCCGGAGGTCGCGGGTTCGAGTCCCGTCGCTCCCGCTTCGAAGCTCCTGCAAATCGCAAAGTTCGCGATTGCTGGGCATTGGGGAATCTGGTCATCGCTGGTCACCGTTTTTGTCGCATCGACTTAGGAGTAGTAACCGACGACTTGCAGGGGCTTAGTGGGCAGCGAGCGCCGGTGTGTCTGCCCACGAGCGCGAGATCAGGCTCGCGCTCGAGACGTCGGCACTCGTTGATACCGTCCGGCGGAATGGGTCAGCCAGTGCGGCTTGCGAGGTCTCGCGAAGCGCGGATTCCGCCGACCGGCTGGTTCGCTACGCGCTCGATCTCACTCATGAACGGGACCGGTATAGAGCGCGCGTGTTTGCCTCCACGCAGGGCATCCGGTGGTCAGACCTGGATCGTTGATCGGGCGACGGAAGCGGGAGCGGCGCGGCGCGGCCGCCGGTTCCCGAAACTCCTCAAGAGCACCAGCCCCGGCGAGTCAAGCGGACACTTCAGCATCGCCAGGCGATGCAGGCGTAGCGGCGGCTCGATCAGGCCATTTTCTGCAAATCGTCCTGAGCGACAACGAGACCTGTTCCGGCGGCGGCTCCTGCTAACGAACGGGAAGCCCCCCGACCGTGCCCGGCCGACCGGGCGGCGCGCTACGCTCGAGCGAATGAGGGATGTCGTAGCCAGCTCGGCTCCAGCTCCGGAGAAGCCCGCTCTCGCGGCCGATGAGCGTGCGGCACGACTGAAGCTGCTCGCGCAGCGACTCCGCGAGCCGGACGGCTTGGATCGCGAGACGCTTGCGCAGATCGAGCACCTCACAGCGAACGAGCCCTAGCGCCGGCAGGTGGACGCGCTTCAGCTGCTGAGCGGCGATGGGACCTTAGTCGCCGACACCTCGGCGTGGTGGCGGGCAGTCGCTCTTCCTGAGGACCTCGCGGAACTGCTGCAAGCCGCGATCCTCGAGGATCGGATGCTGATTACCCCGATCGTCCGCATGGAGATTCTCTACTCAGCTCGCACGAGCAGCGAGTACGTCGCGCTTGAGACCGAGCTGGATGCCTTACGCGGCTTGCGTAACGATCGTGCGGTGGCAGATGCCGCAACCGGCGCCATACGCGAACTCGCGGCCCGAAGCGACGGCTACCACCGCGTGCCGCCGACGGACGCGTTGATTGCCGCAGCGGCTGCCGAGCACGGTGGACTCGCGGTCCTGCATCGCGACGCACACTTCGATCGGCTCGCTGAGGTGCAACCCGCGATGGGGTCCCGCCCTGCTTTCGTGATGCCGCGGGGACCGCGCCCGGGCGACTGCGAGACGGTAACCGCCGATCGGAATCGCAGTGAAGCAGTTGCTCAGCGGTACCGAACGGGACGACTGGACGTCTATAGGGATCGTCCGCAACAGCGGCCGCTCCTGTGATCGCGAGGTTGCGCGACGTCGAGATAACGATGTGATCGTCCCGAGACACTGTCGGGCGGGCTGCGTTGATTTGTCGTGCAGATTTGCTTGATGTCGAAATCGTCCAAACGCTGCGTTACGGGGCCGGGAGCGGCTTACCGCTGGAGGATGTTTGGTCTGGGGATGTCGCCGCTCGGATCGTTTCGCGTAGCCATTGCTGGGCGGGGTCGTTGTCCAGTCGTGGATGCCAGGCCATCGAGAAGCTGATTGGGGTGATCTCCGCTGGTGTCGGAATGACGGATAGCGACGTCGGGATCGTGAGAGCGTCGAGGAGCCGGTTTGGCAGTGTCGCGATGAGGTTGGTCTGTTGAACGACGGCTGCTGCAAGCGCGTGATAGGGGACTGTGACGTTCGCGCGTCGCGGCCGGCCGAGTGCCCCGAGGCGGATGTCGATGGCGCCCTGGCGTGCCTCAGCGATGTTGATGATCACGTGGTTGCAGTCAAGGTAGGCGTCCAGTGTCGGCTCGGCGGCCCTTGCGAGTGGATGCTCGGCGGAGAGTAAGCACGAGTAGCTGTCCTCAAACAGCGGCTCTGAGCGCAGCGGGGGCGGCGCGGCCCCGCCGGTGAAAACGATGTCCAACGCTCCGCGTTCCGCGTCGAGGTAGACGGTGTCGCTCCAGCCGTCGAAGCGAAACGTCGAGCCGGGGGATTGTGCGAGCGCTTGGCGAAGCAGGGGCGGAGCGATCACCGTCAGCAGAAAGTCGCTGCTGGCCAGTCGAAACGTGTGCCCGGCGTTACGAGGGTCGAATGGCTCGATTGAGAAGAGACTCTGTAGGCGGGGCAAGGTCTCGGCCAACTCACGCTGGAGCCGTTCGGCGCGTGGTGTTAGTTGGTATGCGCCAGCGCTGCGGACGAGCAGCTCGTCGTCAAACACGGCCCGCAGTTCACGCAACGCGCGGCTCATCGCGGGTTGGCTCATGTGCTGTCTCTCGGCGGCACGTGAGACATGGCGCTCCTCTAGGAGAGCTGCGAGTGGCGCGAGCAGGTTCAGATCTACGCCGTCAATATTCATTACTCGGATAGTGAGTATGACAAGGATCGCGTTGACGCATGGCTCCGGTGAGAGCAGCATGGGTCGCACAACCTGAAGGAGATGGCCATGAGCCAGCAGCAAAAAGATGCACTCAAGGAGATGATTCGCAACGCCCCGCTCGATATCGGAGGTGACGTGATCGAGCAGCGCGCGAACTTCGAGAAGATGCTGAGCGCGCGACCGCTCGCCGACGACGTAAGCACCACCGCCGGAGAGCTCGGTGGCGTTCGGGTCCTGAACATCGAGACCGGCGAGGCGAGCCACGACGCGGTCATGCTTTGGTTTCACGGAGGCTGGTACGTGATCGGTTCGCCAAGAACATCCGCAGGATTGAGCAGCGACCTTGCCCGTCGAGTCGGCGCGAAGATCATCTCCGTCGACTACCGTCTCGCTCCCGAGCACCCCTACCCAGCGGCACTGCAGGACGCAACCGCTGCCTACCGCGGTCTCCTGGACAGCGGCGTAGACCCCCGGTCGATCGCGATCGTCGGCGAATCGGCTGGCGGTGGTCTAGCCGTCGCGCTGCTCGCATCGCTTGCCGAGAACGGACTTGCGCAGCCGGCAGCCGCCTTCTTGCTTTCACCGTGGACCGATCTCACCCTCAGCGGCGAGACCATGACCTCGATGGTCGGAATCGACCCGGTGTTCACCCGCGAGAAGGTGAGCGTTCGAGCGGCCGACTACGTCGGCTCTACCGATCCCACCGACCCCTCGATCAGTCCGATCTTCGCCGACCTCCACGGTTTAGCGCCGATACTGATCCAGGCCGGATCACACGAGATCCTGCTCGACGACTCGATCCGACTGGCCCGCCGCGCCGCGATCGACGACGTCGACATCACGCTCGACGTGACACCCGGGGTACCGCATGGTTTCCAAGCATTCGCGGCGATCCTCGACGAGGGCGACGCCGCCCTTACACGAGCTGCCGCGTTCCTTGATCACCACCTGAGCCGGGCCGAGGCCACGACCTGATAGTTCTGCCAGGCGAGGATCCAC